>ERZ724503.22-NODE-22-length-39635-cov-22.054346_pt1 | contig 39635 bp, 37 predicted proteins | sample MGYA00376036_ERZ724503 | MGnify/ENA primary metagenome ERZ724503 (study PRJEB28724, sample SAMN07190885) | wastewater metagenome | isolation source: influent of sewage treatment plant in Hong Hong | place: Hong Kong | collected 2016-03-17 ...
GACCCAACCCCATGCTGACCGCCCCCATGACGCCCATGCTGCTGCGCATGACGGGCCCCATGATCCTGGGCATCATCGCCATCCTGGCCTTCAACCTGGTCGATACCTTCTTCATCGGCATGCTGGGTACCCAGGCGCTGGCCGCCATCAGCTTCACCTTCCCGGTCACCTTCGTGGTCACCTCCCTGACCATGGGGCTGGGCGCGGGCCTGTGCGCCCTGCTCGGTCATGCCCTGGGGCAGGGTCGCCACGACGAGGCAGCCCGCATCACCACAGACTGCCTGTTCCTCGCCGTCATCCTGGTGAGTCTGCTTGCCGGACTGGGGGCAATGACCATTACCCCTCTGTTCACCCTGCTGGGGGCCAGCCCCGAGCTCATCTCCCTCATCCACGATTACATGCTCATCTGGTATCTGACCGTCCCCATGCTGGTCGTGCCCATGGTCGGCAATGCGGCCATCCGGACCACGGGGGATACCAAGACCCCCAGTCTGGTGATGGGGGTCGCCGGTCTGGTCAACGGCGTGCTGGATCCTCTGCTCATCTTCGGGCCGGGCCCCTTCCCCGAGTGGGGCATTCGGGGCGCCGCCATCGCCACCACCCTCTCCTGGCTGATGGCCATGCTGGTCAGCCTCTATATATTGCGCCACCGCGAGGGCCTGCTGCGCTGGCGCCTCTCCCCGCGCCCGCAGTTGCTGGCCCATTGGCGCACCCTGCTCCATGTGGCTGTGCCCGCATCGTTTACCAACATGCTCAACCCACTGGCCAACGCCGTGTTGATGATCATTTTCGCCGGGCTGGGAACCGAGGTGGTCGCCGCCTACGGCGCGGCATCCCGGGTCGAGGCCTTGCTGCTCATCGTGATGATGGCGCTCTCTTCCGTGCTGGCCCCCTTCATCTCGCAGAACTGCGGCGCCGGGAATCCGGCCCGAGCCAAGGCCGCCCTGCTGCTCTGCATGCGCTTCGCCCTGCTGTTCCAGCTTGGGGTCTACGTGCTGACCTGGCTTCTCGCACCCTTCATCGCCGATCTGTTCAGCGATCATCCGCAAGTGGTGCGACTCATCGTGCTCTATCTACATCTGGTCCCCATTGGCTACGGCTTTCAGGGCATGGTGATGCTGCTGGCCTCGGCGCTCAACGGCGTCAGGGCATCGGCGGTGTCACTGCTGATAAACGGCATCAGACTGTTTGCCTTCTTGCTGCCAGGGGCCTGGCTGGGGGCAAAACTGGGGGGAGAACAGGGGATCTATCTGGGGATGCTGCTGGCGAACCTGGCCGCCGGATTGCTGGCATGGGGGTATGCCCGCCACAGATTCGAGCGGCTGTGCCGTCAGGGGAGATCCTGACGGCACAGCCCGAGGCTCGCGATTACTCTTTGCGTTCGAACTCCCCTTCGATGGTGTTGCCACCGCCTCGCGGGGATTGTCCGGGCCTGTCATCGCCCGGGCCCGGTTCAAACGGCTGCTGGCGAGCCTGGAAGCCCCCCATCTGCATCCTGAACTGATTGCTGCCAATCAGCTTGTCGGCCAGCATGTTGCGCAGCCAGGGCTGCAGCAGCAGGATGCCGACAATATCGCTCACAAATCCCGGGATAATCAGCAACAAGCCCGCCAGCGCCAGCATCATGCCACCCATCACCTCGCGGCCGGGCATCTCCCCCAGCTGCATCTTCTGCTGGGCAGTGAGCAGGGTCTTGATCCCCTCGCTGCGCACCAGCGACGATCCCAGCACGACGGTCAGCACCAGCAAGCCAACGGTCGGCAAGGCCCCGATCACGGAGCCCACCTTGATCATGACGGTGAGCTCCAGCAATACCAGCCCGACCAACAACAGTAACAACTTGCCCATAGCAACCTCGGAGCGATGAATGAATGGACCCGGGGTGTCCGGTCGGCAGCCGCACATCGCTGATGCTGGCGCGCCGGGTTCAGGTCTTCTGACATTAAAATGGGGCTGGTTGATCATTTTTCAAGCCTCTCCTGCCGCAGGCGCCGGAATACGGATAAATATTTGTCCGCCCAACTGGGATTGAGGTGGTTGTTCTGTCAAAGTTAATCGCCCGATTGCAATATCTGTTTAATGACCACAAGAAATTTGAGGTTGCCTCAAATTTAGTGATCCAGGTCTAATACCGGATACCTCAATTGAGGTAACATCAACACCAGTCATTGCACAGGGAGCAACTGGCTCCCAACTGCCCCACCCGATGTGTGGTGCTTCAGGATGAAATGTGCGTAGGGAAATCGCGACCACTCGGTGAGGATCGTTTCCATTTATTTGATTTCTGAGGCATAACAATGAGCGACATCAAGAACGTCCGCATTGAAGAAGACCTGCTGGGCACCAAAGAAGTTTCCAACGACCTCTACTACGGCGTGCACACCCTGCGCGCTGTTGAAAACTTCAAGATCAGCACTCAGAAGATTTCTGACGTTCCCGAGTTTGTTCGTGGCATGGTCCTGACCAAGAAGGCGGCTGCACTGGCCAACGGTGAGCTGGGCACCATCCGTCCCGAGATCGCAGACAAGATTGTCAAAGCCTGCGACCTGATGCTGAACACCGGCAAGTGCTTCGATCAGTTCCCGGTCGATGTCTATCAGGGCGGCGCCGGTACCTCCGTCAACATGAACACCAACGAAGTGCTGGCCAACATCGCCCTCGAGCTGATGGGACTTGAAAAGGGTCGCTACGACGTCATCAACCCCAACGATCACGTCAACAAGTGCCAGTCCACCAACGATGCCTACCCCACCGGTTTCCGCGTGGCCGTGGTCAACAGCACCGACACCACCCTGCACGCTCTGGAAGCCCTCATCGCGGCCTTCGATGTCAAAGCCAAGGAATTCAAACATATCCTGAAAATGGGCCGTACCCAGTTGCAGGACGCCGTGCCCATGACCCTGGGTCAGGAGTTCCACGCCTTCGCCGTCACCCTGCGTGAAGAGATCAAATCCATCAAGCGTTGCCAGGAGCTGCTGCTGGAAGTGAACCTGGGCGCCACCGCCATCGGTACCGGTCTGAACACCCCGCCCGAGTACTCCGGTCTTGCCATCAAGCGTCTGGCCGAGATCACCGGTCGTGCCTACGTACCGGCAGAGGACCTCATCGAAGCGACCTCCGACTGCGGCGCCTATGTGATGCTGCACGGTGCGGTCAAGCGCCTGGCCATGAAGCTCTCCAAGATCTGTAATGACCTGCGTCTGCTCTCCTCCGGCCCGCGCACCGCGCTCAAAGAGATCAACCTGCCGGAAATGCAGGCTGGCTCCTCCATCATGCCGGCCAAGGTCAACCCGGTCATTCCGGAAGTGGTCAACCAGTCCTGCTTCAAGGTATTCGGCAACGACGTCACCATCACCTTCGCCGCCGAGGCCGGTCAGCTGCAGCTGAACGTCATGGAGCCGGTGATCGGTCAGGCCATGTTCGAATCCCTGAGCCTGATGGAAAAAGCCTGCATCTCCCTGCGCGAGAAGTGCGTGGAAGGCATCACCGCCAACCCGGACATCTGCATGAACCACGTGCTGAACTCCATCGGCATCGTGACCTACCTGAACCCCTTCATCGGTCACCATGAAGGCGACATCGTCGGCAAGATCTGTGCCCAAACCGGCAAGAACGTCCGCGAAGTCGTGCTGGAACGCGGCCTGCTGACCGCCGAACAGCTGGACGAGATCCTCTCCATCGAGAACCTGATGAACCCGCAATACAAAGCCAAGCGTTACACCCGCGAAGCCACCGTATAAGCGAGCAGATGGGCCGGGGTTATCCCGGCCCATTTAAAGTCAATTCCCGAGCGGTCTCCCCACAGCCCCATCGGGAATTGGCTTTTCAGCCTAATAAAACCTAAAAAAACTGGAAAATGGAGTGTTCGCTATGATTGGAATCGAGTTACTTGTGGTGCTCGCCGCTATCTATCTGGGGGCCCGGATAGGCAGCATAGGTATCGGCTTTGCCGGTGGTCTGGGGGTATTGGTGCTGACCTGGGGGCTGGGCATGCCCATCCCGAGCGATCAGCTGGTGACTTATCTCCCGTGGGACGTGATCATGATCATCGCGTCCGTCATCTGCGCCATCGCCTGTATGCAGCTGGCCGGCGGGATGGATTATCTGGTGCACCTGGCCGAAAAAGCCCTGCGCAAGAATCCCAAGCACATCACCTTCGCCGCGCCGGTCGTCACCTACCTGATGACCATGCTGGCCGGGACCGGTCACACCGCCTTCTCCACCCTGCCGGTGATCGCCGAAGTGGCCAAGGAGCAGGGCATTCGCCCCTCCCGTCCGCTCTCCATCGCGGTCGTTGCCTCCCAGATTGCCATCACCGCCTCCCCCATCTCGGCGGCCGTGGTCGCTTTCTCCGGCATGCTGGAGCCGCTTGGCGTCGACTACCTGACCCTGCTGGCCATCTGCATCCCGTCCAGCTTCATCGCCTGTCTGCTGGGGGCCTTCATCGCCAACCTGCTGGGCAAGCCGCTGGATCAGGACGAAGTCTATCTGGAGCGCAAAGCCAAGGGACTCATCAAGCTGCGCGGTACCAGCCAGGTTGAGATCAAGCCTTATGCCAAGCTCTCCGTCGGCATCTTCGTCGCCTCCATCGTGGCCGTGATGGCCTATGCCACCGCCATCTCCGGCAACGTCGGCCTCATCAGCAGCCCGCCGATCCCCCGCGATGGCGCCATCATGGGCATCATGCTCTCCGCCGCCACCCTGATGGTACTGTTCTGCAAACTGGACGCGGCCCAGATCACCAACATGCCGACCTTCAAGTCCGGTATGTCCGCCTGTATCTGCGTGCTGGGCGTGGCCTGGCTGGGCAACGTCTTCGTGAAGGGCAACATGGTCGAGATCCAGGCGTTCGCCGGCGATCTGCTGAGCCAATACAGCTGGCTGCTGGCCGTGGTGCTGTTCTTCTCCTCCATGCTGCTCTACTCGCAAGGCGCCACCACCAAGGCCCTGATGCCTGCCGCCCTGGCACTGGGTGTCAGCCCGCTGGCGGCCATCGCCTCCTTCGCCGCCGTGAGCGCCCTGTTCGTGCTGCCGACCTACCCGACCCTGCTGGCCGCGGTCGAGATGGACGACACCGGCTCCACCCGCATCGGCAAGGCCGTGTTCAACCACCCCTTCTTCATCCCGGGTGTGGCCACCATCGCCATGGCAGTAGCGCTCGGCTTCTTCTTCGGTGGTCTCATCCTCTGACCGATGAACCACCCCATGCAAAACGGCCCGAACGGGCCGTTTTTTTATGCCAGGCCACCGCCGGGCGCCCATGAAAAAGCCGCTCCCGGGAGCGGCTTTCGTCATCCTGGCGGCATCCTCAGGCCGTGGTCTGGCGGGTACCGAAATAATCAGCCAGGAAGTCGTCGAACGACAGGCTGTCACTGCGTTCCCGCTCCCGCTGCTTGGCCAGGGAGTCCCGTGCCTCGCCGGCAAAGTAGGCCTCGTCCCAGTACTGCAGCTCGCCGGCCAGCATCTCTTCCCGGTAGCGGCTCGCCAGCGCATCGCCGAAGCAGCCGTTGTCCTGGCCGCTTGAAAGCAACTGCTTGAGCAGGCGGGCGGAGTAGGTCTGCTCGGGGTCGAGCAGCTTCTCACGGTGCATCGCCAGCGTCTCGCGATAGCGGTTGCGACCGCAGCAGCGATCCAGCAGCGCTGCGACCTCGGCCAGCTCGTCGAACAGCTTGAGGCCGTACTCCTTGAGGCCGATGGCATTGCCCTGCTCATCTTCAAGCGTCAGGCCGGGGCGACGCCCCTCCAGCACCACCTTGTTCTGGTTGCGGCGGTTGCGGGCAACCTCGTCATCCGAGAGCACGGAGGACGGGCGCAACAGGCACCAGACCAGGAAGAGATCGAAGAAGCGGATCTGATCCACCTCGATACCGAACGGGGTAAAGGGATTGACGTCCACCGTGCGCAGCTCGATGTATTCGATGCCGCGCTGCTCCAGCGCATCCGAGGGCTTCTCGCCACTGCGGGGAGTACGCTTGGGGCGGATCGGCGCGTAGAGCTCGTTCTCAAGCTGCAGCACGTTGTCGTTGAGCTGGCGGTACTCGCCGTTCACCTTGACCCCTATCCTGGCGAAGTCGGGATCATGGGTATTGATGGCCCGGCGCAGGCTGCTCACATAGGCGGGCAGGCTGTCATGACTGATCTTGAGCCCCGCCTGGGCGCTGTTGGTGTAACCGAGATCGGACAGGCGCAGGGCGGTTGCATAGGGCAGGTAAAGGGTGCCCTTACCGGTCTTCTGGAACGGCAGGCTGCTCTTGCGCCCCTTGAGGAAGGAGTCGCAGATGGCAGGAGACGCGCCGAACAAATAGGGCACCAGCCAGCCGAAGCGGTAGACGTTGCGAATAAGCCCCATGTACTTGTCGGAGATAAAGCGCTGGCTGCAGCAGCCCTCTCCCACCAGATCCTGCCACTCGCACCAGAAGCTGTCCGGCATGGAGAAGTTGAAGTGCACCCCGGCGATCACCTGCATCAGGCTGCCGTAGCGGTTCTTCAGCCCCTGGCGATAGAGGGTCTTCATCCGCCCGATGTTGGAGCTGCCGTACTGGGCTAGGCGGATGCTCTCCTCGTCACCGACGAAGCAGGGCATGGAGAGGGGCCAGATCCGCTCCTCTCCCAGATGATGAATGGTGTGGCGGTGAATGTCGCCGAGCTGCTCGATCAGGCTCTCGATGGAGTCGGTGGCCGGCGTGATGAACTCCAGCAGGCTCTCGGAGTAATCGGTGGTGATGTTGGCATGGGTCAGGGCCGACCCCAGGCTTCTGGGGTGATCGGTCTGGGCCAGGGTCCCTTCGGGGGTGATGCGCAGACATTCGCGCTCGATCCCGCGCCGGATCCCCTTGAGGGCGGTCACCCGTTCCGGGGTGCCCAGCGCAGCCAGCAACTCGGTGAGCGACAAGCTAGTAGTAGTCATATTCACGGCTCATGTGTGGCCGCCCCACCCGGGGCGGCACTTATTGTTGCGACGCCCCTCAGGGCAGTTGCAGTGGATAGATGGGAAGATGAAGCTCGCTCAGGGGTTTTTCAAGCTTTTGCTTGTCTCCCACCACCACAATCACCATCTCGGCCGGATCCAGCCAGCGGGCTGCACTGGCCTTCAGCGTCTCGGGTGACACCGTTTTGATCAGGTTGTTCTGGGCCTGCACATAGTCCGGCTTCAGGTCGTACATGATCATCTGCAGCAGGAAGCCAGCCTTCTGCCCCAGGGTCTCGTAGGAGAGCGCATCCTGCTGGGAGACGGCGCTGCGCATGTAGGCCAGCTCCACCGGGGTCGGCCCGCTCTTGCGGTAGCCGTCCATCTCCTTGAGGAACTGGCGGATGGCATCCACGGTCGCATCGGTGCGCACATTGGCGCCGGTCGCGAAGACCCCCGCCTCGCGGTTGGCCTGGAAGCCCGAGCTGGCACCATAGGTGTAGCCCTTGTCTTCCCGCAGGTTGAGGTTGATGCGGCTGTTGAAGTTGCCACCCAGGTTGAAGTTCATCAGGTTGGCGATGAAATAGTCTCCCGTGGTGTCAAACGCCATGGCGCGGCGGCCGATGCGGATCACCGACTGGGGGGCCCCCGGCTTGTCCACCAGATAGATGCCTGGCTTGGCCTGCTCTCCCCCGGGCTTGAGATCCCCCAGGGTCGGGGCGGCCCCCTGCCACTGGGTCAGGAAGGCGAGACCGGATTCCACCTGCTGGGCGGTCACATCACCTGTCACCACCACCTTGGCATTGGCCGGATTGTAATAGGCCTCATAGAAGCGCTTCACATCCGCCAGGGTCAGCTTCTCCACGTCCGCCAGCGCCCCGTCAGAGGGTTGGCCAAGGCGGTTCTGCTTGCCATAGACCAGTTCGCGGAACGCCTGACCCGCCAGCCACTCGGGTTGCTGCTCGCTCTGTTTCATGCCTTGCAGCATCTGGGTCTTGAGCCGCTCGAAGTCCGCTTCCCGCAGGCCGGGTTGCAGCAGCACTTCCCGCACCAGCGCCAGGGTTTCGGGCAGCTTGTCCGCCAGACTGCTGATGGTGATGAGGTTGTTGTACTGGGCGCTGGAGACGCTGATGCTGGCGCCGAGTTTTTGCAGCTCGTCGCTCAGCTCGGCCTCGGAGAGGCGCGTCGTCCCCTGCTCCAGCATGGCGGCGGTAAGACTCGCCAGCCCCAGCTCTCCCTTGCCTTCGGCCCGGATGCCACCCGGCAGGGCGATCATGATGGAGACGGCCGGGATCTCGTCGCTGTGGGTGCCGATGATCTCGATCCCCTTGCCGAGCTTGCCACGCCAGATGGCGGGCACCTTGACACTCACCGCATCGGCCGCCTTAGGCTGCACGCTGCGATCGAAGTCATCTTTCACCGGCCGCTCGGCAAGCACCTTGTCATGCTTGCTGTAATCCGGCAGCTCCCGCTTGGCGGGAGTGAAGTTCGGGGTCGCGGCCTGCCAGTCGCTCTTGCCCTTGGGCACCACGCTCAGCACCACGGCAGGCTTGTTCTGGATGAACTTGTCGTAGGCAGCCTTGACGTCAGACCCCTTGACCCGGGCGATGGCATCCAGATTCTTGAACACATAGTCGGGATCCCGGGCCAGCACCTGCCCCATGGCAAGCTGGCTGACCTTGCCCTCAATACTGTCGAGTCCCCAGATGGCGGACGCGCGATAGCTACTGATGGCCTTCTCCAGATCCGCGGGCTTGATGCCGCGCTGGGCGAACTCGCCGATCACCTTGTCCACCTCGCCCTTGAGGGTCTTGAGGCTGCCATCCGCCGCCGGATTGGGGTAGGCATAGACCGTCAGGGTACAGGCAAGTTCTTCGCAGGAGTGGGAGGCACCCGCCTCGATGGCCTTGCCGGTTTTCACCAGGGACTGGTAGAGCATGGAGCTGGCAGAGCCCCCCAGCACATCGGCAAAGATGTCCAGCGCCGGCTCCTGCGGGTCACCCAGGGAGACGGTCGGGTAGCTGATATACAGGAGCGGTAGATGCACCTTGTCTTCCAGCGTCACGTAGCGGGTTGCCGGCAGGGTGGCAGGCTGAGGCGTCGGTTCGGCCACGTCCGGACCGCGCGGGATGGAACCGAAGTACTGCTCAATCCAGGCCAGCGCCTGCTTGGTATCAAAGTCGCCGCCCAGGGTCAGGGTCGCATTGTTGGGGCCGTACCAGCGCAGGAAGAACTGCTTGAGGTCGTTGACGTCGACCCGGTCGAGATCCTCCACATAACCGATGGCTTGCCAGGAGTAGGGGTGGGTGCGCGGATAGAGTGCCTCCCCCACCCGCTCGCCCACCAGGCCATAAGGCTGGTTGTCGATGCGCTGGGCCCGTTCGTTCTTGACGGTGGCGCGCTGGATCTCGAACTTCTTCTGGCTCACCGCATCGAGCAGGAAGCCCATGCGATCCGCCTCCAGCCAGAGCACCTTCTCCAGCTGGTTGGCCGGCACGGTTTCGTAGTAGTTGGTGCGGTCCTTGTTGGTGGTGCCGTTCATGTCACCGCCCGCCTCGTTGATGATCCGCATGTGTTCCTGATCACCAACGTGCTTGGAGCCCTGGAACATCATGTGCTCGAAGAAGTGGGCAAAGCCCGACTTGCCCACGGTTTCCCGGGAGGAACCGACGTGATAGGTGACGTCCAGATGCACCAGGGGATCGGAGTGGTCGGGGGCCAGGATCACGGTCAAACCGTTGTCCAGCTTGTACATCTGGTAGGGAATGCCGAGCTTGCCCTCCTGCTTGACCTGCTCGGACACGAGGGTCGGGGCCGCCAGCACGGGAAGGGAGAAGCCCAGCAGCATGCTTAATGGAATGAGTTTGTTCACGGGTACCTCGTGAGTGACAAAAGGGCTAGAAGATCTGACTGGCCAGCAGAAACACCAGGGCATAACGAAGCAATTTGCCGAGCCCGATCAAGATGAGGGAGCGCCAGAAGGAGAGGCGCAGCCAACCAGCCAGCAGACAGAGACCATCGCCGACCACAGGCGTCCAGGCAAGCAGCAGACACCAGTGGCCATGACGTTTGAGCCAACCAAGGGCTTTTTGTTCCCCACGGCCTTGAAAATCTTCCGGTTTTTTCTTGTGGGTGGCGAGCCAGCCGAGCCACCAGGTGGTCATGGAACCCAGGGTATTGCCCAGCGTCGCCCAGAAAAGCAGGCTGGTCATGCTCCACTCCCCCTTGACCGCCATGGCGCCCAGCAGCACTTCCGAGCTGCCGGGCAACAGGGTGGCGGAGGTGAAGGCACTCAGAAACAGCCCTCCCAGCCCCATCCCGGTGAAGTCTATCATCCGGGCTGGCCGTCTGCGGCGGACATGCGCAGCAACAGCTTGCCGCGCACATGGCCCTGCTCGATGGCCTGATGGGCCAGCGCCCCTTCTGCCAGCGTGTATTCACCGGAGACGGTGATCTTCACTTCCCCCTGGCGAAGCAGCGTCAGCATCTGGGTCAGCTGCGTTCGATCGGGATGGACCAGCATGCCGACAACCTCGACACCGAGCTCGGCCCCCGCGTCCTTGATCTGCTGGGCCGTGATGGTGGGTACCGTCACCAGACGGCCGCCCGGCTTGACGCAGGCCAGCGCCGCCTTGCCGCTCTCGCCCCCCACCAGATCCAGCACCAGATCGAACGGACCATCGGTGATCGCCTCGGTGCACCACCCGGCCTGGTGGTAATCCACCATCCGGCTCGCCCCGAGACTATGAAGGAAGCTGTGATTGTCGCCGCTTGCCGTGGCAACCACGTGGGCACCATAGGCGGCGGCAAACTGCACCGCCAGATGGCCGACGCCACCGGCACCGGCCAGGATCAGTACCCGTTGCCCCGACTGCAAGCCACCGTGCTCCAGCAGCCCCTGCCAGGCGGTGAGTCCCGCCAGCGGCAGGGCCGCTCCCTGCCTGAGGCTCACCCCATCGAGCTTGACCAGCTCCTCCTCGCGGGCCACCACGGATTCGGCATATGCACCGGCGGCGAGGGGGAAACCCACCATGCCGCACACCAGTTCCCCCTCGGCCAGAGAGGTCACGCAGGGCCCCACCTTTTCCACCACACCGGCCACGTCATAGCCCGGCGTCCAGGGCAGGTTGTCCTTGTTCTGGGCGGCCGCCCAGCCGAGACCGGCCCGTGTCTTGGCATCGATGGGGTTGACCCCCGCAAAGCAGATGCGCACCCGGACTTCTCCCTCCGCGGGCACCTTGTCCAGGGAAGGGTTGAGCCTGAGTACCGAGGGGTCGCCGAATGCGGTAATCTGTAGCTGCGTCATTGCACAATCCATCCTGTTGATTGATCAAGGGTCAACAGAATAACAGCGAGGACACCATGGCTCGAATGTTTCTTATTCCTCTGTTGCTGGCCCTGGGGTGGTGGGCGTTTCTGCTCTACTTCCGCATTCCGCTCAAACAGGGGGCAAAGGGCTTTTACTGGATCATCGGCATCGGCGGCGGGCTGGCCGCCTTCCTCAGCCTGATGATGGTGCTCACTCACTAGGGTTCAGGGACAAGGGGGAAGAAGAGAAGATGCTGCAGGGACTGAACCATCTCACACTGGCAACCGGCAATCTCGACAGCAGCGTTGCCTTTTATGTCGACTTGCTGGGATGTCGCCCCAGGGTGAGATGGGCACGGGGAGCCTATCTCACCCTCGGCGATCTCTGGCTCTGTCTCTCCTGCGATCCTCCCCAACCGGCCAGAGATTACAGTCATGTCGCGTTTGGCATCTCGCCTGAACAGTTTCCAGCTTTCTGCGCCCGTCTGCGCGCGGCGGGCGTCGTGGAGTGGAAGAAGAACAGCAGCGAAGGGGATTCACTCTATCTGCTGGATCCCGACGGGCACCGGCTGGAAATCCATGCAGGCAACCTGGATAGCCGGCTCGCCTCCCTCAGACAGCAACCCTATGAGGGTCTTATCTGGTTCGACTGAGCCGGATTCACCCCTGCTCGGCACGAAGATGGTAGTGACGATTGCTGCCCTGCCCCAGCACGCCCTGCGCCAGCAGATGCTGGAACACCCGGTCCACCTCCTCCAGAGACAGTGACAATGCCTCTGCCACCTTGCGTTTGCTGCATTTGAGCTCGCCGCTCTCCAGCGCGCCGCGCACCTGGGCGACCACGGCTGGCTCGGGCACGGGTCTGCTGAATGCTGACGGCTCCGGGGTCGGCACTGCGACCAGGGCCTCGGCTTGCGCCTTCTCCCGTTGCCACATCCATTGACGGCGGAAGCGGTTCTCCTCACCGATCAGGCTGACGAAAAAGGCACCAAACGCATCGAGCAGGATAGACAGGAAGCAGACCAGCAGGAACTGCACCTGGCCGATGCTCATGCCCACCCCGTCCGCCAGACTGCTCATCAGCCCCAGCATGGAGGACTGCTCCCCCAGCGGCTTGGCGTCCCGCTCCTGGCGCAGCTCGTCCTGACGCAGCCTGAGCTTGGTGTTGGCCTGCTGCAGACCGCTGACGCCGCTCGAGATACGCGCCATCTCGATGTATTTGCGGGCCGCCTCTTCGTTGAGCTGGATCTGCCGCTCTATGCTGGCTATCTGCTCGTCGAAACGGGCTATCTCCCGCTCGTGACGCGCCTGCTGGCTCAGGATGGTGTTGGTGGCGCTGTTGATGCCGCCGATACTGCCCCCGATGGAGATGGCAGCGAGAACGCTGTAGAACAGCAGCGACCAGAAGGCGCCGCCCAGATCCCGCCTCGCCTTGCACTCGCCGTACTCGTACCAGACGTAGAACTTGCCCAGCTCGAAGATGATGGCCAGCCCGCCGAACAGCCACTTCATCAGGGGGTTTTCGTCGATGGAGAGAAACAGCAGCAGGGAGAAGACGATGGAAGCCAGAATGGCCAGCCCGGTAAAACTGTAGACAGTCGTGAGGGCGAACCATCCCTTGGGGTAACGCAATGCGGCGCAAGCCTGAGTAGTCATGATGAAACGGGAAACATCTGCAGGAAAAGTTGGCTGCCGATTATAGTCGCCACTCCCCCGGAGAGAAGGGCAAATCCCCGAATTCCCGCCGATGGACGATCAGCTGCCCAGAGTGCGACCAAAACGTGCAAATCGGCAGCAGAAAAACACTACAATCGACCCCGAACCTGAAGGACATCTGCGGTTATGCTCGGGTTAAGCCCGCCGCATTACACTCTTTTCCACCGAACACGACTCGAGGACATCATGAACAGAACGACGGCTTTGTTGCTCTCTCTTTTTCTGATCACCGGTAGCGCCCTGGCACAGGACGATGGGAGCCAGACCTTCTCCGTGGATGCGCTGACCTTCAATCTGGACTGGAATGACACGCAGTTTGACTGGTCCCAGAGCAACTGCTTCGATCTCGGGAGCGGTGACGCGGCCGCCGCCGACTGCAAGAGGACCAACCTCAATCTGGAGGACGAGACGCAGCGCAACCAGCCCCCCAGCACCAACCAGATCAGCACGCAACCGGATCAATGATCCCCCTGACAGGAGCCTTGATGCGATGACCCACATGACCATGACTTCCCGCGGCGCACTGCTGCTCTCCCTGCTTCTGGTTCAGGGAATGGCCTTTGCTGCCCCCCCTTCCAAACACGATGACGACATCCGGATCTCCACCGACCAGGGCCGGGTAAGCCTGGATTGGGACGACAAGGAGTACGAGTGGTGGCAGCACAACTGCCTGGATGTCAGCACCCGGACCAGCCGCATCCAGCTCAACTGCGACAACATGGATGGAAAATACCGCGACCATTACAACCGCAGCATTCACAGTGGCAACAACCCGGGTCAGGGCCATGACAAGCCCAGGAACAAGCACGGCGGCAACGGCCACCAAAAACACTGACCAGCATGCCCATGGACATGGTTGAGGGGCCTGTGGCCCCTGGAGTCATGTCCCCTACCAGTAGTTTTCCATGCTGATATTGCCGGGGGCGCGACGCAGGTTCTTGGCAAGCCCCAGCCCGAGCAGGGTCTGCTGAGTCTCTTTCACCATGGCGGGGTTGCCGCAGATCATCACCTGGCTCAACTCGGGGGAGAAGTTCAGCCCCACCCTCGCCTGCAAGCTGCCATCGACGATGGCTGCCGGGATGCGCCCTGCCATCGCCTCCGGCCAGGTCTCACGACTGACGAAGGGAACATAGCGAAAACGCTCGCCATGCTGCTCGGCAAAACTGGCGATAAGCGGCTGATAGCTGAGCTCTTCCCCTTTTCTCACCCCATGTACCAGCACCAGATGCTCGAAGCGGTCGAAGACCTGTCCTTCTGCCAGCATGGCGAGGAAGGGGCCGATGGCGGTGCCGGTTGAGAGCAGCCAGAGATCCCGTCCCGGGGGAATCTCATCCAGGGTCAGGAAACCGGTGGCCTGGGACTGCACCAGCAGGCCGTCGCCCACCTGCAGGGAACCGAGAGAGGGGCTCAGTTCACCGCCGGGGATCTCCACCAGATAGAATTCGTGATAGGGCGTGCCGGGAGGATTGACGAAGGAATAGGCACGCTGGACTCGACGCTCGCCCTGCTCCAGGGCCAGCTTGGTGAATTGACCCGCCTTGTAGGGGGCAAGTTCCGCCTCCACACGCAGGGAGAGCAGGGTGGGTGTCCACTCGATGCGCTCGATGACCCGACCTTCAACCCAGGCAGCCATAAAGGTTCTCCTCCAGAGGAACAGACCTTCACTTTACCCCTTGATCTGAAAATAAAAAACCCGCGCATGTGCGCGGGTTTTTCTGCAAGAGCGGAACGCTATTACAGAGCAACAACCTGGATTTGTACGGTTGCTTTGACGTCAGCGTGCAGCTGAACAACAACTTCGTACTCACCGGTGTTACGCAGAACGTTGCCCATGCGGACTTCGCTCTTGGCAACGGCTACGCCGGCAGCAGTGATGGCTTCAGCCACATCACGGGTACCGATGGAACCGAACAGCTTGCCTTCGTCGCCAGACTTGGAGGCGATGACAACGGCAGCCAGCTCACCCAGCTTGGCAGCGCGCTCTTCGGCAGCAGCCTTGTTGGCAGCCAGTTTGGCTTCCAGCTCAGCGCGACGAGCACCGAAGGCTTCGATGTTGGCCTTGGTGGCCATAACAGCTTTGCCTTGCGGGATCAGGTAGTTACGGGCATAACCAGCTTTTACGGAAACTTGGTCACCCAGACCGCCCAGTTTGGCGATCTTATCGAGCAGGATAACTTGCATTACCTTTCCTCTATAAATTTCGTTGAGTTAGGCGTAAGCGCCGGGCCGATTCTTACTTGTTGTGCAGATCGGTGTACGGCAGCAGAGCCAGGTAACGAGCACGCTTGATGGCGCGTGCCAGCTGACGCTGATACTTGGCGCGGGTACCGGTGATACGGCTCGGTACGATCTTGCCAGATTCAGTGACGTAGTTTTTCAGAGTAACGATATCTTTGTAGTCGATCTCGGTAACGTTCTCGGCGGTGAAGCGGCAGAACTTACGACGACGGAAATAACGTGCCATGGCCTTTATCCTCTAATGCGGTGATCTAAGAATTACTCTTCGGAAGACGCTTCAACAGCATCTTCGCGACGCTCGTCGTCACGACGGGTGAAGCGCTCTTCCTTGGCCTTGGCCATCGGAGAAACTTCAGTCACGGCGTGCTTGGTGCGCATGATCATGTTGCGGATAACGGCATCGTTGAAGCGGAAGTTGGTTTCCAGCTCATCGATAACGGCCTGTTCAGCTTCTACGTTCATCAGAACGTAGTGAGCCTTGTGCAGCTTGTCGATCGGGTAAGCCAGTTGACGACGGCCCCAATCTTCCAGGCGATGAATGGTACCACCAGCGGTGGTGATAGCGCCGGTGTAACGCTCGATCATGCCAGGTACTTGCTCGCTCTGGTCCGGATGAACCATGAAGACGATTTCGTAATGACGCATTTTAGCTCCTTACGGATTAATTCAGCCTCCGCCCAGGTGCAGCCAGACCTCGGAGGCAAGGAACATAGTGATGTTTAGACGCTGCTTTCTAGGGCGGCGTATTGTACGAAATCACCTCTCCCACTGCAACTGGCGAAGCAAGATGTTTTTCTCGATGAGCCCGATACAAAACTTTAATTGATAACAATTATCACTTAGATCCATACTCTCCTCATATCCCCACGGAGGATGACAGTATGCAACCTGCGCTCACCACGGCCATCCCGGCCCGCAAATTCAAGCTGACCCTGCTCGGCCCCGCCTTCATCGCCGCCATCGGTTATATCGACCCGGGCAATTTTGCGACCAATATCCAGGCCGGCTCCACCTTCGGCTATCAACTGCTGTGGGTAGTGGTGTGGGCCAACCTGATGGCCATGCTGGTGCAGACCCTCTCGGCCAAGCTCGGTATCGTCACTGGCAAGAACCTGGCGGAACACATTCGTGATCGTATGCCCAGGCCCGCAGTCTGGGCCTATTGGGTGCAGGCCGAGATCATCGCCATGGCCACCGATCTCGCCGAGTTCATCGGCGCTGCGGTCGGCTTCAAACTGCTGCTCGGCATCACCCTGTTGGAAGGGGCCTGCATCACCGCCGTGGTCACCTGGGGGATCCTGATGCTTCAATCCCGCGGCCAGAAGCCGCTGGAGTTCGTGGTGGGCGGCCTGCTGCTGTTCGTGGCCGCCGCCTACATCGTCGAGCTGATCTTCTCGCGCCCCCACCTGCCGAGTCTGCTGGAAGGGGCACTCTTCCCCGGCCTCCCCAATGGTGATGCTGTCTATCTTGCCGCCGGCGTGCTTGGTGCCACCGTGATGCCCCATGTCATCTATCTCCACTCGGCCCTGACCCAGCATACCCAGGAGCAGGGCACGGTGACCCAGCGACTGCACAGCACCCGGGTCGACGTGGCCATCGCCATGACCATCGCCGGCTTCGTCAACCTGGCCATGATGGCCATGGCGGCGGCCGCCTTCCACAGCTCCGGCAATCAGCAGGTGGCCGAGCTGGAAACGGCCTACCAGACCCTCACGCCCCTGCTGGGCCCGGCAGCCGCCACCCTGTTCGGCCTCTCCCTGGTCGCCTCCGGCATCTCCTCCACCGTGGTGGGAACGCTGGCGGGACAAGTGGTGATGCAGGGCTTCGTGCGCTTCACCATTCCGCTCTGGCTGCGCCGAGCCATCACCATGGCTCCCGCCTTCGTGGTGATCGCCATGGGCCTCAACACCACGGAAATTCTGGTACTGAGCCAGGTAGTGCTGAGCTTCGGCATCGCCCTCGCTCTTATTCCGCTGCTGATCCTGACCGGTGATCGCGCCCTGATGGGGGCACATCGCAATCACCCCGTCACCCAGGCCGTGGGGCGCCTCATCGTCGCCCTGGTGATCGGCCTCAATGCCTATCTGCTGGTCACCACCCTCTAAAGCCATCTTGAGGCTCATTGACCCGGGTTGATGAGCCTCTTCGCACTTTCGCGTATGCTGCCTCTTTCCCTTCTCATCATCTCGTTGCGGGAGCCCTGCCATGGAACATACCCGAGCCAGCTTCGTACTGGGCCACCATCAGGAACAGGCCAGCGTCGTCTGTTGCAAACAGGGGGATCCGACCCTGCTGGTCACCGACCTCACCCCCTTTCATCCCCAGAGCCACCTCTGGCCCGATCAACCCGGTGACGTGGGCACTGTGCGCTGGGAAGGGGGGGAAGCGGCCGTGGGCCCCTGCCGCATGGGCGCCATCAGTCCCGAGGGAGAGCTGTTCGTGGATACGGAGATTCCGGTCAAGCGAGGGGCTGATGGGTGGGCTTTCGTGGTGGTGCACCCCCTCGCTGGTTCCCATCACCTTGCCATTGGCTCGCCTGTGGAACTGACGGTGGATGCCGAGGCACGCCATGCCCTGAGCCTGGGCCACAGCGCCTGCCACCTGGTGGCACTGGCCCTCAATCGGGCGCTCACGCCCTATTGGCGAAAGGAGACAAGCGAGCTGGACGCTCTCGGGCAGCCGGATTTCGACCGCCTCGCCATCCAGCACTCCCGGGTCGAGCCCAGAGGATCAAAGGAGCAGTACCGGATCGGCAAGAGCCTTCGGAAAAAGGGAATCAACAGCGAGGCACTGCTGGCCGACCTCGACAGGATAGCGCTCCAGGTCAACGAGCAGCTGATGCGCTGGCTCAAAGAGGGAGGCGAGATCCGCCGCAGCCGGGCCGGTGATGCCATCATCGATTCCCGCTACTGGCATGGCATGGTGGACGGTCGGGAGATCACCATTCCCTGTGGCGGCACCCATGTAAGCACTCTGACCGAGTTGGGCCAGGTTCAGGTGACGCTGGCCTCCAGTGAAGAGGGATTTACCCTCACCACCCGGGTCACTCCCTGAACCACCACAGCCTTCCTGATGTCGCACCGCCCTGACCGGGGCGGTGTCCCGACAGAGAGACCCGCAGGCAGATCAGCGCGGCGGTATCTCACCCCGGGCTGCGACCCCATGGCCACGGGGTAGCAAAAAACCATGCGATGCACCACGGATGAGGGGCCACTTGCCCCTTTCCTGGCGCCTGACGATGTCAGGCAGGCTCCCTTCGCATCCCCATGTGAGGGATGTCATCTTCCAGATATCCTTCCCCTTCGGCCACGAAACCATGCTGGCCGTAAAAGCCTTGCAGGTGGGCCTGTGCACCGAGCCAGATGCTGTGTGCAGGCCAGCGAGCCTCGCACTCTCTGACCGCTTGCGCCAGCAGGCGGTGACCCAGTCCGCCCCCCCGCGACGTGGGAGAGGTGACCACACGGCCGATGGCGGCGCCGCTGCCATCACCAATGCCGGGCGCCATGATGCGGGCATAGGCCGCCAGGTGATCCCCCTCACGACCGAGCAGATGCAGCACGCCGTCACGGCGATCCAGCCCGTCCAGATCCTGGAAGGGACAGGTCTGCTCCACCACGAACACCTCGGCGCGCAGGGCAAGCAGCTCATACAATTCATCCGTGGTCAGCTCGGACCAGGATTTCATACTCCAGTTCATGAATGACTCCTGTTTAATGGGGTCTGACAGCATAATCTTGCTCCCGACGAGGGGCATTAACCTTGGTTAAGTTGGCCCCCTTCTCATCCAATGCGGACATGGCCGACAAAGAGCCGATCTCTGCCCAGGTTCATCGGCAATCCCTTCTGGCTCAACCCTGATCGCGCGTTTTCAGCCGCCTGCGGATGCGGCTCAGGCTGATGGGGGTGATCCCCAGATATGCGGCAATCTGGTGATCCGGAACCCTGGCATCCAGCGCGGGGAAGCTTCGCAGAAAATGCTGATAGCGCGCCTCTGGGCCCCCGGTCAGCAGTAACAGCTCTTTCTCCTCCTTGATGCGCAGTTGCACTTCAAGGAGATGGTGATACCAGGCGGGCCAGCAAGGGAGTCGGCGCAGATCCGCCAGCGGAAGAAGTTGCAGCCGGCAAGGCTCCAGCGCCTCCACGCTGTAGCGGGCGGGCTCACCACTGAGCAGGTGGTGGAAGTCGATAAACTCGTCCCCCTCCCAATAGAACTCCTTGATGTACTCGCGGCCATCCGCCAGCACCACCTTGGCCCGCAGCAACCCCTCCTCCACTCTGACCAGCAGCGCCGGACTGTCACCGGCATGCCAGAGGCAGGTGCGAGGGGGCAAGGTCAGGGAGCGGACAAAAGAGAGGAGGCGCTCGGCCTCCTGCTCATCTGCAACCCGTTCCCAGACAAAGGGGGGTCTGTCGGTCATCGTCTTGTCAGACGCGGCGCTGGCGCACGGCTTCGAACAGGCAGACACCGCTCGCCACCGAGACGTTGAGGCTGGATACTGCCCCCGCCATCGGGATGCTCACCAGCTCGTCGCAATGTTCGCGGGTCAGGCGGCGCATCCCCTTGCCTTCGGCCCCCATCACCAGCGCCATGGGGCCGGTGAGTTTGGCCTGATAGAGATCGTGATCCGCCTCGCCGGCGGTACCCACGATCCAGACGCCGCGCTCCTGCAGCTCGCGCAGGCTGCGGGCCAGGTTGGTGACCTGGATGAGCGGCACCACTTCGGCGGCGCCACAGGCGACCTTGCGCACCACGGACGTGAGGCCTGTGGCCTTGTCCCGCGGCACGATCACCGCATGTACCCCGGCCGCATCGGCACTGCGCAGACAGGCGCCGAGATTGTGCGGGTCGGTCACCCCGTCCAGTACCAGCAGGAAGGGCGCTGTCTCTTGCGCCGCCAGACCGTCCAGCAGGCTGGCCAGGTCGTGCTCGGCCAGCTTGGGCGCTTCAATCACCTTGGCCATGATGCCCTGGTGATTGTTGCCTTCCGCCTTGTCATCCAGCGTCTTGCGGTTCACGCTCTGCACCCTGATACCGAGGGACTCCAGCTCGGCCAGCAGGGGATGCAGCCGCTCGTCATCGCGGCCCTTGAGAGCCCACACCTCGATGAAGCGCTCGGGGGTGCGCTCCAGCAGCGCGGAGACGGCGTGAATGCCGTAGATCAGTTCAGTACTCATTTAGTGCTCTTGGCCTTGTCGCGAGCCTTTTTGCTCGGTCGTCTGTTGCTGGGCTTGGCACGGCCACCCTTGTCGGATTTGCCGCTCTCCTTGCCCTCTTTGCGTTTCTCGTGGCGCTGGGCGCTCTTGGCCTTCTCTTTCTTGATCTCGGCCTGCTTGCGCGCCATCTCCTTGGCGTTCTTGCCGGTGGCCTTGAGGGGCTCTTCCACCATCACGAAGTCGATCTTGCGATCGTCCAGGTTCACGCCCATCACCTTGACCCGCACCTTGTCACCCAGACGATAGCGACGGCGGAAGTTCTCGCCGATCAGCTGCTGGTGCAGCGGGTCGAACTGGTAGTAGTCGTTGGTGAGGGTGCTGACGTGCACCAGACCGTCGATGTGGATCTCCGCCAGACGCACGAAGAAGCCAAAACCGGTGACGCTGGCGATGACGCCGTCAAACTCGTCACCCACGTGATCCAGCATGTACTCGCACTTGAGCCAGTCTGCCACGTCGCGGGTGGCATCATCGGCACGGCGCTCCGTCATGGAGCAGTGCTCGCCCATGGGGTCCACTTCTTCCAGCTGGTAGTGGTAGCCACCGCTCGGCGTCCACTTGTGACGCAGGTTGGCCTGCTGCTCCTTGGCGGTCTGGTACTTGATCGCCCGGTGCAGGATGAGATCCGGGTAGCGACGGATCGGCGAGGTGAAGTGAGCGTAGGACTTCAGGGCCAAGCCGAAGTGACCGATGTTGTCGGCCTGATAGATGGCCTGACGCATGGAGCGCAGCAGCATGGTGGAGAGCAATTCCGCATCCGGGCGCCCTTCGAATTTGGCGGCCAGGTCGGCAAAGTCCTTCGGCTCGGGCTCCAGGCCCCCCTTGAGCTCCAGACCCAGTTCGGCCAGGAAGTCACGGAAGCCGGTCAGACGCTCCTCGCCCGGGCGGTCGTGCACCCGGAACAGGGCGGCGGCCTCGTTCTTCTCGATGTAGCGGGCGGCAGCCACGTTCGCCTGGATCATGCACTCTTCGATGATCTTGTGGGCGTCATTGCGCACCAGCGGTACGATACGGTCGATCTTGCGCTGGGCGTTGAAGATGAAGCGGGTCTCCTCGCTCTCGAACTCCACCGCACCGCGTTGATGACGGGCATGCTTGAGCGCCTTGTAGAGGTTGCTCAGCTCCTCGATGTGGCCCACCAGCGGATCATACTGCTGACGCAGCTTGGGATCCCCGTCCAGGATCGCCGCTACCTTGGTGTAGGTCAGGCGAGCGTGGGAGTTCATTACCGCTTCGTAGAACTTGTAGCCGGACATGCGGCCGGCGGCGGAGATGGTCATCTCGCACACCATGCAGAGCCGGTCGACCTGCGGGTTCAGGGAACACAGACCGTTGGAGAGCACCTCCGGCAGCATGGGCACCACGAACTCGGGGAAATAGACCGAGTTTCCGCGCTGATAGGCTTCGGTGTCGAGGGCCGTGCCCGGTTTCACATAGGCAGAAACGTCGGCAATAGCGACCCACAGGCGCCAGCCGCCACCGCGCTTGGCTTCACAAAAGACAGCGTCATCGAAGTCGCGGGCGTCTTCCCCGTCGATGGTCACCAGCGGCAGGGCGCGCAGGTCGATGCGACCCTCTTTGGCCTTCTCCGGCACCTGCTCACCGAGACCGGCGACCTCTTTGGTCACCTCTTCCGGCCAAGTGTGCGGAATGCCGTGGGTACGCAGGGCGATCTCGATCTCCATACCGGGCGCCATGTTCTCACCCAGGACTTCCAAGACGGTACCGACCGCATTGAAGCGAGCAGTGGCGCGCTGGTTGATGCGCACGACTACGACCTGGCTCTGGCGAGCCCCCTTGTTCTCCCCTTCCGGGATGATGATGTCCTGGCCGATGCGGCTGTCATCGGGTACCACGAAACCGACGCCGTTCTCGACGAAGTAACGACCGACGATGTCCGCCTCGCGGGATTTGAGCAGGCGCACCAGACGCGCTTCCTGACGACCCTTGCGATCGATCTCGGTCGGCTGCACCAGGGCATAGTCGCCATGCATCAGGCGCTGCATCTCGCGGTTGTTCAGGAAGAGATCCGCTCCACCACCCTCGGGGCGCAGAAAACCGAATCCATCTTTGTGGCCAAGCACATAGCCTTTGACCAGATTCAGGCGATCCGGCAGGGCGTAACATTGGTTGCGGGTGAACACGAGCTGCCCGTCGCGCTCCATGGCGCGCAGACGACGTCGCAAGGCTTCCAACGGCTCTTCATCGGTCAGCTTGAGGACCTTGGCCAGCTCTTCCCGGGACATGGGTTTCTCATGGCCCTTGATGAGCTCCAGCAGCATCTCGCGACTGGCGATGGGGTTTTCGTATTTTTCGGCCTCGCGTTGGAGGAAAGGATCTTTTTGAGACATAAGCAGGCCTTAGGGTAGGTAATAACGCAGACATTATATCGGAGGGGGGAGCTAATGGCATCCATCGACTGCCTTTTGGCCATTCTCTCTGTCATACTGGACACAGTTTGCAGGTATGTGAGACTCGGAACTCATGAGCAAGGACTCGTTCGCCCAATCTGCCGCCTATTTGAAACAGGCGGTTCCCCTGATGATCAAGTATCAAATTCCCACCACGCCGAACAACTATCACCTTTGGTACAGCTACGTCTCCGGCGACATGCCCGAACTCAACCATGCCGTCGATCAGGCGATAAAACAGCAGGGAACCTTCTCCCTGACCACCTGTGAGCGTCTCTACCACCAGCACCTTGCGGCCCAGGACGAGCAGCAGATGGAGGCGATGAAACTCAACCTCGCGGCCATGGCCAGCGAGCTGAGTCACTCGATGCAGGATGCCATCTCCGATACCGGGCTGTTTCAGGAGATGCTCGACAAGAGTTTCGACAAGCTGAGCAAGATAGACGACGAGGGGCTCAGCCTGGAAGACACCATGGGGATCCTGCGGGATCTCGTGCGCGAGTCGCGCGACGTACGCATGTCCACCCTCCACTTTCGCAACCAGCTCAGCAGCGCCGAGAAAGAGATCAAGGAGCTGAAACAGGCCCTGAACGAGACGAGGAAGCTGGCCACCGAGGACCCGCTCACGTCTCTGCTCAATCGACGCGCCTTCGATCTCGAGATGGACAGCCTCATCCGCAGCAAGCAGCCCTTCTCCCTGATCCTGACCGATATCGATCGCTTCAAGAACTTCAACGACGAATACGGACATCTGCTGGGGGACCAGGTGCTGCGCATCGTCGGCAAGCGGCTGCGAGAGGCCAGCAAGGAGGGCATAACCGCCTATCGCCTGGGGGGTGAGGAGTTTGCCCTCTTGGTGCCAAACCGCGCCCTGGCGCTGACCCGCCAGATGGCCGAGAGCCTGCGTCGCGTCATCGAGCGGATGTCGATTCTGGATCGCAAATCCGGGCGACGCATCGATCACATCACCGCCTCGTTCGGCGTGGGGGAATACATCCCTCAGGAGACGGCAGACACCCTGATCGAGCGTACCGACAAGCTGCTCTACAAGGCCAAGGAGCTGGGACGCAATCGGGTGATGCCACTGCCCTCCTGATCCCACCAAATGCAAAAAGGCCGGTCATTGACCGCAATGCTGTTCACTTAAGAGAATTTGAGTTCCAGTCCACGTAGTATCAGGGCTAAAAAATGAGGGAGGCATGATGCCTCCCTCTTTCTATTGCAAGCCACGCTGGATAAAGGCTGAAGGAACATCGACTGGAAACAGCCTTGCTCCCCCAACTCAAGTCGCATTTATGAATAATTAGTCAAAAATGTGCTTATCTGAACAGCATTGCGGTCATTGACCGGCCTTTTTCATGCTTCCCTTCTCGGGATCAGAGGCTTTTCAGCTTCTCTTCCGGCAGGGCCAGCTCGTCATTGTGGTTGACACCGATACCGCGCTCCAGCACATGGCGGGCGATGGCATGGGCCTCTTCCAGCGAATGCATGCTGTAAGTACCGCACTGGTATTCGTTCAGCTCGGGGATCTTGCCCTGATCCTGCACGGTCAGCACGTCGCTCATGGCGGCCTGCCAGGCAGCGCCAACACGGGCTTCATCCGGCGCACCGATCAGGCTCATGTAGAAGCCGGTGCGGCAACCCATGGGAGAGATGTCGATGATCTCCACCCCGTTGCCGTTCAGGTGGTCACGCATGAAGCCGGCAAACAGGTGCTCGAGGGTGTGGATGCCGCGCTCGGAGAGGATCTCCTCGTTCGGCACGCAGAAACGCAGGTCGAACACGGTGATGGTGTCCTTGTTCGGGGTCTGCATGGTCTTCGCCACCCGCACTGCCGGGGCGGCCATGCGGGTATGGTCGACGGTAAAACTGTCCAATAACGGCATTTCTGACTCCTGATTTGGTTACCAGAACCAGCCCCCGCTGGAGAGCTGATCCTTGCATTGTCGATACTGGGCACCGTAGCGCTGGGCACGGGCCTCCACCTTGCGGGAGACCTTCATCAGCCATCCCTTGCTGCGGTAGCTGCCACGCCGATAGCCACCCCACCCTTCGTGATAATTGAGATACTGGCCATAGGCATCCCACTTGGAGGTGCCGTTGAGCCGCTGTGCCTTGTGAGTGTACCAGCCCATGAAATCGATGGCGTCGGCAAAGTCGTCGCGATCGCTCCAGCCGTTGCCGGTTTCCCGCTGATAGTCGGCCCAGGTTTCGTCTTTCACCTGGGCATAGCCGTAGGCTGAACTGGCCCGCCCGGTGGGGATGAAGAGGAAATACTGCATCGGCGGCTGGGCATCGTGCACGAAGGAGGACTCCTGGTACATCATGGCCATCACTACCTGGACAGGTGTCCCCCACTTCTCGTTCATCTTGAGCGCCGCCTCGTGCCACTCGGGTTTCTCCCGAAAGATCTGGCACAGGTTTTCCGGCTGGGCCGGCGGCCGGGTACTGCACGCGGTGAGCGCCATCAGGCACGCCGCCACGACCCCGATACGGTACAACGACATCAGAACGACAGACTCTTGCTGTTCATCACAGGGCACATCCACCACATCAGATCGCGTCTTCGTTCTCTTCACCAGTACGAATACGAATGACGCGCTCCACCTCGCAGACGAAGATCTTGCCATCACCGATCTTGCCGGTACGCGCTGTGTTCTGGATGGCTTCCAGGCAGGCATCGAGATCCTCGTCCTGCACCACCAGCTCCACCTTGACCTTGGGCAGGAAGTCGACCATGTACTCGGCACCGCGATAGAGCTCGGTATGGCCCTTCTGGCGGCCGAACCCCTTGACCTCGGACACTGTCATGCCGTTGATGCCGATCTCGGCCAGGGCCTCGCGTACATCGTCCAGCTTGAACGGTTTGATGATGGCTTCAATCTTCTTCATGGTGACTCCTTACCAGTTCTGTTTGCCGAACCCGGACGTGATGGGATAACGGCGGTCCTTACCAAAGTTGCGAGCCGTGATGCGAGGGCCGACGGCGGCCTGACGGCGCTTGTATTCGTTGAGATCCACCAGCCGGATCACCTTGCGCACCACCGCCTCTTCGAAGCCCTCCGCCACCATGTCGGCCACGGAGGCATCTTCTTCCACGTAGCGCTTGAGGATGGCATCCAGGATGTCATAGGGCGGCAGGCTGTCCTGATCCACCTGGTCCGGCGCCAATTCTGCCGAAGGCGGGCGGTCGATGACCCGCTGCGGGATCACATAATCGACGGAATTGCGGTATTCGCACAGCTTGAAGACCAGCGTCTTGGGCACATCTTTCAGCACGTCGAAGCCGCCGGCCATGTCGCCGTACAGGGTGGCATAGCCGACCGCCATCTCACTCTTGTTGCCGGTGGTCAGCACGATGCGGCGACGCTTATTGGACAGCGCCATCAAGAGCACGCCGCGGCAGCGGGCCTGCAGGTTCTCTTCGGTGGTGTCGCGGGCAGTCCCTTCAAACAGAGGCGCCAGCTGGGTCATGAAGCCTTCGAACATGGGTTCGATGGAGATGATGTTGAACTCCACCCCCATCCGCTCGGCCTGCTCCTTGGCATCCTCCACGCTCATCTGGGCGGTGTAGCGGAACGGCATCATCACCGCCTGCACCTTGTCCGCCCCGATGGCATCGGCCGCAATGGCCAGGGTCAGCGCCGAGTCGATGCCGCCGGAGAGACCCAGCACGGCGCCGTGAAAACCGTTCTTGGTGACATAGTCGCGCACCGCCAGCACCAGGGCCTGATAGGTCTCGGCCAACGGTTCCAGCGGCGCTGCGGGTTCCCGCTCCTTCACCGGCTGACCATCGGCAAAGCGCACCAGCGCCAGCTCTTCGGCAAACGGAGCCAGCTTGTGGGTCAGCTCGCCCTGGCTGTTGAACACCTTGGAGCAGCCGTCGAAGATCAGCTCGTCCTGGCCGCATACCTGGTTGAGGTAGATGAGCGGCAGGCCGGTCTGATCGCAGCGTTCCGCCATCAGCTCGCGGCGGATCCAGGGTTTTTCCTGATCATAAGGAGAGGCATTGATGGTGAGCAGCAGCTCGGCCCCCGCCGCCTTGGCGGCCAGCGCCGGACCCGGCTGCCAGAGATCTTCGCAGATGAGCAAGCCCAACTGATGGCCACGGAACGGCACCACACAGGTATCGGTCGCCGCAGTGAAGTAGCGCTTCTCGTCGAACACCCCGTAGTTGGGCAAGTCCTGTTTGAAATAACGTGCCCGCAGTTGACCGCGCTCATAGAGAGACGCCGTATTGTAAAGCGCCCCCTCTTCGCGCCAGGGATGGCCCACCAGAATGGCACATTGTCCCTGCCATGCCGCGATGCGGGACAGCGCAGCCTCGACCCGGACCATCAGGTCGGTGCGCAGCAGCAGATCCTCAGGCGGGTATCCTGTCAGGGCCAGCTCGGAGCAGACCAGCAGATCGGCCCCTTGCTGATCGGCCTGGGCTGCTGCCGCCAGTACCTTGTCACAGTTATCTTCGATGGCGCCTACCGTCAGATTTAACTGGGCAAGCATCAGAGAGAGGGCTTTTGCCATGGCGATGCATCTTGAATTCGAAAATGATGGGGAATGATAAAGAAAAGGCGCTGGCTGTGCCAGCGCCCAAGGCTCAAGGGGTGCAAGTCAGGTTGGTCGCGTTGGTCACGCCGTTGTCCACCAGCAGTGAACAGGGGCCGCTCAGCACCTGATTGTTGGGCTGAGGCGTTATCTGCACGCTGAAGGAGGGTGGCTGCAACATATAGGTGGTGCTGCCCTGGTTAGAGTAAGAAAGATTGATGGCCAAGGTCGAGTTCTCCGGAGCTTCACATAGATAAGATGCCGGTTGATTGTTGGCCTGTGGCTTGTCGATGCGGCAGGTAGCGCCAGAATTTGGGGTACTGATATTCAGGTTGTTGAAAGCATTTTTACTACATGCCTCAGGCGGTGGATTATTGTTCCCTTTCCCGCGTTCAAGACATTGAATACGGCCGCTAACCTTCATGGTTGGCACCGTCTGCTGCCCCACATCGATTTTGACCAGCATGTCCGCCGTCTGCGCCAGCGACTGATCCCGCGGCGAGATGAGCGAAGCCGTGATGCCAGAATTCCCCTGATAAGCGGTAACGCGCACAGAAACGCTCTGCAGCACCTGGTTGCTGTCCTTGGTCGATTTCTTCGCCGTCATGTAGCCGCGGCTGTAACTGCCGAAATAGTAGTTGTTGAGATCCACCACCGTCTTGACCGTCTCGTTGGTGACGGCGGCATAATCGGTGGCATTGCCCGTCAACAAGTTCTGCGGAGCCATGGCCCACTCCGCCAGCATGGTCAGGTTGATGTCCTGAAACGGCACCTTGGTCAGATAGTCCACCGCGCTAGTATCAATCCCCACCAGATAGACAGGGTCGAGCACATCCACATAGATGCCGCGGGCGATGAGCTGCGCCGTACCCGTACTGACTGTGATCCCGGTCGTAGTATCCCCCCCGGCTTCCGCGTTGGTAGCCAGCCAGACTGAAAAATCGGTGATGGTCGGCAAGGTGGCGGAGGCCCCCTGGGTCCAGTTCAGGGTCGACTTCTGCCAGTCGATGTAGGTCTTGACCACATACTTGATGTATTTCTGATAACTGGCCTGGTTCGCTGGTTTGGCCAGGAAATCGGCCGTGGTCACCACCACCTTGACCAGGTTCCAGTCAGGCAGGGGGCGATAATAGCCATCCAGCCGGACAAAACGGCAGGCATCCACGTACTTGCCGCTGTTCGCCGTGCTGAGGCTGCTGCTGTAGCGTACCCGGCTGGTGTTGAGCGGAGCATAGAAGTTGGTGAAGCTGGAGCCACTGCCATCGAAGTGATCCTTGCAGCAGCTGGTACAGAGCGTCGGCTGGCCATTGACGCTGCTGTCGAGCGTCCCCGTGGTCTTGGTCTGCAGCGAGCCTGATTTCCAATAGAGCTGGTTGCTGGCTGAACTGTAGGCCTGACCCGGCAGGTAGGCGCTCAGGCTGGAGCCATAACTGCAGGAACAGGAGACGGATGCCATATCCTGCAGCACCTGCTGGGTATTGCCACCCGCTGCGGGTTTGTAAGTCACCGTCTCGAACTGGACCAGCTTGCCCACCAGACCATCTTTGGATGTGACGGTCGGCAGTGGCTTGCTGGTCTCCTGCTTGTTGCCATCCCCCAACTCCACCGAGATGACGTCAGGCGCCACGCCGGGGGTATAGTTGACCTTGGGGCCCTGCCTCGCCGTATTCAAACCGCCATCTAGTTGGGAGGAGCTCAAAGACTCGATGGGCGAAACATTGCCAGCCAGTTGCAATGTACGAGCCTGTCCTTCGCTGTCCGTCCACCCGACGTTGACCGTGATCGCCTTGCGGCCCGGGTAACTCAGGCGATAGCCCGCCGGGGCCACGTTCTGCCAGGTTGAGCCATTCAGATACTGATTGGTCACCGTCCATCCCACCGAGTAGGCCTCACCCGACAAGGTTACTGTCGAGTTGGCGGAGGCAATCTGGTTGTAGGCGGTCAGTGGGGCCGTCGCGTTCACTACGCTATTGAAGTTGCGAAACTCATCCAGTTTTGACTCTGCCAGTCGCATCGCCGTCTCATAACGCCGGCCATCCTGCGAAACCGTCAGCGCCGACTTGGACATGGCGACCAGGCCGACAATGCCTACTCCCAGCACCACCAGCGTGATCAGGATCTCCAGCAGGCCAAATCCTTTTTGCCCTTTCATCTCCATATCCCCTTACCAGTCTCGCCAGCTGCCGGGCACCTGATTGACAATCTGGAATGCGGCACCATTCGAGATGTTGCTCAGGACACTGGCATCATACTTGGCATCGTAGGTACCGTTGGCGTTGCCCAGTTGATAGTTGGAAACCATGGCGCCATACACGATGGCCCCACCGGTCAGCTTCACATCCGTCCCGGCAGCAGCAGGGTTGGATGAGTAGGCAAATACCAAGCCATACAGCACCGTATTGCCGTTGACCGCCAGATTGCCATTGCGCACGATGAGAATCACAGGCGCCGTTGCAGAGCCAACGTTGGAGGAGGGCTTGCAGTCCCCATCCACAATGATGAGGCCGGTTGAGGCAGGACCAAGCGAGCTGCAGTCTGTCAGCTTCTGGGTAGCCCTGGCCTCCAGATTGGCCCAACCGTTGGCATCATCCTTTTCATTGAACAGATACCAGACCAGATCGGTCGGGAAGGCAGTATCGTTGTCCTTGATATCCGGCTGCTTGTCCCCCTTCTGGCTGATGTTGGCCGAACAGCCGCCGTCGTAGTCCCCCTGATGGCAGGTCTGTCCGGTCCCCGTTATCAGATCGACGTTGCCGCTGGTCCAGACCGACAGTGGTACCCCCAGCCCGCCACCATTGGGATTGGCCACTATGGTGAAGTTGCCGCCGACCGCCATGCCGCCAGCCACGGTCAGAGGTGCGGCAGGAGAGCCGGCCAGTACGCTGAAACGCACGACCTTGGTTTCGACTGCCGCCTGGGCCTGACTATTGCTGAGAGTCGCCTGGGAACGAACCCTTATCGGCGTCACGACCACTGACCCCACCGTGATGGCAGTATCGTCAGAAGATGACAGGGTATAGCTGCCCGTGGTCAAGGTAGTCATTGCCCCGCTGGTCCTCCAGCTCGGGTCCAGCGTCAACCGCCCGAGTCCATCGGCCAGACCCACTTCCGCCATTGCCATGGCCTGACGATAGAGCACCTCGTTGAGGGTCACTCGCCGATCGGCCACCAACATCTTGCCAACCAGCAGTGAAATGCCCAGCAGGATCAGCACCAGCAACAAAGTGATGGTGAAGGTGGTAAAACCGGTTTGTCGGCTCATGTCAGTACCCATCATTGCGCAGTTTTATATCCCGCTGCAGATTCAGCGTCAGTGCCGGTGTGGCCTTGAATCGCCCGCTCACCATCAATTGCAGCGCCCTCGCCCCGCTGACCTGACTGCTTGGCAGGAGCCTGAACGTCATGGCGGTGATTTCTACGGTATCGTCGCTGGAGATCAGACTGCCATTACCGCAGGTCGTGGTACCGGTCCCCTGTTTGATCCCCTTGTCAGCACTGCTGTAGCTGTAAATCAGGGTGTCATCACTGCTCAGCACTCCGTTTTCATCGTTGTCATAGCGCACCCTGATACAGGTATACAGGCCGGAACCCGTCGCGGTTTCATTCATCAGGTCTGTGGCCGTATCAAAATAGAAACTGGATCGGCTGCCAGAAGGGGCGGCAAGAAACTGGGTGGCGTTGGCGTCATACCCCGCCCGCTGGATGTCTCGTGCCATCATGTCCGTCAGCAACTGAACTTCCTGGTTCAGGCGGCTGGTCTGCATGGCGGTGTAATTGGCCTTGAGAATGGTGGCAAACAGCGAAATGACGGCGGCCACCAGCAGCAAGCCCGCCACCATGGCCACCATCAGCTCGACCAGGTTGAAACCCCGCACTTTCAGTTGCATGCCACCTCCCCCGCTAGGTTGCTGACGGCACAGGTACGTACCCGCCCAAGGTTGTTGGTGACAACCTTCATACTGGCGGCCGAGGAGCTCACCGTGATGCTGCCGCTTGGCAGGGTACCGCGCCGGGGGGAGAAGCTGATGGGACGTATCTGGCTTGAGGACTCCGTGTAGGTGCCCGTCAGAATGATCCCGGGAAATTCACTGGCATCAGCGCCTTTGCGTCCCTCGATGCTGGAACAGGTGTCGCTGCAACTGGCGCAACTGCCATCGATCCTGATGCGATAGCACCAGCTGTCGGTACCGCTGTTGAACAGGATCATTTGCAAATTGCTGTTGCGTTTGAGCGCTTCGGACTTGAGCAGCATCATGTCGGTGTAGACCGCCTGGGTGGCCGCCTTGACCATCTGATCCTGGCGCAGGGATTGATAACTGGGGATGGCCACGGTCAGCAACAGGGCGACCAAGGACAGGGCAACCATCAGCTCTATCAGGGTAAAACCGGCGGATCTGCCCTTTCTGCCTTCCATCAGCTCAAGACTCCATTCTTTTTGCACGTGCCAGTAGGGTCTACTGTCAGTACTATCCTATAGTATCAACCTGTTTCACGAAGCATGCCGCCCCATGAGAATCAAACAGTCCGGAATCACCTTGCTTGAACTGATCGTCGTGGTCGCCATCGTCGCCATCATAGCGTCTGTCGCCTATCCCAGCTTCACCGATGGCTTGCGCAAATCCCGCCGGGCCGAAGCGCTCAAGGGCTTGCTCAGCATGCAACTGAAACAGGAAGAGTTCCGGGTTTCCAATACCAGTTACAGCGCCACCCCCTCCCAAGTGGGCAACCCCACCAGCAGCTACTATGACTTCTCCATTTCAGGTGCCACCGCCACCAGCTACACCCTGATCGCCACCAGCAAGGGGGCACAAGCAGGCGACAAGAGCGGCAGCACCGCCTGCGATACACTGACCCTCGACAAGGCCGATACCAAGACTCCTGCCGCCTGCTGGTGACAGACTACCAGCACTCGGCTGCCGTCATGCTGGCCATCGATACCCCCTGCTGTCCGCCCTGATCAAGGGTCAGCAGGCCGCAAGGATCGCCGTTCATCACCCCGGTCGGGATCGCCGTCAGGGTATAGCTGGCGCCGCTGGCATTGAGCGCCAGATTGTAATAGGCAGTCCCGCCATCCCTGGGCAAGGTAGCCAGCCCGGCGGAGACCAAGTTGCCACCATCATAATTGCCGTCAGCGGTAAACTGTCGCTCCATGTATTGCGCCGCCTCCAGCAGGGCGGCCTTGGCCTCTGCCCGCTTGGCAGAGGCCATGTAGCTGTTGTAACTGGGATAGGCAATCACGGTCAGAATGGCCATCACGGCTACCGCAATCATCAGTTCCATCAGGGAAAATCCACGCACCATCTCCACCTCTACTCCAGTTGCAACCAGGACTGGCGACCACCCAGATCACCCGCCCCCTCTTCCAGCGTGACCGAAATGTTGCCGCTGGAGCCACTGATGTACTTGCGCTCCATGTCGGCATCTTCCACCACGCTCGGCGTCGTGGTGAGCTCGTCAAACTGCTTGCCGCTGACCGGCACCTTGATGTCGTTGCCGCCACTGTCCTTAATCCCCACATAGTCGTCATCGTTGACCGCGCCATCGCCATTGACGTCAAACACCGAGTAGGTCAAACGCGCTCCCGAAACGGGATCCAGCTCCATCAACCAGGAGTGCCCACCGAAGTCACAGGCGTCCGCCGAGGGGCTCAGGGTGTTGAAGATCAGCCGCTTGTTGCGATAAAGCATCTCTGACACGGCTCGCTCCCCCACCCCCTTGCTCAACGCAGGGGATTTGAGCACCAGATACCACCCTTTCTGGCTGGTGTAGTTGACCGCCGTGTTGGACACCACCCTGACGTTGAACTTGATGGTGGTGCCATTGGCGGAATACTCGTGGGTAATGCTCTGCTGCAACAGCTGGCTGCTGAGCACGCTAGCCCCCGTATCCCAGATGCCATAGACGGCTTCCAGCCTGGGGGTCGCCGGCAGCAACTTGTCGTCATTGGTGAAATAGCTGCCCGTCCCCATCAGCACCATGATGCCTCCCTTGGGATGACGGATGGCCAGCGGGCGCATGGTGACGGGTTGACGCGTGCTGGCGGAGCAGGTTCCGTTGCACGCCTGAAACAGCGGTTTTGGCTTGTTGCCGGTCTTGAAGGCACTCCCCCACTGGGCGCTGTTGTTGTCGGTCAGATCGAATTTCCACAGATTGCCCTGCAGATCGCCGGCATAGACATAGTCCGCCACCCGGTCGCCATCCTCGTCTACCGGCAAGGGGGATGAGAGACCATTGGGCTCACTGGCCGAGCCCACCTGGGTATCTATCTCCTTGATCACCGCACCGGTCGCCAGATCCAGCACGAACAGGCGCGCCGTTTGGCTGGTGCTGTTGTAGCCGTTGGCCACCAGCGCCACCCATTTGTTGCCGGACTTGACCCGAACCAGGGTCGGCGCCGCCAGCGCCACTCCCATCTCGGTATTGGTAAACTCCCACAGCATCTTGTCGGCGGTGAAGTTGTCCGGCGCCGTCACGTCGATGGCAAACACGGCCTTGCCACCGGCACCGGTCGATCCCAGCAGCACGGTTTTCCAGCTGCTGCCAAGATAGGCATCGCCTACCTTGGCCGTGCCATCGACATAGTAACGATGGCTGTAGTCCGGCTTGGTCAGCAAACTCAGATCCCCCAACAGGCTGGCAGGAATGTAGGCCAGGGTCTCCACCCCGTTGGCGACCCTGAAACCATGCAGCATGCCGTCATTGGCCCCCACGTAGAGCATGGGTGTACGGCTGCGAATAGCCGTCGAACCGAGGAAAATCAGATAACCGTCGCGCTCCGCTTGGGTCAGGCCGGTGGCGCTGCCGTAGCCGTAATCCCGGCTGCCGACATAGACGGGATCCGAGTTGATGATGTCTCCCAGCAGATCGCTGCGGCTGCGAAACAGGCCGCCATTGCTCTGCTCGCGACTGCGATCACCGCGCAAATAGGCAACCCGGTTTTCCCCCTGGCTGTCGCCAGCAAGGTTGAACAGGGCACGGTTGGTGGCGTTGAGATCGGCCCAGGTGAAGGGAATGCCGACCCCGTTTTGTCGAGTAAAGATGCTGCGGGAGGTGTGTGCCGGGATCAGGGTGGCGGCATTCCAGGCCATGTTGCCCAGCGACCCATCGCTGTTGAGGGGAATGGAGATGAGTTGCCCCGACCAGTCGCCGCTGTTGTAGCGGGCCTGGTAGATGTGGGTGTTGCTGTCCAGCCGGGTTGCGTTGGCGGTCACCGAGCTGGCGGAGCTGTTACGGGCCGCGATCTGGGCCAGGGTGCTGCTCAGGGCTGCAGCAAAGATGTCGGGGTCGCCCGCGCTGAAAAAGCTGCCCTTGCTGTTGAGTGCCGCGTGCCACAGATCATCGATCTTGTACTCCGGAATGTAGGTCGCGTTCTTGTACTCCTTGTCATCCGGATCATGGGGATTGGGCCAGCTGTTCGGGATGCCGTTGGCCGGATTGAGCGACCCGTTGACCCCGAGTCCAACGGTAAAGTTGACCAGATGCTGCCAGTTGGCAGGATCCACCGTGCTGGTCGGCACCTTGTCGGCCAGATCGGCACGCAGGTCGGTTTTCCAGTATTTGTAGGCCACGTCGGCCAGGGTATTGCTGTAGCCATCCTTGTCCAGATCCCCTACCGAGGGGGTATCCCCGTTCCAATAGCCATCGGTCATCAGGATGTTGTAACTCTGCCGGCAGGTGAGGTGGGGCAAGGTGCTGCCGGCACTGGCCGCCCAGGGGCCGTTGTTGTCGGTGCGGGAGAAGTACTCCCCCACATCTTTCAGGCTGGTGCGCAGCGGTGTACCGGCGGCCGGAATATCGCGGCTGTACAGGTCGCTGAAAAAGGCGCTGCGATCGGTGCCGGAAAAAGGCGCGACGCCGCGGATCACGCTGCCGCTGGCATTGATGGTGGCAAACCCCACCCGCAGGGCCTGCCCTTGGCTTGCAAAAGCACGGCCGACCCCGGCACGAGCCGCCAGGATCCGGGAGCGGTAGTAGGTGTACCAGTTGGCGAAGTTCTGGATCTCCTCGTCATAGGTACAAACGGGGGCGCTCTTGCAATCGCTGCGATTGGGGCGCCCGCCATAGGTACTGCCGGACTTTATCTCCACCCGGGTATAGCTGCCCACCTTCTTCACGTCGCCACTGCCCTTGTAGGCAAAGTAGACGGCAGGCCAGAAGGTCTCATCGTCGTTGTAGTCAGTGGAGGAGAACCCGGTGTAGTAACGCAGGGACTTGGAGCGGTTGTTCTTAGTCAGATCACGACAGCCGGCGGCGGTATTGAAGGGGTTGTGCGGTGCGCAGCTGATGCTGGCATTCGCCATCAGGGTGCTGTCCGCCTTGGCCCAGGGCCGATAGCTCTGCTGCGGGTTGTAGTAGAGTTTGTTGTTGTTGCTTGAGCGGGTATAGGCGTTGCGGTCGTTGCTGCTGGTGAAGGTCACGGTCCGGTTGTCATAATCCTCGCTGCCATAGACATTGTCGGCTCTGGGATAGACGTAGCGGGCGCTGTTCTCGATCAACCCCTCCGGCATCAACTCGAAGTGCATCGAACCTGAGTCATCGAGACTGAACATGATGTTGGGTTCGGCCCGGGTACCCAGATAGAGGGGAACCTGGGCGATGTCGAGGGCCGCCTGCACCTGGGAGCAGAGCAGCAGGGCCGAGAGTCCGTAGCCAGATGCACGCATGGGTTGTTCTCCTAGCGGCTGTAGGTCGATTGCAACAGCACCCGGCTCTCGTCCGAGAGTCCGAATCCCCTTGCCGTGATGCGATAGAGGCGGCGCTCGCTGATAGGCTCGTCAACCGCCAGACTCTCGTTGCTGCCCTGGGTATAGGGCAACCGCTCGATGAAATATTCGGGGGCCCGTCCGGTCAGACCGCTATTGGCATAGGTACGCCAGGCCGTGGAGGGAGAGGCGGGATCCACCGCCACGCTGACGAACTCATAGAGGCCGGCACTGTTGTCGTAGGGGCCTGAACTGCCCGCCTCCAGATAGCGCTCGGCAGCACGCAGCGCCGCCTCCGCCGCCTGCAGCGCCTGCTGTGACTCCTTCTGGTTGCCCGCCATCTTCTCCTGCAGCAGGGCACTCTGCATGCTGGCCATCGCCAGCAAGCTCACCACCGCAAGAAAAATCAGGCTGATCACCAACGCCATTCCCCCTTGTCGAGCCATCATGCCTCCCTCCTCATGGCAGCCGGTTGCGTAGGGCGACCGTGGTTTCGGCCACCCAGTACCAGTGATTGTCGACAGCCTGGAAGGTTGCACCGGCAAAGCTGATGGCCTGCGGATCTGATACCACGTTGCCCTGACCACTGCGCATCAAGAGCTGAACGCCAATCCCCAGCACGTTGTCCCAGTTCGGGTTGCTGGCGGCGCTCACATAGCGATCCGCCGCCCGATCCCGGTTCTGATCCTCGCCGAAGGTCAGCTGAATATCGGTGACCCCGTCCACCAGCAGCATGCCGGCAGCCAGACCGCTCTTGCGATACAGGGCATAGGGCGCGTTGGCAGAGGGGCGGGCGACGTAATAGATCCGGGTCTCCATCCGGCTCAATACCGAGCCGGCACCGAAGCGCTCCTCGACCGGGCTGCTGGCGCCGCCCCAGGAGCTGACGGCATTGCCCGGGGTGTATTTATTGTCGTTGGAGTGGCCGATGTTGACCTCGCTGCCGCCACCCACCACCTGGGTCTGGGTGATCTGGAAGATCCGCGCCTTCTGACAGTCGGACACCATGACGATGTCCCCCTCGCACAGGTCGCTGTAGCCCTGCTTGCCGGTACCGCAGTAGTTGGCCTTGCTGGAGAGTTGCTGCACGAACAGCTGGGCGGCGCTGTTGTTGCGAGTGACCGGCACCCCGGCGCCGGTCGGCCCCTGCACCAGCAACACGTCGGTTCCCGGTTTGGGTTTGGGCTCGGCAGCGGTAAACAGGGCCGACAGCGCCACGGGCAGCGCGGCGGTGACATTGTCATAGCCGCGCAGATAGACGGTGAAGTTGTAGGGCAGCGCCGTACCACCGCTCAGGGTGTTGGTGATGTTGACCCCCTGCTTGCTGAGGCAACCCTGGTAGCCCACCATCCGCAGCTCCTGCTGCAGCAGATTGACGGCAAACCGGCTGTCCTCCTGAACCCGGGCGATGGCCTCGCCGGTCAGATAGGTTTTGTGGTTGCCAAGCAGCACCTGAATGATGACCCCGACCGTCAGCAGTGACAGCAGCAGGGCGATCATCACCTCCACCAGACCGACACCGGCCTGACGCAACAAGGTGCGCCGCCCGCTCACAGATCCGTCCTCAGGGTCATGCTGCGCAGCGCAGGCTCGGTAGCCAGCCGGCTGGCATCCCACTGGATGGTGATGGTCGCCTGCCCGGCGCTGACGGCAATGGCCCCGTCACCGCCCGGCAGGCCGGTCAGCGCCTGTTTCCAGTACTGCACATCCTGTATCGCCATCGAGCTGCCGGAGACAGCCTCTCCCAGCCCGACATTGTATTGACCGAGCAGGGCCGCGCTGCGATTGGCCCGCATCATGTCGGCGATCATGTAGCCGAACTGGGTCGCTTCTGTGCGGGTAAGCGCCGATTGATTGCTCTTGAGCGCCTGCAACTGCAGGGTCGCCATGCCGAGAATGCCGATCGACAGCACCAGCACGGCGATCATGATCTCAAGCAGAGATACCCCCTGATGTCGTTTCATATGCAGCTGGTCTCCACGATGGATGGGCGCCCGGCCGGGGTGATCGTGATGTCGCGCGATGCCTCTTGGGCACACTCCGGCGGCTGCAGAGAGAACACCAGCGCCACCTGCTGACGTCCGTCGAGAAAGCCATTGCCACTGAAGCGAACCAGCGACGTATTGCTGACCAGGGTGCCTGCGCCCATGTCGGGAAAGAGCCGCAGCAGTTCGCCGTTGTCGAGGGTGCCATTGCCGTTGCGATCGACCCAGATCTGCCAGCCCAATTCCCAGTGGTTCTGGGTCAGGTTGCTGGCGGTTGCGGAGAGCGTGACCGCGGTATTGCGGCGAATGGCTTCGGAGCGGGCGAGGTTGATGGCGGCCACGAAGTTGTTGGCCTGGCTGGTCAGCGTCATGTTGCGCAATATCGCGCTAAAGGAGGGGACTCCCAACGTCAGCAGGATAGAGATGAGCGCAACGGTGACCATCAGCTCGATGAGGCTAAAACCTGAACGCAAAAACATCCTGTTTCGCTCTGATTTTGTCGGGGAGGCTCGTTCGCATATCCATGTGCCATCAAGCCAGATGAGAAGATCATCAGCAGTCTAGACCGCAGACCTTCGCTTGCAATTCAATCTACTCAGATCTTGGACATACATCATCAAATTTCGCTGCAATCTCACCACAAACCGGACAACAAGAGTCATAAGAATCGCCCATGAAAAAGCCACCTCACAGGAGGTGGCTCAGGCACTCATGGCACTATGCCGCACGGGATGGCTGACTCAAAGGATGCGCAGCTCCGGCGGCACCTCAAACACCACATTCTCTTCCCGGCCAGGATGCTCGGTCACTATCTTGCCTCCCAGCTCGCGCAGACGAGCAATGACATTCTGAACAAGCACATCGGGGGCTGACGCACCCGCCGTGACCCCGATACGGGCAACTCCGTCCAGCCATTGCGGCTCAATCATAGAGGCGTCGTCGATGAGGTAGGCTTTGGCGCCCACCTTCTCGGCCAGCTCCCGCAGTCGGTTGGAGTTGGAAGAGTTGCGCGATCCCACCACCAGCATGGCATCCACCAGCCCGGCCATCTCCCGCACCGCATCCTGGCGGTTCTGGGTGGCGTAGCAGATGTCATCCTTGCGCGGCCCCTGGATCTTGGGGAAGTGCGCACGCAAGGCATCGATGACGTCTGACGTCTCATCCACGCTGAGTGTCGTCTGGGTGACGAAACAGAGATCGTCCGGGTTCTTCACTTTGAGTTTGGCCACATCTTCCGGCGTCTCCACCAGATACATGCCCCCCTCACTGTTCTCGTACTGTCCCATGGTGCCGATCACCTCGGGGTGGCCGGCATGGCCGATGAGCACGGCTTCGGAGCCCTTGCGACTGGCGCGATGGACCTCCATGTGCACCTTGGTCACCAGCGGACAGGTGGCATCGAACACCTTGAGGGCGCGGGATTTGGCCATCTCGCGCACGACCTTGGCGACACCGTGGGCAGAGAAGATGACGATGCTGTCATCCGGCACCTCATCCAGCTCCTCCACGAAGACGGCGCCCGCCTCCTTGAGCTTGTTCACCACGTAGCGGTTGTGCACCACCTCGTGACGGACATAGATGGGGGCACCGAACTTCTCCAGCGCGCTCT
>ERZ724503.24-NODE-24-length-39198-cov-5.734282_pt1 | contig 39198 bp, 28 predicted proteins | sample MGYA00376036_ERZ724503 | MGnify/ENA primary metagenome ERZ724503 (study PRJEB28724, sample SAMN07190885) | wastewater metagenome | isolation source: influent of sewage treatment plant in Hong Hong | place: Hong Kong | collected 2016-03-17 ...
CAGCCCCGTCACGGGGCAGAACGTGCGGCACCTTTGTCAGCTCAACCGGCGGCGTAGCTCGAAGACACCGCGCCGCCCGGCTTGCCCAGGATCGAGATCGATGCGGTCTTCTTCTTGGCCCCGTTGGCGCTTGTCTCGACCGGCAGTTTCACCTTCATGCCCGGGCTGGCCTGGCGGGTGACCTGGATCCGGATTGAAACCGAGGCCGACTTTCCGGCACGCAGGTTACCCGGCGACTTGCAGGCCGGCATCGCCTTGATCTGTTTCTTCGCCCTCGCCGGAACCTTGACGCAGACCTTGAACCCGGTCGCGTTCGTGGTGCTGGGGTTCTTCACGGCCACGGTCATGGTCCCCTTTTTGCCGTACTTGATTTTGGTCGGCTTGACGCTGATCTTCCTGATCGTCAGGCTGGCCGGCGGGGCCTTGGCCACGGGGACCGTTGCTTTTGCCGTGTTGCCGGCGCCATCGACCACGGTCACCGAGGCCTTGCCGGCCTTCGGGCTCTTGCAGAGCACCTTGAGTCCGCTGACCTTCTTGCCGTCCTGGCAGGTCCAGTGGGCGGCCACGATCTTGCCGGAACCGCCGAGGGCGCCGCCGAGGAGGCTGGCTCCCTGGCCGGTCCGTTTGGCGACGCTGGCATCGGCCGTGAGTGGCGGGTCAACCGTGATCGTGTCGGTCCAGCTCCGGGTCAGGCCGTTGCTGCTCACCGTTGCCGTGACTTCGTAGCTGCCCGGCCCCGGGAAGGTGTGGTCGAAGCGCTCGCCGACGCTGGTGGTGCCGGTCGTGGTGTCTCCGAAGTCCCAGCTGATCGAGGTCGGGACCGGCGCGGTACCGTCCTGTGACCTGGCGGCCGAGCCGAGGATGTTGAAGGTCGGATCGGTCGACTCGTACTCGTCGGGGTACCACTGGATGCCCGGCTTGCTGGCCACGCTGCTTTCAAACGCTGCGTGGACGGTCTCCGGCGTGGCGGTGAACCCGATCTCATTGAGCCCGGCGAGCGCGCTGTTGGCGTTGGCCTGGCCCAGCTCCGGTCCGACGTTGTAATCCTCGAAGTCGCTCGAGCCGAACTGCTGGTCGGTGTAGTCGGCGCGCTGGTAGTAGTAGCCGAGCATGTCGCCGGCCTGGGCGATCACGTTGACCTGGCGGGGGCCGGTCACACCGTCGCGGATCGCGAAATTGACCTCGGGGAAGGCTTCACCGGGGTTGGTCGCGAACGCGACGTCACCGATCCGGGCGGCCTCGACATAGGTGCCGATCACATCTTCTCCGGAGACCTCATTCATGTAGGGCGGGGCCTTCGAACGCGGGATGGTGCAGCGTTCGATCCCGTCGATGCAGGCCCCGGGATAGGTGAAGATGCTGATCCCGAGCAGCAGGTCGTCGTTGTCTGCGGGGGTTTCCATGAACTGCTCGCTGGCCGCGATCGTGTCATCGGTCAGCGGCGTGGACTTGGCCATGGTCCGCTGGATCTCGTTGGCGACGATCTCGCCCTGGGCTTCGACCTCGGAATACGCGGTGACGCTTCCCGGGGGTTCCTGACGGCCCAGCGTGCCGGCCGCCAGCACCGCGGTGCCGCCGTTCAGGGCATCGAGCTTGCGCCTGGCGTAGCCGGGCCAGTCGGCCGACATCTCGAAGTTGTTGTCGTCCACCTGGTACTGGTCCGGGTGGTTCGGGACGTTGGCGTAGAGGGCATTCGTCGCGCCGGTGTCGGGATCACGGGCCCAGAGGATCGGCAGGGCGTTGTCGTACTCGAAACCGTCAGGGTGATTGGTGCCCTGACCGTTTTGCCAGATGAACGAACGGATGTCACCGACCCCGGTCCAGATCTCGGACGGCCTGGCGGCGTCGGCGGCCTCCGAAGCGGCGGTCACCGCGGCGTCGCTTACCTTCTTCAGGTACTCGCCGTCGAGGGTGCCCCAGATTCCGACCACGGTCGGTGCCGCGTGAACGTGGGTGCTGGAGACGATCACCGATTCGCGGCCGATGTCGTAGCCGCGCGAGTTGAGGGCGTCGGCGATCTTCTCCCGGGTGGCGTCGATTCCGTAGGGGGCCTGTTCACCGTCGTAGGCGGCGAACCAGCCGACCAGGTCAACCGAAACGAAGGCGAGCGCATCCTTGCCCTTGCCGACCACGAAGGCGCGGGCCTCGAGGTTGTCGTGGGTGGTCTGGGTCGGGCCCTGCTTGTAGCCGTACCCACCGACGTACTGCGGCGAATCCGGGTTGATGCTCGACGAAGCGGCCCCGACCTCGAATACGGCCGGCTCGGCTGCCGTGGCACGACTCGCGCCGAAAGCCAGGCAGCAGACGAATGCAGCCAAAGCGAATGCGAACGCAAGATGGCGGCGCGTTTCTGCGAAACGAATCCCCGGAATCATCAATTTCTCCTCTCGCCAGGCGCCTCTAGCGCCGGACTCCCTATTCCCGAATCGGCGCAGGGGCCGACTCCTCCTGCGGTGAGGATACCGCAGGGGGTGAGGGCCTATCTCACGCGATCAGGGTGAAGATCAATTGCCGCCGGCAGGAGGCGGGGCCGTCGGGTCGTTGCCTTCCTCGCCGAAGCTCTCGCGGGCGATGTACTCCTCGGCCAGCAGCAGGTTGTCCTTCGAGCGCTCGACCACGTTGAGCAGGTCGCCCATCAGGGCCACTTCCTCGACCTGCTCCTTGACGAACCACTGCATGAAGTGCTCGGCCCGGTAGTCCTTGATTTCGCGGGCGAGCTCGAAAAGTCCGAAGATCTCGCTGGAAACCCGCTCCTCCTGGGCCAGCGCCTCCTTGACCGGGGTGATCCCGTCCTCGTACTTGGTCGGCTGCGACTTGACGTCCGGAACCTCGACCTCTTCGTCGACGTCGAGCAGGTACTGGATCATCATCATCGCGTGCTCACGCTCTTCCAGGGCCTGGCGGTAGAAGAACGCAGCCAGGCGCGGCAGCGTTTCGCTGTCGTAGTAGACGGCCATCGCCACATACTGCTGGGAGGCGGCGAATTCATTCGAGATCTGTTCGTTCAGCGCCTTCGCGAAACTCTTCTTCTTGGCCATCTTCTGCTCCGTTCTTCGAGGGGTCGATTCAAGTCGCCGACACCAACCTAGCGCAGTCCGCGGCTTTGGATCGCCGTACGCGAGGTTAGATGACTCTAACTCTGATCTGGCTTTCCGAAGCCGTTTCCGGGCACCTTCATCGGGCTGACCGGCAGCCCGGCCTCGGGTTCCGCCGCGTTGTAGCCGACCGGTGCCGTGTCATTCGGATTGTCCGGGTGAAAGAGCGCCGCCAGATACTGGATCTGGTCGCGACCGACGCCCAGTTCCCACTGGCCGCCACCGTAGGCGCCGATCCCTTCGGCCTCGCAATGGTCGTAGGCGTCGAGGGTCGATTTCAATCCACCCATCCGGGAGGGCTTGATGTTGATCACGGTGGGCTTGTGTTCAAGCTCCGCGATGTCGGCGACCGAATGGATCGGCGCGTCCCAGGTCACCCGGTGCCAGTCATCCTTCAGCACCTCGCGGGTTTCGGGGGTCAGGTCCGGGTCCTCGATCCAGGCATCCGGGAAAGCCAGAACCAGCCGGCGGTAAAGCTCCGGGTCGGTTTCGATGTCGACCACCGTGCCCTTGTACTGGCCCTTGAGGTCGAGCGTGTTGACCGCTCCGGTCTCGACCAACTCGCCGATCAGGGCGTCATCCCAGTCGAGCGACGGGTCGAGCTTGAACTTGAGGTCGGGGTAGCGGTCGAGCTTGACCCGCAGCCGGCCGACGTCCGACTTCGTGCCGCCGGGACCACCGGCCAGCCCCATCGAGGCGACGAAGGTCAGCGGGTTCAGCGGGCGATCCAGGTACCCGGCCAGCGAGGTGCCGGCCTGCCAGAGAGCGAGGTCGAGGGCGGCCGACTCAAAGGCCCAACGACGGTAGAGCCGGGAGACGTCACGCTCGGGCGGGGAGGGGAAGAGGTCAAGGCCACCGATCAGCTCGCAGAACTCGCCGACCGTGTTCGGCCCGGTCAGGTCATGAGTGGCCCCGGCATCCTGAAGGGCGATCTGGTCAAGCGCCTCGTAGGTGATGTCCTCGCCCAGTCCGGTCTGGCCGGCCCCTTCGAGGCGGATCACGGTCGTCAACCGCTCGAACTCCGGCGAAGGTTTGATCGAAAGGCCCTCCATCGACCACGATTCGATCTTCACCGGCAACTCCGCAACACGCTCGTAGGTGCTCATGGGGTTGAGCCTACTGAGGGCGGGTAGGCTCCATTCATGTCCTCCCTGATCCATACCTGTTACCGCGTCTTTGACCTCGACGAGTCGATCGACTTCTACAAGAAGCTCGGTCTGCTGGAGCACCATCGCCTGCCGATCGGAGACGAGGCGGTGAACGTCTACATGGGCCATGAAGGCGACGGGGCCCGGCTCGAGCTGACCTTCAACTACGACCAGCAGGAGCCCTACGAGATCGGCACCGGCTACGGGCACATCGCGTTCGTGGTCGATGATCTCGACAGCACCCTGGAGGGCCTCGCAGACCAGGGCATCGCACCCGAAAAGCCTCCCTACACGGTCAGCGAGGGCGGGTCGAGGCTCTGCTTCGTAAAAGACCCCGACGGCTACCGGATCGAACTGATCGAAGGCGACCCGGGTCGCGCCGACTAGGAAATCCCCGCCAGCCAGGCGGCTTCGAGGTCGGCGTCCCCGGGGAACCGGCCGTCCAGTTCGAGCAGCACCAGGCCGTGCGCCAGGGCCCAGAAGGCGCGGGCCCGTGCCCGGTCGCCGTCGACTGCCGCGAGCAGAGGTGCCGCGGCGGCGTCCTCGAGCCCGGCCGGCAGGTTCTCGCGGTCAAGTGGCCGGGTGGTGGCGATCCGGTAGAGCGACGGGTTGGCGATGGCCCAGGCCCGGTAGGAACGGCCCATCTCTTCCAGGCCGTCGGCTGCGGCGAGTGATTCACGCATCTCGTTGAGGGCCTCGGCGGCCAGCAGCGTTTCAATCTCCCGACGGCTGCTCACGTGCTTGTAGAGCGAGGGAGCCTTGATGCCGAGACGGTCGGCGAGGTTGCGCATGGTCAGGGCCTCCTCGCCTTCCTGCTCGAGGATCGACCGGGCCGCGGCGGTGATCTCTGCGCGCCGGCTCAACTGCCGGCCGTTTCTTTCTCCGGCGCAAGGCCGGCCGGCGCTTCGACGTCGCGTTCGGCCCGCTTCCTGAGCGCCGCGTTCAAAGCTTCGAATCCCCGCTCGGTCTGGCTGAGAACCTTGCCCATGAAGCGGGGGAGGAGGCCGGTGAATTCCTCGCCCTGATCAAGCCTGGTCCCGCCGCCCTCCGGGGTGAGGCGAAAGTAGTGCTCGCCGTCGAAGATGCCCCGGAACCCGAGCCGGCCCAGCCAGCGCAGCTCCTGCCCGCGATCGGCCTTGAGCACCGTCGGCCTGAAGTTCATCGCCTTGCCCCCGGGAGGCTGCATCCTGAGCAAGAGCTTCTCGCCTTCCCGGAGTTCGCCCGAGGCTTCGATGATGAACGGGTTCCAGTCCGGGTAGGAGGAAAGGTCGGCCAGGATCTGCCAGACGCGGTCGGGCGGGGCATCCATCAATTCGGTTGTGTGGATCGAAGGCATGGGTCGAGGCTAACACAGTTAGCCAACGATGGCAAACACTGTTAGCCGTACTACCCCCGAAGCAGGCCTCAGGTACCGAGCAGGCGGCGCCGCAGGGCGAGCAGAGTGCCATCTTCGAGGCCGAGCCCGTCGCGCATGTAGCCGTCGATCGATCCGTAGCGCTCCTTCATCAAGTCGACCGCGGTCTCCAGGTACGAGCGGTCGACCCCGATCACCGGCCGGAGCAGGTCGAACTCGATCCCGGCTTCCTCGATGTGGCTGAGGATCGGCTTGAGGGCGGGCAGCAGCTGCTCGTTGGTCAGCAGGTAATCGCGGTAGACGTCCTCTTCGTCGACCCCGAGGAAGAGCAGGGTTGCGGCCGCCGCCCAGCCGGTGCGGTCCTTGCCGGTAGTGCAGTGAAAGAGGGCGGGCAGCGAATCGGCGGTCGCGACTTCGGTGAAGAAAGCGCTGTAGGACCTTGTTGCCGAGGGAAGTTCGATCAGTTCCCGGTAGGCGGTGCGCATCAGGCCGGCGCCACGCCCGTCGGTCAGCGCCGCCTTGATTGCCTCCGGGTCATCCATCTTCGAGAGCAGACTGGCCGGCCCTTCGCCGGTCCGGTCGGCGAGCACGTCGAGGTTGATCGTCCTGGCGCCGACGTCCCGGTCCGGCGTCGCCCGGTGCTCGGCCGCGGTCCGGAAATCGAAGATCACCTGCAGGTCCAGTTCGCGGACCCGCGCCACGTCTTCGTCACTGAGCCGGCCCAGAAGCACCGACCGGTAAAGCAGGCCCCGCTTTACGACGCTGCCGTCCCCGGTCGAGTATCCACCTAGGTCGCGCAGGTTGGGCAGGGTCCGAAGCGCGATGTTCGAACCCGGCCCGGGCAGGACCTCGCTCATTCAGCGATAACCCGGAGCGTGGTCAGCTCGCGGTCAGCCGCACCTCGCACGTAGCCCCCGTGGTCGACCGAGTCAGTGATGTAGTCGAGGGTCTCGCGGGTCAGCCGCTCGCCGGGCAGGACGTTGGGGATCCCGGGCGGATAGGTGGCAAGCGGTTCCGCGGCGATCCGGCCCTCTGCTTCCGAGAAGGGCACGACTTCCTGCTTGCCGAGGAACGCGTCCCGGGGAGTCATCGCGGGATCGCCCCAGAGCGGGGGCGGCGCGAACTCCGGCTTCTCCTGGACCGGTTCGGCCTCGATCGCCTCGAGGGCGGTGAGGACACCGTCGATCAGGCGGCGGGCCCGCTGGGCGGTGCCCGTTCCCATGCCGAATACGGCGACGGCGACCGTGTCCGAGGCCAGTTCGAGATTGACTCCGGCCAGGTCCCGGGCCAGCTCGGCGATGTGGTACCCGGTGCTTCCGGTTCCCCGGACGTCGATGGTCAGCCGGAGGGGATCCCAGCCGACCACGCTCTTGCGCTCAAGCAGCCTTTCGTCGAGCACGTCGAGGCCGGGGATCGAGCGGAGCTCTTCCCGCGCCTCGACCAGCACTTCGATCGTCTCCCCGAGCAACCGCTCGCCATGGATGGCGGCCTGCCGCCGGGCGGCATCGAGCGAACCGCAAAGCAGCGAGTTCGGGCTGGTTGACTCGGTCATCGAAATGCAGCGGTCGATGATCGCCTGGTCAAAACGGTCGGTGGCGAGGTGGATCATCGCCGACTGGGTCAGGCTGCCAACGATCTTGTGGGTGGAGGAAATGACCAGGTCGGCGCCGCTCTCGATCGCGCTGGGCGGCAGGTCAGGGTGAAAGTGGAGGTGGGCCCCCCAGGCTTCGTCGGCAACCAGGGGAACGCCGCGGCTGTGGGCGACCTCCGCCAGTCCGGAGATGTCGGCGCAGGCCCCGAAGTAGGTGGGTGAGACGACCACCGCCGCACTCGCATCCGGGCAGCGGTCCAGCGCCTCGGCCAGGTCGTCGGGAGTCAGGCAATGCGCGACGCCGAGGTCCGGGTCAAGCTCCGGGGCGGCGAAGGTTGGCTTCAACCCGGCCATGATCATGCCGTCGATGACCGAGGAGTGGACGTTCCGCTGGACCACCAGCTCCCCGCCCATGTGGGCGACCGCCAGGCACATCGCCTGGTTGCCCTGCGAGGCCCCGTTGATCAGAAACCAGGTCCGCTTCGCGCCCCATGCTCCGGCGGCCAGCGCCTGGGCCTCCTGGAACGGATTCGGATCACCAACGTCGATGCCCTCGATCAGTCCGGGGATGTCATCGGAAAGGCCGGTTTGCCCGACCAGCTGGTGCAGCAGGGGATCCGCACCGATCCCGCCCTGATGACCTGGCACGTTGAACCTGCCCGGATCACTCTGGGCAAAGGCGAGCAGCGCGTCGACATAAGGAGTTCTGTCCTGACCGTTAGACATGGCAACGAGTCTATTGACGGCCGCGCCGGGTCCGGAGATAGGCTGCCGATGGTGAATCTCCCCTCTGACACAACCCGCGCTTCGCGGTTCATCCCGGCCGCGTTTCTCTGCGCTCTTTCGATCGCCTTGCTGGCCGGCTGTGGCGGGGGCTCCAGTGAAGAAGACCTCTCGCGGGAGGGCTTCATCGCTGACGCTGACGCGATCTGCGCCCAGTACCAGCCAACTTCGGCCACACTCGAGCAACAGTTCAACCAGGCGATCGGGAACGGCGAGCTCGAGGATGCCGCCCAGGACTTTGAGGACCAGGCCGCGGATTTCTCCGCCATGCTCGATGAACTCGAGGGCCTGACCGCCCCGACTGCCGATCAGACCACGGTGACCCAGATCATCGACCTCGGCCGGCAGCGCGTCGACATCGCGAAGGAGGCAGCCGATGCGATTGCCTCGGGTGACAAGGACGCGATGATCTCCGCGGGCAAGAAGGCTTCGATTCTGGCCGGCCAGTACTACCAGCTGACCGACGGCTTCGGCTTCGAAACCTGTGGCAGCTCCGGGGCCTCGGGCACGACCGGCACCACCGGACCGGCGGGCAGCACCGGCACCACCGGCGCCACTTCCTGAACCGGCAGGGAAGCGGCCCCGCCCGGGATCACCCGTAGGGGTACCACCAGTCCTTGACTTCGATCTCGGTGTCGATGTGGGCATGCTTGGCTTCGCGGAAGGCGTCTAGACCCTCGGTGCCGAGCTCGCGGCCGATACCTGAGTTCTTGAAGCCGCCGAAGGGTCCGGCGTCATTGTCGGTCAGGGGGTCGTTGATCCAGACCGAACCTGCCCGGACCTCCTTCACGCAGCGGATCGCCCGCTTAAGGTCGCGGGTGTAGATGTTCGCGCCGAGGCCGAAGTCGAGGCCGTTGGCGAGCGCGATCGCCTCGTCGAGGTCCTTGACCGGCACGATCGGCGCGACCGGCCCGAAAGTCTCTTCGCGGAGCAGATCGGCCGCGGCGTCAACCCCGGTCAGCACACAGGGCTCGAGGTAATGGCCCTTCCCGAATCCGGCATTTCCTCCACCGGTGAGCAGTTCGGCTCCCCCGGCGACAGCGTCCTCGACCTGGCCCAGCGCCTTGCCGCGCTGGGTGGCGGAGACCATCGGCCCGAGGTCGGTCGCCGACTCCAGCGGATCGCCGATCACTAGCGACCTGGTGTGCTCGACGAAGGCGCTCACGTACTCGTCGAAGACCGACTCCATCACGTAGAAGCGCTCGGATGAGGTGCAGACCTGGCCGGCGTTCAGAAAGGCCGCCCAGGCACCGCCACGGGCGGCAACCTCGAGCCCGTCGGTGCCGATGTCATCGCAGACGATGAACGGGTCCTTGCCGCCCATCTCGAGGTTGACCCGGGCATTGCGGGAAGCAGCCGCGACGCCGACCTTCCGGCCGGTGGCAACCGAACCGGTAAATGCGACGCAGTCGATCCCGGGATGGCCGGAGATCCCGGCGCCGACATCGCCAGCTCCCGCCAGCAGGTTCACCGTGCCGTCCGGCAGCTCCGAAAAGACCTCGGCGATCGCGAGGGTCGAGAGGGGAGTCAGCTCGGAGGGCTTGGCCACGATCGTGTTGCCCGCGGCCAGGGCCGGGGCCACCTTCCAGACCAGCAAGAGGAGGGGGAAGTTCCACGGCACGATGCAGCCGACCACCCCGTGTGGCTCCTTGACCACGACCGAGAACTGCGAGGCCTCGATCGGCGGGATCACGCGTCCGATCTCCGAACGGGCGACCTCCGCGTAGTAGTCGAAGCAGGCCGCGCACCATTCGACCTCGTCCGCCGACTCGGAAAGCGGCCGGCCGATCTCGGTGGTCATCAGCAGCGCGAGTTCGTCGGTCTTCTCGCGCAGGGCCGCGGCGATCCCGTGCAGCAGAGGAGCCCGGTCAACGGCCGGCATCCCGCCCCAGCTGGCCTTCGCCTCGGTCGCCTTGGCGACGGCGAGGTCAAGCTGCTCCAGCGAAGCCGAACCAACGGTCGCGACGATCTCCTCGGAAGCCGGGTTCTCAACCTCGATCGAGGCGCCTTCTCCCTCAACGAACTCTCCACCAATCAGACAACGAGTCTCATATCCCATGCGGGAAAACTAACTGCAGCCGGCAAGCTTCGCCCCGCTTCCAGCTTCAACCCGCCGGACCTGCAACACCTGGGTTGCTCGCAGGTGCCGCACGTTTAAGCCCGTAACGGTCCTGAATGCGCGGCACCTCGAGACGTGCCGGGTGTGTTTTTCGAAGGTGCCGCAGGTTTGCCACCGGAGAGGTCGCAAACCTGCGTCACCTTGAAGCCGGCAGGGGCTGGTGAAGGGGGAGCGGGTTGGAATCTCGGGGGGGATTCGAGGCGGGAGTTATCGGCAAATAGCGCACCCAACTCCGATTTCGATCCGGGCCGCCGATTCGAGATCGGAGTTGAGTGCGCCATGCGGCCAAAATTGGACTCTCGCGAATCGCCTCCGGAGGTCCAGGGCAATCCCGTCGACCAGCACGGGGTCCGAGTAGCCGTGGGGTCGGATGGAGGTCATTGAGGTTTCTCCCGGGTTCGTGTAGCCGTGGGGTCGAGTGGGGCCGTCGAGGTTTCTCCGGGTCCGTGTAGCCGTGGGGTCGGGTGGGGGTTGTCCGGGACACTCCAGGACCAGCGCGGCTGAATGCCGCGCGTGCGTCCGTCCCGGCTACCCCCACCCGACCCCGCGGCGTAACCACCGGCCCCCGCGGCGTAACCACCCGATCCCACGGCGTAACCACCGGGGCCCACTCGGGCCCGCGGCGTGGTCACCAACAGGGTCAGACGGGGAGGGAGATGGCTTTCTTGTCGGCGATCTCGTCCGGCCGCAGGCCCGCTGCCTTCTCGGCCCGGCGCTGCTGCAGGATGACGGCGATCATCGCGATCACGGTGACGGCGAAGAGCATGGTCGCGATCACGTTGACCTGGACCGGGATGCCGCGCTGGTTGGCGCCGAAGATGTAGAGCGGGAAGGTCACGGTGGAGCCCGAGTTGAAGTTCGAGATCACGAAGTCGTCGATCGAGAGGGCGAAGGAAAGCAGGGCGGCCGAGACGACCCCTGGCGCGATCAGCGGCAGGGTCACCTTGCGAAAAGTCGTGAAGGCATTCGCCCCGAGGTCTGCCGCCGCTTCCTCGAGCCGTCGGTCGAATCCGATCAGACGCGACCTCACCACGATCACCACGAAGCTGATCGAGAACATGATGTGGGCGATCAGCAGCGTGCCGAACCCGAGCTTGGCGCCATAGATCAGGAACATCGAGAGCAGCGACGCACCGATCACGACCTCGGGGGTCGCCATCGGGATCACGATCAGGAGGTTCGCCGCCCGACGCCCGAAGAACTGGTACCGGACCAGGGCGATTGCGATCAGAGTGCCGAGGATCGTGGCACCGATTGCGGTGAAGAAGGCAAGCCGGATACTGACCAGCAGTGCGTCGGTCAGTTCGGTGATCGCGAAGGGCTTGCCCCAGTATTCGGTGGTGAAGCCGACCCACTCGAAGTTGTAACGGCCCTCCGGGTTGTTGAACGAGAAGACCGCGATGACGAGGATCGGGATCAGCATGTACGCGAGGGCAAGCAACCCGACGAAGAGCACCATGTGATCCTTGGTCCAGCGCCAGGCTTTCATCGTGTCTCCTCCTCTTCGCCCATCAACGCTTCCGAACCGGCGAACTTTATGTAGAACAGGAGTGCGACGAGGATGATCGCCATCAGCGTGAAGGAGAGCGCCGCCGCATCCGGATAATCGTTGACCACCAGGTACTTCGACTGGATCACGTTGCCGATCATCGCCTGGTTGGTGCCGCCGAGAAAAGTCGCGTTGACGTAGTCACCGGCCGCCGGGATGAAAGTCAAGAGGATGCCGGCGATGATGCCGGGCATGGTCAGTGGAAGGGTGATCCGCCAGAACGTCTGCGTGGCTGACGCATACAAATCCTTGCCGGCCTCAAGCAGCCGCTGGTCGAGCCGCTCGAGAGCGGTGAAGAGCGGCAGGACCATGAAGGGCAGGAAGTTGTAGGTGAGGCCGGCGATCACCGCAGCCGATGTGGCCAGAACCCGCCCGTCCTGAGGCACGAGGTGAATCGTCTTGAGGAAGCTGACTACCGGGCTGGAGTCATCAAGGATGGTCTTCCAGGCGATGGTCCGGATCAGGTAGGTGGTGAAGAAGGGTGCCACCACCGCGAAAAGCATCAGGTTCTTCCAGCGCCCCGCCTTGAAGGCGATCGCGTAAGCGAGCGGGTAGCCGATCAGAAGGCAAAAGAAAGTCGCGACGCCGGCGTACCAGAAGGCCCTGATGAACTGGGTCGAGTACTCGCTGATCGAGTCGGTGTAGTTCTCGAACGCCCAGGTGAGCTGGTATCCGGTTTCGAGCGAGCCGGTCTTCAGCGAGAGCTCCCCCATGTAATACATGGGGATCACGAAGAAGAGAACGAGCCAGATCAGGCCCGGGGCGAGCAGCCAGTAAGGAATCAGACGCCGGCGGATCGTCATCAGTTGGAACTCTTTCTCATTGATCCGCCGGCTTCTTCATCCTGATTTCTGTGCTGTTTCGTGGGGTCAGCCTGTGACCACGTCCTGGAAGGCCTGCTCGACTTCCTGCTGCGCGGCTTCGTCGCCGGGCGGTGAGACCTGCGCGAAGCAGTTCTTGGTGAACTGCTCACTGGGGAAGATCAGGTTGTTGTTGGCGATCGCAGGATCCTGCTTCTCAAGGATCTCCCTTACGCCCTTGACCGGACTGACGTAGTTCACGTACTTGGTGATCTGCGCCTGGTTTTCGGGCTCGTAGACGTAGTTCATGAACTTGTAGGCTGCGGCCGGGTTGGGCGCCCCAACCGGGATCAGCATGTTGTCGGACCAGATCGAACAGCCCTGCTCGGGCTGGACGTACTCGATGTTCTCGTTGTCGGACTGGGCCTGGACCGCGTCACCGGACCAGCCGATCGCCGCGACCACATCGCCCTTGGCCAGGTCCTGGACGAAATCGTTGCCGGTGAAGCGGCGGATCTGCCCGTTGTCGACGTTCTCCTTGATCTTGTCGATCGCGTCGAGCCAGTCCTGGGTAGTCGCCTCCTTGGGGTCGATCCCATCGGCGGCCATGACCAGGGGCACCGTATCCCGCATCTCGGTCAGCAGGGTAACTTTGCCCTTGTACTTCGGGTCGAAGAGGTCATTGATCGACTTCACGTCCGGAGCGAGATCCTTGCGGACGACCAGGCCGGTCATGCCGGACTGCCACGGCACGCTGTACTTGCGTTCGGGGTCGAACGACGGACTCTGGAGGCTCGGGATCAGGTTCTTCTCGACGGTGGGAAGCTTGGCCTTGTCGAGATTCTGGATATAACCGAGGTTGTACATCTTCTCGGCCATCCAGTCGGTCACGACGATGATGTCGCGGCCTCCCGAGTCGCCCTGTGCGAGCTGCTGCTGGACCTTGCCGAAGAACTCGTTGTTGTCGTTGACATCCTCTGTGTAAGTCGTGTTGATGCCGGTGTCATTCTGGAAATCCTTGATCGTGGCCCCGTCGATGTAGAGGGGCCAGTTCGAAATCTTCAGTGATCCCTGCGGATCGCCGCCGGTTGCGGTGGTCACGTCAGAGTTGTCAGAGCCTTCGTCGATGCCTCCGCCGCCGCAGGCGACGAGGACCATCGAGACGGCCAGGGCCAGGACGGCCAGGGCCAGCAGTCGAACGCGTTTCACATTGCTCTCGGACATCAGTTGACTCCTTCGGTGACTTTTTCGGTGGGCGTTGGGTCGGTGGCGGCCGTGGCCGATTCGGACTCGGCCACGAGGTGCATGTGCTCGGGCAGCCAGTTGAGGCGAACCTTTGCGCCGCCGCCCGGGAGGTGCTGTCGGGCATCTTCGGACGCGTTCGGGACAAGGACGGTCATCATCACGTCCTCGGTGACCCGCACCGCCATCTGGGTGGAGGTGCCGAGGTAAAGCGAGCTTTCGACGATTCCGTCGACGCCGGGCTGGTCGGATGGCGCGTTCTCCGGGAGCGAAACCGTCAGCTTCTCCGGACGCACTACCGCAAAACACTTCTCGCCACCGGAGTACTTCGCGGCGTCGGGGGTCGGGACCAAGGGGCCGTTCACGACCTGGATTTCGTTCGATCCTTTGACTTCGGCGGGCATCAGGTTGGAGACGCCAATGAAGCCCGCCACGAAGGTGGTGGCCGGTCGGTCGTAGACCGTCTCCGGATCGGCGCACTGTTCGATGCGCCCCTCGTTCATGACCGCGATCCGGTCACTCATGGTCAGTGCTTCTTCCTGGTCATGGGTGACGTAGACGAAGGTGATGCCGACGTCGCGCTGGATCTGCTTGAGCTGGACCTGGAGGCCTTTGCGGAGTTTGAGGTCGAGAGCGCCAAGCGGCTCGTCGAGCAAGAGCACCTTGGGCAGGTTGACCAGGGCGCGGGCCAGGGCGACGCGCTGCTGCTGGCCGCCAGAGAGCTGATTCGGTTTGCGCTTCGCCTCGCGGGAAAGGCCGACCCTCTCGAGTTCGTTCGCTACCCGCTGCTTGATTTCGGCCTTGGGCACCTTCTTGCGCTTGAGACCGAACCCGACGTTCTCCTCCAGGGTCATGTGGGGAAAAAGCGCGTAGGACTGGAAGACGGTGTTGGTCGGGCGCTTGTAGGCCGGTTGGCCGGCGACATCCGTGCCATCGATCAGAACCTTGCCTGTCGTCGGCTGTTCGAAGCCGGCGACCATCCGCAGGGTGGTCGTCTTGCCGCAGCCGGAGGGACCGAGCATGGTGAAGAACTCGCCGTCGGCGATGTCGAGATCCATCTCACTTACTGCCGTGAAATCACCGAACTTTTTGGTGACTCCCTCCAAGCGAACTCCCCCGCTCCCAGATCTCGCGGCGTTCCCGGCTACGGCCTCGGTCTGATCCGCATCCGGATCGATCGGCGGTAGATCTGGCGAGCCTTCCATCGAACCCCTCTCTCAGCTGGACAAGAACCGGAGTTTCAGAACGCCTCCTCCGGCAAGTTCGGTTGAACCGTATGCGAAAACGGGTGGCCTCCGCAACCACGTTTTGTCCAAACGGGACATATCGAATGTGCCCATTGTCCATATCCGCGGCTTCGCGACTGCCTCTATGCACGGCTTTCGCAGGCGCGACCGGATCGCAACTCGCGGCGGTCTCGGTGTTGGGATTAGTACCCGTGAAAACCTCTGCCGATCACAAGCTTCCCCGCCTGGCGAGATGCCTCGCCCTGCTGGCCATGCTCGTCGCCCTTGCCTGTTTCGGCGGCCGGGCTGACGCTGCGGTGACCGGTGACAATCCCTGCCCGACTTCTGCCTCGAATTCGCTTTCGTGGATGGGAGCTTCGGTCGGGCAGGACTTCACGATCCCCTCGCTTCGCCATCAGGCCGATTCCAGCCAGGTTCCGGCGACTTACCCGATGACCGTGCTCCGCCCCGCCGACACGGTGACCTATCCCGGGCCCCGCCCGGTAGTCGTCTTTCAGCACGGGCTCGGTGGCAACCGCTGTGCGCTCTGGTGGGCGGCCCAGTACCTGGCCGGTCACGGCTTCGTGACCACGGTTCACCGCTCGTTGCCGGGTAACGAGCAGACCGCCTCCGATGCCTACCGCAGCGGTGTCGACGCAGTCCGCTCGGTGATCGCGTACCTCAAAGGCCTCCAGGCCTCGGACCCGACCCTCGGGCCGATGATCGACCTGGGCCGGCTTGGACTTTCCGGACACTCGATGGGATCGATCATTTCGAGCCAGCTCCAGGGGGATCCCTCGCTGGGCATCAAGGCGATAGTCGCCTTTGACACCCTTCGCCGATACGTGCAGGGGGATCCCGGCGCGGCCCGGATCGACTGCCAGAGTGATCCCGTCCCGGCCACCCAGGTCACCCCGAGCGTTCCGGCGCTCAGCTTCGCAATGGACGAGCCCTGCGCCTACAAGCCGGACTTCAAACCGGCCGACCTGAAACTGAGCGGCCCCCGTTGGTGGTCCGAACACGGGGTTCCGAACATGCAGCTGGTCATGAAGGGGTACCCGCACGGCGGGTTCACCGATGGCGCCTCGGCCGACAAGAAACTTGATCTGGCCCACTGGGTCCTGCCCTGGTTCGAGCGCTGGCTGAACGGTGACAAGAGCCAGGAACAGCTCCTCGCCGCCCCGGTCGTCAACGGCAGGCCGGTCGCCGACCTGCTCAGCAGCGAGTTCCTTTCTTCCGCCTGTCTTGACGGGATCGCGGACAGCGAGGATCTGCGGAGCTGGTTCGACGCCGGCTCGCCGGCCACGAGCGGAGCCGGTCGCTGCGATTCGCCGCCCGGCCAGTCACCGGATCCCGCCCATCCCGCTCCCGCCCTCACCAATCGCAAGCTGGTCAAGCTGGTCAGGCTGAGTTCATCCCGCGGCTGGGTCCGGGCCGGCGGCAAGGCCAGATTGAAACTGCGGATCACCGTCAAGGGCATGGGCCAGCCGGTGAAGAACCTGAACCTGCTGGTCAGCTCCTCGAACCGGCGCGTGCGCGTCGCCGGCACGAGGAAGGTTCAGCGGATCAATCCGGCCAGCACCCGTGTGGTCGTGCTGACCGTGAGGGCTGGAAGGAAAGCCCGAAACAGGGTCCGGGTCAAGGTGACCGTGGCCGGCAGAACCGTCGGCAGGACGCTGCGGATCCGGCGCTAGTTTTCCGGTCCGGCCAGGGCGACCGCCGCTCCGGCCTTGCCCTCCAGCAGCCCCGGGTCGGCGACCTCGCGGCGCCGCTTGAAGAACGGCTCTTCCTGATGGATCCGCCAGGCCAGCAGGAGCATCGCGCCGAGCAGCAGGAAGCCGACCCCGATCACCGCCGGCGGGGCGAAGCCGAACCAGGAGGCGCCGCTGTAGGAATTGGCCGGATCGGACCAGTCGACCAGCGACTTGATGAAGAGGTAGGTGAGCAGCAGGGCTCCGATCACCGGGGCGAGGCCGACGAAGAGCAGGTTCTTCACCGACTTGAAGAGCTCCCGGCGGTAGTAGAAGGCGCAGGCGTATCCGGTCATCGCGTAGTAGAAGGCGATCATCAGCGAGAGGGCCGAAAGGGAATCGAAGAGGAAGTTCTCGCTGATCAGCTTCGAGGGCAGGTACCAGAGGATCGCCAGGACGCCGATCGTCACGGTGGAAACGACCGGGGTGAAGAAGCGGCCCGAGATCTCGCTGAGCGCATGGGGCATCGCTTCCGCCCGGGCCATCGAAAGCGAGGTGCGGGAGGAGGGCAGGATCGTGGTCTGGGTCGAGGCGAGTGCCGAGACCACCACCGAAAGCAGGACCAGCAGCCCGAGGGTTCCGCCCAGGACCTGCTTGGCGTAGGTGGCGAGGATCGCGGCGTTGTCATCGAACTTCCCGGCCCCGGACACGCCGCCCCAGGCGACGATCGCGAAAGCGACCCCGACGTAGGTGATCAGCAGCAGCGTGGTCGAGATCACGCCGGCCAGTCCGGGCTTGTCGACGTCCCCCTCGGTTTCCTCGTTCAGGTTCACCGCGCTTTCCCAGCCCCAGTAGATGAACACCGCGAGCAGCATCGCACCGGAAAGCGCCCCGGTCGGGATCTCGAAGGGGTTCAGCCAGGAAAGCGACGGGTCGACCGAACCGGCCGGGGCATCGCCGCTCCAGACCTTGAACAGGGCGACGACGATGAACAGGATCAGCGGCACGATCTGCACGACCATCAGAACCTTCTGGAGGTTGGCCGAAATCTCGGTCCCCCAGACGCATACCCCGGTCATCACGATCATCAGGGCGACGGCGGTGCCGGTCACTGCCGCGGTGCTGTTCATCAGGCTGTCGGCCCCGATCAGGTCGAAGAAGCTGGTTGCCGCCACGTCGGCCAGCGAGCCGACCACGAGGATGCCGGTAACGCAGATCGCCCAGCCGGTCATCCAGCCCGCCTGGGGTCCGATCGCCCGGGTCACCCAGGCGAAGCAGGTTCCGCAGTCCTGGTCGGCCTTGTTCATGTAATAGAAGGCGGCAGCGATGAAGAACATCGGCACGAAGGCGACCAGCAGGGCGGCCGGGGCCTGCAGCCCGACCAGCACGACGATCGAGCCGATGACCGCGGCCAGGGAGTAGGCCGGGGCGGTCGAGGCGAGGGCGATTGCGAGACCGTCGGCAAAACTGATCGCGTCGGCCTTGAGGTGAGGCTGGTCGCCCTGGTTGGGGACAGCAGGCTCCGGACGAGAAGAAACCTCTGGACTCTCCATGCGGGAAACCTAGTGGCAAACCCGGCGCCAGGCCGAAACTCCGACGTCCGGTAACGGAGCGGCGCTCCCTTTTTACGTTCCGTCGACTTGCCTGTGTGACTTACCCGACATAGGGTTTGTCCACACCCCCAACTTCACCATCCGGAAAAGGAGGAGCGCGTGGCCACCACAACTCCCGAATCAACTTCAATCCAGGCTCTGCAGGAACAGGCTCGCCGCCACCTCTGGATGCACTTCTCCCGCATGGGCGGTTACGACGACCAGCATGAGATTCCGATCATCGCCAGGGGCGACGGCGCCTATGTCTACGACGCCCACGGCAAGCGGTACCTCGACGGGCTTTCCGGGCTGTTCTGCGTGAACGCCGGCCACGGCCGCACCGAACTGGCCGAAGCGGCTGCCCGCCAGTACGAGGAACTCGACTTCTTCGTGATCTGGAGCTACGCCCATCCCCGGGCGATCGAGCTCGCCACGAAGATCGCCTCGATGACCCCGGGCGACCTCAACCGGGTCTTCTTCACCAGCGGCGGCGGCGAGGCGGTCGAGTCCGCTCTCAAGCTGGCCCGCAACTACCACCGCATGCGAGGCAACGGCCAGAAGGCCAAGCACATCGCCCGCGAGGTGGCCTACCACGGCACCACCCTCGGCGCGCTTTCGGCGACCGGCATCACCAACCTTCGTTCCCAGTTCGAGCCGCTGGCTCCGGGCGGATGCCACGTGCCGAACACGAACATCTACCGCTGGCCCGAGGATCGGGAGCCGATCTGGGCAGCCGATGCGATCGAGGAGCGGATCCTCTTCGAGGGCCCCGAGACCGTCTCCGCGGTGATCCTCGAACCGGTCCAGAACGCCGGCGGCTGCTTCGTGCCGCCCGACGGTTACTTCCAGCGGGTCCGCGAAATCTGCGACAAGTACGACGTGCTGCTGATCTCCGACGAAGTGATCTGCGCCTGGGGCCGGCTCGGCCACTACTTCGGCTGCGAGCGTTTCGGTTACCAGCCGGACATCATCACCTCGGCCAAGGCCCTGACCTCCTCCTACGTGCCGATGGGCGCGATGATCGCCTCCGACAAGGTCGCCGAGCCGTTCATGGAGGGCACCGCCTCCTTCGCGCACGGCTTCACCTTCGCCGGCCACCCGGTCGGCGCGGCGGTCGCCCTGGCCAACATCGAGATCTTCGAACGCGAGGACCTCTGCGGCCACGTGCTGGCAAAGGAGGGCGAATTCCGCGGCATGCTGGAATCGCTCCGGGACATCCCGATCGTCGGTGACGTGCGCGGCGCCGGTTACTTCCAGGCGATCGAGCTGGTCAAGGACCAGGAAACGAAGCAGAGCTTCAACGACGAAGAGTCAGAGAAGCTGTTGCGCGGCTTCCTTTCAGGGGCGCTCTACGAACGCGGCCTGATCTGCCGGGCCGACGACCGGGGAGACCCCGTGATCCAGTTCTCGCCGCCGCTCATCTGCGACACCGAGCAGTTCGAGGAAATTCATGATGTCCTCAGGCCGGTCCTCACCGAGGCCGCGTCCATGATGAGGAACTGATCGATTCACCCATTCACCCCGCCCGGCGGAAAAGTCACCCCAGCGGACCACCAGAGAGGACGAGGTAAGAGATGAAGGTCGGCGTCATCAAGGAGATCAAGCAGGACGAGTACCGGGTGGCGATCACGCCGGCCGGGGTGCGTGAATTCGTCGAGCACGGCCACGAGGTAATCATCGAGGACGGCGCCGGCGAAGGCAGCGCCATCCCGAATACCTCATACGAGGCGCAGGGTGCGCGGATCCTGCCCGACGCCAGTTCCGTCTTCGAGGCGGCCGAGATGATCCTGCATGTGAAGGAACTGCAGGCATCCGAGATCGAGATGCTGAAGCCCGGGCATCTGCTCTTCACCTACCTGCACCTCGCCCCCGACCCCGAGCAGACCGCCGGCCTGATGAAGTCCGGCTCGACCTGCGTCGCGTATGAGACGGTCGAAGACGCCGAGGGCCGGCTGCCGCTGCTGGCGCCGATGAGCGAGATCGCCGGCCGGATCGCAACCCAGGCCGGCGCCTTCATGCTGGAGAAGCCGCTGGGGGGCCGGGGCGTGCTGCTCGGCGGCGTGCCCGGAGTCGCGGCGGCCAACGTCGTGGTCATCGGTGGCGGCGTGGTCGGCACCAATGCCGCTTTCATCGCGATGGGCATGGCGGCGGACGTCTTCATCCTCGATCGTTCGCTCGACCGCCTGCGTGAACTTGACCTGCACTACGCCCGCGAAGCCTCGACCGTTTACTCGACCACCCTCGCGGTTGAAGAGCTCCTGCCCAAGGCCGACCTCGTGATCGGCGCTGTTCTGGTCCACGGCGCCCGCGCTCCCTGGGTGATCAAGCGCGAACAGCTGAAGCTGATGAAGCCGGGCGCGGTTCTGGTTGACGTTGCGATCGACCAGGGTGGCTGCTTCGAGACTTCCCGGCCGACCACCCACCGTGACCCGACCTACGAGGTCGACGGCATCATCCACTACTGCGTGGCGAACATGCCGGGCGCGGTGCCGATCACCTCGACCCAGGCCCTCACCAACGCGACCCTGCCCTACGCCCTGGCCCTCGCCGACAACGGCATCCAGGCGGCGGTCCAGCGGGATCCGGGCCTCCGGCCCGGGGTCAACGTGGCGGCCGGCAAGGTCACCCACGAAGGCGTCGCCGAAGGCACCGGCCAGCAGTACGTACCGGTCGAGGAAGCACTCGGCTGGGTCTGATCCCATGGCGATAACCGCGAAGCTCCGGCTTCAGAACATGATCGACGGCGAGTTCGTCGACCCGGTTGACGGCGACTCGGAGGAGGTAATCAACCCCTCGACCGGTGAAGTGATCGCCGAGTCACCCCTCTCCGGGGTCGAGGATGTAAACCGGGCGGTGGCGGCCGCCAAACGCGCCTTCGAGAACGGCTGGGCGACCACCACCCCGCGGGAGCGCTCCGACCGCCTGCTTGCCCTTGCCGATGCGATCATCGAGAACGGCGACGAGCTGACCGATCTGGAATCGGCCGATGCCGGCAAGCCGCGCCAGGCCTTCATCGACGAGGAGCTCGACACCACCGCCGACCACATTCGCTATTTCGCGACCGCCGCCCGCAACCTCGAAGGCAAGGCCGCGATGGAGTACCTGGAAGGCCACACCTCGTTCATCCGCCGCGAACCGGTGGGTCCGATCGCCCAGATCACCCCCTGGAACTACCCGCTGATGATGGCCGCCTGGAAGCTCGGCCCGGCGCTCGCGACCGGCAACACACTGGTCCTGAAGCCGGCCGAGTCGACGCCGGTCTCGACCCTGCATACGCTGGCCCGGATCTGCGCCGAGGTCTTCCCGCCCGGTGTGACCAACTTCATCGGCGGCCACGGTGATCCGGCCGGTTCGACCCTGGTTACCCATCCCGACATCAAGATGGTCTCGCTGACCGGTTCGATCGGCACCGGCAAGTGGATCGCGAAGGCCGCGGCCGACTCGCTCAAACGGGTTCACCTCGAACTCGGCGGCAAGGCCCCGGTGATCGTCTTCGACGACGCCGACCTCGACGCGGTCTATGAGACGATCGCCGGTACCGCGCTGTTCAACGCCGGCCAGGACTGCACCGCGGCAACCCGCATCCTGGCGGGGCCCAAGGTCTACGACGACGTGGTCAACGGCCTCGCCGGCGAGGCGAAGGGCTACGTGATGGGCGATCTCGATTCCGCCGAGACCACGCTCGGCCCGGTCAACTCGGCCCGGCAGCTGGAACACGTGACCGGCTTCTTCGACCGCGCGCCCTCGCATGCCCAGATCGTCACCGGTGGCAAGCAGGCCGAAGGTCTGCCCGGGTTCTTCGTCGAGCCGACCGTGGTCGCCGACCTCCGGCAGGACGACGAGATGGTCCAGAACGAGATCTTCGGGCCGGCGATGACCGTGCAGCGCTTCACCGACGAGGAAGAAGCGATCAGGTGGGCCAACGGCACCAAGTACGGCCTGGCCTCCTCGGTCTGGACCCGTGATGTCGGTCGCGCAATGCGGGTCACCAACGCGCTCCGCTTCGGTGCCGTCTGGGTGAACGACCACATCCTGATGGCGGTCGAGATGCCCCACGGGGGATACAACGAATCCGGCTACGGCAAGGACATGAGCATGTACTCCCTCGAGGACTACACCCAGATCAAGCACGTGATGATCAACAACGGGTAGCCCGGGCGGCGCCAGGAACCACCAGCCGTAACACAAGGAACATCCGGCCTGTCTCCTCGGCAGCGAACACCTGGAGGCCCCTGGCATCCACCCGCCCGAGTCGGGCTTGATTGGCATTTCTCGAGAGTCCCTTTTCTGCCGCATAGCGCACCCAAGTCCGATCTCAGCTGGTCCCCTCCTATCGGGAGCATGAGATGCTGCGGGCATGGGTGAGTACGTGAAGGCTTCGGGGCGGTTCGGGTTGGTGAGGCTCTATGACCCGGTTACCGCTATTACGGCTCGGGAAGGAGCCTGGCGGCCACGGGCGGTGGCTCTGGCGCGTGAGGTCCTGCCCGATGGCGGGACCGTGCTGGACATCGGGGCGGGGACCGGCAACTCGGCACTCCGATTCCTGAAGGGCGGCTTCGAGGTGATCGCGGTTGACGGTGATCCCGAGGTTCTGGCGATCGCCCGTTCGAAGAAGGGCGCGGAGAAGATCGACTGGCGGGAAGGATTTTCAACCGATCTGGACCTGGAGGATGGTTCGGTCGACGCGGTCAATCTCTCGCTGCTTCTCCATCACCTCTCCGACGAGGCGAAGGGTCAGACGCTGAGGGAAGTAAGGCGGGTGCTCAGGCCGGGCGGGGTCCTGATCGTCTCCGACTGGGGCCCGCCGGCGACCCTGCTGAAGCCGGCCTTCCTAGGCCTGCGCCTGCTCGACGGCCGGGAGAACACGGCCGCCCACGCCAACGGCCAGATCCCGGCGATGATCGCCAACGCCGGATTCGGCGAGGTCAGCGTGGAAGGCCGCTACTCGACCGCCTGGGGCACCCTCGAGCTGATTCGCGCTATTCCCTGACCAGGTTCCGGCCGACGTCAGGCACGTGGGTATGGATTTCGTCCATTTAGACGAAATCCATACCCACCTGCCCCTGGCTCTCGGGCTAGCTGCCGTCCTTGAGGGAGATGATGCCGCCGATCACTCCGAGGTAGGCGGTGCCGTCGGGGCCGAGACCGAGACCCGAGTAGTTGTTGTTGTAGAGGAAGCCGGAGCCCGCGTACTTGTTCCAGACCGTCTTGCCGGTGCGGTAGTCGATCGCCGACCAGTAGTAACCCTGGGCGCCGCTCGGATCAGGCGGGCGGGTGTAGGAGTAGATCAGGCCGGTCTTCGCTGACATCTTCGGAACCACTGAAGGCGCCCGCTCGGTCTTGTTGGTCCAGATCTTCTTGCAGCCCTTGCCGTCCTTGCGAATGTCGACCCGGGCAAAGCCGGCCCTGGTCACCACGGCACCGGCTCCGGGATCGAAGATGTTCGTGTATCCGTAGTTGTTCTCGACGATCATCGAGCGGCCGGTGGTGATCAGCGAGTTCTCGGTGGCGCTGGCGTCCTTGCCGAAGACCGGCACCTCGCAGACCTTCCGCTTCTTGCCGTGGAGTTTCGCTGCGGTCCGGTAAACCACGATGTTCTCCGGATTGGCGTTGTCGACCATCGAAACGTAGCCGCCGCTCATCACGTCGGGAGTCGTTCCGGTGCCGGCGTCGGCCTGTCCGGGCTTCTGGACGCCGGTGTTCCGGTACTTCGCGCTCCAGACCACATAGGGCTTGCCGTTGCCGTTCTTCCACATCCGGTAGATCCGCTTGCTGGTCACTACATAGACCGCGTTCCGGTCGACGGTGAACGAGTTCTGGATCCCCACGCCGAGCCTGAGGTACCTGACCTGGCCGGTCTTGCGATCGACCGTGCCGACCTCGCCCGTCTGCTTGACGACGAACCAGATGTCACCCTGGAAATCGGGCAGGGCCGAGTTCATGCGTTCGGTTGCCGGGTCGACGACCGAGGTCACGTCGTAATCCTTTACGAGCTGGAACTGGCTTCCGTCGGGGGTCTGGCCGAGCACGTAGATGTGATTGTTGCGGGTCGGAATGACCAGCCGGTCCTGGTTGTCGAGATAGAAGTAGCCGCCGGCCGAAAAGTTCTGGTACGCCGGGGTGTTTCCGACCGGGTCCGCATTCGGAAGGTCGTAGGTATCGATCACCTCAAGCGTGTCCGGGTCGACGATCCGGGCCTGTGGTGCGGCAATCGTGGAAACGCAGACCGTGACGATGTCGCCGTGGCTGTCGAAGGCGATGGTCGAGCAGACGCCGTTCGCGGCGGAACCCGAGTTGGTGACCAGGTTCCGGCCGAGCGGGCCGGGCCAGGTGTAGGTGCCGGTCATCCAGGTGTCGTTGTGGATGTTGCTCTTCTGGTTCTTCGCCATGAACGGGTTCTGCGGCGCCTTCGACGCGCCGGCGACCGGGGTCGCCTTGAAGGCCTTGCCGGAAAAGTCGAGCAGCGAGGGGGCTTCACCCGCGTTGGCGATCGGCGCGGCCGATGCGGTAGGGGCAAGGACGATCGCGGCCAGTCCGGCCAGGGCCAGGGCGCCGGCCAGCGACTTCGTCATCAGATTGCGGATCGGGAAGTTCAAGTGCATGCCTTTCTCGATTTCACCCGGCTCCTGCCGAGCTTGTGCCTGGCTCTTTCAACACCCCGCCGCGCAGCTTCGATTCGGTTTGCCCTCCCCGACCTGCGAGCGGCCTTGAGCCTTCGCTGAGCTGACTTTAGCTTCTGCGCGGCGGTTTTTCCTGATTTCACCGCGGCCGAACACCCGAGCGGCCTGGAACCGGAGCCGATCACGTTGATCCCGGTGTAGGCGGCGCCGAAATCATCCTCGGTTTCGATGAACTCGACTTCCTGCTGGATGCGGTCGCTGTTCACGGCCCCGGCGACCTTCGAGTAGATGCCCGGGAAGCCGGCCTCGGCACAACCCCGTCCGGTGCTGACCAGGCCGACCAGCCTGCGCTCGCCGTGATCCGCGGTGACGCTCAGCGGCCCTCCGCTGTCGCCCTGGCAGGCGTCCCTGCCGCCTCGCAGGTAGCCGGCGCAGAGCTGCGTGGAAGAGTGGAAACTCGCCCCGTACCGGGAACATCCGGAGTCGGCCAGCAGCGGGATCTTCGCCTTCTGGAGGATCGTGGCACCCTGACCGCCGTCCGAAAGGTCGCCGAAGCCGGAGACCGTCGCGGCCCGGCCGGGCTCCCAGAGTGAACGCTCGTTCGGTCCGGCCAGCTTCAGGGTCGGGGCGGAGGCGGGGCTGTTCAGCGAGATGAAGCCCCAGTCGTAGGCGTTGGTGTCGGGGTCGTAATCCGGGTCGGCCCGGGCGACCTTCCAGTCGAGCTCCTCGCCGCCCGAGTTCAGACGGGTGCGACCGGTGAAGGCCCGGAAGGTGACCCCTTCCAGGTCTTCGTAGTAGTTCCAGTTGTCATCGACCAGACAGTGGGCGGCGGTGAGGACGATCTTCGGATGGATCAGCACCCCGCCGCAGAACTCTTCGTCGTTGGCGGTGATCAGGACCTGCCAGGGGAAGCTGGCCGCGCTGGCGTTGCTGCCGCCGACGACGGACGCCGAGGCTCCCCGGTCAGCCGAGCCCTTCGCGGCGGCCGGGGCACCCGCGGGCAGGGTGAGTCCCGCAAGCGTCAGCGAAAGCGCAAGGAGAGCAGCCAGTTTCGTTCCGGTTTTCAGGGGTTCTCCGCTTGGTCGGTGGTTCAGGTGCGAGGTCCCGCTCGGGGACTACAGATAACAACCCGGCTACAGGCCAAAGGTCTTGCCGATGATGTCCTTCATGATTTCGTCGGTACCGCCGCCGATCGGGCCGAGCCGGGCATCCCGCAAAGCCCTTTCGATCCCGTATTCCTTCATGTAGCCGTAGCCACCGTGAATCTGGAGGGCCTCGTCGGCCACTTCGCAGAGCGCCCGCTGGGTCATCAGCTTGGTCATCGAGACTTCACGGATCACCGGTTCGCCTTCGTCAAAGCGGCGCAGCGTGTCGTAGGTGAGAGTCTTTGCGGCGGCCGCCGTGGTCGCCATTTCGGCGATCTTGTGCCGGATCGCCTGGAAGGAACCGATGTTCCGGCCGAAGGCCTGGCGCTGGTTCGCATAGGTGATCGAAGCATCGACCAGGGCGTCCATCGCCCCCACGGCGCCGATCGCCATCAACAGCCGCTCCCAGGCGAAGTTGGCCATGATCAGGCGGAAGCCCTCGTTCTCGTCACCCAGCAGATGTTCTTCCGGAACCTCCACGTCGGTGAAGGAGATCTCGCCGGTGTCCGAGGCATGCCAGCCGAGCTTCTCCAGCTTGGTCACCACCTCGTAACCGGGTGAGTCGGTGTCGATGACCAGGAACGAGATCCCGTTGTGGCCACCCTTTTCGGTGGTCTTGACGGCGCAGACCAGGAAGTCGGCCCGGACCCCGTTGGTGATGAAGGTCTTCGATCCGTTGACCACATAGCCGCCATCCACCTTCCGCGCGAAGGTGCGGATCGAGGCCACGTCGGAACCGGCGCCGGGTTCGGTGATCCCGAGGGCACCGATCTTCTCGCCGCGGATCCCGGGGACCAGCCATTGCCGGCGCTGCCATTCATCCCCGAACTTGAAGACCGGGGGCATGGCGATCGAGGCATGGGCATTGATCCCGGCGGCGACTCCTCCGGAAGCGCCGCGCCGGGAAAGCTCCTCGACCCAGATCGCGTCGTGCAGGTAGCTGCCGCCCTGGCCGCCGTACTCCTCGGGGAACTTCAGACCAAGAAAGCCGAGCTCGCCGCAGCGGTCGAAGAGCTCGCGGGGGAAAAGCCGGGCGTCCTCCCACTCGTCGACATGGGGGGCGATCTCGTTTTCGACGAAGCGCCGTACGGTCTCGCGGAGTTCCTCATGTTCCCGGGTGAAGGGCGGCGGGATGCCGGGTCCCGCATCAACCGCCGCCCCGGCCGGGTTTTCACTCATCGATCGAAGCCATGTTGGCGTAGCGGTCACCCTGCGGCCGCGGCAGGGCGTCCAGCGAGGCCAGCTCCTCATCACTCAGGCTGACCTCCGCCGCAGCCGCGTTCTCCTCGAGGCGGCTGACCTTCTTGGTGCCGGGGATCGGCACGAAATCGTCGCCCTGGGCGAGGACCCAGGCGATCGCCATCTGGGCGGGGGAGACGTCGTGACGGCTGGCGAGATCCTCGATCGCCTCCACGATCGCCATGTTCGCGGCCATGTTCTCCTGGCTCATCCGCGGGTCGTGCTCACGGAAGTCACCGCTGCCGAAGTCGGCACCGGAACGGAACCGCCCGGTCAGAAAGCCGCGGCCCAGGGGGGAGTAGGGAACGAAGCCGATCCCGAGTTCCCTCAGGGTCGGGATCACCTTGTCGCTCGCGCCCCGCTCGAAGAGCGAGAACTCGGTCTGGAGCGCCGAGATCGGATGGACCGAATTGGCCTTCCGGATGCTTTCGGCCGAGGCTTCGGAAAGTCCCAGATAGCGGACCTTGCCCGCCTCGACCAGCTCCGCCATCGCTCCGACCGTCTCCTCGATCGGCACGGTCTTGTCGACCCGGTGCTGGTAATAGAGGTCGACGTGATCGACCCCGAGCCGCTTCAGCGAGCCGTCGATCGATTCCCGCACGTACTCGGGCCGGCCGTCGACATGCCGGTCGCGGGGGTCGTCTCCCCGGCGGATCCCGAACTTGGTCGCCAGCACCACTTGATCGCGCCGGTCGGCGATCGCCCTGCCGACCAGTTCCTCATTGGTCCAGGGCCCGTACATGTCGGCGGTGTCGAGGAAATTGACTCCGACCTCCAGGGCCCGGTGGATGGTCGCGATCGATTCCGCTTCGTCGCCTTCACCGTAGAACTCGGACATGCCCATGCAGCCCAGCCCGATTGCGGAAACCTCGAGCCCTTCGCTGCCCAGCTTGCGTTTCTCCATCTGTCGATCATAGAACCGGCGCGCTCCCCGGCCCCCTCGTCCCCGGAATCATGGCCGGTCGACCCCGTCGTGGCACGCCGGGCGGGAAGGGAACGGGTTGATGCAAAAGAAACGCCCCGGACTTGCGGGGCGTTTCGCGATTCTGCTGTGTCGGCAGGTCTAGAAGCCGCCGGGGTGCCTGACGCTGAATCCCTTGGACGACCGGATCGAGGTGCTCCAGCGATTGCCGCCGGAGGAACTCATGTTTGAAGTATCGAAGGAGAGGCCGGCCACGATCATGTACATGTGACCGCCGTTGGCGTAGGTGGTGATCCACTTGCCGGCACCGGGCTGCTTCCAGTTGGTGAAGCTGCCGGAAGGCATCGGGTAGCTGATGAAGCCGCCGGCGCGGAGCGCGTAGCTGACCGAGCCGGAGCAGTCATAGCCGGCCTGCAGCCTGCGGCTGAGGGTGTGACCGCCACCGTAGATGTACGGCTTGAGGCGAATCCGGTTGGCGGCGGCGATGACCCGCTTGACGGCGGCGGGAGCGTTGTCCGGGGCGTAGGCGATGCCCCGGATCAGCCGGGCCTTCTTGACCGGCTTGCAGTCGGCCGGGGCGAGGGTGAGCCCGCCACTCGAGGCGTCCTTGCAGCCGGCGGCCTGGGCGTGGCCGGCAAAGGAGAAGAAGGCGATGAAGGCAATTGCGGCAAATGCGGCGGCAACGGCGGAAGCCCGGGAAGTATTCAAAGCAACTGACGTCTGATTTTTGTGAAACAGGTTGATACCGAACTCCTTGGTCGGCCTACGGGGTTAGCTGTCGGGCTGGCGCTTTAGGAGCCGCGCCCCCACCTGAATCAGTGGGTTCGCCCCAGAAACTTGGTTCCCCCGATCCCGGTCACAGAGTGAGTCGGGATTCGGCGTCTCGGTTATGAACTTGCGGGATCATAGACGATCTGCATGTCATTCGCTAACAAACCCCCCGATCCCTTTGTTCATCCCTGCAATTTCCATACATAAGTAGTCGGCGAGCTTCGCCCCGCCTCCAAGCTCAAGCCGCCGGCCCAGGACACCCGGGAACGGATGGGCCGGCTCCGTTCGGTGAAGCTTCAGGCCTGATCACCCTGGAGGCACTTCCGCTGGAGTCCCGCCCAACCATTCTTTGCTTCGAGTGGGCGGGGCGGGTTTCTCTGGGAGGGCGGGTTGGACCCCGCCCGACTCCTTGTGTCGGCTAGGTTTGACTGGTGGATATCGCGGGCAAGAAGGTGCTTCTGACCGGTGCGACCGGAGGTATCGGGCGCAGGATCGCGAGCACCCTGGCGGCGGCCGGGGCGGAGGTGATCGTGTCCGGCCGTTCGGCCGAGGCGCTCACCGAGCTGGTCGACAGCCTGCCCGGCAGCGGCCACTCGGTGCTGGCGGCCGACCTCGGACTCGTTGGTGCCGCGCAGGAACTTGCCAATCAGGCCGGAGCGGTTGACATGCTGGTCGCCAATGCGGCTCTGCCCAGCACCGGTCGGATCACCGACCTGACCGACGAGCAGGTTGCCCGCATGCTGCGGATCAACCTCGAATCACCGATCCTGCTCGCCCAGGCTCTGTTGCCGGGGATGCTGGAACGGGGCCGGGGCAAGCTGGTGATGATCGGCTCGCTGGCCGGCAAGGCGGGCAGCCCCCGCTCCTCCATCTATAACGCGACCAAGTTCGGTTTGCGCGGCTTCGCCTTCGGGCTCGCCGCGGACCTGGCCGGTTCCCCGGTCAGCATCACCCTGGTCGCTCCCGGCTTCGTCCGCGAGGCGGGCATGTTCGCGGACTCCGGAGCCGACGCCCCGCCCGGCCTCGGCACGACCACCCCCGAAAGGGTGGCCGAAGCAGTGCTTAAGGCCGCCGACTCGAAGAAGATCGAGATCGCCGTCGCACCCCTGGTCCAGCGGACCATGGCCCACATCGGGCTGATCAGCCCGCACGTCTCCCACCGGGTCCAGTCGGGCCCGGCCGCCCACAAGGCCGCCGACTCGCTGGTCGCCGGCCAGGCCGACAAACGTTGACCCTCACCCACTAAAGACAGAGAAGAGAACCATGAGCAGCAATTCCAAAGACTCGTTTTCAAGCAAGGACACACTCGAAACGGGCGGCAGGAGCTACGAGATCTTCCGTCTCGACGCCCTGCAGAAGAAGTTCGACGTCGCCCGCCTGCCCTACTCGATCAAGGTTCTGCTCGAGAACGTGCTGCGGCTTGAGGATGGTGTCTCGGTCAGCGCCGCCGACGTCGAGGCGATCGCCTCGTGGGATGCGAAGGCCGAGCCCTCGGACGAGATTCCCTTCCAGCCCGCCCGGGTCCTGATGCAGGACTTCACCGGGGTGCCGGCCGTGGTCGACCTGGCCGCGATGCGTGACGCGATGGCCGACATCGGCGGCGAGGTTTCCGCGATCAACCCGCTGGTTGACGTCGACCTGGTGATCGACCACTCGGTCCAGGTCGATGCCTTCGGCAACGGCATGGCCTTCGAGATCAACGCCGAGAAGGAGTTCGAGCGGAACCTCGAGCGTTACGAGTTTCTCAAGTGGGGCCAGGGCTCCTTCAACAACTTCCGCGTGGTCCCGCCGGCGACCGGCATCTGCCATCAGGTCAACCTCGAATACATCGCCCAGGTCGTCTACAGCCGCGAGAACGACGGTGTCCTTCAGGCCTATCCGGACACCCTGGTCGGCACCGACTCGCACACCACCATGGTCAACGGCCTTGGCGTGCTGGGCTGGGGGGTCGGCGGCATCGAAGCCGAGGCGGCGATGCTCGGCCAGCCCGTTTCGATGCTGCTGCCGCAGGTAATCGGCTTCAAGCTTCACGGCAAGCTGCCGGCCGCCGCGACCGCCACCGACCTGGTCCTGACCGTGACCGAGATGCTCCGCGAGCGCGGGGTGGTCGGCAAGTTCGTCGAGTTCTACGGCCCGGGCCTTTCGAACCTGCCGCTGGCCGACCGGGCGACCCTCGGCAACATGTCGCCGGAGTTTGGCTCGACCTGCGCGATCTTCCCGCCCGACGCCGAAACGCTGAAGTACCTGGAGCTGACCGGCCGGCCGACGGAGACGATCGAGCTGGTCGATGCCTACGCCCGCCTGCAGGGCACCTTCCACACCGCCGATTCCGGGGATCCCGTCTTCTCCGACACGCTCGAGCTCGAACTCGACTCGGTGGTGCCATCGATCGCCGGCCCGAAGCGGCCGCAGGACCGGGTCTCGCTCTCGGACGCCAAGCCTGCCTTTCTCGAGGCGCTCTGCGAATTCGACGAGGACGCCTCGAACCAGCTCAGCGCCTATGACGAGGCGCTGGAGGAATCCTTCCCCGCTTCCGATCCCCCGGGTGAAGACCATGTCACGAGTGATCTCGGCAAGCCGGCCGGCGCGCCGACCAGAGCCAGCACCAGGGTTGCCGAGCAGCGTTGCAGCGAAGACATGATCGGAGTCACGCTCGAGGACGGCACCTCCTTCGACCTCGACCACGGTCGCGTCGTGATCGCCGCGATCACTTCCTGCACCAACACCTCGAACCCGTATGTGATGGTCGGGGCCGGCCTGCTGGCCAGGAATGCCCTGGCCAAGGGTCTTTCCCGCAAGCCCTGGGTGAAGACCTCGCTGGCTCCCGGCTCGACCGTGGTCACCGACTACCTCGACAATGCCGGCCTGACCCAGTACCTGGACCAGCTCCAGTTCAACCTTGTCGGTTACGGCTGCACCACCTGCATCGGCAACTCCGGACCGCTAGCCCCCGAGATCTCGGCGGCGATCGACGAGAAGGACCTGGTGGTCTGCTCGGTCCTTTCCGGCAACCGCAATTTCGAGGGCCGGATCAGCCAGGACGTCAAGGCGAACTACCTCGCCTCGCCGCCACTCGTGGTGGCGTACGCACTGGCCGGCCGGATGGACATCGACATCCAGAAGGACCCGCTGGGCAACGACGCCGACGGCAATCCGGTTTACCTCGACGACATCTGGCCAGACCCGGCCGAGGTCGCTCAGGTGGTCGGCGATTCGATCCGCCGCGAGATGTTCGAGAAGAACTACGGCGATGTCTTCAAGGGCGATGAGAACTGGCAGAAAGTCTCGGTGCCCGAGGGTGACCGCTACACATGGCCGGATTCGACCTATGTCCGCAAGCCCTCCTTCTTCGAGGACATGCCGGCCGACCCGCCCGGCCTTATGCCGATCGAGGGAGCCCGGGTGCTCGCCAGGCTGGGCGACTCGATCACCACCGATCACATTTCGCCCGCCGGAGCGATCAAGAAGGACAGCCCGGCCGGTGCCTGGCTGATCGAGCAGGGAGTCGGCCCGGCCGACTTCAACTCATACGGCTCACGGCGCGGCAACCACGAGGTGATGGTGCGTGGCACCTTCGCCAACATCCGCCTCCGCAACCAGCTGGTCGAGAAGTCCGGCGGCTTCACCCGCCACTTCCCGGACGGCGAGGAGACTTCGATCTACGAGGCTTCCAGCCAGTACCAGGCCGACGGCATCCCGCTGGTCGTCCTGGCCGGCAAGGAGTACGGGTCGGGTTCATCCCGTGACTGGGCCGCCAAGGGCACCCGCCTGCTCGGGGTCCGCGCGGTCATCGCCGAAAGCTACGAGCGGATCCACCGCTCGAACCTGATCGGCATGGGTGTGGTCCCGCTCCAGTACCCGGACGGGGAATCAACCGATTCGCTCGGCCTGACCGGCGAAGAGGTGATCACGATCGGTGACCTGAAGGGCGGCGAAGCGAAGACGGTCGAAGTGACCGCCGAGCGGGAAGGAGCCGATCCGGTCATCTTCACCGCGACGGTTCGCCTCGACACCCCCAATGAAATCCGCTACATCAACAACGACGGGATCCTGCAGACCGTCCTGAGGGACCTGAACGCCTGATCCGGAAAGATCTGCGCCGGCCTATTGGCCGGTTTCACGCAGGACCAGCCGCTGATTTCCCCGGCTCAGAGTCAGGAGGGAACCGTTTGTCCGTGCCCGGGCGCCCCTGCCCAGCAGACCGAGCAGCCAGCCGTCCTTCGAGCCGGGGCAGTACATCGCGGTCGAATAGACGCTGAACCAGGTCAGCCTGCCGTCCCTGACCTTGTACTCGCCCCCCATTCCGTTGCAGTCGACGTAGGCAAGCAACAGCGGCCCTTCTATCTGTTTGCCGTTCTCGTCGCGGCGCATGGTCGGACCGGTCGCGAAGCTGATCTTCAGGGGTTTCTTCAGCTTGGTTCCCCTGACTGCCACCGATCTGTAGGAGCGGCCGATCAGTTCCCCGGTCGTCGGTGCGCTCCCCGCCGAGTCCAGGGTTCCGTTGCAGTTCGGCCTGTTGTCGAACTCCCCGGCGTTGAGGAGCCGGCTGGTCAGGACCCACTGGGCTTCCCGGCCGAGCGTGACCGGCTGGCTCCGGAACCGGCCGTTGCCGTCGGTGCGGACGACGGCGATCCGATGCGCGACGGGTGCGGGGCTCAGCCTCCCGAATTCCCAGATCCGAGGCTCGACCCGCAGCCGGATCAGCCGGTTCTTTACGGTCGGCACGGTGCGGCCGACCAGTCGAAATGGAAGCCCGGGGGCGAGCGCGGCGACGGACCCGGTCGCTCCGGCAACCCTGGCGATTATGCGGATCCCTTCCTCGCCGGTGATCGTGACCGGCGCGGTCAGTTCCTGCGGCTCACCGTCCCCGGCCGAAAGCACGGCCCCGATCTCCGGCTTCATGCCGGCCAGGCGGGGAGCCAGCAGGGTGGCCGGAACGGTGACCACGGTCTCCTGGTTCGGGTCGAGTTTGAGGTTGTACGTGTTGAACACGCTGCCGAAGCCACCCCGCCAGCAGGCGGTCGGCAAAGGATCGGCGACGGATGTCGAAACGGTGGTCAGGGAACCGGGGCCCTCGAGCGAGGCCTCCCCGATCGAAAACGGAGTTCCGCTTACCCCGCTCAGGCCCCAGTCCGAATATTGAAACTCGAAGTTGAAATCAGCCCCGTGATCACCGGCAGTGAGAGATAGCCGGTACTCGAAGTCCTTCTGGTCGGGCCACGAAACCGGGGCAGAAGCGCTCAGGCCGGCCTCGGCAGGCAGGTCACCGTAGGTGTCAACCGTGGTCACGAGGGTCGGGCCGCAACTCGGTTCATCGTCGTGGGAGGAGTCAACCATCGGGTGGGCGGTGAGGCGCCAGAACGCGCTGCGGTCGAAGACGACCTCCCTGCTGAAGTTGCCCTCCGCGTCGGTGGTGACGCTGATCGAGCGGACCGGCGGAGCTGGCGGCGATGCCGCGAAGGGCGTCGCCTTGATCAGGATTTCGGTGTTGGGCAGGGACGGGGCGGTGGATCCGCTGAGCCGGATCGGCTCCCGGTTATTCGCCGTGAGCGGACCCTGGCCGCTGCTCCCGGTGTCAAACCTGACCAGCACTCCGGTCTTGCCCCCGACCTGAACCGGCGCGTCGATCGTCGGGGAAATGCCGGTCGGCGAGCTGGCGTAGTACTTGATCCGCAGGTCCGAGTTCATGCCTTCCAGCGGCGAAGCATTGAGGCTGACCGGGATCTCGACCACCGTCGAGGTATCGGGAAGAAGTTTCAGCCGGTAGTCGAAGTTGGGCACCTGGCCGCCCCGGCTGCAGTATCCGGGCAACCCGGAGGGCCCACCGGAGCCGATCGGATTCGAGGTCAGCTCACCCGGTCCGTCGAGAACCGCCTGCCCGTCCCGGAACACGCTTCCGAAGCCGACGCCTTCAAGGCCCCAGCCGGTCGGGTCGAGCTGAAACCCGAAGTCAGCTCCCTGCGAACCGGCTTCAACCTTCAACCGGGCAGTGAAGGAAGCCGAATCCGGCCAACTGGCCGAGTAGGGCTGACCCTCAAGCGAAACAGAAACAGGCACCGTTCCCGCCTGGGCGGCAACCGGAAGGACACCGGCCGCGAGAAGAGCGGCAAGGAAAACAAAAAACCCCCTGAAAGTCCTCATGACAAAAAAGAGCATAAACGGGAAGCCGGTATCTGGCGACAAAGCTCAGGGTCTGGTCAGTGGTGCCAACCAGCGGAGCCGGCCCAACCGTCAGTGAATGTGAGTGGGCCGGCGGGTCAAAAAGAAAGGGCCGGCGTAGACCGGCCCGGCCACCTAAAAAGTGGCGGGCGAGGGTCGCGGGAGGCAGGGGGTCCGCGCGACCCTCACCACGCCTGCGCGTCGGTAGCCAGGGAGGGATGCCGACGCGAACGCTTCCGGGGGTAAACCGCCGGAAGCGGGCTTGGAAAATTTCGACTGGTGGCAACCCCTCCGGGGCGCTGGTCCGATCCTGCTCCTTCCCTTTTCTCCCTACTGCGACTGCGGACCTGCAACGCAGTTTATACACCTATTGGCGATGTGCGTCAACGAGGAACGAATACGCAGTCCGGTCTTCGCCGGAATGCGGCGGAAACCCGCCGCCCCGGAGAGTCGAATCGTCACCGAGGCGGCCCCCGCCGAGGTGGCTCAGGGAGTGAGAGCGGTCAGGACTATGCGTTCCTGCTCGCGGATGTGGGCCACCGAGTAGCCCTCCGACGGGCTGGAGCGTTCCGGCCGGCCGATGTACTCGAGGTTCACGCCCTCGGGCATGATCGGCGGCAGTCGCCTCCACATCGTCGCCCAGGCGCCCATGTTCTTCGGTTCTTCCTGGACCCAGACCACTTCCTTCAGGTTCGGGTAGGCCTTGAACAGTTCGGCCAGCTGCTCGCGGGGGAAGGGGTAGAGCAACTCGACCCTGGCCACGGCCACCTTTTCGGCTTCCTCGCGGGAAGCGGCCGCGTCGATGTCGTGGTAGATCCGGCCCGAGCAGAGCACCAGCCTTTCGACCTTTTCCCGGCGTTCGGTGGCTTTGGGGTCGTCGAGGATGAAGTGGAAGTGCTCGCCGGTGAGCTGCTCGAGCGTGGCGGTGGCCGCGGTCTGGCGGAGCAGGCCCTTCGGGGTGAAGACGACCAGTGGCCTGGCCTTCTTGATCAGCGCCTGGCGCCTGAGCAGGTGGAAGTACTGCGCCGCGGTGGACGGATTGGCGACCCGCATCGATCCTTCGGCAGCCAGCTGGAGGAACCGTTCCATGCGGGCGCTCGAGTGCTCCGGGCCGGCTCCCTCGTGGCCGTGCGGCAGCAGCATCGTGAGGCGTGAGGTCATGCCCCACTTCGCTTCGCCCGAGGCGATGAAGCTGTCGATGATGACCTGGGCCGAGTTGGCGAAGTCACCGAACTGGGCTTCCCAGATGACCAGCGAGTCGGGGTTCGAAGAGGCGTAGCCGTACTCGAATCCGAGGCAGGCAATCTCCGAGAGGGGGCTGTTGTGAAGCTCGAACGGCGCGGTCGCATCCTTCAGGTGCTGGATCGGCGCGTACTTGATGCCGGTCTTCTCGTCGTGCAGCACCAGGTGCCGCTGCGAGAAGGTGCCCCGTTCGGTGTCCTGGCCGGACATCCGCACGTGCCTGCCTTCGGTGATCAGCGAGGCGAGGGCAAGCGATTCGGCATGGGCAAACTCAACGCCGCCTTCTTCGAGTGCTTCGATCCGGCGGCCCAGCGGCTTGCGCAGCTTGCGGTGAATGGTGAAGCTGGCCGGAACCTCGAGCAGCGCCGCGTTCAGGTCCCGCAGCTTGTCGGCGGTGACGGCGGTCTGGACCGGCGGGCTCGCGGAGCGGTCGAGTTCGCCGGTGCCGACCTGGGTGACGGTCGGATCCTCGTAGACCCCGGTGTCCATCTTCTTGCGCAGCTCGTCGAGAGCCTCTTTGAGTGAGGCCCGGCGTTTCTCCGCGGCGGCGCCGACTTCGTCGGCGGTGACCACTTTCTGTTCGATCAGTTGTTCGGTGTAGATCTCGGAAACCGGCTTGTGCTTCTTGATTTCCGCGGCCATCAGCGGCTGGGTGTAGGCCGGCTCGTCGGTTTCGTTGTGGCCGAAGCGGCGGTATCCAATCACGTCGATCACGATGTCGCGGTTCCAGCGTTCGCGGTAGGCCATCGCCAGCCGCATCGCCTGCGAGCAGGCTTCGACGTCATCGGCGTTGACGTGGATGATCGGCACGTTGAAGCCCTTTGCCATGTCAGCCGCATACGGGGTGGAGCGGCCTTCGTTGGGGTCGGTGGTGAAGCCGATCTGGTTGTTCTCGATGATGTGGATGGTGCCGCCGACCGAGTAGCCCTCCAGCGACTGGAGGTTGAAGGTCTCGGCGACCACACCCTGACCGGGGAAGGCCGCATCGCCGTGGAGTACGACCGGGACCGCACTGGCCGGGTCATGGGTGAGTTCACTGCCGTCGATCACGTCCTGCGAGTAACGGGTCGCGCCGGTGATGACCGGGTTGACGAACTCGAGGTGGCTCGGATTCGGGTAGAGGTGGACCTTGATCTTGCTGCCGTCGTGATGCTCGGCCACGCCTTCGTGGCCGTAGTGGTACTTGACGTCACCGGTGCCGCCGTGAGGGATCGCGGCCACGGCCTTCACGTCCTCGATCCGCTTGCCGCCTTCGAACTCGGCGAAGATCGCTTCGGCCGGTCTGCGCACGGTATGGGCGAGCACCGAGAGCCGGCCCCGGTGAGCCATGCCGAGCACGACTTCCTTGGCTCCGCCCCGGGCGGCGAGGGTGGTCAGTTCATCGAGCATGGTGACGACCGAGTCGAGGCCCTCGATCGAGAACATCTTCTGGCCGAGGTAGGCCTTCTCGAGGAAACGCTCGAATTCGAAGACGTCGATCAGGCGGCCGAGCAGGCGCTTCTGCTCATCCTGTTCGAGCGCCTTGCGATGGGCTCCGGTTTCGACCATCTCGCGCAGCCAGACCCGCTGGCTGTGGGAAGAGATGTGCTCGAACTGGTAGCCGATCGAGCCCGTGTAGGCGGCCTTCATCCGCGGCAGCGCTTCGAGCAGGGTCTCGCCGGGCACGCCGATGCGAAGGATCGAGGCCGGGACCTGGGCCATCAGCTCGGGGGTGAGGTGCACGGTCTCCGGGTCCAGCGCGGGATCGCCCTTGGGTTTGGCCCCGAGCGGGTCGAGGTGGGCGGCAAGGTGACCGTGGGTGCGGTAGGCCTTGAGCAGCGAGGTCGCTGCCTGAACCGCCTGGAGCAGCTCGTGGCTGGGCGCTTCGGCAATTGCGCTGGCGGCCGGCGCGGCAGCGGCCGAGAGCGGAGGTGCCTGCTTCGCCTTCGCCTGGGCGGCGGTAAGTACGGTGCGATCGACACCCAGGTCGTCAGCAACCAGTTCGTAGAACTCGTCACCGCCGGCCAGCAGGCCGTCGAGGGTCTTGAGGAAGTTGCCGGACTCGGCCCCCTGGATTATCCGGTGGTCGTAAGTCGAGGTCAGGGTCATCACCTTCGAGACGCCTAGTTGCTCGATCTTCTCCTGATCGGCATGTGACCACTCCGGCGGGTAGGCGATCGAGCCGGCGGCGACGATCGTTCCCTGGCCGCTCATCAGCCGCGGCACCGAGGCGACGGTGCCGATCCCGCCCGGGTTGGTCAGGGTGATGTTGGTGCCGGTGAAGTCGTCCGGGGTCAGCCGGTTCTCACGGGTCTTGGTGATCAGGTCTTCGTAATAGGCGTGGAAGGCCGGGAAGTCGAGCTGGTCGGCTCCCTTGATCGCCGGGACCATCAGGCTGCGGGAGCCATCCTTCTTCTCGACGTCGACCGCGATGCCGAGGTTGACCTGGCCATCGGAGACCGAGAAGAGCTTGCCGTCCTTCTCCTCGAAGTGGCGGGCCATGACCGGCCACTTCCGGGCTGCCCGGACGATGGCCCAAGCGACCAGGTGGGTGAAGGAAACCTTCATGCCGCGTTCGGCGAGGGCCCCGTTGAGCCCCTTGCGCTTGGCGTCCAGGGTGTCGACTGCGACGGTCCTGAACGAGGTCGCGGTAGGGATCGAGCGGCTCTCGTCCATCGCCTTGGCCAGCATCCCGGCCGGGCCGCGAAGTGCCTTCTCTTCGCGGTTGGCGACGGCGCCGCTACCATCACCGGCCGCGAGCACATCGGCCTTGGTCACCTTGCCACCGGGGCCGCTGCCCGCGATCTGGCCCCGCACTCCGTCGCCTTCTACCTGAAGGATCTGGCCGGCGAATTCCATGCCTGGTACAACGCCGAGCGCATGCTGGTCGAGGATGCCGCCCTGTGCCAGGCGCGCGTCGCCCTGGCCGCA
>ERZ724503.34-NODE-34-length-36054-cov-5.190283_pt1 | contig 36054 bp, 28 predicted proteins | sample MGYA00376036_ERZ724503 | MGnify/ENA primary metagenome ERZ724503 (study PRJEB28724, sample SAMN07190885) | wastewater metagenome | isolation source: influent of sewage treatment plant in Hong Hong | place: Hong Kong | collected 2016-03-17 ...
GAGGTGTCCGTCGACCCGGCGGCGGATGATCTCGCGATCCGCATCACCAACGCCTGATTCGCCGCCCGGTCCGGCAGCGGTCGCTGCGTCCAGTAGGGAACCGGGCCGTCGCGATTCCATCCCTTGACGATCAGCCACCTGCCGTCCTGCCAGGCGAGCTCCGTTTCGACCGTTCGCCAGAACTGCATCGGCCACACCGACCCCGCATTGCCACGCACCGTGACGGTCCAGATACGCACCGTCACCAAGTCCGGTCTGCATGACAAGACCTCGTAGCTGAGTGGGACGCCGAGCTGAATCGTTGGCACCCCAGCCCTGTACTCCTGCCCAATCGTTCCCGCGGCATATGGAGCGACCAGGTACGGCACGGCCGCTTTCAGCTCGGTCTTCATGTCACCGGCCGCGATCTCGCCGATGACGTGACGACTTGCCTTGGCATCCAAGGCAACCTGTCGCGAGTTCATCATCTCGAAGAACCGCCCCGTCGCCGCGACCGCGCCAGTACAGGAATGCTCGAAGCCAGACAGATCCGTCGAGCCGGTCTGCGCCCCGACCGGTCCTGTCGCCACGCCTTCGGGTGTGGCAGTAGCCCGACCGACCAAGACCCCGACGATCAACGCCACGAGGATCGCGCCGACGAGCTTCACAAGACCGCCGCTTCCTCGGCTGTCCGAGTCGATCCTCGGCAACTTCTCGTAGGCGGACCGCATCAGTGAACCCCTCCGCCAGCTTTGAACGCGAAGGTGATGACAGCCCCAGCGGCGCCAATAGCGAACGCCCCGACCGCACCCCAGAGCATCTGCTGCTTCCCGTCGGCGGTCTGCTGATAGTTGTTGGTGCGCCCGGCCATCCCGGCCCGGATCGCACCGATCGCGAACCAGGCCACGCAAGCGATCAGGCCCAGAGCCATGACGCCACCGACGCCCTTCTGCACGGCGTCGAGACCGGGAAGCCCCTTCTGATTCGGCGACACGTTCGGGGTGAAAGCCAGCGACCCGGCCAGGACGCTCAACCTGAGCCGAGCTTCACGCAGCCGCTCCCTCAGCACCCGGAGCCGTCGACGGCCTCGCCAGATGTGAAAGACAGGTCCGTGACCAGGGACGTCCGGGACGATGCGGATGTCTTTCTGCTTGCCAATCAAGGTTGCCTCCTTTGTTGCGATTGCCAATCGCCACATAGGGGCGCGAGCCACCTGACCCGTAACGCTCCACCACAAGATCCAGGTCGAGCAACCGGATAGCCGCGGCCCTGGCGGGATGAGGTCAGGTGAGGTTCCTGCGAACGGTAGGCCGCTAAGGCAAAGGGCCGAACGCGCTGGCGGCCTGCGCCGCCGAAGCTTCGTTGCCCTTCCCTGAGCTTTGACCAGAGGTAGACGAAGCCGACCCGCCAGACGACGACCCGCTGCTCGCTTGACTACCACCTACCGGAGGACCGAACGCCTCGGCTACCTGCGACGGGCTAGCACTCGCAGCCGCTCCACCCTGCGAGGACGAATCCGACGAAACTGTCGAGCTTTCAGTTTTCGATGTCGCTGCGGGTTGGGATCGTCGCACCTTCCGGCCCCGTTTAGCCGACCGTTCACCCGCCTCACCGTTCCCGGTCGGTGCCGTAGACACCGCAGGCGCCGAGACCGGAACTGCGGCCGCTCGGTTCTGTCCCGTCTGCTTTGACACCGCCGGCTCGTGGTGGGTCGAGAGTCCCGGCCCCACACCGGCGACAAGGGCTCCGGCCACACAGACCGAGCCGACCCCGGCGCAGACCGCCCCGACCAGCTTTCCTCCGCCGATCGCTGCTGCTGTACCGGCGGCTCCACCAGCACCGCCGGCAACCGAAGCGGTCGGCTCGCCGTGTCCGGCTCCCGACCCTACGACCCGGCCGATGGCCTGCTTCAGCGAAGCCAAAGCAGCCTGGAAGGCATCCGAGACCTGAGCGACCACCGACGAGGTCCAACCGGACGCACCCGGACGCTGAAGCAGCGCAAGCGTCGCCGCCACCCCGATCTCAACGCCCATCAGCGCTTCGTCGAATCCGTGATCGTGGTGGACTACGCGAAGCTTTTCGATGGCTCGCTTCTTGCATCCGCGGACGCTCTCCGCTGACATGCCAAGCAGCTCACCGATCTCCGCGCTGGTCATGCCCTTGAAGTACGAGAGTGCGAGAATCTGCTTTTGCCTGCGGCTGCGAAGCAACCGCATCGCCTCATCCAACTCCGATACCGCCTCGTGGCCTTCGGCCACCTCGATCGGCTCAAGGTCCCCTCGGCTTCGCTCGGCACCCAGCGCGTACTTCTCGTGAACCGTCTGACGCAGCCGCTCCCGGCGACGCTCGGCGTAAAGGCGAGAACGAACCGCAGCCCCGACCCAGCCGCGCCAGTTCCGGATCTCCAGATCCTCCCTGGCTGACGCGAGCTTGTATTCGATGAAGACCTCGCTTGCGATTTCTTCGTCCCATCGCTCCGCCGTTCCCGGATCGGTCATCGCCCACACCTTCCGGCGGGCGAACTCACGAACTTCCAGGTCGTCGGGCTCAATCCCAGATGTCTTGCTGCCAGCCTCCATCGGCCCCTTCAAACTAACGCCGCGGAACGTCTTCGGCTAGTAGGGAGACCTACCACCGAAACCGTTACGAAACTCATTGTTCAGCTCCCCCGGGGACATGAGCACGACCAACAAATCGCTCGGCGCTCTGCTCCTGATCCCGGTTGCGGTCTTCGCCGTCCTCGTCGTGGCTCTGCTCGGCATAGCCAGCATGGGAGCGACCGCTTGCACCAGCACCGCCGGGACCGGCGGCAAGGCCCGAGGCGTCCCGACCAGGCTTATCCCGATCTACCAGCAGGCATCGGCCAAGTACAAGCTCGGGCCGCGCGGCCCGTCGATCCTCGCGGCGATCAACAAGATAGAGACCGGGTTCGGGATCGCCGCCCACGAGACCTCCTCGGCCGGCGCTCTCGGATGGATGCAGTTCATGCCCGCCACCTGGGCCGACTGGGGCACCGACGGCAACGGCGACGGCACCAAAGATCCATACAACCCGTGGGACGCCATTTTCGCCGCGGCCCGGTATCTCAAAGCGTCAGGCGCTCCCGGCAACTGGCACGACGCGATCTTCGCCTACAACCATGCCGAGTGGTACGTCGAAGACGTCCTCGACTACGCCAAGAAATACAACGTCCCACCCGGCCCAGCCGCCGGATCGGGACAAGGCTGCGACCAGACCATCGCTCCGAACGAAGCGGTCGGACGCATGTACGAGGAAGCCGGCCGCCTCGACGCCCTCCACCTTCCCTACGTGTGGGGTGGCTCGCATGGTCTCGACCCCATTTCCGCCTCGGCCCGAGACTTCGACTGCAGCAGCGCCGTCAGCCGGCTACTCCAAGTCGGTGGCACCCACGCCCCAACCATGACCACCCTCGGCCTCCTCGAATGGGGCCAAGCCGGACCCGGCAAGTGGGTCACCATCTACGTCAACTCCGGCCACACCTTCCTCGAGTTTCGCTTCGCCCCGGCCGCCCACCGATTCTGGGGCACCTCCGGCATGAGACCCGGCGGCTGGACCGGACCCGGCTGGATCGCCAAAGACAACTTCAGCTCCAGCTACCTCGCCACCTTCGAGAAACGACACCCACCGGGACTATGAGAATCAGCGGCCACTTCCATCCCCCAAGCTTCAACTCCGCTCGGCCCATGAACGCGGCAAACGACGACATCACCGCCGAGACAGTTGCATCGATCTTGAATATCAAGCCCTCCACGGTCGCCAACTGGGCCAGACGCGGAATCATCCCCAGCTACAAGCTCGGGAGATTCCGCCACTACTCTCGTGCCGACATACTCGCCTGGCGGCAGGCCAACCGTGACGCCTCGGCAAGACAGCGCTTATAACTCAGCCGGTCGTTCTCGGTATCTACTCGCTGCCCTCTGAGCCTTATGGCTCGCCACGGCCCGACTTCCCCGAGAACCAGATCAGCTCTTGCGACGTTCCAAGTCGATCTGACGCCAAGCGTCGAAGCGCAGGTCCACCTCGGTCTTCTCCGAGCGGATCGGTCCGTCGCCTAACGGCAAATGACGGGTGTAAAAGTCCAACTGCGCATCGCGAAACCTATCCCCAAGTCGTCCGGGCGTCGATGCCTCCATCACCACCGCTTCATCAACGATGCCAGCGACCACGTGCCAGCCAGCTTCGTCTTCAGCGGGCGTGCAATGCCCGCCAACGACGGCCGCGTCCGCCTGTCGCGCGATGGCTTTGAGACCAGCGAGCTGGGCGGGCATCAGTTCGTAGTCGGACATCGAGTCTTCAGCGTCCCTTGACTGCCAGTCGGTCAGAGGAAGATCGACCTGAAGGTCTGGCACATATAGAACCGCATGCTTTCCACTTTGAGAAGACGGAGCGAGTGCCCGGACCCATTCGGCGGATGGCATCGACGTCAACGAAAACATCATGGGAAAGCGGTCGATCAAAGACAGCAAGAATGTCGTGTCCTCTTCCTGGTCGGACCTCCAGCGGTCCACCAGCTCCTCCGCTTCGATCTCTCCCGCAGCCACAAGAACGTCGAACGGACTTCCAAGATCCCAAATGTTCGGCTTCGTGCGCCCATGTGAAGCTATGAGAACCGGGTGCCCTTCGTTAGCCATTCGGATCAGGGAAGGTAGGACGACCGCAAAGTTGGTCATGCCACCTCCGCTGATGATGGCGGTAACTGAATCTGGACCGAAATCGAACTCGAAGGCTGAAACCATAGGCCCGGCCAGGACGGCTCGCCGAGCTTCGGTGTACTTCTCCCCTGTCTCCGCCATCCGGGCGCGGGCGGCCCTCTTCAAGCCGTTGTTCTTCTTAGTCATGCACTTCCTCTCAAGGATCAAACCCCATGCGTTTCGATCCGAGGAAATGGGACTCGAACGCGAATCAAATTCCCCGAGCCAGCGGCCCTTGCCCTTCTTCGCCGCCCGAGCATGGGTCGGTACGGCTCAGAGGATGCGCAGGGGGTTCAGCGCACAGGAAGGATAACGACTTGAACAGGATCCTGTGCTCAATTTGCAGCCGAAGCCTGCGGACGTTCCAAGACGGGTCAGCGATAGGGATAGAACCCGCGGCCGCCTGGACCGTAATCGGTCGGGTTGCGACTCATGTCGACGACTGAGACTGGGTTTTCAGCAACATGCCACAAGCGCCGTTTGAGCCCGTAGAAGAACGCGAGCTGACTGCTCAATCGTTCATCGAGCCGCCCCCGCGGCCCGGAATCTCGCTGCCGCTACTGGAACAGGTGCTACATTGATTGCTCCATCCGTGCTCCATCCAAGGACGATGACGGGTGAGCGTGAGTTTCCCTCGTTAACCGCGAAACCCGCTCTGTAAGCGGGCTTCACCGGGATAGCGGGGGCAGGATTCGAACCTGCGACCTTCGGGTTATGAGCCCGACGAGCTACCTGACTGCTCCACCCCGCGGCGGACCGCCAAGTCTAGCACTCATGGGCTTTGGGGCTTTCCTCCGTTCGCGCCGGTGACGCTCCTGCAGGGCCGGGGAGGCCGGCTGGATAGCCTCCTGAAGGTGGAAAGGAAGTGGCTCTCCCTCGTCGCGGTCATCACCGGCATCTTCATGCTGCTGATCGACATCACGATCGTCAACGTGGCATTGCCGGACATCGGCACCGACCTCGACGCTTCGTTCTCCAGCCTCGAATGGGTGGTCAACGCTTACACGCTGACCCTCGCCTCCAGCCTGCTGGTCTCCGGATCACTGGCTGACCTGATCGGCCGCAAGAAGGTCTTCGCGGCCGGGCTGATCATCTTCACCCTCGCCTCCCTGGCCTGCGCCCTGGCCGAGACCTCGCTGATGCTGAACCTGCTCCGTGCGGTCCAGGGGATCGGCGGCGGGATGATGTTCTCCACTTCCCTGGCGATCATCGCCCAGACTTTCCAGGGCAAGGACCGGGGCATCGCCTTCGGGATCGTCGGGGCGACCACCGGGGCGGCGGTCGCGATCGGCCCGCTGCTCGGGGGCCTTCTGACCGACGCCTTCGGCTGGGAAGCGATCTTCTTCGTCAATGTGCCGATCGGGATCTTCGCCCTGATCGGCACCTTCCGCAACGTCGATGAGTCCAAGGACCCGCATCCGTCGGGGATCGACTGGCTCGGCGCCGTGCTCTTCTCGGCCGCGCTCTTCCTGATGATCTACGCGCTCGTTCACGGCAACGACAAGGGCTGGGGCAGCCTGGAAATCATCGGCGCGATGGTGCTCTCGGTCGTCCTGCTGATCATCTTCGGCGGGGTCGAAACCCACAAGGAACATCCGCTCTTCGACCTGAGCCTCTTTCGCAAGCCGGCCTTCGTCGGCGCCTGCCTCGTGGCCTTCTGCATGTCGTCATCGCTGTTCGCGCTCTTCCTCTTCCTCACCTTCTACATCCAGGGCGGCGTGCTCGGTTTCTCTCCCCTGGAGGCCGGTCTCAGGTTCCTGCCGATCACCGGCATGATGCTGGTGGCCGGCCCGATCGCCGGCCGCCTTACCACCAAGGTCCAGGTTCGCTACCTGCTGAGCGGCGGCCTGCTCGGCGTCGCGCTCGGCATCTTCCTGCTGCACGGAATCGATGTGAACTCCGGCTGGACCGCCCTGATCCTCGGTTTCGTCGTGGCCGGTGTCGGCAGCGGCTTCGTCAACCCGCCCCTGGCCTCGACCGCGATCGGCGTCGTCGAGCAGCGACGGTCGGGAATGGCTTCCGGCATCAACTCGACCTTCCGGCAGGCCGGCATTGCCGCGGGCATTGCCGGGCTGGGGGCGATCTTCCAGAGCCGGGTCGGGAATCTCCTGGCCGAACAGCTGGCCGGCACCAAGGCGGCTCCGCACAGCGACCAGATCTCCGCCGCGGTCACGGCCGGCCAGACCGAGCAGGCGATCTCCCACATCCCCGGTTCGGTCGGGGCGGCACAGATCGACCAGATCCGGGAGGCCGCCCACTTCGCCTTCGTCGGCGGGATGAACACGCTCTTCCTGGTGACCAGCGCGATCGCCCTGGTCGGCTCGGTCGGTGCCTTCTTCCTGGTCCGGCAAAGCGACTTCGTCGCCCCGCCCGGACAAGAGGGTGGAACCGGCACCGAATAGCCGCTCAATCCGGTACTCCGGATTGCTGGCAATGCGCCTCGACCGACGCTAGTCTGGATGGACCATCGGGATCCGGACGCATTGGGGGAGTCGTCATGAAACGCGCAACGGGTTGTGTCATCGCAGTCTTCGTCTTCTGCCTGCTCGGCGCGAGTTCAGCCTCCGGCTATCTCGTCTACTACAAAGAGGGCAATACCAACGTCGATACCGGCTCCGGGCTCGTCTGGGCCGTTAAGCCAAGTGCCACCGGCCAGAACAACTGGTGGTGGTACATCAACAACAACCTCAACGTGGACACGGCGGTCTGTTACCGCTACCAGATCGACGGTGGTGGCTGGAAAGCTCCCAACGGAAGCAACTACTCAGCTCCGACCGGCAACAACACCGGCACCCTGCCCGCCGCCAATGCCTCGATCTGTGAGGGCCCCTACACCGATGGAACCAAGGGCCCCCTTCAATTCGCCAAGAGCCTGACCGGACTCGTCAACGGACAGATCGCGACCTACTGCGCCGAAGAGTGGTTCAAGAGCGGCGGGGACTGGGACAACTCGGCCGACCCGGAGCAATGTTCGAGCGTCAAGATCGACACGGTTTCCCCGACGATCACCGTCGACCTCAGACAAGGCGGAAATCCCGTGTCGGCTACGAACTCGCCGGGTTCGGTGACGGACAACATCGGCTACTCGGATTCCGCCAGCCAGCCCTGGAACCGGGGATCGGTCTGGGGTGACAACCGCCTTTGCACGACCACGAGCATGGCCTGCAATTCCGGCAACACCTTCAACTTCTCGGCCACCTGTTCGAACGGCACCAAGTCACTCAGCCAGACCTTCACCTGCCCGATGGGTACCCCACCCGGAGACGGAACCTTCTATCAATGCATTGCCGGTTTCGATGGGGCTGTCCTCGACACCTACCCGTCGCTAATCGCGGACAACGTGGCCGGTCAGCCCAACACATTCACCAACGACGACCCGACCGGGATCGGCAATACCCCGGCCAACACGATCTATCCCCAAACTTTCAACGCCGGCACCGGCAACTACGGGATCGGCTGCGACAGCGTCGTGATCGACACCGCCGCCCCGAACACCTCGATCACCGGCGGCCCGGCCGAAGGCTCGAGCAGCGCCGACACCACCCCGACCTTCACCTTCACCTCGACCGAAGCAGGTGGCAGCTTCCAATGCAAGGTCGACGGCGGCAGCTACGCGACCTGCTCAAGCGGATACACACCCACGCTGGGCACCGGTGGCCACATTTTCTCGGTGCGGGCGATCGACGCCGCCGGCAATACCGACCCCTCCCCCGCCACCCGCGGCTTCACGATCACCGGGCCTCCCGACACCACGCCGCCGGACACATCGATCACCGCCGGACCGGCCGAGGGATCGACCACAGGCGATTCGACCCCCGAGTTCTCGTTCACCTCAACCGAGGCCGGCAGCAGCTTCAAGTGCCGGGTTGACAGCGCCCCGTTCGCCACCTGCACCAGCCCGCACACCACGGCGACGCTGAGCGACGGCTCGCACACCTTCCAGGTCTATGCGACCGATTCGGCGGGCAACGCCGACCCGAGCCAGGCTTCCCGCAGCTTCACGGTGGCCACGGGCACTCCGGACACGACTCCGCCCGAGACCACGATCACGACCAATCTGCCGGGGGGCCAGACAAGCGACACCACCCCGACTTTCGAGTTCACCTCCAGTGAAAACGGCAGCAGCTTCGAATGCCAGGTCGACTCGGGCACCTTCACCTCGTGCACCAGCCCGCGCACCACGGGAACGCTCGCCCTCGGCTCCCACACCTTCAGCGTGAGGGCGACCGATCCGTCCGGGAATACCGACCCCACGCCAGCGAGCAAGTCCTTCACGGTCGTCAACCAGCCCGGCGACACCACTCCGCCCCGGACGACGATCAGGACGAAGCCGAAGAAATCAACGACCAGCCGGAAAGCGAAGTTCACCTTCACCTCGAACGAGGCCGGTTCGAAGTTCACCTGCAAGCTGGACAAGGGTCCCTACAGGAGCTGCACCTCGCCCTTCTCGAAGACAGTGAAGCCCGGCAAACACAGCTTCTCGGTCAAGGCGAAGGACGGCGCCGGCAACACCGATCGCAGCCCGGCCACCTACACCTGGAAGGTCAGGAAGCCCTAGAGCTTCAGGGCTGCGTGGTTGGCCGGATCAAGAGCTCGTTCAGGGAGACGTGGGCAGGACGGGTGACCGCGTACTCGATCGCGTCGGCGATGTCGTGGGGATTCAACGGCTCGATCTTCGAGATCCGTTCCTCGAGGCGCTCTCGCACTTCCGACCGGTTGTGGCTCTGGAGTTCGGTCTCGACGAAGCCCGGCTCGATGATCGTGACCCGCACCCCGTGCCGGCTTGCTTCCTGACGCAGCGCCTCGCTGACCGCTCCGACACCGTGCTTGGTCAGGTTGTAGACCCCGGCCCCGGCGGATGCGACACGGCCGGCGACCGAACTGATGTTGACCACGTCCGCCACGCCGCGGGGTGAATCGTCCTTCGCCGCGAAGAGGTGCGGCAGCGCGGCGTGAGTCGTGTAGAGCAGGCCCTTGATGTTGACGTCGATCATCCGGTCCCACTCCTCGGTCGGGGCGCCGGCGATCGGCCCGAGCAGCATCACTCCCGCGTTGTTGACGACGATGTCGAGCCGGCCGAAATCTCCGACCGTCCGCTCGACCGCCGCGATCGCCTGCTCCTGATCGGTCACGTCCGCCTCGACCGCCAGTGCGGTGTGGCCGCCGGCCGCGATCTCCTGGGCGAGCTTTTCGATCCGGTCTACGCGCCGGGCGACCAGGGCCACCTTCGCGCCCTGGGCGGCCAGGGCCCGGGCGGTCGCCTCGCCGATGCCGCTGCTCGCTCCGGTCACCAGAACCACTGCGCCTTCAAGTTTGTCTGCCATGCATTCCTCTTCTCGTTTGCCGTCAACCCCGAGATTACTCCCGGGGAATATCCTTGAACCTTGGTCGCCACCCTTCCCAAGAGCGCGTCTTCGGTTCGCGTCGCGGTAATCGACATCGGCACCAACTCGACGCGGCTGCTGATCGCCGACGTCGATGGTTCCGAAGTGGATGAGATTTACCGGGAAAGCCGGGTCACCCGCCTGGGTCGCGGGGTCGACCATTCCGGCCAGCTTTCGGCCGAAGGGATCGAAGCGGTCTGCAACGCGATCGCCGACTACATGCCGCTGATCGCCGGGGAGGAAGCCGGCGAGGTCATGGTGATCGCGACCAGCGCCGTTCGGGATGCCGAGAACGGCCAGGCCTTCGCCGCCGAGCTCAGGGAACGGTTCGACCTCAACTGCCAGATCATCGACGGTGACCAGGAGGCGAACTACACCTACCTGGGCACCTCCTCCGGCCGCAACCGGGACGAGACCATGCTGGTCGTCGACATCGGTGGCGGATCGACCGAGATGATCATCGGCCGGGGTCCCGATCCGGTCTTTCACACTTCACTTCAGGCCGGCGTGGTTCGCCACACCGAACGGATCCTGACCGGTGACCCGCCCAGTTCGGTCGAACTAGAAGCTCTGGCCAAGGACATCGGCAAGCTGGTCCAGGCATCGCTTGAAGGAGTCGAGTTGCCGGCGGTCGACCGCGCCGTCGCCGTCGCCGGCACTCCCTCGTCCCTGGCCGCGATCGATCTCGAGCTCGAGCCTTACGACCCGAAAGCGGTCGAAGGTCACCGGCTTCCGCTCAGAACCGTCCAGTGGTGGCTTTCCCGCCTCGCCTCGATGCCGCTGGAGGATCGCAAGCAGGTGCCGGGGCTTCACCCGGACCGTGCCCAGGCGATCGTCGCCGGGGTGGTGATCCTGATCGAGATCATGCGCAACTTCGACCTGCTGGAGATCGAGGTCTCCGAGCACGACATCCTCTACGGCTGCGCGATCACCGCAGCCGCCTCGGCCGCCTGAACCCGGTCGGCGGCCCGACGCCGCCGCTCACTCCCCGCCGAGGATCCGCTTCTTCTCGGCCGCGAACTCCTCGTCATCGAGCACACCGGCTTCCTTGAGCTTGCCGAGCTTTTCGAGCTGGTCGAGCCGGCTGCCTTCCCCCGTGGCAGGCTGGGCGGGCAGGACCGCGGTCTCGGCCTCACCACCGCTCTGACCGGCGGCATCCCCGTCCTTTCCGCCGATCTTCGGCATCGAGATGTTCTTCGGCCGGTCGGCCCAGGCTCCCTTCGCCCGGTCACGGGTCCGCTCTCCGAATTCGCGCAGGGAAGCGAAGTCCGCATCGGGGTACTCCAGCATCACCTGACGCCGGAAGAGCCAGAAACCGGCTCCGGCCATCAGCACCACGGCCAGCCGGACGATGAACTCCCGGCCGTCACCCGCACCCATGATCAGGAAAATGAAGGCAGCCAGGCCGAGCAGGCTGAAGACCGGAATCGGATACTGGCCGAAGGGCACCGCCAGAAACTCACGGACCTTCCCGGCCGCCTTGACCGGGGAAATGACCCAGGCGACGACCAGCAGGGCCACCGCGAACCAGATCACGGTCCAGGCCACCGACTTCAGCAACTCGGTGATGATGTCCCAGGCGGCCTGTGCGGCCGGCTGGATATCCGGGTCGGCCAGGTCGGGGATCAGCACGTTGCCCGCCACCGAACGGATGATCAGGATGATCAGGGCCGCAAGGACCAGCGCGACGGCCAGCCAGAGCAGGGTCAGCCAGCGGTATCCCGGCGAGAGGTAGACGGCCAGCACGATCAGCACCAGCGCAAGCAGCGCGGTGACCAGGGCGAGGCCGTGGATCAACTTCGCCACGGTCTGGACCTGGGCCAGCTGGTCCGAATCGACGATCTCGATGTTGCCGACCGAATCGGGGACCTTGTCCCTCGCCTGGTCACCGAGGCCGACCTGGTCGGCGATCTCGATGATCAGCGGCTGAAGTTTGAGTTCGACCTGCCCACCGGCGGTGCTGGTGTAGGTGCCCTTGTCCTCGAGGATGTTGATCAGGGTCGTATGCGCCGCGACATTGGCCGACTTCCAGGCCGACTGCACCTTGTCGTTGCTCAGCGCTCTCAGGGCGAGGCTGTCGGCGCCCTGCCTGGCCGCTCCGGCCAGCGGTCCGGCCAGGGTGTCGCCAAGATTCTTGTTGATGTCATTGAGGTTCTTTTCCAGCTCACCCTGGACGTCGACGTTGGCGTAGAGCTCATCGACCGCGTAGGTCGCGACCTGCTTCTGGATCTCCGGGTTCTGCAGCAGCTTCAGCGAGGTGTCGCCCCACTCCTGGGTGTCGAAGACCTGGCGGTCGACCCAGGTCGAAAGGATCGCCAGCACGGTAATGAAACCGGCCAGGATCGTGATGAACCTGACCCACCCGAGATGCGGCCGCTCTTTGGTCAAAGCACTACTCCCCTTCTGATCTGACGCGCCAATATGCCGCAAGCCTAGCCAAGTACCCGGAGCGGGACTCGAACCCGCACGCCCCTTGCGGGACTGCGGCTTTTAAGGCCGCTGCGTCTACCATTCCGCCACCCGGGCCCCTTAAGCCTAGAACTTAGGGTTGTGGGCGGGGAACAGGGGTAGAATGGGAGGCAGGCCCAATCTTTAGAAACCGGAATATTCCCGTTTAGAGACCGCTACATTTGGCTGGGTACGGTGTTTCCGTAAGCACAGGAGGAAACCCGGACCGCAAGGTCCCCAGTCAAAAGGAGTCCCTTGGAAGCATCAGCACTAAATCACGCGGCACGACGAGGTCTTCTCGCCAGGAAGTCGCCCCTGCTGAAGCTTCAAGGCGACGAAAAGCTGGTCGCCATGGTGCGGGCCGGCAACTCGGGAGCCTTCGACACGATCGTCGACCGGTACCAGGCCCGTCTGCTCGGCTTCTGCCGCCAGATGATCGGCTCGACCGAGGACGCAGAGGATGTCCTTCAGGAAGTCTTCGTCAACGCCTACAAGGCGATGATGGCCGACAACCGGGAGATCAACCTGCGGCCCTGGCTGTACCGGATCGCCCGTAACCGCTCTTTGAACCATCTGCGCAAGCCGCGCGCCGTCGCCCAGGAGTCGATGGACATGGTCCCGATGGTGGACGCCGCCTCGACCGCGGAGAAGGTCCACAACCGCGAGGAGTTCCGTCAGCTCTTGCAGGACGTGACCAAGCTCCCCGAGACCCAGCGCGCCGCCCTGCTTCTGCGCGAGATCGACGCCCTCTCCTACGAGGAGATCGCCGAAGCGATGGACACGACCGTTCCCTCGGTCAAGTCGCTTCTGGTCCGGGCCCGCATCTCCCTGGCCGAAGCGAGCCAGGCCCGTCAGCTGACCTGTGGTGAAGTCCGGGTCGAGCTGGCCGAGGCCGCCGAAGGCCTCGCCAAGGCTTCCGGCCCGGTCCGCCGGCACGTGCGCGACTGCGAGGAATGCGCCGCCTTCCGCAAGCAGCTTCGAACTGACAACAAGGCTCTCGCCGCGATGATGCCGATCGGCGTGCTGGCCGGCCTCAAGGCCACGATCGCCGCCAAGCTCGGAATCGGTGGATCCTCCGCCGGTGCGGGTGCCGGTGCAGCCGGTACTTCCGCTGGCGCCGGTGCTGCCGGTGCCGCTGGTGCCGCCGGTACCGGTGCCACGATCAGCGCCGGCACCGCCGCCTCCGGAATCGGTGCCGTAACCAGCGCGGTCGGCGCCAAGGCCCTGGCCGGTGTCGTCACCGCCGCCGTCATCACGGCCGGCGCCGTGGAAGTCAAGGAAAAGGTTTCGACCAGCCCGGTTGACACTGCCTCACCGACGACCTCGAAGACGATCGCTGACAGCAATCCGCTCCAGCCGGTTCACGTCGCCACTCCGGTGAACCATTCCGCGCCGGCCGACGTCGAGCTCGACAAGGCTTCGGCGGAGGCGCCGGTGACCGAGCCGGTTGATACCACGGTCCCCAGCCAGGAAACCGATACAACGGCCGTCCCGGTCGACCATCCGGCCGCCGAGACCTCGGCCATGCCGACCGAACCGGAGATCCCGGCCAACCCTGCGACCTCTGAAGGTGGCGACGGTCTCGAGGGACACACCACCTACCCGCCCGACGAGATCGTGAACGAAGGCCCGGCGACCGTGCCGAGCGAAGGTTCGACCGACACCTCGGGGCAGATCCCGGGTACCGCGCCTTCGACCCCGGTGGTGACCGATCCGGCCACCCCGGTGGTGCCGACCTCGCCGACCCCGGCCCCGATGCCGAGCGCTCCCCAGACCGCACCGGTGGAATAAGGAGTCGGCCCGCCGGGCCTCCAATCTCAACCCGCCGGGCCAGGGCCATCAGATCAACAGTCGGCCCGGTCTGCGCCGGGCCTCCAATCTCAACCCGCCGGGCCAGGGCCATCCAGAAATGGATGGCCCGGCTCCGTCTTGGGGCAGTTAGAGAGAGGCGGTCTGGCCGGGCTCGAGGACGATTGCTTCCATTCCCTTCGACTGGATGTCCTGGGCAAAGGCCTGGGCATCGGTCTTGATCGGGGGGAATGTGTCGTAGTGGATCGGGATCACCCGCTGGGCGCCGATCAGCCCGGCCGCATAGGCGGCATCGTCGCGGTCCATCGTGTAGTGACCGCCGATCGGCAGCAGAGCGATGTCCACGCCGTGGCGTTTGCCGATCAGCTCCATGTCACCGAAGAGGCAGGTGTCGCCGGCGTCGTAGATGGTCAGGCCACCCATCTCGATGATCAGGCCGGAGGGCGTGCCGATCGGTGTGCCGAGCTCGGCGCTGAAGGGACGCTCGTCCGACCCGGGGAGGGTGTTGGTGTGCCAGGCCTGGACCAGCTTGATCGAGAGGCCGTCATCGTCGTAGCGGACGGTCCCGCCGAGGTTGGGGTCGGAGACGTTCTCGACGCCCTGCATCTCCAGCCAGTTGGCGACCTCGACCATCGCCACGCATTTGGCGTTGTTCTTCGTCGCCACCGCGACCGCATCGGCCACGTGGTCGGCGTGACCGTGAGTCAGGGCCAGGTGGGTTACGGAGACATCGTCGGCGGTCACGTCGGCGATCGGATTGTTCGGGGCCAGGAAGGGATCGACGATCAGGGTCGTGTCACCTTCGCTCAGTTCGAAGCACGAATGTCCGTGATAGCGGATTTCCATGTTCAGCTCTCCTCGTTCTTGATTGCCGGCGCACCGGGGGTGTCACCGTTTTCCAGTTCCTGCCTCAGGGCCCAGCCGACCGCTACCCCGACCATCATTCCCATCTGGGTTTCCTCGGTGAGCAGTGCCCGGATCGCGGTCAGCCGCTGGTCTTCATCCGGGATCGTGGCCGCCTTCAGGGTCTCGGAGAGATGTGATTCACCGAACCAGCCGCCGCTCCCGAGGGCCGTGACGAGTACAGCGGGCAATCCCGGGGCGACCCGGGAGACCAGCTGTTCGGCCTCGCGAAACCGTTCCGGGTCGCTCAGTCGCTCTACCGCGGCGGCGAGTTGCTCGTCAGAGATCTGCTCCTCGGGCACCGGGTCAGCCTAGAGGGTCAGCGGGGTGAGCCGAAACGGGTCGCGGTGAAACCGGCCAGGACACCGACGATTCCGCCGGCCAGGCCGCTCCAGAAGTCGGCGGTAGGCACGACGACCGGCAGCAGCAGGATCACCGCGGCGGAGACGATCGCTCCGGCCGCCTCGAAACCGTCCCCGGTGGCGCGGGATTCGGATCGGGCGACCATGAACCAGGCGCCGATCGCGCCCAGCGCGATGCCGTTGCCGCCGGCAATCACGGTCAGCACCTCTCTCTGATCGGCCACCGCCGACGCGGCGAGCACTCCGAGCGCGCCGCAGGCCACAAGGAGCAGAAAGGTCGGCACGGTCCCGAAGCGGCGTTCGATGCCCGGGCCGAACAGAGCCAGGGCGAGACCGACCGCGAAGAGGTAGCCAACGCTCAGATAGGCGAACGGGGCGGTCAGGATCCGCCACCACTCGCTCTGAACCGGCACGATCACCCCGCCGAAGTCCTCGAGCGCGTTGCCCAGCGCGATCCGCACGATCAAGGCCACCGCGGGGATCAGGATCAGGGAAATGGTGGCCCAGGGCCGGACGCCGAGGGAAGCCGCCCGGGCCGGCCGGGGCCCGGACCGTCGGGCTGCCTTCTGCCGGGCCTTCTCTTCCCGGCGCTTCTCGCGGCGCGACTGTTTGGGCTCGAGTCCGCCGTCTCCTCCCAGCTCCAGATCAGGGGCGCGTTTGCGCAGCCGGGCGCCGCAATACGGGCATTCGGTGACGTAGGGGCTGACTTCCGCCCCACATGACTTGCAGACCACGTTGAGTTCGGTCTCACTCATCGCATCACCGAGGATAGAACCTGCGGGCCAAAACCTGCCTGCCTGATCGGCTCCGGCATTGACATACTGCCTGTCGAGACTTTTTCCAATCCCCCAGGAGGACCGAGAAGCCAATGGAAGCCAATACCCAGACCGAACAGAAGTCACTGCTCGCGACGCTGCCTCCGGGCAAGCGCGCCCGGCTTCACCGGCTCCTTTTCGAGTTCGGCCCGGGTAACGGAACCATGATGCTGCTGCCGATCGACCAGGGCATCGAGCACGGGCCCAGGGACTTCTTCCCGAACCCCGCCTCGAAGGATCCCGAGTACCAGTTCAAGCTGGCCGCCGAGGCCGGTTACTCCGCCCTCGCCTGCCAGATCGGGATGGCCGAGAAGTACTACCCGGACTACGCCGGCGAGGTACCGCTGATCCTCAAGGTCAACGGCAAGACCGACATTCCCTCCTCCGCCCACGCCTTCTCCGCCTGCAACGCGACCGTCGAGGACGGCGTCCGGCTCGGCGCCGACGCGATCGGCTACACGCTCTACGTCGGCTCGCCGCGGCAGGACGAGGACCTCGCCCAGCTGCGCCAGGTCCGCCAGGACTGTGACCGCTTCGGCATGCCGCTGGTCGTCTGGTCCTACCCGCGCGGTGAGGCGATCGACGCCAAGGGCGGCGCCGGTTCCTTCTACGCGATCGATTACGCGGCCCGCATGGCGATGGAGATGGGCGCCGACGTGGTCAAGCTCAACTACCCGAAGATCGACCCGGAGAAGGACAAGGACGCGCAGCCTCCGTACAACGAGATGGACGTGACCGCCGAAGAGGCGATGCGCCAGTGCGTCGAGTCGGCCGGCCGTTCGCTGGTCGTGCTCTCCGGCGGATCCAAGACCGACGACGAGACCGTGCTCGGTCACTGCAAGTCGGTGATGAATGCCGGCGGTTCCGGCGTGATCTTCGGCCGCAACGTCTGGCAGCGCGAATGGAGCGAGGCCCTGGAGATCATCGCCCAGATCAAGGAGACGCTGCTCGCCAACGTCAAGCGCACTCCGTAAGGGGTCGTTTGAAACAGGGGAACATTCCGACACCCCCTGGCCAGTTCGGGAACCTCTTCCCGGACCACAGCCGGGGGTATCTGATTCTCTTCGTCGTCATCCTCGCGGCCTTCGGTTACTGGCTGCTGAACCGGGACGACGGCAACAAGGACCCGGGGCTTCAAGGCTCCGGGTCTTCTGTTCTCAGGGTCGATGTCGACCGGGTGGTGGACGGCGACACCGCCCTGGTCTGGATGGACGGCCACCAGCAATACGTTCGCTACATCGGGATCGACACCCCGGAATCAGTCAAGGAGGGTTACCCGATCGAGTGCTACGGGCCAGAGGCCAAGCAGTTCAACGAGGAGCTGCTTGACCGGCGTTCGACCGTGAAGCTGGTCTTCGACGATGAGCTGAGGGATCGGTATGGCCGGCTGCTGGCCTATGTCTACTCGGGCCGCACGCTGCTGCAGGCCGAGCTCCTGGAGGGCGGCTACGCGACCACGATCGAAGTTCCGCCCAACACCTCCCGGGCCGGAGAATTTTCGGCGATGGAAAGCGAAGCCCGCGACGCCGGCCGCGGTGGCTGGAGCGCCTGCCCGGGCTTCGGGCGGTAGAACGGCCGCCGTTTCGGCCGCCTGGTCTGTGAGGAATCTGTGACCTCAGTCACAGAAATGTGAACGAAGACTTGAGATCGGCCAATCATTTGCTACGGTGGACGGACGGCCTGTTTCTGAAAGTTCGATTTCACCCGGCCGAACCACTATGAGAATGCGTCAAAGCGCAAATCAGTTCGAAGCAGCCTTCGAACAGCAGAAGATCCTCGAGCAGCGCCGGCGGGAGCAACTCCGCAACCGGGCTGTGAATCGTTCGCGTGCCCGCAGGGTGTCGCGTTCCCAGCAGCAGGGCAAGGTGCGCTTCAGCGTGCTCGCCGTCTGCCTCACCGTGACCGTGGTCGTCGTGACCATCGTCATGTTCGAGGCGCTGCTCTTCTTCATGTCCTAGGAAAAGCCGAGGGCTCCCCAAAGCCCCCGGGTTCCTGTCTGTTCAGGCGTTTTCGGTTTCCGCCTTGGAGCCGCGCTCGTCGATGACTTCCTTGCGGAAAACGTCGACTTCCCGCGGCGCGGTGATGCCCAGACGCACCTTGTCACCGGAAACGCCGAGAACCATGATCTCCACGTTTTCACCGATGATGATGCTCTGTTCCTTTTTTCTGGTCAGTACCAGCATGTGACTCCATTCGACTCCGAGTGGTCGGTTCGATACCTAATAATAGGTATTGAGACAGACGGGCCACTTCGTTTCTTCAACCCCTACCCGGAGAACGCACTTCCAAGCCGTTTCAATAGACTCGGCAACCTATATGGCTCGCCGATCACTACGCCCCCAACTCAACCAGATTAGGGCCTGGGTCCGTCAGGGAAGGACCGACGCCTGGATCGCCCACCAGCTTGAAGTGAGTGCTTCCGAACTCCGTGAGTTCCGCCGCCAGCACGACCTTTCGCCCGACGATGACGCCGACGGTACGACCGAGGTAGATCTCCGCGACGAGATCGAAGCCGAGATCGAAGCCGCGGCCGCCGAGGAAGAAGCGGCCCGCAAGAAGGCCGAAGAGGAAGCCTCGGCCGCTGAAGCTGCCAAAGCAGCCGAGCGCGAGGCCCGTGGTGAGACCGACGGCGAAGACGACGATGATGCCGAAGGAGAGTCTGATTCCGGCGAGGAAACGGAAACCGACGGCTCCGAAGCCGAAGGCCGACCCCGCCGCCGCCGTCGCGGCCGTCGCGGCCGTCGCGGGCGTGGAGGCAGCAACAAGCTTGAAGGCACCTTTGACCATGGCGACGAGGGATACGGGCTCTGGCTCGACCCGTCGATCCAGGATGTCCCGGCCTACGCGGAAAACTGGGCCGGCAAGCGCGACGTGGTCATAACGGTCGAAGCCGACCAGATCATCATTCGCCGCGCCGGCGAAGAGCAGGAATAAGCAAAAGGTCGGCTTTGCCGACCAAGGGAAACCCGCCCTCCCATCAAATTCACTGATGGTTGGGAGGGCTCCGCTCGGCGGCTAATCGAGTTCTAGGTCTACTACTACCCGGCCGCCGGCGAAGTCTCCGGCGGCCTGAAGGTGAAGCCAGAAGGCGGCGTCGATCAGCTCCTGGACGTCCGAAAGCCCGGGATCGACGCCGGGCAGGAGCAGCGCCCAGTCGGTGCCCTCGCCGTACAGATCTGCTAGGTCGGTGGCGGTGAAGGTGGCGCCGAGCCGCCGCCTGAGTTCCTCCCGGACCGGAACGGTGACGTCATCACCGCGCAGCTCTCCGGAACGCTCGAGCTCGCGTAACCGGTCGATTCCGGCTTCCCAGTTGAAGAGGGCGTTCTCGAGGGGATAGGCCACGCGGGGATGATGGCAGGCCGGCCGCTTCGGCCGGTTCACTCGCCCTTGAGCCCGGGGATGAAGTTGCTCTCCGGCCCGAGCCGGGAACAGAGCGCCGGGTCCATCGGGCCGGTCACCCGCCAGACGATCACCGGCTTTTCCGCCTCGGGAGGCTTCGTTCGCGGTTCGACGATTTCGAGGGCGGGATCGTTTTCAGCCCAGCCCGTCTCCGGAGAGGAGATCGGCTGGCTGTACTCGTTGAAGTTGAGGTACGGGCTGGTGACCAGGTAATCGGGACGGGCCCCGTTGACCGCCCGGGCGAACTCCCGGCAGGTCCCGATCGCGTCGAAGCCGCCGTGCGGAGCGTCGCGGCCGATGTAGACGACCTGGTTGGAGAGGTCGGGTCCGAAGAAGCCGTACTGCTTGAAGCCGGCGGTCGTCCCGGCCAGGGCGATCTTCGAGTCGGTCACTCCCCCGGCCCAGCGGTAGGGCCCTTCCAGCCCGGATCCTTCGGTCAGTTCGAAGTCTTGGTAGCGGTTCTCGAAATAGCTCTTCTGGATCGGCCAGGCGAAAACCGTGAAGACGACCAGCGCGAGGCCGAGACCGACCGCGAGCGGCGGCAGGCGCAGATAGCCGGTGAGCCTTTCGCGGAGTAGCCAGAAGGCGAAGGGAAGCGCCACGAAGAACAGGGCGATCGCCACCCCGAAGTTGCGGCCCGGAGCCGAGATGACCGGGTCGGTGGCGCTGGTGCCGATGAAGAGCCCGATCAGGATCAGGCCCAGGGCAAGGCGGCGCCAGCCGCGGTCAAACCACGAGGAAAGCGGGATCAGGACCACCGCCAGGCCAAGAGCCGGAATCAGGAAGCGCAGGTTGATCGCGAAGGCGCTGGGGTCGCCTTCCGGTCCGGCGGCGCTCAGCGGTGTGACCAGGTAGGCCAGGATGGCCAGCAGGGCAACCGCGCCGTGGGTGCGGGTCAGGCGCCCGTGGGCGGTGAACATGACCAGGAACAGACCACCCACGACCAGGGCAAAGAGGAGCGGCCATACGTGGCCAAAGCCCTGATCGAGACCGGGCACGAAGTAGTCCTTCCAGACCGCGGTGTCGGTCAGGTAATGAAAGACCGAGAAGTCGGAGCGACCGACCTGGAGGCGGTCGGGAGCCGGCAGGTCGAGCGGGCCGATCCTGGTGATCTGCGGCATCGGGTTGCCGGCCGCGAACAGGTTTCTCAGGTACCACCAGCCGCCGCCAATGAAGGCGGCGCCGAGCCAGACTCCGCTGGCCCGCAGACGCCGGCCCGGGATCGTCGCATAGATCACCGCGCAGGTGACCAGGAAGGCCGGGGCCAGGGCCGTCACCTTGGTTCCCGCGGCGAGGCCGATCGCCAGTCCCCCCGCCGCCATCGCCCAGTCCGGCGAGACCCGCCCCGGCGGATCCGGACGGCTGGTCGAGCGGTTCAGCATGATCGCGACGGAGGCGAGAATCAGGGCGGCCGCCATAACGTCGTTCTTGCCGGTGCCCGGCTCCCGCACGACCAGGGTGTGGGTGGCCATCAGCACGGCCACCCCGAGCATGGTCAGCTGCGGCCGGCCGTAGGGGCGGCCGACGCACCAGCCGGCCAGCAGCCCAAGCGCCAGCCAGCCGAGGTTGATGAAGATCGAGACGAAGTCGCGACCAGTCAGGACGATCGCGACCGCGTGGACGAGTTCCGAGTTCTGGGGGTAGAACCAGTTGAGGAAGACGGTCTCCGGATGGAAGAAGCCGGTCACCGACCCGGTGCGGGCGATCTCGGCCGCGAACGGCATGTGGTACCAGACCGAATCGAAGTTGGTGATGCCGTGGTCGAGGTTGTAGGAGGTGAAGGCGCCCCACTGGGCGAAGACGGCGAAGGCCGCCAGGAAGGCGAGGACCTGGGCTCCGGTGGAAACCGCCGGGGATGGCGGGACCGAGTCACCGGTCCCGGGCCGCCGCGGAACGAGCCGGAGCCATGCCGACACCGCGATCAGTCCGAGCAGGACCTCCAGGGGCAGGATTTCCAGCCAGCCGAAGAGGCCGAGCAGCTCGGCGGCCAGGACCAGCAGGCCGACCCCGGCCACCGCCTCGACCAGACGGGCAGGTGCGCCGCCCCACCCGGGCAGCAGACGGGCCCTGAGCCGGAACGCGGTGAAACCGGTGAAGCCCGCCACCAGGGCCAGGTGAACGAGCCCGGCGATGAAGTCAGCGAAACTCAATTGAGGCCACCGGCCTCGCCACTCCCTACCGGGAGTCGCCCTTGGTGCCGTTCACGACCCAGGCCGACTCCTCCGGCCTGATCATCCCCAGTCGCCGCGCCTCGCGCTGGAGCGTGGACTCGCTGCTGGCCCGCCGGAGCTGACGCTGCAGCATCGCCTGCTCGGCCTGGGCCTGGTGCAGCCGCACCTTGGTTTGCCCGGCCAGCCGGTAGGTGTGAACGGCGTTCCACAGTGGCTTGATCATCGCGGCGAACAGGAGAACGATCACGATCGCCAGCACGATGCGGCCGAAGCGGTCCCACTGGATCCGGCCCGCGCCCGGCTTGCCGGCGTTCCGGCGAGGGGCAGGCCGGCGGCGTGGCGGCCGCCGGGCATCGCCATAGGTATGCGCGCGCACCGACACGTCCGACCCTTCTAGGCCGGACGGTCAATTCCTTCAATTCCCTCGCTTCAGAACCGATACGCCGCCGAAACGGGCCCGTTCGCCCAGGTCTTCCTCAATCCGGAGCAGGCGGTTGTACTTGGCGACCCGGTCCGACCGGGAGGGCGCCCCGGTCTTGATCTGGCCGGCCCCCGTCGCCACGGCGAGATCGGCGATCGTGGTGTCCTCGGTCTCACCGGAACGGTGGGAGATCACCGCGGAGTAGCCGGCGTCGGCGGCCATGCGGATCGCCTCCAGGGTTTCGGTCAGGGTGCCGATCTGGTTGACCTTGACCAGGATCGAGTTGCCGACGCCCAGGTCGATTCCGCGCTTCAAACGGGCCGGGTTGGTCACGAACAGGTCATCGCCGACCAGCTGGACCGAATCGCCGAGCTTTTCGGTCAGCAGCTTCCAGCCGTCCCAGTCCTCCTCGTCCATGCCGTCCTCGATCGAGACGATCGGGAAGCGCTCCGCTGCCGACTGCCAGTAATCGGCCATCTGCTGCGGGCTGAGATCGCGGTCTTCGTGTTCGAGCCGGTAGACGCCATCCGAGTAGATCTCGGAGGTGGCCGGGTCGAGCGCGATGAAGACCTCTTCGCCGGGCTTGTAACCGGCTGCCTCGATGCCTTCGATCAGCATCTCGAGCGCCGCCTCGTTCGAGGAGAGGTCCGGGGCGAAGCCGCCTTCGTCACCGACCGCCGTGGCCAGCCCGTGCCCGGAGAGGATCTTCTTCAGCGAGTGGAACACCTCGGTCCCCACCTGCAGGCATTCGGAGAAGCTCGAGGTGCCGGCCGGCATGACCATGAATTCCTGGAAATCGACCGAATTGTCGGCGTGGGCGCCGCCGTTGAGGACGTTCATCATCGGCACCGGCAGGAGCGACGGGTCCGACTCGCCGTAGAGATCGCCGAGGTAGCTGTAAAGCGGGCGCTTCTCCATCGCCGCGGCGGCATGGGCAGCGGCCAGGGAGACGCCGAGGATCGCGTTGGCGCCGAGCCGGCCCTTGTTCTCGGTTCCGTCGAGGTCGATCATCAGCTTGTCGATGCCGGCCTGATCGGTAACGTCGAAGCCGAGCAGGGCCTCGCGGATCTCGCCGTTGACGTTGGCCACCGCCTGGTTGACCGACTTGCCGAGGTAGGCATCACCGCCATCGCGGAGCTCCACCGCTTCAAACTCACCCGTCGAGGCGCCGGAGGGAACGGCGGCGCGGCCGGTGAAGTCGTTTTCGAGAGTGACCTCGACCTCGATCGTGGGGTTGCCCCGGGAGTCGAGGATCTGGCGTGCGTGGACGGCTTCGATCGTGCTCATTAGCCGCCGATTCTAGAGATTGTTGCCCGGCCTCCGCCCCCGGCCCGGGCCTCGGGCGCCTACTTCTGGAGAGTCTCGGCGTGCCTTTCGGCCTCCGCCCTCAAAGCCAGTTCCGGGTCCACCCCGCGGCTCCTGGCCTCGGCCACCGCTTCCCAGAGCAGCCGTCCGATTTCAGCTTCGGCCTGTTCACGATCCGGGTTGGCCGCACCGGCATTCGCGGGGCGCTCCTCCGGGTCAAGCTTCCACTGGACCTTGTTCGCATAGATCAGGGCCGGCAGGGCCGGCTTCTTCCAGTCCTTCTCGGACTTCCTGCCTTCGACATCCCGCTTGATCTCGTCCCACTGGCGGCGGACGTCGTCGGCGGTCTCGATGCCTTCGCTCCTGCCGCTCTGCTCCGGCGGGTAGACATGCGGATGCCGGCGGATCAGCTTGTCGGTGAGCTGATTGGCGATCCGGGCCAGGTCACCTTCACCCCGTTCTTCCATCAGCAGGGAAAGGAACACGACCTGGAAGAGCACGTCCCCGAGTTCATCCCGCATCGCCGGGTCATCGCCCTCCCGGGCCGCCTCGGCCAGCTCAAAGGCCTCCTCGACCGTATGGGGGACGATCGAGCGGGCATCCTGCTCGCGATCCCAGGGGCACTTCTCGCGGAGTTCCCGGGTTACCCGGTCGAGCCGCTCGAGGGCTCCGGCGAGTTCGCCGGATTCCATTGCCACCCGCCTGCCGGCCGGTCCGCGGCTTGCTACTGGCCGGCCGCGGCGCCGAGCTGGCTCAGAGCGCCCGCCCCGCCGGCCCCGGCCGCGTCAGACTCCGCGTCGGAAGGCTGGACCGGCCGCTGCGGCAGGTTCTGGGTCTGGCCGAGCAGGGCACCGGGCGATGAGTTGCCACCCGGGGCCATCGGCTTCGGCAGCTCGATCGGAGCCGGGCAGGCCAGATCGGGGTTCTTGCCGGCACCGGCCTCGTAGCACTTGGGATCGGCGGACTCGAGGCGACCGTCGCTTTCGAAGTTGTCGCAACGCTCGACCGTGTAGTCGGACGCACAGAAGGTGCGGGACTTCCACTTCGAGTTGTAGTCGGACACGAAGTCGCTCATCGCCTGCTGCTGCAGGGTCGGCAGCAGCTGCTGCTTGATCTGATCGCGGACATCGTCGAGCGGCTTGGTTTCTTCCGGCGTGATCTTGGTGACGCGGAAAACGTAGAACTGCTTGCCGGACTCGATCGGACCTTCGATCGTCCCTGCCTCGGCGCTCATGATGTCGGCGCCGGCCGGGTCGGGGAAAGCACCCTCAGTGGCGACGGTCTTTCCGCCCTCGGTCTTGCTCGAGTGGACCGAAAGCTTCTTGGCGACCTTGGCGAATTCCTCGTCCGTGGGGTCGTCACCCAGCTCGCTGATCGCCTGCTCGGCATCGGCCTTCTTGTCGGTGACGATCAGGCGAATGTCCCGGGTCTCCGGCGTGGTGAAGCTCTCCTTCGAGGATTCGTAGAAGTTCTCGATCTCCGAGTCCGGGACATCGGTGACGGACTTGGTGATCTGGTCCTGGATCTTGCGGCTCAGGACCTGGAGTTCGACCCGGTCGCGAACTTCGGCCATCGTGAAGCCGCTGGACTTGAGGAAGTCATTGAATGCCTTGGGCGTCGGGAACTGGTCCTTCTTGATCGTCGCGAGTTCGTTGTCGATTTCACGATCGGTGGCGGTCACGCCGAGTTCGTTTGCCTCGCCGGCCAGCCAGGCCTGGTCAAGCAGGTCGTTGATCGCCGCTTCCTTGACCTGGTCGTACTGGGCGTCGCCCTCCTTCGGTGCCGCCTGCAGGCCGCCGCGCTTCCAGGTCTGTTCGAAGGACCGGTTGTAATCCTCCTCCGTGATGCTGCCCTTCCCGTCGGGCACGTCCTGCACGGTGATGATGTCGCCACTTTCAACGCCGGGCTTGCTGACGCCTTGTGCAATTGCGATACCCGCAAAGAGAACCACCAAGATGGCTCCGAAAAGAATCAGACCGAATTTGCGTGCGCCGCTCATGCAGTGGCTCCTCCTGGAAAGGTGATGTGGCTGGTCGCTGAAACTACGACTGGCGGAGCATACCCACATCGGCCAGTGCGCGGCCCAGTTCGGACACCGTTGCGAGCCGTTTGGCGGGGTCGTTGTCGATTCGGACCGAGAGTTCATGGGAACGCCATTCGTAGAGCGCTCCGGGCACTGATTCGCGGATCGCGGCCGCCGCCTCGGAATCGAGCTCGATTCCGGAGACCGTGAGCTTGCCACCGCGGAACTGGACCTGCTCCACCCCGGCCGAGCCGAGGTCGATCCGGGCCTGCTGGAGCGTGATCAGGTTCTCGACGTCTTCCGGCAGGGGACCGAACCGGTCGATCAGCTCGTCGGTGATCTGGCGCAGGTCTCCCGGGCGGCGGGCAGCGGCGATCCGGCGGTGGATGTCGATCTTGGCCGCTTCGAAAGGCACGTAGCTCGCCGGCAGGTAGGCGTTGACGCCGATGTCGAAGCGAACCGGTTCCGGCTCACCGGCCGACTCTTCCCGCCCGGCCAGGTCAGCCACCGCCTCGTCGATCAACTGGCAGTAGAGCTCGAAGCCGACCGCCGCGACGTGGCCGGACTGCTCGTCCCCGAGCAGGTTGCCGGCCCCGCGAATGTCGAGGTCGCGCATCGCGATGCGAAAGCCGGAGCCGAGCTCGGTGTGGTCGGCGAGGGTCGCCAGGCGGGTTGAGGCTTCCGCGGTGAGCGACTCTTCCGAGGGGTAGAGCAGGTAGGCGAAGGCGCGCTCGCGGGAGCGCCCGACCCGACCCCTGATCTGGTACGCCTGGGCGAGGCCGAGGTGGTCGGCCCGGTCGACGATCAGGGTGTTGGCCGCGGGGATGTCAATCCCCGACTCGATGATCGTGGTGGCGACCAGGCAGTCGGCGTCACCCCTGAGGAAGTTCAGCATCGCCGCCTCGAGCTCCTGATCCTCCATCTGGCCGTGGGCGACCTGGATCCGGACCCCGGGCACCAGCGCCCGGAGGCTCTCGGCGGCCTCGTCGAGTGATTCGACGCGGTTGTGGAGGAAGAAGACCTGGCCCTTGCGGCTGATCTCCCGCTTGATCGCCCGTTCCACCAGCTGTTCGTCCCAGGGGCCGACGTAGGTGCGGACCGGGCGGCGACCCTCGGGCGGGGTCTCGATCACCGAGATGTCCCTCAGTCCGGACATCGACATCTGCAGAGTCCGCGGGATCGGGGTCGCCGACATTGAAAGCACGTCCACCTTGAGCTTCATCTGGCGCAGCAGTTCCTTCTGCTTGACCCCGAAGCGCTGTTCCTCGTCAACCACGATCAGACCGAGGTCCTTCGCCCGGACGTCCCGGGAGAGCAGCCGGTGGGTGCCGATCAGGACGTCAACCTTGCCCTCGCCCCATTCGGCGACCACCTGTTTGACCTCGGCGGGCTTGCGCAGGCGGCTGACCCCGTCGACCCGGAAGGGCAGGTCGGCGAGGCGTTCGCGGAAGGTGCCGAGATGCTGCTGGGCGAGGATCGTGGTCGGGGCCAGGATCATCACCTGCTTGCCGTCCGAGGCGGCCTTGACCGCGGCCCGGATCGCCACCTCGGTCTTGCCGTAGCCGACGTCGCCGCAGACCAGCCGGTCCATCGGCTGCTCGGATTCCATGTCGGCCTTGACCGCCTCGATCGCCTCGATCTGGTCGGCCGTCTCCCGCCAGGGGAAGTTCGCTTCAAGCTCCATCTGCCATTCCGAGTCGGGGCTGAAGGCGTGGCCCTTGCGGGTCTTCCGCTCGGCGTAGAGGTTGACCAGCTCGCCGGCGATCTCGTCGGCAGCGCCGCGGGCGCGGGCCTTCATGTTCAGCCACTTCCTGCCCCCGAGGGCGGAAAGGGTGGGGGTGCCTGCCCCGCCGGAATAACGCGAGAGCTTGGCGAACTGGTCGGTGGGCACATAGACCCGGTCCTCGCCCTTGTATTCGAGGTAGAGGTAGTCGCGGGTGATGCCGCCGACCTCGCGGGTCTCGAATCCGGCGAAGCGGGCGACCCCGTGGTCTTCATGAACGACGAAGTCACCGACCCTCAGTTCGGAGAAGGTGAGCCGGCCGCGAACGGCTTCCGGAGCCCTTTCGTCAGCCCGGCGGCGCCGGTTGAGCAGCCGGCGGAAGGGCAGTACCGCGACCTTGGTCCGGGGGGAAACGAAGCCCTCCGCCAGCCGTGATTCGACCAGACTGACCCCGGGCTCGATCGAAACCGGCCCCTGGTCGACGATCTTCGTGTCGAGCCGGTCAAAGCCGTAACGGGCCCTTTCAGCCTCGCCGCGGGAGTCGAAGGCGACGATCGTCCGGTACCCGGCCTCGACCAGCTTCCGCAGTTCCGCTTCGGCTTCCTTGAGGTTGCGGGCCGGCGTCTCGGCGCTCATCGCCCGGAGCGCCCCTTCGCCCTCGCCCGGGCGGACGAGAATCAGCGACGCCCGCTGGTTCAGCGGCCCGGCCACGTCCTCGTAGAGGTGCCGGGCGTCATCGGCATGCATCGCCGTGGTGACGTCCTCCCAATGGTCCTTCAGGGCCGGCTCGATTTCCTCGTCGGCGGTCAGGATCACCGCGGTCGAATCGGGGATCAGGTCCAGCGGGGCGCGAAAGTGGTCGAGCGGCAGGGCCTCGGTCAGGTCGAGGTCGGTCTCGTTCTCACGGGCCTCGGCGATGATCAGTTCGGCCATCTCGCGGTGTTCGGCGTCCAGTTCGGCCGCCGGGGAGAGCTCGATTGATTCCGCCTGCCCGAGCGATCGCTGGGTGAAGGTGGAAAACCAGCGCATCGATTCGATCTCGTCGCCGAAGAAATCGACCCGGGTGGCCCGGTCCTCGGTCGCCGAGAAGACGTCGAGGATGCCGCCCCGGACCGCGAACTGGCCGCGTTCCTGGACCTGGTCCACCCGTTCGTAGCCGGCCGCGACCAGGTCGGCCGCGACTTGCGAGGGATCATGTTCCTCGCCGACCGTGAGCCGGAAGCCGGCCGGCCGAAGCGAAGCGTCGGGCACCGATTCGGCGAGCGCGATCGCGGAGGCGACCACGACCGGGGGGTGAGCCTCCTCGCGGCCGAAGGAATCGAGGGCGTCGATCCTGAGGCCGGTCAGATGCGGCGGCGGGGTTACCTGCGAGGCATAGCCGGTGCCGCGGGAAGGGTAGGAGCGAACCATGCGGTCACCGAGGAATGCCCCCAGCGCGGCGGCCATCTCCCGGGCCGACCGGTCGTCGGGCGTGACGATCAGGGCCGGGCGGTCTTCCAGGCCGAAGTCATCTTCGAGCATGGCGGCAATCAGGGCCGGCCGCAGGGTGGCGGAGACTTCCGCCCGGACCGTTGTTCCGGCGGAACCGGCGACGGCCTCGCGGACCTCGGCCGAGAGGCGGGAGATCTGCTCGTCCTCGAGCAGCAGGTCGATTGTCGGGCGCAGGGTCACGGCCACCGATCAAAGCACGAACCTGAAAGCGAAAAGCGCCCGGTGGTCAGGGAGAGACCGCCGGGCGCCTGTATTTCTGCGTTTGAGGTTGCCCCGCCGGGCGACTGTCAGCCGTGGAGGATTGCCAGGACCTGGGTCGTGGCGGTTTCGTCGGCGACGCTGGCGGTGCGGGAAATCGGGTGGGGATGGTCGATCAGACCCTCCGGATCGACGGCTTCGTAGAGGTCGGCGAGCCGGGCGATCGCTTCCTGCCCGTAGGCGGTCTCGCGACCGGTCCTCCGGGGCATGAAGTTGAAGTAGGTCCGACCGCGGCCGAAGTCCGAGAGGACATCGACGGCGTGGTTCATGGTCTCCGCCACATCGGGGAAACCGACCACGAAGAACAGGTACTCGCCGTCAATCCGGTCGCTGGCGCCGCCGCCGGGGGCCGGTCGACCCAGCGCTCCCCCCATGTGGCGGATCTCCACCATCATCGCCCCGCAGCCGGTCACCGGCTGGGCGAACTCGGCGGTCAGCTGGACCGCCTCCGGGGGAAGCCGATCGAGCAGAACGTGCTCGAAGGCATGGGGCGGCTCTGCCGGATCGATCTCCGGGTCGGTGTACTCCCGCAGGAAAGCTTCGGGGTCGGTGTCCCGGACCGTGTTCAGCATCGGCTTCAGGTCGGTCAGGGGCTTCAGGATCGGGGCCAGCTCTTCCGCCGCGCGGGGGGCCGTCACGACCACGACGGTCAGGGCCGGCCCTTCGGGCGGATGCATGAAGCGGACCGCGCTGGTCACGTCGTCGTCGATCCGGCGGGTCCATTCGGACCACGCGCCGAGCACCCGCTCCGCGTCCTCGATGCCCCAGCCGAGCACACCACCGGCCATCCGCGGCACAGGGGTCAGTTCGATCTCGAGCTCGGTGATCACGCCGAAGCCGCCACCGCCGCCGCGCAGGGCCCAGAACAGGTCAGGGTCGGATCCGGCATCGATGCGGCGGATCCGGCCGTCAGGCATGACCAGTTCGGCCGAGCGGATCGCGCTGCTGCCCAGCCCCAGGTGGCGGGACATGAAGCCGACGCCGCCACCCATCATGTAACCGGTGACGCCGACCGTGGCGGCCGATCCGAACGGTGCGGTGAGCCCGTGCTCGTTGGCGGCCGAGATCAGCTCCATCCACTGGGTGGCGCCGCCGATCCGGGCGGTCCGGGCGAGCGGATCGATCTCGACCTTGTCGAATGCGCTCATGTCGAGCAGGACGCGATCCGAGGTGTCACCGATCGGCGGGATGCCGTGCCCGGTCGAGAAGACGACCACCTTGCGACTCTGGCGGCCCGCTTCGACGAGGGCCGAGGCGACTTCTTCGGGGGTTTCCGGCGCCATGCGGGCCGCCGCGGGAAGGAGGTTTATGAGAGAAGGCGTTGACATGGCTGGCAGAATCCACGGCACAGGTTGCGCCCGGATTGCGGCGAAATGACTGTCACCTTGCGATGAGAAATCCCCGGATCACACTTTGCGGCCGTTTGAACGTGAACTGGGACGGCGAGGATCTCGGCGAATCCCTGCCGGGGCGCCAGGGCAGGCTGCTTTTTGCGTACCTTGCGCTGAACCGGCACCGTCCGGTCAGACGGGATGAACTGGTCGAGGCGCTTTGGGCCGAAGAGGGCTTGCCAAGTGGCGGAGAGGCACTGCTGGCGCCCCCTCTTTCGCGCCTGCGCAAGGCCCTTGGCCCGGGGCGGCTCGAGGGCCGCTCCGAACTCGAGCTCGCCCTCGGCGATGATGCCTGGGTCGATTGGGAGGCAGCCCAGGCCGGGATCGAAGAGGCTCGCCTGGATGAATCGGCCGGTCGGCACCGGGAGGCCTACGAGCTGGCGGGCGAAGCCGAGAAGATCCTTTCCGGCGGGCTGTTGCCCGGGCTCGAGGCGGGCTGGATCGACGAATACCGCAACGAACTCGACGACCTGCGGCTGCAGGCGCTGGAGCTGATCGCCAGGTCCGGCAGCCAGCTCGGCGAGGCCGAACGGGCGCGCGGGGAACGGTCCGCACGGATGGCGGTGGAGGCCGCGCCGTTTCGCGAATCGGCCCGCACCGCGCTGATCGAAGTGATGGAAGCCCAGGGCAACGTTGCCGAAGCGCTCCGGGCCTACGACGAGTTCCGGGTCCTGCTCCGCGACGAACTGGGAACCTTTCCCGCCCCGGAACTGAATGCCGTCCACGAGCGGCTGCTAAACGCACATGAGGGCGTCGCCGCGGAAAAGGACACGGGCTCGCAGACTGCCAGCCCGGAGGCTGCGGCCGCGGTCCCGGCTGAACGGCAGGCAACCCCGGAGCAGATCGGCCGGCTGATCGACCCCCGGATCGGCGAAATCGGGCTGGTCGGCCGCGAGGAGATCCTGGCCCAGCTGAACCATGAACTGGACCTGGCGGTCGCGGGTGACCTGCGGATCGCCCTGCTGGCCGGCGACGGCGGCATGGGCAAGACCAGAATCGCCGCCGAGCTGGCCGCCGGGAGGGATGACGTGACCGTCCTCTACGGCCGCTCGGAACCGGATGAGATCCGCCCCTTCCGAATCTGGTCGGGCCTGCTCCGCTCGGCGATGCGGCAGGCCGGGGACATCCCCCCGGCCGAAATCGTCGGCGGCGACGGCCCGACCCTGGCCCGGATCCTGCCGGAGCTGGTCCGCAGCATGGAACTGCCGGCCCCGGGACCGGCCGGTGACCTCGAGTCCGAGCGCCGGGCCCTGTTCGGCGCGGTGATGCGAATGATCGGCCGGCTGACCGCCCGGCAACCGATGCTGATCGTGCTCGACGACCTTCACTGGGCGGATCGCTCGACCCTGATGCTGCTGGCCAGCCTGGCCGGCGACAACCCGCCCGGCGGGGTGCTCGCCCTGGGCATCTACCGGGACACGGAACTGCCCGAGGACAGCCTGCTGCCGGAGACCCTGACCAACCTCCAGCGCCGGCTGCCGACCCTGAAGCTGGAAGTTGAAGCGCTCGGAAGCGAAGACGTCGGCCAGCTGATCGGCGGCCGACTGGACGCGGCCCTGGCCGGTTCGCTTCACGACCAGACCGGCGGCAACCCCTTCCTGATCGAACAGCTGGTCCGGCACCTCGAGGAGACCGGCATCGGCGACCCCGGAAACGCCCCGGCCGAGGTCCGGCAGATCATCTCCCAGCGGGTCAACCACCTGCCCGACGGCGGCCCCGACCTGCTCCGCCGGGCCGCCCTGATCGGCCGCGACTTCGACCTTTCGATCCTCCTGGAGACGACCAGCTGGGACGAGGACTCGGTGATCGACCTGCTCGACGCCGCCGTCGCCGCCGGGCTGCTCGACGAATCCCCGACCGTCCCCGGCCGCTACTCGTTCGTACACGCCCTGCTCCGCAGCACCCTGGAGGAGGAACTGGGGTTGACCCGCCGGGCGATGATCCACCGCGACATCGGCGAAGCGATCGAACGCCAGACCGCGAGCCGCCCGGAGAAGCGGGTCGGGGAGAAGGCCTGGCATTTCACCCAGGCGGGGCCTGCCGAAGCCGACCGGGCCGTCCACTGGGCGACCCAGGCGGCTGAACAGGCGGAAGCACGGCTCGCCTACGACGAGGCGGTCGACTTCTTCGACGGGGCGATCGCCGCGGCCCGGGCCGACGAACCGGTTGACCAGGGACGGCTGGCCCGGCTGCTGCTCAGCCAGGCCAAGGCGAAATGGAAGAACGGAGCCCTGCAGGCAGCCGGCGACACCTTCCTCGAGGCGGCGAAGGCGGCCCGGGAATCAGGTCTGCCCGAGCTGGCTGCCCAGGCGGCGATCGGCAGCCGCTGGGGCGGCTGGGATGCCTTCGACGCCGATCTGGCCGAGCAGCTCTCGCTGATGAGACAGGCCCTGGGAAGCCTGCCCCCGGTGGACAGCCCGCTCCGGGCCGAATTGATGGCGATGCTGGGTCACACCCTCTACTACGGCAGCGGCCAGGCCGACGAAGCCCGGCAGCTGGCCGCTGAGGCAATCGAGATGATCTCCCGCATCGACGCTCCGGAAGCCGAATTCGGCGTGATTCAGGGAACCGCCTTTCTGCGCTGGCAGCCACTCAACCGGGATCAGAGACTCCCGGCCTCGGAGCGGATGCTGGAAATTGCCGAGCGTCTCGACGATCATGAATTGATCGGCCAGGCCCTGGTCTCCCGGCAGCTTTCCCTGCTCAACCTCGGCCGCGGTGCCGAAGCCGAAGCCGATCGCAGTCGCCACTACGCGATGAGCGAAACACTGCCGCAGATCCGGGTGATTTCAAAGGCAATGCGGGCCTGCTCCTGGTTCATGACCGGCGACTGGCAGGACGGCGAGGACCTCTTCAGCGAACTCGAGGCGGAAGGGATGCCCCGCGGGGCCGCCCTGCTCCTCGAAGACGCGCTCCGCTTCATGGTCCGGGCGCAGCAGGGCGCCCTGGCCGAGCACCTCGGCCGGCTCGAGCTCTTCGAGGCGGGCGCGAAAGGCTGGGAGATGTGGCCGACCTGGCGGCTCGGACTGCTGCTCGCCAAGGCCCAGGCCGGCCAGCTCGATGAAGTTCGCGAACTGATCGCCGAGAAAGGCTATGAGAGCCTGGATGAGACGAGGGACATCAACGCGACCCTGCTCCCCTTCTGCGCGGTCGGCAACATGCTGGCCCGCGAGCTGGAGGACCGCGACGGGGCGGCGAAGCTGGTCGATCTGCTCACCCCCTTCAGCGGCGAATGGATCATGATCGCCCGGATCGGGTCGACTCTCGGGCCGGTCGACATGCACCTCGGGGAGCTCCACCTCCTTTGCGGAGAGCATCGCGAGGCAGCTACCGCGCTGGAACGGTCGCTGGTGGCCTGCGAGGCGATGGATGCCGTCCCCTACCTCGCGCGAACCAAACTGGCCCTCGCCTCAGCCTTCGGGGAAATGGGCGATCCGGACGGGCAGGAACGAAGGATGGAGCTTCGAAACGAGGGCGAGCAGGTCGCGAAGAGACTCGACATGCAGGCGATCCTCAGGCGTCACATCCGGTCCTGAACCGATTCGCGCCGACCGGGCCGGTTGGATAAGTTGCCGCAGTGGCAAATCCGGAAATAACGGTTTGCGGCCGGCTCACCGTGGCATGGGATGGTGAGCAACTGGAAGGAGAGCTTCCCGGCCGTCAGGGGCGACTGATTTTCGCCTACCTGGTGCTGAACCGTTCCCGACCCGTGCGCAGGGATGAACTGGTCGAAGCGCTATGGGCCGACGAGGGCCTGCCCAGCGGCGGCGAGGCGTTGCTGGCGCCTCCGCTCTCCCGGCTGCGGAAGGCCCTGGGCAAGGACCGGCTGCAGGGCCGGGCCGACCTTTCGCTTCAGCTCGGGGAGGAAGCACGGATCGACTTCGAGGTTGCCCAACAGAAGCTCGCCTCGGCCCAGAACGTGGCCGGGAACCCGGATGCGACAGCGGATCAGCTCGAAGCCGGGTGGGACGACTCCCGTGAAGCCGCCGGCATTCTCGAGGGCGGCCTGCTGCCCGGCCTGGAAGCCCGCTGGATCGAGGAGCACCGGCTCTACTTCGAGGAGCTTCGCCTCAAGTCGCTCGAAACCGTGGCCCGGATCGGGGCCCGCCTCGGAACCGCCCAGCAGGCCCAGGCAGAACGGGCGGCCCGGAACGCGGTAGAGGCCTCCCCGTTTCGCGAATCGGCCCGGGCCGCGCTGATCGAACTGCTCGAAGCCCAGGGGAATATCGCCGAGGCGCTGCGGGCCTACGAGGAAATGCGGGTGCTGCTTCGCGACGAGCTCGGCACCTTCCCGGCTCCGGAGCTGACCGCGATCCACGAGCGCCTCCTGAACGCCCACGAGACTCCGGCCGCCGCGACCGGGGCCCCGGCCCCGGCCCGGCCCGCCCCGGCGCCCAAACCTGCCGTGACACCGAAGGTGATCGGGCAGGAGATCGACCCCCGCGTCGAGGGCGGTTTCCTGATCGGGAGGGAGCACATCCTCGACCAGCTCAGGGCCGAACTGGACCTCGCGGCGAGCGGGGAACTGAGGATTGCCCTGCTGGCCGGCGAGGGCGGAGTCGGAAAGACCAGGCTGGCGGCGGAGCTGGCCTCCAGCCGGGATGACATCACCGTCCTCTACGGTCGCTCGGAACCGGATGAGGTGCGTCCCTTCCGGATCTGGTCGGGGCTGCTGCAGTCGGCTGTGCGTCAGCTCGGTGACATAGACCCGGCCGAAATCGTCGGGGGCGACGGCCCGACCCTTTCGCGGCTTTTGCCGGAGCTGACCCGCCGCATGGGCCTGCCGGCTCCGGGACCGACCTCGGACCTCGAATCCGAGCGACAGGCCCTGTTCGGAGCGGTGATGAGAATGATCGGCCGGTTCTCGGCGAGGCGACCGATGCTGATCATCCTCGACGACCTGCACTGGGCCGACCGTTCGACGCTGCGCCTGCTGGCCAGCATGGCCGGCGAGAATCCGCTGCGGAGCATTCTCGCGGTCGGCATCTACCGCGATACGGAACTGCCGCCCGAGAGCCATCTGCCGGAGACCCTGAGCCAGCTGCAGCGCCGGTTGCCGACCACGCGCCTCCAGGTCCAGGCCCTCGACGAAGCCGAAGTCAGGGACCTGATTTCGGGTCGACTCGACGAGAAGCTGGCGCCGCTGATCCGCGACCAGACCGGCGGCAACCCCTTCTTCATCGAGCAGATGATCCGGAACCTCGAGGAATCGGGCGAACAGTCGCCTTCGCTGGTCCCGCCGGAAATCAGGGAGATCATCTCCCAGCGGGTTTCCCGCCTGCCCGAAGGGGGGCCCGAGCTGCTCGGCCGGGCGGCCCTGATCGGCCGCGATTTTGACCTCGGCATTCTCGGCCGCACGACCAGCGACGATGACGACCGGATCATCGAACTGCTCGATACCGCGGTCAGCGCCGGGCTGCTGGACGAGTCGTCCGCGGTGCCCGGCCGCTACTCCTTCGT
>ERZ724503.38-NODE-38-length-34884-cov-16.679750_pt1 | contig 34884 bp, 32 predicted proteins | sample MGYA00376036_ERZ724503 | MGnify/ENA primary metagenome ERZ724503 (study PRJEB28724, sample SAMN07190885) | wastewater metagenome | isolation source: influent of sewage treatment plant in Hong Hong | place: Hong Kong | collected 2016-03-17 ...
TGATAAAGGTTTAAGGTATATCATAGCTTTACCTCAAAAAAATTTAGAAGAAAACTGACTTACAGCTTAATTGGACATCATCAATTTATAAGGTCTCTATAGGCTAAGTTACGTATTTGTTATTTCTTTGATTTTTGTTTCTAATGATTTAATTACATCTATTAAGTCAGCAATTCTTTTGTTTTTTTGTTCATTTGTTTGTGTTAAAAGTTCTAATTCTCTTTTTTGTATTTCAATTGTTTCTTTCGATTCTTTTAATTTTTCTTGAATAGTTGCTTTTTCTTGTTTCAAAGATAATATAGTTCTTGCATATTCATCTGCTTCTTTACTTTTTGTACTCATATGTCCATAATACTTTTCATCTACATTATGCATTTGTAATTCGTAGTGATCAAGCTGTCTTTGTCTATTTAGTACTTTTGTTTTTTGTTCTTCTATTTCATCTTGTAATCTAGGAATATAGGATTCTAATTGTTTATTTTTATCATTTAATTCAATGATTAATTTTTTATAAGAAAGTTCTTTTTTATTGAATTCTTGAATACTTTTTATAACTTTTTTTTGAAATTCTCTTTTTTCTAGGTTTTCTTGAGTTGTAGAAAAACCAATAGTTATGTATTCATCTTTTAAATTTGACTCTAATTTAAAAATTGTATTTTTTAAATAAAAAGTCTCTTTATCTTTTGATATAAATTTTGTATTTCCTGTCCAAATTTGACCTTTTTTTAAGATTTCCCAAGTATTTTCTATTGATTGTTTTGGAATATCTGGATGAATTAATTTATCAAAATTTATATTTCTCAATTCTTCAATCGTATATTTTGAAATTTCTAATAAGCTTTTGTTTGCAAAAGAGATATTTCCATCTACATCCATTTTATAAATCATCGCTACACCATCAACAGCATCTAAATACTTTTGAAGTTCTTTTTGCTTATCTTGAAGTTCTATCTCAAAATATTTTTTCTCACAAACTTCAGTAATTTTTCTTACTAATAAAGATGTGTCTATTGGCTTAATAAGGTAGTTACTAACATTTAAATCTATAGCTTTTAATATATTTTGAGTTTCATTTCTTGCTGTTGTAAGAATTACAGGAATAAAAGGATCTATTTCTCTAATTTTTTCTAACATTTCAAGCCCATTCATAATAGGCATATTTATATCAGATATAATCAAATCTATTTTTTGATTTGTTACTCTTGATTTTTGATATTTTTCAAAACCCTCAAATCCATTTGAAGCTAAAACAACATCACCGAAAAGCTTACTTAAAAGTTTGCCTAGTTTTTCTCTAGCTAAATCTTCATCTTCTACAAAAAGTACTTTTTGGTTTTTTAAAAAATCAGGAGTAAACATCTAAAATCCCTTATTCGTAGGGTGTTGGTGTAGGTGGAAACTCTTCAAAAGCTTTTTTTATAGCATTTGTAATAGAGTTTTTATATTTATGATTTTGCATTGGGTTTGAAAATTGTAGATATTCAATAGCTCCTTGTTCAGTTTTTTCTTTTTTATATACATAGGCTACTTTTTTCCCAAGTTTCAGCGTGTTTTCATAGATTAATTTTGCATAATCATTTATGTATGGAAACTCTTTTTCTTTTATTTTATCACCCCAACAAAAAAATACAAATTTACCATTAGGAATAATATTTGCTGCATCTAAGTACATAATATCTCTATCAAACTCTGTGTTTTGGAAAGAGTTGTATTTTTCTAAATCTTCATTAAATTTAATTAATAAAGTTGAAGCATCAATATTTTCCTCAATTAAATTGAACAGGTTTTTAATTTCTACAATTTTTCCTTCACAAGATTTTCTCATTGCATGTTTAAAAACAGTAATATAAGTTTCAGCTTTTAGCTCAACTAATTTATCAAAATCTTCAAAATCTTGTTCAAGTAAATATTTATTTGCATCAAATCCCATAGGTGTCACAACTGGGTTATATAAAAAAACTGTTCCTATAATATTCTTTTTTCTATCTTTTGCTGTTTTAATTTTTTCTTTTAAATCACGTGCTGTTATCTCTTCATCTTCTTTATTAAAATACATATAACTTTCAGTTAAAAAAACCTCTTCATATTTAGTCTGTATTGTTCCAAAGTATTGCATACAAATCCCTTATTTATTATTGTTATAATATTATCAAATATTAGTGCATAGCTTGCTTAGGCTTTTTTGAGTGTTTTTGATAGATTCTTAGATTTGCACATTCTTGAATCAACTCTTTATAATAGTTTGTGTCATTAAACTCTTTTTGTAAAATATCAAAATATTTGCCATAATTATTTTTTAGATAGTCATTATAAACTTTTTCATTTCCATAATACCAGTATCTTTCCAAATCATATCTACTTAACTCTTTATTGAAATAATCTTGCGTTTTTGTAGCATAAGTAATATCATAAAAAGCAAGTTCAGTTTTTGCTAACATATAAGTAATTTTTGCTTTGAACTCTTTTTCATTTGTTTCATTCAAAGCTTTTGTATAGTGTTTTGTAGCTATTTCAATTTTTTGTTTTTGCAAATCATAATCATTAAAAGAGTAAACACTTCTATAAACTGTTGTTAAAATATTTGAGTTTCCAAAGTAGCTAAGATTGTATAACGCATTAGCAAAAAGATAGTTATCCATCGCACTTTTTGGATTTTTTACAAGCTCATTTTGTATTACAATAATTTTTTCTAAAAACTCTTTTATACTCATTATTTCCTCTTTCCCACTTCTATTATTTCCTTTGATAAGAGCATTAAAAGGGTTAAATTGAATTTTTTCATTTAAAATAGGAGAATTAAGTTTTAGAGCTTCTTCAAATTTTAGATTATTAATTAGGAGTTTTGTTTTTGCATTTAAAAGATTTTCATCTAATACAAATTTATTATTTTGTTCTTTTAATAAATTTTGTTTTGCATATCTTAACGCAAAATGTTCTTTAATTTTTGAGTCTTTTGGGTTTTGCATAAAGTTTTCAAATTTTTCTAAAAAATCTAAATCAAAAACAGCAGTATCTAAATAATTGATATTCTTTGCTAAAAAAGCATTAAATTTATCATTTTGATTTAAATATAATTTTTCTAAAACCACAAAAGTATAATCATGAATTGAAGTCGAATTTATCTCATTTTTTGTTAAAATCGTCATCTTTTCATAAATCTTATTTTCAGTTTTTGTATCAATATTTTTTAATTGTTCTAAATATAAAATATAAGAAAGTGTTTGAACTTCGTGTGAGTTTGGGTAAATTCTTAGTAATTCATTTGTGATTTCTAAACTTTTTTCAAAGTTTTTTTCATACAAATGAAAATATGCAAGACTTAAATTCACTAAATACATATCATCTTTTTTTATAGTATTTAAAAATTCAATATATTTTTTAAAGTTGAAATTTCTTTCGTAGTCACTGTGTTGGTCAAAGTAATGTTGAGTATTTAAAAGTTCTCTAAAAAGAACAAATTCAAACCATTTTGAGTTTTTATCTAGGGTATAAATATTTTGTAACTCTTCTAAAACATTGCTATTTTCATTTAAAGCTCGAAGAGCGTAAAATTTTGTTTTTTCTTCGTTTGATTTTGCTAAATTTAGAAGTTCGTTCCATTGTTCATTTGTTTTAATATGAAAAAAGTTGTAGTAACTTAAATGAGAATTGATTTTGTCTTCACTAAATAGTCTTGAAAATTCATAAACCCCTTTAACAGTTTCTCCATTTTTCACTAAAGCTCCTGCATATAGTCCTAAAATCCAATCTTTTACAACAGTTTGGGTATTGTTTTCTAGTAAATATTTGTATTTTTCATAGATTTTTAGGGGATTGTGTTTTTTGTAGTGGGCAAGTCTTAATGCTAGGTAAAAATATCTGAGTTTTAACCAAGAGGAACTTGTCTCATCAATTTTATGTAAGGCTTCATTTAGAAGTAGATTATAATCTTTTAACTTTGTTTTTTCTTCATCGCTAAAATAGTAGTGAAGAGTTACGTGTTCTTCTTGTTCTTTTACAAAATTTATATAATCCAAAATCTCTTTATCTTTTAAATTTTGAAGATTAATTCTTTTATAAACAAATTCTTCTACTTCTTGTAAAGAATAAATATCTTTTAACTCTTTTTTCCACTCTTTAAGATTTTTTTCTTTGTTTTTTTCTTCATAAGCCCAAATAATTGTATTATAAACATTTGCTGAATTTATCTCTTCAGAGATATTTGAAAAAGGGATATTTCTATTTTCTAAAAAAACAAACTCTTTTTGATTATAATCCCAGCCATCAGCACAAGCTAAAATAGAGAGTTTTATAAGAATTACTAAAATTAAAGCCCTTAAAAGCATAAATTTCCTTTAAAATTTTTTGCCTCATTGTAACATGTTCTTATTAACTTTTAATTGACAAACAAATATGATAGCGATTCTCAAACTAAACTATAGGAGTATTAAATGTCAAATTTTTCCAAAAATTCTATATGGATGTTGATGATTATCTCAGCAATTATTTTTGCAATTACTATGGGTGTTAGGCAATCTTTAGGGCTTTTTATAGCTCCTATAAATTCTTCATTGGGGTTTGACATAGTTTCTATCAGTTTTGCATTGGCAATTGGTCAATTTATTTGGGGTCTTGCTCAACCAATATTTGGAGCAATTGCTGATAAAAAAGGTTCTATAGGAGTTCTGATTTTTGGTGCTTTTTTGATGTTTTTTGGACTTGTTTTAACTCCTTTTGTAAAATCTGATTTTGGTTTGATTTTAACTTTAGGAATTTTAAGTGCAGCAGGAGCAGGAGCTGGTAGTTTTTCTATTTTAATTGGTGCATCAGCTAAACAAATGCCAATAGAAAAACGAGCATTTGCAGGAGGTTTTATAAATGCAGGAGGTTCTTTTGGGCAGTTTATCTTTGCTCCTTTATCTCAAGCTATTATAAATGGATTTGGTTGGGTATATGCGATGTTCACTCTTGCAATTACTACTCTTTTTACAATACCTTTGGCATATTTACTGAAAAATAAAGAAAAAAGAGAAAAATTTGAAGAAAATATAAGTGTTTTTGATAATATAAATTTAAAACAGCAAATTATTCAAGCATTTAAAAATAAAAATTATCTCTATCTTCATGCTGGATTTTTTACTTGTGGTTTTCATATTGCCTTTTTAGTAACTCATTTACCAGGAGAAGTTGCCATGTGTGGACATACAGCAAGTGTTTCAGCTACAGCTTTAGCTTTGATTGGTTTTTTTAATATTTTTGGAAGTTTATATTCTGGATATTTAGGTTCAAAATATAAAATGAAGTATATTCTAGCAATTTTATATGCAAGTAGGGCAATAATGATAATTGTTTATTTAATTTCTCCAAAAACAGAATTAAATTTTTATATTTTTGCTTCATTTTTAGGTCTTACTTGGCTTGCAACTGTTCCTCCAACTGCTGGATTAGTTGGAAAATTATTTGGTACAAAATATTTGGCGACTCTTTTTGGTTTAACTCTTTTAACACATCAAATTGGTGGATTTCTTGGTGCATGGATGGGTGGACTTTTTATCAAATATAGCGGTGATTATTCATGGATGTGGTATTTAGATATTGAATTAGCATTATTAGCTGCAATTGTTAATCTATTAATAAAAGAAGATGATTTAAAAAAGGTATAGATTAAATTTATAATAAAATGAAAACTAAATTTTCATTTTATTAAAGTTTCTAAATTATATTTATCTTTATATTTTAAAGTATAAAAAATGATTTCATCGAATCTATTGTTTGAAAGTTTTAAAAAATCATCTAAAGCTATTTTTATCTCGTTTTCACTTGAATCTTCAAATCTAAAAATATCATCTTTATATATATACCGTCCCATAAAATAAGAACTATTTAGAGTTTTATATATATTTGGAGAGATTTGTTCAAAATTTGAATCAAAATCTTTTTTCTCAATACCTTCAAAAATACTTAAAGCTTTATTCTGTCTAAATTGAATAGCTTGTGAATAAAGTGGAAGGGCTAGTTTTAGTTTTAATTTATAAGTGTTGAAATTGTAATGATATTTTTTTGCAATTTCATTATCTAAAATAGAGTTTTTCGTGTTAATATCTGAAATATTTGACATATTATAATACATCAAAACCCCATAATCTACAGGTGGAATTCCTGTTTTTTGATAATATTTTATTTGATGAAGTCTAATAGTGGCACTTAAAGTTTTATTTAATTTTGTTTTTAAATCAAGAAGAAGTTTAAAATAATTTGATTGACTTAAGTTTGACCAGTCACAATCTATTTGAAGCTCACTAAAATTATAATTTTTTAAACCTTGTAAAATTCTATCTGAAACCAAAGAATAATCTACATTCTGCATAGTTTCATTTGTGATGTAAACAACAGGAATAAAATCTTTTGGTGTTTCTTGCAAATTTGATTTTATAATTTCAAGTTTTGTAGAATATGCAATATCTAAAACCTTTATATATAGTTTTTCTTTTATTTTTTTTTCATTAAAACTATTTTCCCAAGAGTAAAAAGAGATAGTTAAATTTGGTAATTTTTGACTTTTTGTGAAAATAAAAGCTATTGCTAGAAAGCTAATAAATAAAATGATTAGAGTCTTTTTCATACTTTTTTAATCCGATTTTTTCTAAGCCATTCTTCTTGTAATTCTTTACTTTTTTTATTATCAGCTCTTTTACTTACAAATCTTGATTTTACATAAGAGGTTGTTTCATCATTTTCATTATAAGTATAACTCAGGTTTAAATCAGCCATTTGTATGGTTTTTTTAGCTCTTGTTGCTGCGACATAATAGATATTTAATTCTTCATTTGCTCTTTGAAAAGAGAGTTTATTTTTTGTATTTACAAGCTCTTTTTTTGAGATAAAATCATCCGCCATAATTACTTGTTCATACTCCAAACCTTTTGATTTATGGGTTGTTGTAAAGATGATATCAGCGTCTTTTTTATCATTTACAAGATGTTCTTTTATCTTTTTATTTATCTCAAAAATATTATCTCCATAAGTATTGATAAACTTGATAATATTTAAATAATCTTGATTTTTTGTATCTTTTGCAAATTGTTCTAGTTCTGCAATTGTCTCAAAATCTTTGATTTCATCTATTGTGATTTTGTCATTTTTCTTCTGTTTTAAATAAAAAATTGAATAAACAGTTTGATTCATAAAAGAATATGAATTATATCCGCCTTCAAAATAGATTTTTTTCTTATCATGAATAAAATAGACTAATTGTTGAATTAGTCCAAAAGTACTTCGTGCAATTACACAAAAGGGTTTAGAAAAATTTATAAATTCACGTCCAATTTTTGTGTTTGTTTCTACTCCTGAAATTTTTAAGAGTCTAGTTTTAGTTATTTCATATAAACTATTTAAGTTTGATTCTAGAGTTTTAGCATAGTTATCACCGAATCTAAAACTTTTTGTTAAATCAAAAGAAGGTAAATCTATTTTATTTAAAGCATTTGTTGCGAATCTAAAAGTATAAATTTGCTGAAATGAATCACCCACATAAATTCGTCTGCAATTTAGATTTTCAATAATTCCTATCATAACATCTGAAATATCTTGAGCTTCATCAACCAAAACTAAGTCATAATTTAGATTATTAGATATTTTTTTATTTAGATAAAACATTTTTAAATAAAAATCATGAGTTGCTTCAATTTGTTTGTTTTTCATATTTGAAAGTATTGTTTTTAAATGTTCAATTGCTCTTTTTTCATTTTTATTCAAAAGTTCTAAGACTTTTGCACCTAAATCAGATTGTTTTTTATAGCTTTCAAGAAGTTTTGAATCAAGAGCTATTAAAGATGAGTTACAGTAAAAATTTACCAAATCTTTTATTAATGCGATATATTCGGCAATTGGATAATAGGCTTTTTGATGTTCTCTTAGTTCATATGTTGTGATTATTTTTTCAATAACATGATTTTTTAAATCAGCTGTTAAAGCATAATTATAAGCTTCAATTTTATTATAAGCAAGAGAATGAATCGTACTTATTTGTAAATATGGGAGTTTGTAATCTTTTAATTTTTCTTGAAGTGAAGTCTGCAAAGATTTGTTATATGCTAAATACAAAATCTTTAAATGAGAATTTTTTTTTGCGTATTCAAGAAGAGTTGTAGTTTTTCCACTTCCTGCAACGGCATTGATTTTGAAAGAGAGTTCCTTTGTATTGATTATCTCTTCTTGTTCTTTAGTTAAATTCATTTTGTAATTTTAGCAAGCATTTCTAAATTACTTATAAAAAGTAATTAAAAATAAGATATAAACTTTCATAAGTTATTTCATTATCAAAATTAAGTATAATAGCCCCTTTATCGCAGGAAAGAAAATATGAAAATTACTAGAGTAAAAAATTTTTCATTGTCAATTACATTAATAATTATTTTCCTAATTGATTTTGGACTAATTGTTAATACTAATAATAAATGGAATGAAACAGTAAAAAAGATAGATACTCTAAGTTTTGAAACAACTCTCAAAGAAAAATACATAAAAAGTACATTAGAAAAGAGAAATGAAGAGTTTACTTGGACTCTTTCTTTGTTTGCTTTATCAAATTTTATAGGAGTAATTCTTCTTTTTTTATATAGAAAAGAAAAAAATGAATATGAATCAAATCTTTATAATGAAAAAGAAAAGGCAATTATTACTTTGAAAAGTATTGGAGATGCTGTAATTACAACAGATAAAAAGGCTGTAATTACTTTTATGAATCCAATTGCTGAAAGAATTTTAGGATACAAAAATGAAAAAGTTGTCGGACAAAATATAAATAAAATTCTAAATCTAATAGATATTCGAACTAAAAAAACTATTAATCTTCATATGAATAAAGTTCTAGAATTAGGGAAAATAAGAGCTTTAACTGAAAATATAGGTTTGATAAATAAATATAAAGAAATATATGAAATTGAAGATTCAATAGCTCCAATAAAAGATAAACAAGGTGATATTTTAGGAGCAGTTTTTGTTTTTCATGATGTTACAAAACAAAATGAATATAGAAGAAAATTAAATGAAAATGAAAAGGTTTTAATTCAACAATCAAAAAGCTCTGCAATGGCTGAAATGTTAGAAAATATGGCACATCATTGGAGACAACCCTTATCTTTAATTTCAACTTTGGCAACGGGTATTAAAATAAAAAAAGAGATAAAAGACTTGAGTGATGAGTATTTGATAGATTCTTTAGAAAAAATTAATGAATCAAGTCAAAACTTATCAAAAGTAATTGATGATTTTACGGTATTTTTACAGCCGACTTTAAAAAAAGAAGAAGGGTTTCTTTTGGCTGATGCTTTAAAAAAAGCAATTACAATTTTAGAATCGAATTTAAAAAATAAAGATATTAACATCATTTCTAATGTTGAAGAAATAGAATTGAGTAGTTATGAAAATGAATGGATGCAGGTATTTATAGCATTTATAAATAATTCAATAGATAGCTTATCTTTAAAAAATGATAAAAAATATATTTTTATTGATATGTATAAAAAAGAGAATGAAATTATTGTTACATTTTTAGACAATGGTGGTGGAATCTCAACAGATATTTTAAGTAGAATTTTTGAGCCTTATTTTACTACAAAATACAAATCTCAAGGTAAAGGAATTAGCCTTTATATTAGTCAAAAGATAATTACAAATCTTATAAAAGGTAAAATTAAAGTTGAAAATGAAAACTTTAGTTTCGCAGATGAACAATATAAAGGGGCTAAATTCACTATTATTTTTAATCAGTTCAAATAAAAACCCTCTTGCTTTCTACTTTTTTTATATCTGAATAATTATCTAAATAATCAAGATAAGTTATAAGATACTTTCTACTTAAATCAAATCTTTGTTTAAAGTTTGAAAGTTCGATATATCCATCTTCTTTGATGATTTCTTTCATCGTTTTTACTATTTTATTCAGACTTTCAAAATGAATAAAAAGATTGTGTTGAAGTCTTATTACTTGTTTTTTTGCCGTTAAGGATTTTAAAATATCATCGCCTAATTTTCTATCAATATCCAAATCATCATAGATATTATAAGGTGCAGTTGGACTTACATCTTCATTTTTTAGTCTTCGTAAAACAATATTTTCCAAATCTTTTGCAAAATCTTCTTTGATATTTGCATTTTTATATAAAGAGATTTCTTGTATCAAAAAATCTTCACTTACAAGTTCATCTAAACAAAGTTGTATAAAAGCCTGACTTGCCCATTTTAGTCTTAGGTTTATCGAAGAGTTTGAAAGTAGAGCATAAGAGTTTTTTGTATAAATCTCTTTTATATAATTTTTTATTTCCTCTTTTGTATCAAGTGGATAAATAACCAACTCTTTAACATCCACAAAAACATCATCCATATTCTTTGCAAAACTAATTGCTTCTTCATGAGATAGTGCAAATCTTTGAGTTGAAGAGATGATTCCTAAGCCTTTTTTATGAGCCTCTAAAAGTTCTTTATAGGCACTTATAAAGTCTTTTTTATCCAAGGCTTCAAGTAGTTTTTTCTTTTGATTTTTTTTCATTGGGTCAATTATTGGATTTAAAATAGTTCCACCACAAATCGTCTCATTTCCTAATCTTAAGATGATTTTTTCGCCAAAAATTGTAAAAAGTTGTTCATTTGCTTTTAGGGTTGCAAAACCTTCTTCAAGGTTTGTAATACAATCAAAAAGTAAAATTTTTACATCAACTTTTTTTGCTCCCACAAATAAAGTATAGGTTTGATTGTGATTTAGTTTTTTATTTTTTAAAGATTTAAAAGAGATATCAACTCCATCAAATCCTCTAATATGACCTTTTTTTGTAATTAAATCGCCTTTTTGTATGTTGGTAATATTTATATTTTGTAAATTTAAAGCAGCTCTAGAAGAGATATTTGCTTCAAGGGCATTTTGGTTATGAACTTGAATATTTTTTATTTTTGTCTCTTTTTGACTTTGACAAATAAAAAGTTTTTCATCAAGTTCACATTTCTTTCCTAAAACTGTTCCTGTTACAACTGTTCCTATTCCTTTTGGAGAAAAAACTCTATCTACATAAAATCTAAAAAAATTCTCTTCTTGTTTGGTCGAATTTTTTATACTAAAAAGTTGATTTTTTAGTTTTTCTATAGAAGTTTCATCATAAATTGAAACAGCTAAGATAAATTTAATTTCAAAATCAAAATCTTTTAAAAACTCTAAAATCTCCTCTTTTTTTAGTTCAAGTTCATCAAGAGTAACTAAATCTTTTTTAGTTATTACTACAATTATCTCTTTAAGTCCTAGTAAATTTATGATTTCAATATGTTCGATGGTTTGGGGTTTTATTCCTTCATTTGCACTAATTACGAGCATCACATAATCAAATCCAAAAGCACCTGCTATCATGTTTTTTACAAGTTTTTCATGCCCAGGAACATCAATAAAAGCTATGTTCTGTTGGGCTTTAGTGAGGTTTGAAAAAGATAAATCAATAGTAATTCCACGTTGTTTTTCTTCATTTGTACTATCTCCTTCAAAACCATTTAACGCATGAATTAAAGCAGTTTTTCCATGGTCTATATGACCTGCTGTTCCTATTATAATATTTGACATTAATTAAATAAACCTTTCAAAATATTTTCCAATTTTTCAAGTTCGTTTTCTTGAATAGTTCTAAAATCAAGTAGAACTTTTTCATTTTCAATTCTACTTATGATTAGATTTTCTCTTAATAGTTCTTCTAATTTGTTTGGTTTGTAGTTTTTGTATTGTAAAGATAAAGCAATAGATGGAATTTTTTTATTTGGAGTTGTTCCTCCTCCTACCATTGTGTGAGTTTTTATAACTTCACAACTATAAATATTTTCTATTTTTTCTTTTAATCTATTTGCTCTTTGTTCTAAAATCTCAGCTGAAGTAAAAAGCATTTTTAAAGTAGGAATTTGTTTTAAATCATTCTTTAAATATGAATTTAGCGTATCTTCAAGAAGTGCTAAAGTTATTTTATCAACTCTTAACATTCTTAGAAGTTGATTTTTTTTGATTTTTTCTATTAGCTCTTTTTTTCCTATAATAATTCCTGCTTGTACACTTCCTAAAAGTTTGTCTCCTGAAAAACTGAGTAAACTAGGATTGTATTTCATGATTTCTAAAATTGAAGGTTCATCTTTGTTTAGATTGTATGGTAAATCAATCATATGACCGCTTCCCATATCATAATAATCTATAACATTGTTTTGCTGTGCTACTTTTACAATTTCTTCAAAACTAACTTCACTTGAAAAACCCTCAATAGAGTAGTTTGATTTGTGAACTTTCATAAGCATAGATGTTTTTTCATTTATAGCATTTTCATAATCTCTTAAATGAGTTTTATTTGTAGTTCCTATTTCTTTTAATATAGCTCCACTTTGAGCCATAACCTCAGGAACTCTAAAGCTTCCACCAATTTCTACAAGTTCACCTCGACTCACAACTACTTCTTTATTTTTACAAAAAGTATTTAAAATCAAAAAAACAGCACTTGCGTTGTTATTTACTACAATTGCATCTTCACAATTTGTGAGTGCTTTTAGGGTTTTTGTGATGTGAGCATATCTTTCACCTCTTTTCCCTTCAGCTAAGTCATATTCTAGGTTATTGTATGTTGTGGCTATTTGGATGGCTTTTTTTAGTGAGTTTTCATCTAATAAACTTCTTCCAAGATTTGTATGAACGATAATTCCTGTGGCATTTATAAGGCTTTTTAAAGATGGAGATATTAAGTTCTCATAATTTTGTAAAACTTCACAGATTAAATTTTGTTCATTTATCTCTTTGATATTTTCATTTAAAATATTATTTCGTAGATTTGTTATAACTTCTTTTGAAATTTTAGTTATCAAACTTGTAGATAATCCTTCAAAAGCTTTGTGTGTGATAAACTTATCAACCTTTGGAATAGATTTTAGTAAAATCATTTTTACCCTTTCAGATGGTTTTAAAATTGTTTGCTGTAATATTTCTTTCTTACAAAAAAGTGGGAGACAAGTGTACCTGGTGGGCACCACAGGCTTCAACCCTGATTGACGGTTTATGTGTAATACGCCGTGGGAGGTTCGATTCCTTCGTCTTCTCGCCACTTATAATCAAGAAATTATATCTTAATTTATTCATCAATAGCTTAAAAGGTAAAAATTAATTTACCATAAAAAAATAAAAGGTATAAAGTCTCTTTGTAAAGTTAAACTTTTAACAGGTGAGTTCGTAGATGCATATATTTATGCTTTAAAAAAAGAAGAAAAGATTCTTCTTTTTAGTGAATAATTATTGGAGTGATTCCTCTTGGAATTACAACTCCTATAATACTTGCATAACCAAAAGATAACTCTTCAAGCTCTTTTATATACTCTTTTGCATCGTTTTCTTTCATAGCTATTAGTAAGCCACCTGAAGTTTGAGCATCACAAAGTAGGGCTTTACAATAATTTGATAGATTACTCATATATGTTATTTTATCATCTACATATTTCATATTTCTTTTTGTTCCACCTGGAATTACATCATCATTGGCTAAGTCAATAGCTTCACTTATTATTGGAACACTTGAACATGAAATAGAAAAAGTTACTAAATCATTTGTACACTCTAAAGCATGACCCATAAGCCCAAAACCTGTGATATCTGTACAAGAACTTACTTCATATTTTCTCATTATTTTTGATGGCAAATAGTTTAAACTTGCCATTATTTTTGCACAATCCTTTATCAAGTCAAGAGGTAATAAATCTCTTTTTATTGCTGTTGTTAATATTCCCATTCCAAGAGGTTTTGTAAGAACTAAAACATGACCTATTTTTGAAGTGTTATTTCTAATAATTTTATTTGGATGAATCATTCCTGTTACTGATAATCCATAGTACATTTCAGGTGATTCAATAGTATGCCCACCTAAAAGTACTCCTCCACACTCTTTTATTTTTTCATTTCCACCTCTTAAAATAAGTCCTAAAGCCTCTTTTGATATATTTTTTTTATCAAAACCTACTATATTCATAGCTGTTTTTACATCAGCTCCCATTGCAAATACATCACTAAGTGCATTTGCTGCTGCTATTTGTCCATAAATATATGGGTCATCAACAACAGGAGTTATAAAATCGAGTGTTTGAACTATGGCTTGGTCTTCATTTATTTGATAAACACTTGCATCTTCACTTGTATCAAATCCTACTAAAATTCTCTCATCGCTTGGAGTTAAACCGCAAATAGTTTGTTTAAGGTCACCCGGACCCATCTTTGCGGCTCAACCAGCGGCTTGAACGAATTTTGTTAGTTTATATTCATTATTCATTTTAAGCATTTCCTAGCTTTTTTTAAATTTAAGTTTTATTATACAAATCTTTAATTAAATATAGTTAAAAATAAGTAAATGTTTTTTTACTTTTTAAGCTTTTGTTTATAAATGATATATTAAGATTTCCAACAATTAGTTCAAGACCATAGGTTATGGTTTGACATAAAGAGAGCTTACTCACTTTATCTCTTAATAGAACAAAAACTATTAGAGGTTTTATCTTAATGAAAAGAAGAACATTTTTAAAAACAACAGCTGCTTTATCAGGTGCAGTTATTTTAGCTCCTAATTTTGCATTTGCAAAGGAAGAATCAAATCCATTTGGAATTACGAAAAATCCAAGAAAATTTAGCGTTTTAAACAACTATTCATTTAATCCAAGCCAAGAGATTACTCAACTTTGGATTCCACTTCCAAAAGATGAAAGTTATCATAAGGTTGTAGATTTTGCTTATAAAGGAAATTTTAGTGAAGCAAAAGTTGTTAAAAATGAGTATGATTCAAGAGTTTTATATGTAAAATGGGACAAATCAGATAAAAAATCTGAATTAGAAGTGAACTTTGATGTAATTATGCAAGAAAGAACAACTGATTTTTCAAAAGCTACAACAAATACAAACTATCCAAGTGAGATAAAAATTTATTTAGATGGCACTTCTCATATTCCAGTAACAACAAATTTACAAGATTATGCTAAAAATATAACAAAAAATTCAAAAACACCTTTAGAAAAAGCTCAAGCTATTTATGATTGGACAGTTACAACTATGTATAGAGATGAAAGTGTAGTTGGTTGTGGAATAGGAGATGCTAAAAAATCTATAGAAGAGAAAATTTATGGTGGAAAATGTACAGATATTAGTTCGGTTTTTGTATGTTTATTAAGAAATGTAGGTATTCCTTCAAGAGAAGTTTTTGGTATTAGAGTAGGGCAATCTAAAATCTCTAATGCTTGTGGAAAAGCTAATGAAAAAGGCTTTGCTGATGTATCAACAGCTCAACATTGTCGTGCTGAGTTTTATATTGATGGAATAGGTTGGATTCCTGTTGATCCAGCTGATGTTACAAAAGTAAGACTTGCTGAAAAATTAACAAATGAAGACCAAAAAGTAAAAGATGTTAAAAAATATTTCTTTGGTTCATGGGAGATGAATTGGGTTGCATTTAATAGTGCAAGAGATTTTATTTTAACTCCAAAACCAACACAATATCCACTAAATATGCTGGGTTATCCTTATGCTGAAGTTGGTGAAGATACGCTTGATTATTATAAGCCAAAAGAGTTTGTATATTCATATACTTCTCAAGAGAGAATATGAAAAAAGATAATTTAATGATGATTAGTGCGGTTTTTACTGCACTATTATCAACACTTTGTTGTTTACCTGCTTTTTTATTTCTATTTTTTGGAGTATCAAGTGGTGTTTTGACATATTTTACAACTTTGGAATATTCAAGGATTCCTTTATCTATTTTAACTATATTCTTTTTTATTTTTGCATTCAAAAATATAAAACAAAAGATTTCTTGTAAATGTTCAAAAAAAGAGATTTTAAAACAATATGTTTTATTTTTAATGTTTTTTATATTGATAATCTTTTTGCTTTTTTATCCTGAGTTAATACCTTTTTTTATGGATTAGATTATGAAAAGTATAGTTTTGTTTTTTATGTTTTTTAATTTTATATTTGCATCAAATATTTCAATTATAAAAGTTGAAGGTATGCACTGTCCTTTATGTACAACAGCTGTTAAAAAAGCTATAAAACAGTTAGAAGGAGTAGAAAAAGTAAGTGCGATTTTAAATACAAAAGAGGTAACTGTAATCTATGATGAAAAGCTAAAAATGCAAAATATTTTAGATGCTATAAAAACTACTTCATACGAAGGGGTAGTGACTTCTACAAAAAAGTATGAAGAGTAAAAATAGGGTTAAATATTTTCTAAAGCAGTTTCATTAAATCTATAGGTTTTATGTTGAACTTTTACTAAAATATTTTTCTCTGCTAAATCTTTGAATAGCTTTATTAATGTTGGTTTTGAAATAGAAAAAATTTCCATAATATCTGTATATGAAGCTACAAAAAGATTTTCATTATCTAAATTATTTATTATATATTTTATAATTGCTACTTGTTTTCCATCTGTTATTGCTGAAATGGTTTTTATTACGTTATTGTTTTTAACAATCTCTTTTTGCTGTACACTAGGAAGTAAAATATCATGTAAACTATTTAGCAACTCTTTTATATTTATAGGTTTTACTATATAGTTTTCTACTTTTAATCTTATTGCTTCAAGAAGATATTGCGTATCTGTATGTGCTGTTGTTAAAATAGTTGGGACATTTATATTTTTATTTTTTATGTGCTTTAAAAAATCAATTCCATTTTCGTCTTTAAGTAAAATATCACAAATAATCACATCAATTTTTTTGTGTAATAAAATATCCATTGCTTCTTTTGAAGTTTTTACTCCATATATATTATTGACGAAATCTGTCAAAATATCACTTGTATGTTTTAATAAATTTTCATCATCTTCTAAATACAAGATATTGAAATTGTGTAAAATATTCAAATTTTTATTATTCATTTTCTCTCTTATTTATTTCATTTATTGGTATTTTTATTGTAAATAAAGAGCATTTAAAAACTCGCTCATCTTTTATTTTATGTAAAATATTTTTACAAGATATCTCGCCATTCATATGTTTTTCGATTATTTGCTTTGACATATAAAGACCAATTCCTGTTCCTGCACTTTTGTATTTTGTTGTGTAATATGGTTCAAAAATTTTTGGTAAAATATCTTGTGGAATTCCTCCACCATTGTCTAAAATATTTACTACAAGATGATTTTTAAACCTATTTACAATGATTTTTAATATTCTATCATTTTTGTCAACATTAGAACATAAAGCATCTTTTGAATTTGAGATAATATTTAAAAATACGTGAGATAATTCATTGTAGAAACTATTTATTTCAACATCTTTTCTTATTTTTAAATTTACCTTTATATTTTCTTGAATTAATAAATATTTTGATAGTTCAATAGAGTGTTCAATACAATTTTTTATGCTAAATCTACTTTTTACCTTATTTGGAGAAAAAAAGTTCTTAAAATCATCAAGCGTATTTGACATATTAGAAGCAAGAAGTAAAGCATCATTTACTTTTTCATCTACAAAAGTAGGAGTCAATTTTCCTAAAGACATTTTTGTTTGAAAACTTTGAATAATCATAGTAATAGAACCCAAAGGTTGTCTCCATTGATGAGCAATATTATTTAACATCTCTCCCAAAGAAGCAAACCGTGCTTGTTGGAACATAATAATATCTTTTTTCCTATTTTGAGCAACTTCTTTTGAAATTTTTATCTCAAGATAGTTGTTTAATTCTTGAAGTTCTTTGGTTTTTTTATTTACTTTTTGCTCTAATGAATTATGAAGTTTTCTAAAATTACCAATAATTAATAAAGATAAAATAACAGAAAACAAAAATACTATAAAAATAGAGATAATTGAAAAAATAAGAATAATATTGAAAATTTTATCGGTATTTCTTTTTTCATTAATTGCTAGATTCAAATCATAGTTTATCAAACTAGTTAAATATATTGAAATAGCATTTATTTCAAGATTTAGATTGATAAAATAATCGTCTTCTTTTATTAAAGAAATTCTTGTTATTTCATTTTTTATTAGCTCTTTTTTCTTATTGATATTCATCATAATTGAATTTTTTAACTCTTTATTTTCGTAATAATTTTCTTCTTTTATTATAAAAGTTTTAATAAAAGTTGTTAATATTTCTTTGTTTTGAAGTTTTATTTGTTGTTTATAGGCATCCCAGTTTTTATCAATGATTTCTTGTGCTAAATCTAAAACTTCTAGAGTTTGTGTAAAATTTATCTGTTTTTTCTCAAAATCAACTAAGGTATCTTGAATATTTACTTTATATGAATCTTTTATATTTTCAAGTTGCATCAAACTTTTTGTTCTTTTGTCAAACAAAATATCAAAATCTTGTTTCATGGTAAAAATAGATATTTGAGATAAAATAATAATACAAATCATTCCTCCCGCGATAATAAAAACTAAAAAAGCAGTTTTATAATTAAAATTTAATTTATCAAAATAAGAGAGTAAAAAATCTAATCTTTTTTTCATTTTTGAATCTCTATAAATTGATTATTTTTGTATTCAAAAAGATAAACATGATTTGATAGTTGTGTTTTATTATAGTCTAAAGTGATACCTTCCAAAAGATTTTTTGGTGTTGCTTTTAGCATATATAAAAACTTTTCTCTAGTAATTCCACCTTTCATTTTTGATATTGCATTTACTAAAATTTTTGAGGATAAAAAAGCTTCAAATGATAAAAATCCTAACTCTTCTTGTGGATAATATTTTTTCATCAATTCTTGATACTCTTTTGCAATAGGAATATTTATATTTGCGTAGCTTGGAACTATTTGTGAAAAAATAAGGTTTTTTGTATTTGAATTGAGATTTTCTAACTCTTTTACCATAGAATTTGCATCACCAAATGAGATATTACAAAATATTACATCTTTTAAATTTTCATTTTCTTTTGCTCTTTTTATAAATAAAGAGTTGGTTTTATACGCTCCAATCATAAAAATAACTTCAGGTTTTGCATCTTTTATTTTTGTAAAAGCATGATTTATTGATAAAGTATTTCTTTTATAAGAACCTTCAGCCACTAATTTTAGATTCTTTTGCTGTAAAGAGTTTACCAAAGAGATATAACCTTCTTCTCCATAATCATCATTTTGATAAAAAACAGCAATTTTGTTTAATCTCTTTTCTTCTTTTAAATAATTGATTAAAGTTTCTATTTCTTGTTTATATGAAGCTCTAAAATTTATAAAATTTTTATTTGTTTCATCTCTTAAAAAAGAAGCTCCAGAAAAAGCTGAAAAAAATGGAATATCTTCATCATACAAAATAGGTAAAACTCTTTTTACTGTTGGAGTACCTACATATCCAAAAAGAGCAAAAATTTTATCTTCATAAATTAGCTTTTGGGTATTTTCATAAGTCAATTCAGGTTCATATTTATCATCATAAACTAGAAATTCTATCTTTTTATCTTTTATTAGATTGTTTTCATTTGCATAGGAAAAATATGCGTTAACTCCTGTTTTTACAGCATTTCCCCAAGATTTGATAATCCCTGTATTTGGCAATGAAGCTCCAACAACTAAAGTTTGATTTTTAAAAACTTCATCTTTAAAATAGATGTAAAAAATAATAAATATAAATATAATAATAGGTAATCTTTTTAACATAAGAAAGTTTACAGAAAAATACTTTAAATAAGTAACACATTAATTCAAAATGGTAAAATATTTTTTAACTTTTAAGGTACAATTAATTTTTAAAAAAATAGAATAAGTAAAATATTTTTTACTAAAAGGGCATAGTTTATGCAAGAGTTTATATATTATAATGACAAAGGGATTGATTTTCCTCTTACAGAAGATATATTTGTAACAACAAATATTGAAGATGCCAAAAATAAAAGTTTTATCATCTCAAATACGGATGAAATAAAAAGCGAATTAACTGCAAAAGAGATAGATTTTTATATCAAAAATTCACAAGATAATCTAGCAACTAAAATCAAAAATGTCTCTAAACTTTATGAAATAGCGGCAACTAAGTATGATTTTGCACAGGATATTTCTTATTCGCAAGAAGTTTCAAATGAACTTTTATTAATTACAAATAGTAAAGAAGAGTATGAAGAATTTATTTCAAAAGTAAATGCTAGTGATTTTGAATTATTTTCTATAAATGAAAATATTATAAAAGATATTAAAGGACATATAGGAAATCTTCAAGTTACAGTTTTAGATGAAGATGAAGATATCACTTTAAATGTTTCTCAAATAGTTTGGTTTGATGCAAAACAGCCTAGAAAAGAAAGAATAGGTATTTTTGACCCAAATTTATCAAGTATAGATGAAGTAATTCAAACTTTAAAAAACAATATAAATTCATATTCTTACAAAAAATTCACTACTTATGATTCTACTATTTGTCAATATCATGAAAGAAGAGAAGAAATTTGTAGTAAATGTGAAGAGGTTTGTCCAACTGTTGCAATAACAAAAGATGATAAAACAAAAACTTTAACTTTCTCTCAAATTGATTGTCATGGCTGTGGTGGCTGTATCTCAGTTTGTCCAAGTGGAGCGGTTGATTATGCACCATCAAATAAAGAAGCACTTTTTGAAATGAGTAAATTTTATAAAAACACTCATCCTTTGGTTATCCCTGCTAAGATGAATCTGGAAAATTTAGAGGTTTCTTTAAAAGAAAATATTTTACCTTTTGCAATTGAAGGCGAAAAATTCTTACATGAAGCCTCTTTTTTAACTCTTCTTCAAATGTCTGGTTCTCAAGTGATTTTTTATAGTGATTTTCTTTCAAAAGGGAGTAAAGACGCTATTAGAATTTTAAATGAGATTTATCAAAAAAGATATCAAAAAGATGCAATTTTAATTGCCATGAATCCCAAAGAGTTACAAAAAGCTGTAGAAGAGATATCTTTTGTAGAAGATTCTTATTTTAACTTTAATCAAGAAACTCTTAAAAAAAGAGAGATATTTTCACATAGACTTGAAAAAATAGTTGGCAATGATGATTTAGGAGTTATTTCTACAGGCGAACATGTTCATTATGGAAAAGTTGAAGTAAATCAAGATACTTGTACTTTATGTTTAGTTTGTGTTGGAGCATGTAATGTTGGGGCTTTAATTGCTGATGCGAAAGATAATACTTTAAGATTAAATCCATCTATTTGTACAGCTTGTGGTTACTGTGAAGTTTCATGTCCAGAAAAAGATTGTTTGACAATAAAAAGAGATATTATCGAACTTAAACCATCTTGGTTTAAAGAAAATATTTTGGCACAAGACGAGCTTTTTGCCTGTGTTGAGTGTGGAAAAGAGTTTGCAACAACAAAAGCAGTAGAAAAAATAGCAAAAATGATGGGACCTATTTTTTCGAGTGATCCTATAAAAGAGAGAAGTTTATACTGTTGTGCAGATTGTAAACCAAAAATTATGATGCAGAGTTATTTTGATCAAAAAACACAAGGATATAGTAGTGCAAGATAATCAAACAATAAATAAAGCAAGAGCTTTATACTATAATTTTTTTGCTAGTTTTTTTGTAATTAGTCCTAATAGTGAGAATTATTTTGAGTTAATTAAGTTATTGAATATTCTTAAAGACAATCCTTTAGATGACAGCTCGTCTAAAGCTTTAGATAATATTTCGACTTTATTGCATAAGAGTTCAAACGTGGCTTTATTTCAAGAATTTGATGATTTATTTCACAATCCATTAAATAAAAAAATTAGGCAAACGGCATCTTTTTACGATGAGGGAGTTGAATCTGGTAAAAAAAGAGTTGAAATGCTAGATTTTATAGCAAAGACAAAAATAAGACGAGATGAAAAGAAGTATTATGAGTATGAGGATTCTATAGGTTTTATTTTTTCAGTTATGGCTGAACTTTCCGATTTATTGGCGAATGGAGAAGGAATATATAAAAATACAGTTCATTGTATTTTTGCTCAGATTTTAAATGAATTTATTGATGAATTTTCAAAAAATGTGTATGAACATGAAAAAGCAAATATTTATAAAGAGCTTATAGTTGTACTTCACTCATTTATTGAATTTGAAAGATTATATTTAGAAGTTTCTAAACCGATTAAAAAAGAAAAAATTATTAAAAAACAAGAAGATAATTGGGGAAATATTTCAAAAGAAGAGAGAGAAAGAAGAGAAAGAAATAGAGCCTTAAAGGCTTTAGGACCAAAAAACTAAAAAGGTAAAACTTTTTGGTTGGAGGTTTTATAAAAAAAGTGAAGCTTTTTTTATAAAGTCTCTTAAATTTAAGGGGCTTAATTTCTATAAGGAGGTCAGTCGTGCAAGAAAGCAGAAGAAATTTCGCAAAAAAAGCTGCGATTATAACTGCTGGTGCTGTAGCTACAGGTACTACTGTATTGGCTGCTACTGGTAAATCATCACAACAAGATGATAGCAATAATGGTGTTGTTGTTGGAGAATCACGAAAAAAAGAGATTCTTTATAAAAAAACTGCGGCTTGGGAAGAATTTTACAAAAACGCAAAATAAATTAAGTAGGAGAAGCGTATGTCAGTAAATACATATGAAGCTTTGAATGCAAAAGTAGGTAGAAGGTCATTTATTAAAATGACAGCTGTCGCTACTGCATTTGGAGTTACATCGTCTTTTGCAAGTACACCTGCAACTAGAGCTGCTACAGAAGAAGAGATTAAAAATCCTTTTCCTGGTTCAAAAATGGTTAAAACCATTTGTACAGCATGTTCGGTAGGTTGTGGAATAATTGCAGAGGTTCAAAATGGTGTGTGGGTAAGACAAGAGGTAGCTCAGGATCATCCTGTATCACTTGGAGGGCATTGTTGTAAAGGTGCTGATATGATTGATATGGTTAGATCAGAAGTTAGACTAAAATACCCGATGGTTAAGAAAAATGGACAATGGCAAAGAATTTCATGGGATGAAGCTTTAAATGGGATTGCTTCAAAACTTGAAGATTTAAGACAAAAAGATGGACCTGATTCTGTAATGTTTTTAGGATCAGCAAAATTTAATAATGAGCAAGCATATTATTATAGAAAATTTGCTGCAATGTTTGGAACAAATAATATAGATCATCAAGCTAGAATTTGACATAGCTCAACAGTTGCCGGTGTGGCAAATACATGGGGTTATGGTGCTATGACAAATTCTTTGGGAGATATTCAAAACTCTAAAGCAATTATAATTTTTGGAGCAAATCCAGCGGTTAATCACCCAGTTGGTTTCCAACACTTTTTAAAAGCTAAAGAGAGAAACAATGCAAAGATTATTGTAGTAGATCCAAGATTTACTAAAACTGCTGCAAAAGCAGATTTATATGCACAAATTAGACCAGGTACTGATATTCCATTTATGTATGGAATGTTAAATATCATTTTTGAAAATGGTTGGCATGACAAAAACTTTATTAATGATAGAGTTTATGGTATGGAAGATATTATGGCAGAGGCTAAAAATTGGCCAATTGAAAGAGTTGCTGATGTAACAGGAGTTAAAGCTGATTTAATAGTTCAAATTACAAAACTTTATGCAGCATCAAAACCAGGAACTTTGGTATGGGCTATGGGATTAACTCAACATACAATAGGAACTTCAAATGCAAGAATGGCACCAATTTTACAATTGGCTCTTGGAAATATGGGAGTTGCTGGTGGTGGAACTAATATTTTAAGAGGTCATGATAATGTTCAAGGTGCAACAGACTTTGGTTGTTTATCAGATTCACTTCCTGGATATTATGGTTTAGCTGAAGGTTCATGGAAATATTTTGCTTCTTCTTGGGGAGTTGATTTTGAATGGCTAAAAGGAAGATTTAAATCACCAGAATGGATGGGTAAAAATGGATTTACACTAGCACGTTGGTGGGCTGGAGTTTTAGCTGGAAATGAAGGTGAAGATGCTATTCATAACGGTGGAACTAATTTAAAAGCTTTATTTGTAATGGGTAATGGAATTACTTCAACAGCTCAAACAAAAAAAGTAAAAGAAGCTTTAGACAAATTAGATATAGCTGTATTTTGTGACCCATTTGTGAATGAAGGTGCGATTATTACTGATAAACAAAATGATGTTTATATTTTACCAGCAGCGACACAGTTTGAAACAGCAGGTTCAGTAACTGCAACAAATAGAAGTGGTCAATGGAGATATGAGGTTATTAAGCCTATGTATGAGTCAAAACCTGACCAAGAAATCATGTTTGAGTTAGCAAAAAGATTAGGTTTTTATGACCAATTAACAGTTGGAATGGGCAAAGGTAAAGATTTTGTTTGGCCAGAAGATGCAACAAATGAAATAGCAAGAATCATTAAAACTATTGGTTTAACAGGATGGACTGCTGAAAGACTTAAAAAACATACTGACAATTGGCACATGTTTGATGAAATTTCATTAGCTGGTTATGGAGATATGGCTGGTGAATATTATGGTTTACCTTGGCCTTGTTGGACAACAAAACATTCAGGAAGTCCAAATCTTTATGATATAAGTAAACCAGTTAAATTCGGTGGAATGGGATTTAGACAAAATTTTGGTTTAGATAAAGATGGTGTTTCTTTATTAACACCTAAAGGTTCAGCACCTGTTGGTGGTGTTCAAGATGGCGGATATCCAGAAATAACAAAAGAAAATATTGAAGCTGTTTTAAAAATCACTTTAAGTGAAGATGAAAAAGCAAAAATGGGTGCAAATTGGAAGGTTGATAAATCTAATCTAATTGTTGAAAAATGTCTCGAAGCTGGAATTGCTCCTTATGGAAATGCAAAAGCAAGAGCTAAAGTTTGGGGATGGGCTGATGAAATTCCAAAACATAGAGAGCCATTACATTCTCCAAGAACAGATTTAGCAAAAGATTATCCAAGCTTTGCAGATAAACCAAATCACTTTAGGGTTGATACAAGATATGTAACAGAACAGTCTAAACAAGATTGGGCAAAAGATTTCCCAATTAATTTAGTAACAGGAAGACTTGTAAATATGAATGGTGCAGGTGTTGAAAATAGAGCTAGTAAATATTTAGCTAAATTAACTCCTGAAATGTTCTGTGATATTAATCCAGATTTAGCAGGAAGATATGGAATTAGAGATGGTTCTATGATGTGGATTCACTCTCCTCAAGGGACTAAAATCAAAGTAAAAGCTAAATACTCATATTCAGTTACTCCTGATAGAGTATTCTTACCATTCCACTTTGCAGGTGTTATGGAAGGTGTTGATTTAAGCCATAAATATCCAACTGGAACATTACCTTATGCAATAGGAGAAAGTGTAAATACTGTTACTAATTACGGTTATGACATAGTTACACAAATTCCTGAAACAAAAGGTGGTTTATGTCAGATTTCAAGAGCTTAGGAGAAGTAACATGAGTAGTAATAAAGTAGATTTTTCAAGAATGAAATTTTATTGTGATGAAAATAGATGTATTCATTGCGATGGTTGTTCAGTTGCTTGTGCCGAAGCACATGAGTTACCTGTAGAAATTAGTAGAAGAAAAGTAATAACAGTAAATGAAGGTAAGCAAGGGATGGAGTTTTCTTTATCTGTTGCTTGTATGCATTGTACAGATGCTCCTTGTGAACAAGTTTGTCCAGTTGATTGTTTTTACATTAGAGAAGATGGAATAGTTCTTCACGATAAAAATAAATGTATAGGATGTTCTTATTGTTTATATGCTTGTCCATTTGGAGCTCCTCAGTTCCCTAAAAATGGTGCATTTGGAACAAAAGGTGTAATGGATAAGTGTACTATGTGTGCTGGTGGTCCTGAAGAAACAAATAGTGAACATGAAAGAGAGCTTTATGGGCAAAATAGAATTGCTGAAGGTAAAGTTCCAGTTTGTGCAGCTATGTGTTCAACAAAAGCTCTATTAGTTGGAGATTCTGAGTCTGTATCAAATATTTTCAGACAAAGAGTAATGTCTTCTGGGCATGGAGTTCAATCTGCACCTTATGGTTGGGATAAAGCATATGGAAAATAAAAGTTTTCTAAGTGAATATAAGGCTTACTTTATAGTAGGCTTTTTATTCATTCTTTTGACTTATTGGTATTTTTGGTTGGCAACAATTGCTGATATAGGTTATGTTTATCAGTTTTTAATGCAAATGTTAAAAGGCAATTTTACTGGGCAAGTAGTTCCATTTGAGAGTTTAACCCACTATCAACAAATGGAAGTAGGGCTTTTTGGACCAAGATATGATGCAATTGCACCAGAAGTTATAAGAGCATTCGAAGAGAGACAACATTTATTGCCTATAGTATTTACTGTTGAGTTCTTTTTATTTTTAACAATGTTCATTATTGCAAAAGGAAGAAAACAAGCAAAAATTACAAGAGAAAATGAAAAAGTACAAGTGTATTCAATTTTTCAAAGATTAGTAATTTTGCTAAATATTGTGATTATGATTTATCTATTTATCACAGGATTTTCAATTACATTTGGAAATTGGACAGGTGGTGGATATATAGCAAGACTTATGAGAGCGACACATGAAATAGTAGGACTTGGTTGGATGCCAATTTGGATTCTTATGACGATTATTGCCTTTAAAGACCATAAATTTTTTATAAGACCTAGTTCGAAAATTTGGAATAAAATTTTCCTAAGAGGAAAATATCATCATATGGATAGAATTAATTATTATATGTATGTGGCATTTGGCTCACTTTTAGTATTAAGTGGATTTATTATTTGGTATATGTTTCCAGATGCAGCAACTCATGCTCAAACTATACAAATAAAAAGATTTATTCTTTTTATACATTTTATGGGAAGTGCGATTATTTCATTTTTTACATTTGAAACAGTATATTCATACTTTGTTTCTGTAAAAGGTTATATCCCAGGTGTAATAACAGGGAAATTACCTATTGAATATTTGGAACAATTAAGACCTGATGTATTAGAAGAAGATAAAGATTTATTGAAAAAATAGAAGAAGATTTAAATCTTTTTCTATTAAAAAAAAGAATTAAATATGCAAAAATAGCATATTAAGGAAAAATATGGACAACGCTAAATATTTAAAAACAGTAGTAATTGACAAACTTATAGAAAATGAAGCAACTATGGTTGAGGATGTGACAATAGAAGAAGCACGACTTAACCTTTATTTAAATGGAGAAAAAGCGATATCTATGATGACTATTCCAAAAGATCAAGATGCTCATGCAATTGGTTTTTTAATGAGTGAAAACGTAATTTCTTCTATTGCTGACATAGAAGAACTTAGTATTAGCGAAGATGGATTAAGAGTAGATGTAAAAGCAAAAATAGATGAAAATTCACTACAAAACTTATATAAAGAAAAAACTTTAGTAAGTGGTTGTGGAGGTGGAGTTACTGGAAATATTGAAGGAAGTTTAGAAATCCCATTTAATCAAACTGCTTTTAAAATTAAACCAGAAACTATTTATACAGAAGTTAAAAAATTTTACCAAGAAAGTGAACTTTATAATCTAACAGGTTGTGTACATAAAGCTATGATTTATTTGCTTGATGGAACAACTATAACAGCTGAGGATATAGGAAGACACAATGCGATTGATAAGGCTATTGGAAAGTGTAAACTTCAAGGGCTTGATACAACTAAATCAATTTTATTTGTAAGTGGAAGATTAAGCTCAGAAATGGTTACAAAAGCTGTAATGCACAGGATTCCAATAGTAGTTTCAAGAACAGCTCCAACATATTTAGGTGTTCAAACAGCACATAAACATGGACTAACTTTGATTGGATTTGCAAGAGGTAAAAAAATGAATCTTTATACTCATAGTGGAAGAATTGATGTCTAGTATTGATGATGATTTAAAAATAGAGTTAGATTCTATTCAAAAGGATTTATTACTCACAAATTTAGATGAAGAAGGAAAACTTTCTTGTTTAAAGGCTTTTAAAGTTGCAAGATTGATTGGTTGTGAACCAAAAGAGATGAGTGCAATAACAAAAAGTATGGGTATAAAAATTACAAATTGTGAACTAGGCGTTTTTGGAAAACTAAAATTTAAAGATCCAAATATAGAGGTTTATAATAGATTAAAACAAAACTATATGGGGCATAAAACCCTAGAATGTAAAGTTTTATGGGATGAAGCTCAAAAGTCTACTTTAAAAATAGTTGGTTCAACTGTAAAAAATTCAGACATTGAAGTAACACATTGTCAACTAGGATGTTTTAGAGAAAAAAAAGGTCATAAGAATGGAAATAAAAGTTAAAGTTTGGATAGAAGATGAAAATAAAAATCTTATCTTTGGAAGTGGAAAAACTGAAATTTTAAGACAAATTGAACAAAGTGGTTCTATTAGTGAAGCAGCAAAAAAAGTTGGTATGAATTATAAAAAAGCTTGGTCTCATATAAAAATACTAGAAGAGTATATAGAAGATGATTTGGTTATTGCAAAAAAAGGAAGAGGAGAGGATAGTGGAACTAAACTTACGTCTAAAGCAAAAGAACTTATTCAGCTTTATAAAATATTGGATGAAGATATAAAAAACTATTCTAAACAAAGATTTGAAGAACTTTTCTTAAGAAAAGAGATGATAAAAATAAAGGAAAATATCGATGTATAAACTTAATTTTTTGCAATACAATAATATGCAAAATTTGCATATTAATTCTGAATTATCATTAAATATTTTAAGTGATAATCAAAAATATTTAGAGCTTGAAAAACAGTTTTTATCAAAATATTCTTTTGAAAATATTAACTATTTTTCTTTTTGTAAAAATGGTTTTTTAGCTCTTTTGCTTGAACTTTCTAAAAAAGGAAAAATAGCTATTAGTTTGGGAGAAACTCAAAGTTTAATAGATGCAGCAAATCTTTTTGAACGTTTGGGATTTGAAATAATTTATCTTGAACTTTTAAAAGATGGAAATGTAGATTTAAAAAAATTACAAAATCAAAATATAGATTTTTTGTTTTTATCTTCTTATGTTATGGATACTTTTGTGAAAACTCCTTTAGAAGAGGTGAAAAAATTTACATCCGCAAAAGTTATCTCAAATGCAAGTTCAAATTTTGATAAAAATAGTGATGTTATATATTTTGATGCTTATAAATTAACAGGTTTTTTTACTCATAGTTTAATACTTTTTAACGATGATTTATTTGAAGAACAAGTTATTTCACAAAAAGATGCTATATCTTTAAAAAATATTTTTGAGGTTTTAAAAAATCAAAAATTTGAAATAAGTACAAAAGAAATATTTAAAGAAAAACTTCAAAATCTTTTAAAAGAGGATATTTATTTTTTTGTAGATAACCATCAAACTTTACCATATACTCTTCATTTTGCATTAAAAAATATAAAAGCAAGAGAACTCATACGAACTTTATCTTTAGATGAAATTTATATCTCAAATGGAGAGGGTTGTTCTTTGGGATTATCAAAACCATCAAGAGTTATCCAAACTATGGGATATGATGAGCTTACAAGTAGAAACGCTATAACTTTGAGTTTTAGTGAAAAATATGATGAACAAAGCATAGAAAAAATAGTAAATAAAATTGCTAAAAAATATTTACAAATAAAAGTTTTAAACCAAGGAAATTAAAAAATGTATAAAAAATTAAATTACTTGGATTTTGAAATAGCAAGACAAATAAGCTTAGATTTAGTAAATCAAATAAAATTTAAAGAGATTATACCACTAAATAATGCAATAGGAAGAGTTTTAAGTAAAGATATAATTTGTGTAAAAAATCTACCTGCTTTTAATAACTCTGCAATGGATGGTTTTGCTATAAAATTTAGTGATGCTGGAAAAACTTTGAGTATAAATAAAGTTATTTTTGCAGGAGATAAAGGTAAAAAAGTAGAACCAAATTTAAAGAAAGATGAGTGTTATAAAATCATGACAGGAGCAAAAGTCCCCTCTGATGCTGATACTATTATTCCAATAGAGAACTGTTTTGATGTAACACAAAATAGTGTAAGAATTCCTCTTGAAATTAAAAAAGGTGTAAACTTAAGATTAAAAGGTGAAGAGCAAAGACAAGGCAATGTAATACTAAAAAAAGGTGAAAAAATTACTTCTTCATTTATTACTTTATTGGCTTCTCAGGGGTTAGTTATGGTTGAAGTATATAAAAAAATCTCAATAGCTGTTTTATCAACTGGAAATGAGATAAAAGAGCCTTGGGAAAGTGCAGATGAAGAAGAGATTTATAACTGTAACTCTTATGCTTTGATTTCACTGTTAAAAGAAAAAGATTTTGATGCTACATATTGTGGAGTAATTCCAGATAATTTGGAAGAATCAAAAGCCTTTATAAAAAATTTAAAAAACTATGATGTGATTATAAGTACAGGTGGAATTTCTATGGGAGATGCTGATTTTGTAGGTGAGGCATTTTTACAAAATGGTTTAGAAGTTGCTTTTCATGGAGTAAATATTAAGCCTGGTCGTCCAATTATGATGGGTAAAATGAATAAAACAGTTGTTATTTGTTTACCTGGGAATCCACTTACAGCAATGGTAAATATTTATTTATTTGTAATTCCAATGTTAAAAAAACTTCAAGGAGAAAATAGTGTAAATCATGGTTTTACACAAGCCATAAATCAAACACAATTTAAAACAAAAAGTGGAAGAGTAAATGTAGTTTTAGGAAGAGTTCAAAATGGTCAATTTTTTGTAACAAGGAATAACAAATATGGTTCAGGAATGATTACAGTTTTATATGAAAGTAATGCGATTTTAGTAACAAACGAAGAAACTTCAATTATAAATCAAAATCAAGAGGTAAAACTTCTTGAGTTTAATGGCAAATTTTTTGAAGAAAAAGTTGATATTTTAAATTAAATTTATAAAAAAGGAAAAAAAGATGAAAAAAGTTTTAGCAAGTTTAGGATTAAGTGTAGTATTAGCAAGTAGTTTATTTGCAGATTCATTAATGATGGCAACAACAACAAGTACAGAAGATACAGGATTACTTGATTATTTAGCTCCACAGTTTGAAAAACAGACAGGAACTAATCTAAAGTGGGTTTCAACAGGAACTGGAAAAGCTCTTAAAATGGGTGAAAATTGTGATGTTGATGTTTTGTTAGTTCATGCTCCTGAAGCTGAAAAGAAATTTGTTGAAGCAGGTTTTGGTGTTGATAGAAATGAAGTTATGTATAACGATTTCGTAATCATTGGACCCAAAAATGACCCTGCAGGTGTGACAGGTAAAACAATATCTGAAGCATTTAAAATTATTAAAGAAAAAAATATCAGTTTTTTAAGTAGAGCAGATAATTCAGGAACTCATCAAAAAGAGTTAAGCATGTGGGAAAAAGTAAGTAAAATAGTACCTGAAAAAGATACTTGGTATGTTCAAACTGGTCAAGGAATGATTGCAACTATTAATATGGCTGCTGAAAAAGCTGGTTATACCTTAACAGATAGAGGAACTTGGATTAAATATGAGTCACAAAAAGGCGAATTAAACAATATGAAAATAGTTGTTGAAAACGATAATATTTTATTTAATCAATATAGTGTAATTACTGTAAATAAAGATAGATGCCCAAATGTTAAAACACAATTAGCAAAAGATTTTACAAACTGGATATTAAAAGATGAAACTCAAAAATTTATAGGTAATTTTAAACTTTTAGAAAAACCACTTTTCACACCAAATGCAAAAAAATAATTAAGGTAATTTAAAAGAATGAATTTATTTATAGATGGTTTTGAAGAAGCTATACAACTTCTTGTTTCTGGAAATGAGAGTGTATATTCAGCCATAAGTGTAACAGTAACAGTCTCTTCTTGGTCTTTGTTTATTAGTTTATTAATAGGTCTTCCTTTAGGTTTTTTACTCGGATATTATCAATTTCCTGGAAAAACCGTAATTAGGACTATTGTTGATACTTTTTTAGCAATACCAACAGTTGTTATTGGACTTGTTGTATATACCTCTTTATCTCAAGCTGGACTATTTGGTGAATATAATTTACTCTTTACACAAAAAGCAATAATTATTGGACAAATATTTTTAGGTTTACCCATAATAATCGCTCTAACAGCAGCTCAAGTTGAAATGGTTGATAAAAGATTATATCTATCACTTAAAGGTTTAGGAGCTAGTTCATATCAGATTTTAAAAGCTACTTTGGTTGAAGCTAGATTTGGACTTATGACAGCTGCTATGACTGCTTATGGACGAATTATTACTGAAATTGGTATTTCTATGATGGTTGGAGGAAATATCAAATATCATACAAGAACTATTACAACGGCTATTTCCCTTGAAACAGGAAAAGGAGAATTTGTAACAGGAATTGCTTTAGGATTAGTTTTATTTGCTGTTGCTTTGATGGTTAATATTTCTTTAACAATATTAAAAAGGAAATGGATTCAATGAGTATTTTGTATGAATTAAAAAATATAGAACACTATTATGATGGAAAAAAAGTTTTAAATATAGAAAATTTAATTTTATATAAAAATCAAATTGTTGGATTTTTTGGACCAAATGGAAGTGGAAAATCTACTCTTTTTTCGCTACTTTCTTTTATTTGTAAAGCAACAAAAGGTGAAATATTTTTTGAAAATATAAATAAAATTGATTTAGAAATAAGAAAAAGTATAGTAATCCTTCCACAAAATCCATATCTTTTAAAAAGAAGTGTTTTTGAAAATATTGCTTATGGTTTAGAAATAAGAGCAGAAAAAGAGAATCTTAAAGAAAAGGTAGAAGAAGCTTTATCTTTAGTAGGACTTGATAGTAGTTTTTCAAATAGAAAATGGAGTCAGCTCTCAGGTGGTGAAGCTCAGAGAGTCTCTTTGGCTTCAAGACTTATATTAAAACCAAAGGTTTTGATCTTAGATGAACCGACAGCAGGAGTTGATACAAACTCAGCTCAACTTATAAAAGAGGCTATTTTACTTGCAAAACAAAAATATAATACAACAATATTTATTTCAAGCCATGATTATAATTGGTTAAATCATATAAGTGATAAAAAGATAGCTTTATTTCAAGGAAATTTAGTTGAAAATGGGAATATAAATCTTCTTTTTTCTCCTTGGATAAAAGATGATTTAGGAAATTTAGTAAAAGTATTTATAGATGGTCAAAGATTGGTAATTCCAAATAGTCAAAGTAAAAAAAGAGACTCTGTTATCATGATAAATTCGAGTGATATAAAGGTTTGTAAAGAAAATTGTAATGATATCAAAAATGAAAATACTCTTCTTGGTATTATAACTTCAATTCATCAAGATGATAAAGAAGATAACCTTCAATTGGATTTTTCAATTTCAGGAGTCAATTTTAATACCTTAGTTACTAAAGAAGAGATACAAAAAGAGATGTTGTTCCCAGGAGATAAGATAAATATCAATATTGATTTAAGTAAAATTTGTTGGATATAAAAATTTGTAAGAATTATTATAAGTAGATTAAAGTAGATTAAAGTAGAATAATGCAAAAAAAGAGGAGAAAATAATGTTTGTAAAATTGAATGAAAGAGTTTATTTGAATTTGTTGAAAATTACAAGAACAAAGATAGACCATGTGGAAGATGGAATTAGAGTTAGATTTTATGAAGGTAAAGATCAAGTTGCAAAATCAAGAAGATTTGAAACAGTTGAAGATGCAAACAAATGGTTTGAAGAATTAATTAAACCTTTTAGCAAATAAAAAATAAGAGACGATTTAGTCTCTTATTTCTCATACCAACTTCTTAGCCACGAATCAAGTGGATACATAAATTTATAAATAGCAGGAACAACAAGTAAGGTTAAAATTGTAGAACTAATAAGACCTCCAATAATTGCTAAGGCCATTGGAGCATTACTTTCATGTCCAGCTCCACTTCCAAAAGCTAAAGGAATCATAGCTCCTATCATGGCAAAAGTTGTCATTAAAATAGGTCTTAGTCTTTTTTCACCAGCTTCTAAAAGAGCATCATCAATACTTTTTCCATCTTTTATAGCTCTATTTGCAAAATCAACCACTAAAATTGCATTTTTCCCAACCATTCCTAAAAGTAGAATTATTCCAATCATTACAAATAAACTAAAAGAGTTTCCACTTAAATATAAAGCAACCATAACTCCTGTAAAAGATAATGGCATTGAAATCATAATAATAAATGGTTGTATGATTGATTCATACAATGCAGCTAATATAAGATAAATCAAAATAACAGCTAAAAGAACAGCTGCACCAAAAGCTTTATTTGTATCTTCCATATTTTCAACATCACCTGTGAAACGATAGTTATATCCTTTTGGAAGAATTTCAGGCATTTTTTCATTGATTACTTCAACAATTTTATCAAGGGAAGTGTTAAAAATATTTGCAGTTACTAAAACTTTTCTTTCCCTATCAAATCTATTAATTGAGGCATTTCCTAAACTCTCTTTGATTTCTATTAGTCCTTCAAGGGCAACAAATTGACCATTTGAATTTCTAACTTGTAATTTTTTTAAATCATCTAAAGAAGACCTAAAATCATCTTTTAATCGTACAGTTATGTCAAATTGTCTTCCATTATCTTCATAATAAGAAACAGCACTATCACTTGAATATGCTGAGCCTAAAATTGAAGCTATTTGTTCAACGCTAACTCCAACTCTTTGAGCATTTTCTCTTAAAATACCAATTTTAATTTCAGGTTTTCCATTTTCAAAATCTCTATCAACATCAACAATTCCAGAAGTTTCTTTTAATATTGCCATTAATTTCGCAGAGGCAACATCTAACTCTTCAAGTTTATCTCCTGTGATTACAACTTGAACTGGTGCTGATGTTGCTCCTGTATCAAAATCATCAACTTTTTCAACAGATATAACCATACCTTGAATTGATGAGAGTTTATCTCTGTAATATTGGATAATTGCTTCTTGTGTTTTTACTCTTTCACCTAAAGTTTTAAGTTTTACATAAATTCTTCCTTTATGTAACTCATTT
>ERZ724503.39-NODE-39-length-34355-cov-5.843032_pt1 | contig 34355 bp, 33 predicted proteins | sample MGYA00376036_ERZ724503 | MGnify/ENA primary metagenome ERZ724503 (study PRJEB28724, sample SAMN07190885) | wastewater metagenome | isolation source: influent of sewage treatment plant in Hong Hong | place: Hong Kong | collected 2016-03-17 ...
TGCTGACCTGTATGCCGACCCGCTACGTCGGGGTGCAGAACGCCCACGTCATCGAACTGAGCGCCTGACAATGGACAAGCTAGTGGCGACTGCCAGCGGCGCGGTGACGGCCGTACGAGGTAGCCAGCCCTCGCAGACTAACGCCAGTTGGGACCGCTTCGAATCGGACACGAATGCGTAGATATGCGAGGAGAGCAGCTCTCGATCATCCTCGGCCAACCTGCGTGGTTGCGGATCAGGTTCAAGACGATCTCGCGAAGCCTTTTCGGGAGCCAGCCCGAAGCGAGAAAGAATCTCCTCGGCGGGTGGGGCGCTGAGGAGAAGCCAGCCGACTTCGTTACCCTGCCACGAATGGCACCACCTGCCGGTTGTGCCAATCCACATTGCGTCGTATCCCGCCAGCCAGTCAGCCAGTCGCCCAGTTATTCCAATCAATTTCAGTGGAAGGCCACATGGCGGCAATATCTTCTGACTTCAGATAGTCGCAGGCGGCGATGATGCCCGCAAGCCGACATGCATCCTAACGTCAGCGCCGACATCTTTTGTGTGCAAACGTCGTTCAAGCATGCTGGTGGTGATTACCTCAGCCTGTCGCGGGAAGATCAGCTCCATCAGTGATTGTTGGGCTACGGTGTCGGTGTCGGCGATGCAGTCCGACAATGCGATCAATCGGTAGTCCTTGTCTGCCGCTTCGCGGACAGTGGACAGAATGGCGCCGCTCGCGTGTATTCCGGTGACCATCAACGTGGTGATGCCGAGATTCGTCAGGCGCTCATCGAGATTTGTTGTCGAGAATGCGCCAAGACGTGTCTTGCGCACGACGATGTCGTCGGTTCGAACCGGCAGACTCGGATGGAGGTCGGCACCAGAAGTGCCGTTCCGCAAGGGTCGTTCACGAGCGAGCGCAGCGAACTGCTTGTTGGTCGAGGGTGCGAATCGGTAGTCGGAGTCTTCGAATGCCAGACGCGTGAATACGATGTGCCCGCCCAGGCGGCGGACCATGTCTATGGCCGAACTGGTGTGGAACACGACTTCGCGGGCGGTCGACACCGAGTCCAACGTCTCTAGCTGGCAGTCGACGACGACGAGCGCGCACTGCGTGGGGTCAAAGCCGTCGGACTCGCCTGCGGCGGGCGGCCGATGGCCGCGAATCCAAGGGGCCTGCGCGAGCAATCCGGTCAGGCGTGGGGGAAGCCCACGCGGTCGCAGCGGGTATCGTCGCGCCTGTCTGCGATTCATGTTCACTCCCTGCACAAATCTACGGTCCGTTCGCCGCTCGACTTGATTTCATCCGCGGCCGGCCGCGCGAGCAACCACGGACTATTCAGATGGTGACCAACAAGGTCTACCTGGCGGTCCATCCGCCGTCGACGGCGAGGACCTGGCCGGTGATGTAGGAACCGGCGTCACTGGCAAGAAGCAGCAGTGCTCCGGACAATTCCCCAGACCGGCCTGGCCGGTCCATCGGAGTGTTGCGACGGACGTATGACGATCCGGCCTCGTCATCAAGAAGCCCGGCGGTCGCTTCGCTCGGGAAGAACCCCGGTGCGAGTGCGTTGACGCGGATACTGTAGCGGGCCCACTGCACCGCCAACTCCCGAGTCATGTTGATGAGACCACCTTTTGACGCGCAGTAAGCGGCTTGCCGGTTGGGCGCAGACGCCACCAGGCCGAGAACCGAGGCAACGTTGACGATGCTTCCACCGCCGGCTTCGATCATTTGCCGCCCGACCAGCTGGGTCAATCGGAACGAGCCGATCAGGTTGACGTCGAGTACGTAGCGGAAGTCGTCCAATGACTCCTCTTCTGCGCGCGCGGGAATGCTGAGTCCCGCGTTGTTGACCAGGATGTCGATGCTGCCGACGCGATCCTCGATCTCGCGATGCGCGGTATCGATCGAGGCCGGATCGGAGACGTCACAGATGACGGCAGTGAGCCCCGGATGGTCCTGGCACAAGCTGGCAAGTCGATCCGCCCGCCGGGCGGCGACGACGACTTCGGCACCTGCGGCGCGCAGCGCGAGCACGAACTGGACCCCTAGCCCGCTCGAGGCGCCGGTGACAAGCGCGGTACGTCCGGCGAGACTGAACAATTGCCCGGGAGCGGCGGTTAGGTCCGCGGCGAGCGCATCAACGCCGACATCGGTCATCCGTCGCCTGACTTCTCTTGATCGTTGTGCATCAAGTCAATCCATCTCTGTATTGAGAGGCCGGCGAGTCCCACGCCGTCCTCGCCCGGCGAGCTGGCCAGAGCCGCGCGCCCTATGACGAGTGCTCGAGTGGCGCAGGCAGCATTGTCGGCCGCAATAGCGAGCGCCTCCGGAGCGTCACTGAAGGTGCCGGCCGGCAGGAAGCTGGCGTAGCCATGCGCCACGGCTGCCGCCCCGACGGTGAGGCTGCTCGCTTGGGCGGCAGTGATTCCCGGTATCGCTGCGGCCGGTACCAGAAACGCCTCCACCACGGGCCGGACGGCTCCGATCAACTTGGCATTGCCGCCGAGGAAGACCTCCTTGGTGTAGAGCACCTCGAACAGCGCAGGATGTTGCGCGGCGAATTCCACATAGGCGCGAGATGCGCGCACCAGGCGTTCGACAGGGTCGGTTGTCATCCCAACCACTTGCGCGACATGCGCCGTGAGGACTTCGCACGCCTGGATGGCAATCTCTGTCAGCAGATCCTCCCGGTCGGCGAAGTGCCGATACGGTGCACCGGGACTCACGTTGAGCCGGCGGCAGGCCTCTGCGATCGAGAACGATGCGACCCCGTCGCGGTTGATCAGTTCGATCGCGAGGTCGATAAGGGCATCCCGCAGATTGCCGTGGTGGTACGAGCGGCGCCGACCACGGGTGGTCGCGCCTGCTTCCCGACTTGCCACCCCTCGATGTTAATGGTTATTACATCGGGGGGCAAGGGTAGCCTTCCCCGCCGCATAGGTGGCTTGCATCACATGTGAAAGCCACTTACACTGAGCCGCAGCCATCGATGTGAATGGTCATTACATTGGCGCAAAGCTGGAGGTCGCTGTGGCTAGTACCGAGAAATCCCTGGTCCGTTCGCTGCAGCGCGGTCTGCAGATCATCAACCTGGTCGCCGCGGAAGGGCCACTTCATGCCAAGTTGGTCGCGCGGTCGGCGAAACTGCCCCTGCCGACCGCGTACCACCTGCTTCGCACGCTGGTCCACGACGATTACCTCGCGCGCCTCGATGACGGCACGTATGTCCTCGGTGACCGATTCCAGGCCGAGCTGCCCGAATTGCACGACACCGATCGCCGGATGGTTTGTGCGGTCGGGCGAAGCTGATTCGTGCTCCCGCAACCGGCAGCGCAGCCGACGCTTATTCAAAGCCTTCAACGCGGCATGCAGATGGTCGAAGCGGTCGCCGACCGGGGCCCGTTGACGGCTCGAGCCCTTAGTGAGGCTACGGGGATCGTCTTGCCCACGACATATCATCTGCTCCGCACCTTGGTCCACGAGGGCTATCTGTGCCGGTGCGCGGACGGTTTGTATGGGCTGGGTGGCCAGTTCGCCTCCGTCGCGCAACTGGAACGACGAGCGCGGGGCCTGCGCCTGATCCGCGAGGAGATGGCTGAGCTTTCTGCCACTGGCCGGGTCAGCGTCAGTCTCGGATCCTTGCGCGGCGATGAGATCGTTGTGTCGAACTTCGTTGGGCACGTCTGTGCGCCGCGTTTCGAATGCTGGTCTGGCATGGTGCTTCCCGGACACGCCACCGCGATGGGAAAGGTAATCCTTGCCCGGATGGATCCCCGCCAGCGTGCGGACTATCTCGGTACACATCCTCTTCAGGCGTTCACCAATCAGACGGTGACGGCACCCTGGCGGCTAGAAGCGGAGTTGAGTGATACCGGCTTAGCTCGAAGCGATCAGCAGTATCGATACGGAATAAGTTGTGCAGCCGTGTCCCTGGTCAGCGAGGGAAAGTTGGCAGCGTTGAGCGCGACATTCGCGTCGACGCGCGCGGAGCGTTTCCGCGACCGCATCGACGAGCTTCTCACGGCCGCCGTCGACCGGATCGCGATGGCGTTGCAGTTCATTGGGCCTAAGACCTAGTCGCGGAAGGATGCGCCTTCTTCGCCATCTGAAAAGCAACATGTTGCCAAGACAGGGCCTCTGTAATGCACTCGTAAGTTGAAGAGCCGACTTCGCGAACTGCGCCGAGGTGACTCGCCCGTGGACGCCTGCCGGGGCGGGGCGCATATCTGATGGCGTCGGTCGACCGCGGGTACGAGGCAAGGGATCCCGAGGGAGGCATGTTCTTGGTGAATCACAGCACGGTCAGGAGCGAAGCAACGATCGTCGGGCTCCTGAGCAGATGCGTTGAAGAGCATCCGGATACGATGTTCGTAGACCTCGGCGGTATCGAGTACAGTTACGCCGAGTTGTGGCAACGGTCCTTGGACTTCGCGGGTGTGCTTCGGGCCGGCGGTGTAGAGCCTGGCCAGACCGTAGTGAGTCTGCAGGACACCCACATCGACGGAATCGCGTCGTGGATCGGCGCCAACATGCTCGGTGCGATCTGGGTCGGAACCAACACCGCGCTTCGGGCAGAGTTTCTCCGCCACGTTGTCACCGATGCTGGCGCCCGGGTCGTGATCGCCGAGCCCGACCTCGTCGACCGGCTCGACGCGATCGGAGACCAACTGCCGGATGTCCAATTGGTCCTGCAACGCGGATCGGAACAACTGAGATCCAGTCGACGGCTGCGGATTGAGCCCCTCGACGACTTTCGGCGCCGACCCATGCCCGTTCCGCGGTTCGGCACGCCCGACGACCTTGCGTGCCTGACCTATACCGGCGGGACCACGGGCCCCTCCAAAGGCTGCATGGTCAGCAACGCCTATGCCATCAACATAGCTCGACGCGGTCTGCAGCAGACCCAGCGTCGGCGCGACGAACTCAACTGGAGTCCGTTGCCGATGTTCCACCTCAATGTCTTGTCGATGACTTTGATTGGCACCATGCTCATCGGCGGCAGCGCAGCGTTGGCCCAACGCTTCTCGGCGTCCCGCTTCTGGCCGGAGATCGAACGAACGGGTGCCAAGGTCGTCAATCTCATCGGTGGACTGCCGGCCATCATCGCGCAGTTGCCCGACACGCCGGAAGCCGCACGCTGTTTCGGGCAGATCCGCATGGTGCACGCAGTACCCTTCCCGGCGGCCCTCCAGGACGTCTGGCGCAAACGATTCGGCGTGGAGATCCCCGGAGCCCTCGGCTACGGGATGACGGAGGTCTTTCCCATCACCTTTGCCGAACCCGACGTCCACGCACCGCTTGAGTCGGCGGGTCGGGTCAATTCCGAGGATCTGGAAGTTCGCATTGTCGATGACGAGGACAACGAGGTCTGCCCTGGTGAGATTGGCGAGGTCGTCTGTCGGCCGCGGCGGAACAACGTGATGTTCAAGGGTTACTGGCGCCGCCCCTCGGCGACTCTGGAGGCAACTCGCAATCTGTGGTTCCACACTGGTGACCTCGGACGCTTCGATGACGAGGGATTCTTCTTCTTCGTCGACCGCAAGAACGACTACATGCGACGCCGCGGCGAGAACATCTCCAGCCAGGAGCTGGAGGCCACCTACCTGACGCATCCCGACATCTCGGTAGTAGCGGTCCATGCGGTGGCATCTGAGGTCACCGAGGACGACGTCAAGGTCACCGCGGTGCTGCGGGATGGGTCGGCGCTGACGCCCATCGAACTATTCGAATGGTCCAAGGACCGGGTCCCCTATTTCGCCCTGCCGCGCTACATCGAGTTCAGGTCTCAATTACCGATGAGCCCACTGGGCCGAGTGCACAAGTACCAGTTGCGCGACGAAGGCTGCACCACCACAACGTGGGACCGTGAAGTCGCCGCCGTTTCGTGGGAACGGCGATGAGCGTCAAAGGGTTTCGAGATCATCGTGACCGTTGTGCCATCATCGGTGTCGGTACGACCGACTTCACATTCAACTCGGGCCGCTCGACGTTGACTCTCGCCGCCCAGGCGGGTAACGCTGCGATCGTCGATGCGGGACTACAACCCGACGATATCGACGGCATCGTGCGGTGCGAGATGGACGAAGTCCTCCATGCCGACCTCGCGGCCACGCTGGGCTTGGCGAACGTGAATTTCTGGGCTGCGGGCAGTTGGGCAGGAGCCGCGCCGTGTGGGATGGTCGGCCTGGCGGTCAACGCCATCTGCTCCGGCCAAGCGACCAACGTCCTCGTGTTCCGCTCGCTTAACGGCCGATCAGGCCGCCGTTTCGGACGCGAATGGTCCAGCGGAGAATCGGTGGGAGGCGCGGGAAGCTATCTCGAGTTCCTTGCCCCCTACGGTTTGCAGTCACCAGGCATGGCCTATGCGCTGTTTGCTCGCAAACACATGATCGACTACGGCACCACAAGCGAGCAGCTCGGCCACATCGCTGTCGCATGCCACGCCCGGGCGAACCAGAACCCAGGAGCCCAGCGGCACGGGCATCCGTTGACGATGCCCGATTATCTCCGCTCTCGGATGATCGCCGACCCACTGCGCCGTTACGACTTCTGCCTGGAGACCGATGGCGCTGCCGCCTTCATCGTTTCGGCGACCGAGCGGGCGCGAGACGGGGCGAAGCCGGCTGTGCTCATTCGAGCGGTGACGCAGGGCGACGAGCAGGTGCCCCGTCAGGGTGGGCTGTGGGGCAACCTCCTGACCGGCCCGCTCACGAATGCCAGCACCGCCCTCGCGGATCGGCTCTACCGGCTAGCCGGAATGGGTCCGGCTGACATCGATGTCGCGCAGTTCTACGACTGCTTCACCATCACGGTTCTGATGCAGTTGGAGGACTACGGGTTCTGCAAGCGCGGCGAGGGTGGACCGTTCGCTGCGAGTGGCGCGCTGGAGTTGGATGGATCGCTGCCCATCAACACCTCGGGCGGCAACCTGGCCGACGGTTACATACACGGCCTCAGTCACATCGTCGAGGGGGTTCGGCAGCTACGCGGTGAATCCACCGCGAACGTACCCGGGGCCGAGACCTGTCTGGTCACCTCCGGCATGCCAGGGCCTGGCTCGAGCGCGCTGATCTTGCGAACTGACTAGGCCTGGGAGAGAGGAAACATTGTGAGTGAACCGATCTACATTCTCGGTGGCTGGCAGTCCGACTTCGCCGAGAAGGCACTTGACGGCCAAGTCTATCCGTTGCTCGAAGCCGCCACGATAGGTGCCCTGAGCGACGCCCGAGTCGACCCCAAGGATATCGAGGTGATGCACATCGGGAACTTCGCCGGTGAGATCTTCAACGGGCAGGGCCAACTCGGTGGCATGGTGGCTGCCGTCCATCCCGACCTCGCCGGCAAGCCGGCGTCACGGCACGAGGCTGCCTGCGCGTCGGGCAGCATGGCGGCGCTGGCGGCGATGGCCGACCTCGAGAGTGGCCGATATGATTGCGCACTGGTCATCGGTGCGGAAGTGCTGCGCAACATCGGCGGGCAGGAAGCCGGTCTGCGGCTAGGGTGCGCAGCATGGGCCGGCCGCGAAGTGGTCGACGAGCCATTCCCGTGGCCGGCGATGTTCGGACGAATAGGTGAGGAATACGATCGTCGTTACGGCTTGGATCATCATCATCTCGGCCGGATCGCCGAGATCAACATCACCAATGCCCGGCGCAACCCCATGGCCCAGACCCGAAGCTGGGAGCTGACCACCGAATCATTCTACGAGGACGATATCCAGAACCCATTGGTGAGCGGCCCGCTTCGGCGCCAAGACTGCAGCCGCATCACCGACGGTTCCGCCGCGATCGTCGTTGCCTCGCATGAGTTCGCCTCACGCTGGGCCAGAGCCCGTCAGGTCGCTCTTGACGACGTGCCGCGCATCCTCGGGTGGGGGCACCGGACTGGAACTATGCTGCTGGAGGACAAGCTCGCGGCCAGCATCGAAGACGAGTATGTGTTCCCGCACCTGCGGCAAGCCATCCTGGATGCCTACCGACGGGCCGGTTGCAGCGGGCCGACCGATCTGGACCTGATCGAGACCCACGACTGCTTCTCGGTCAGCGAGTACGTCGCGATCGACCACTTCGGCATCACGTCACCAGGCAAGTCGTGGCAGGCGATTGAAGACGGCCTTATCGATCGAGGCGGCGCCCTGCCGATCAACCCCAGCGGTGGACTGCTCGGTCTCGGCCATCCGGTCGGGGCCACCGGCGTCCGGATGCTCCTCGATGGTGCCCGGCAGGCAAGTGGACAGGCCGGGGAATGCCAGATTCCAAACGCGAAAAAGGTTGGCTTGCTGAACATTGGCGGTTCGGTGACGACCGTGGCGAGTTTCGTCGTCGGCCTCGACTGAGCCCGAAATCTCATCATCTGAATACTCGGCCGTTGCTCGCGCCGATAGCGACCGGCACTGTCGTTTTAGCGACCTTCACTCCGCGCCCGATATTGGAGGAACCATGGGCTCGACTCTGATCATCGACACCGACACCCACATCACTGAACCGCCCGATCTGTGGACCTCGCGCATGTCCCGAACCCGCTGGGGAAACATGATCCCCGAGGTTCAGTGGGTCGAGGAGAAACAAGGCGAATACTGGTGCATCGATGGCCAACCGGTGTTCACGGTTGGCACTTGCATCATGGTCCCCGACGGGAACGGCAAGCCGATACGCTCGCCGCGATTTCCCGATTACGCCGATCGCTTCTCATCGATGCACCCGTCGGCCTTCGACGCCCAGGCTCGGCTGGAGGTGATGGACGCCTATGGCATCCAAGCCGCCGCCGTGTTCCCGAACCTGGGATTCGTCGGTCCCAACATCTTTGCCGCGGCTGGACCCGACGCGCTCGACTTCCAGACCGCGGCGTTGCAGGCGTACAACGACTTCCTCCTGGACTGGAGTTCGGTGGCTCCCGAGCGGCTGCTCTCGTTGGCATTGATCCCCTACTGGGACGTTGATGCGGCCGTGGCCGAGATCGAGCGGTGTGCGGCCGGTGGCCACAAAGGGCTGGTGTCCACCGGTAAGCCACACGAACATGGCTACCCACTGCTTGCCGACCGCCACTGGGATCCGATGTGGGCAGCGGCCGAGGATGCGGGACTGTCCATCAGCTTCCACGTTGGTGGTGGAAACCTCAGTCGCCATCTCAATGACGAGCGCACCCGCGTCGAGGGCTGGCGTGCCACTCTGACCCGATTGACGACCTCGTTCTTCCTGGAGAGCGGCATCACATTGGCCGACCTGCTGATGTCGGGAGTGTTGGCGCGCTACCCCAAGCTGCGGTTCGTCTCCGTGGAGAGTGCGGTCGGCTGGATCCCGTTTTTGTTGGAGTCCTTGGATTTCCATTACAAGAAGTACGAGCCCTGGCGGGAGCGGCCGGAGTTCTCGGCCGAGGGAATGCTGCCCAGTGACTTCTTCCGCCGACAGGTCTTCGCCAATTACTGGTACGAGGACCTCAAGCCCTGGCACATCGAGGCCATCGGCGAGGACAACCTGTTGTTCGAGACCGATTACCCGCACCAGACCTGCCTCGACAAGGAAGAGATCGAGACCTCAATCCACGAGGGGCTCGCCGGTGTCAGCGAAAAAACCAAGGAAAAGATCCTGTGGCGCAACGCCGCATCGCTGTTCAATATGGACATCGCCAGGCTCGAAAGCCTGACCTGACGGTGAACGCTGCCGCGGCGCCACTGCCGGTGCTCAGCGATCCCGACACGGCGGGCTTCTGGTTGGCGGCACAGCTGGGCGAGGTGGCGGTTTGTGCGTGCGCGAACTGCGGGCACGTGCTGCACCTGCCGCGTTCGTATTGCCACATCTGCCGGTCGTGGACCGTTGAGTGGAAGCCGGTGGCGCCCAAAGCCTGTCTGGTCTCCTGGACCGTGGTCGAGCATCAGGTGCACCCCGCTTTTCCGGTCCCGTACACGTTGGTGCTCGTGGAGTTGGACGAGGCTCCTGGGGTCCGGCTGGCCGGTTACCTCGAAGGCCGGCCGGATCTCCGTGCCGGTTTGCCGATGAGGGCAGACTTCGTGGCGCCGGCGGATGGTGTCACGCTGGTGAACTGGGTCCCCGACGGGCATCGATGAATGACCAACGCGACCCGTAACGAGGGCCGATTACGTTGCACCATATGAATAGCGAGCCGATGCGTAGCCGTGAGCTCGATCACTAGCGTGTTCTCTGACAACAAAAGCGCAGCTTGTTGTCTCCGATCCCCACCTAGCTGTCCTATCCACGTACCACAACACAGGAGAAACACGACATGAGCAATGAGGCCGTCGTCCGCGCCTTCCTCAAAGGAATGGAGCAACCCATTTCGCTGGTGCCGGAGCATCTTCGGAATTCGATGACCCCGGACGCGGTCTGGGGGAATACCGGATTTCCGCCGGCTGTCGGGCTTGATGACATCGCGGCGAAGCATGAGATGAGCGGTGAGGTGTTCGGTGACTATGTGCTCACTGCCGAGATTCTGCACATCGCCGAGGGTCCCGATGGCATTGTATTCACTGAGCGCATGGACGTTGGCCGCACCCAGGCTGGTGAAGAGCTTCTGACCGTTCCGGTCGTCGGCGTCTTCGAGGTGCGTGACGGCAAGATTGCTCGCTGGACTGACTACTTCGATCCGCGCGGGCTGCTTGATGCTCTGTCGGCGCTTCCTGACGTCGAGGCTTACTTCACCGGCAAGAAGTAGCTTGCGGGTTCGGCCGGTATGGCGGGGAGGCCACCGAGAGTAGTCGGCCCCGCCATCCACCCGGTATCGGCGTGCCCGTCCACAACCTCGGACCCTGGAGAGAACATGTGGCATAGACATTTTCCGCCGTCGAACGTCGCATCGAGAATCTACGAGTTGCGGCTATGAGCGACCTACTGATCAACGGGACTCTTCGGGAGGCAGCCGACGGCCGAACCTATGCCAATGTCAATCCCGCCACCGAACAAGTCATCGGGCAGGCGCCCGATGCCACACGCAGCGACGTCGATGCCGCGGTCGGGGCCGCACGAAGAGCCTTTGACGACCTTGCGTGGTCGCAGGATCACGCATTTCGTTCACGCTGCCTTGGTCAGCTACACGACGGCATACGCGCCGAACAAGAAGATCTCCGGCGAATCTTGATCGACGAGGCCGGCGTCCCTGTGGCGCTGACGCACTCGATCTGGCTCGACACCATCATCGATTCCATCACCTATTGGGCGGAACTGGCCGAAAGCTACCCCTACGAGGTGCAGATCGCGGCACGCGAGACGCTAGCAGGTGTCTCCTCCAAGCGTATGGTGGCGCGAGAACCAGTCGGTGTCATCGCGGCGATCACCCCGTGGAACTACCCGCTGCCACTCAATATCTTCAAGGTGGCTGCCGCCCTGGCCGCCGGATGTACGGCGGTATTGAAGCCGGCCCCGGACACCCCGTGGAGTGGCACCGAACTTGGTCGAATCATCGCCGAGCGCACCGATATTCCCGCCGGTGTCGTCAATGTGGTGACCGCCGCAGATCCGTTGATCGGCGAGGCATTGGTCCGCGACCCCCGCGTCGACATGATCACCTTTACCGGGTCCACAGAAGTGGGCAAGCGGATCATGGCCTCGGCGGCCAACAACCTCACCCGGGTGTGTCTGGAACTCGGCGGGAAGTCGGCGAACATCATCTTGGATGACGCTGATCTACCGTCGTTGGCCGCCGGCATCGCGGGTGTTTGCGCGCACGCGGGTCAAGGTTGCGCGCTTCCGACGCGGTTATTGCTGCCTCGCAGCCGCTACGAGGAGGGTGTGGCGATCGCCCAGGCGGCATTCGAATCGGTCAGCTGCGGTGATCCGAATGACCCGAACATCGTTGTGGGGCCAGTAATTAACGCTCGTCAGCGGGAACGCATTCTCAACCTGATTGAGATGGGAAGACAGGAGGCCCGCATTCTCGTCGGGGGTGGCGCTCCAGCCTCGATGCCAGTCGGCTACTACGTCGAACCCACGCTGTTTTGCGATGTCGCTCCTGATGCGGTCATCGCGCAAGAAGAGATATTTGGTCCCGTGCTGGTTGTGATCCCCTACGACGACGACGACCATGCCGTGGAGATTGCCAACAACAGCATCTATGGACTGTCGGGGGCGGTTCACGGTGCTGATGTGGACCGGGCCATGGGGATCGCGCGGAGGCTGCGGACTGGAACAGTAGGTATCAACGGTGGTGCATGGCTGGCCGCCGACACCCCTTTCGGCGGCTACAAACAAAGCGGAATGGGCCGCGAACTCGGCACTGAGGGCTTCGCGGAGTTCCTCGAGACCAAGTCGATCGCCCTGCCCGCCTGATCGCCGAACCCTACTCTCGCCGGAAGGACTTGTAGTGCATGGCTTGATGCAGCAGCGATCACTGTCGCTACCGCACGTGTTTCATCGGGCAGAAGGATACTTTGGTCACAAGAAGGTTGTGACCGGCACTGCTACCGGCGATGTCGTGGTGACGACCTTCCGGAAGGTCGCCGAGCAGGTGCGCCGACTGGCCACCGCCTTCGACAACCTCGGCATTGGGACCGGGGCGCGGGTGGGTACCTTCTGCTGGAACACTGAGCAACACCTCGCGCTCTACCTAGCCGTGCCCTGCACCGGGCGCGTCCTGCACACGGTCAATGTACGGCTGTTTCCCGAGCAGATCGTCTACATCGTCAATCATGCGGAGGACGAGGTGCTCTTCGTCGACCGCTCGCTGTTGGATGTGCTGTGGCCGCTGGTCGAACAGATGCCTGTCGTGAAGTACTTTGTCGTGATCGACGACGGCGGGGATTCCGCGTTGCCGGACAGTTCGCGGGTGCTGGCCTATGAACGGTTGGTGGCCGACTGCCCGCCCTTCCTCGGTCAGTTTGTTGTCGATGACGAGAACTCGGCAGCGGCGATGTGCTACACGTCCGGCACGACCGGCAATCCGAAGGGTGTGGTGTGTTCACATCGCTCCACGGTGCTTCACTCGTTGACCGCGTTGGCAGCCGACGTCTTAGGCCTCGCCGAGCGCGACGTGGTGATGCCCATTGTCCCGATGTTCCATGCCAATTCTTGGGGCCTGCCATATGCAGCGGTGTTGGCGGGTGCTGATATCGTGCTCCCCGGCCCCAACCTGACTCCGCAAGCGTTGCTCGGGTTGCTGTCCGAGCACAGGGTCACCGTCACCGCTGGAGTACCCACGATCTGGATGGGGATCGCTCCGCTGCTCCGAGATTACGATCTGACTGCGCTGCGCTTCATCCTCTGCGGCGGTTCGGCCGTGCCCTCGGCGCTCTCGCAGCAGTACCGGGCCGATATCGGAGTGCCGATTACGCAGGTGTGGGGGATGACCGAGACCAGCCCCATCGCCACAGTGTGCATGCCGCGTACTTATCTCGACGAGCTCACTGAGGAGCAGAAGGCACATGCTCTGGCGCGACAGGGCCCGCCGGTACCCCTGGTGGAACTACGCGTGGTCGACCCCGACACGGGGTTGGAGATGCCAAGGGACAACAGCAGCACAGGTGAGGTGCAAGCTGCAGGTCCGTGGATTGCGAGTGCCTACTACCGCAGCGACGATCATCATGCATCGTTCACCGATGACGGTTGGCTGCGCACTGGTGACGTCGCGGTCTGTGATGAGCACGGCTCACTGCTTCTGGTTGACCGGACCAAAGATCTGGTGAAGTCGGGCGGGGAGTGGATCAGCTCGGTGCAACTGGAGAACGAGATCATGGCCCATCCAAAGGTCGCTGAGGCGGCCGTGATCGCCATTCCCCATGAACGATGGGTGGAGCGTCCGTTGGCCTGCGTCGTGACCAAGCCGGGTGAATCCCTGACTGCCGAGGAGGTGATCCAGCACCTCTTGCCGCGTGTGGCGCGGTGGTGGTTGCCCGATGCGGTGGAGTTCATCGACGCTGTACCCAAGACGAGCGTGGGCAAGTTCAGCAAGAAGACGCTGCGGGCCCAGTTCGAGAGCTACCGATTCACCACGTCCTGAGACCGGTCGCCAGCCATGAGAGAGATTGCAGCCATGCGACTGCAGCCGTACGGCCAGGCGGTACCGATGGTCACGACCACCGAGTTGGTAGTCCGGCGAAGGGTGAAGAGGGCGGCGTCGACAGCCTCGCCGAAGATCATCACGGCTGGAAGCAGTCCGCGCGGGTGCCTGCCATCGCGTGTCGTGGAGAAGGGGAACCATTGAAGAGGCTGATCTTTGAGACCGAACACGAGCAGTTGAGGGAGACCGCGAAGCGGTACATCGATCGTGAGGTCGCACCCAATGCGGCGCGATGGGAGGAGAACCGCATCGTTGACCGGTCGGCGTATGCCGCCGCTGGACGTTATGGCCTGATCGGTTTCAACATGCCTGAACAGTATGGCGGGGGTGGCACCGACGATTTTCGGTTCAATGCCGTCGTCGTGGAGGAGATCGCCAAGTTCGGCTTTCTCACGCCGGCGTTGAGCGTGCACAACGATATCGTGGGGCCCTATCTCAAGACGCTCGCTACTGCCGAGCAGAAGGAACGGTGGCTCCCGGGCTACACGACCGGCGAATTGATCGGTGCGATCGCGATGAGCGAGCCCGGAGCAGGAAGTGACCTCGCCGGTATTCGGACCACCGCGGTCCGCGTCGGTGACAGCTGGATCCTGAACGGGGCAAAGACATTCATCTCCGCCGGCATCAACAGTGACCTTGTCATCGTGGTGGCCCGCACCGATCCGGACGCGGGGCACAAGGGATTCTCGCTCCTCGTCGTCGAGCGCGACATGGAGGGCTTCGAACGCGGTAGGAAACTCGACAAGATGGGACAGCCGGCACAGGACACCGCGGAACTCCACTTCACCGACGTGCGGGTGCCGGAGACGAATCTGCTCGGTGAGGAGGGCAGTGGCTTTTACCATGTCATGGCCAATCTTCCGTCGGAGCGCCTGTCGATTGCGATTGCAGCAATCGCGGGCGCGCGTGAGACCTTCCGGCACGCATTGCAGTACGCCAAAGATCGGACCGCATTCGGTCAGAGCATCGGAAGCTTTCAGCACAACCGCTTCGTGTTGGCTGAACTTGACACTGAACTCGACATCGCAGAGCAGTATGTGGATCGTTGCCTACGAGCAGCGGTGGACGGCGACCTGGGTGCCGTCGACGCAGCGAAGGCCAAGTGGTGGTGCACCGAGCTGGCCAAACGTGTCGTGGACGCGTGTCTGCAACTGCACGGCGGCTACGGGTACATGAACGAATACAAGGTCGCCAAAGACTTCGTCGATACCCGTATCCAGACGATATACGGCGGCACGACGGAGATCATGAAGGAGCTGATCGGGTGCAGCCTAGGCCTCTAACGCTCCAAGCGAACCGCAAGGTTGTGAAGCCGGTTGTAGTCATGCCATCTCGGCGGCCTGATCAGCCTGCCGTGGCGAGGCCGCGTCATTCGTGAGATGCACATCTGGTCCGAACGCCGATGCCGCCGTCGGCTGGCGCCATCTGAACTTTGCGCTCTTTTGGCAGTGCCCGAGCGGAGTTACGTTGACCACGACGACCGGATTGCGCAGGCCAAACGCCAAGTGGTACTGGAGAGATGGAGGACCATCGTGATCTTCGACTTCGATCAGCACCTGTTCGAATATCCGAACATGTGGCTCGACCACGTCGATCCCGACAAGAAGGACCTCGCGCTGGAGATGACGCGCGACGAACTCGGGTATCCGTGGCTGTGGTCGCGGGCAGCGAACCAGTTGATGTGGATCTACGCCAAGACGGTACCCGAGGATGGCTTCGTCTCCTTTTTCGGTCCCTGGCAGAACTGGAAGGACCGAAAGCCCGCAGAGGTCGACTACGTCACCGACATGCCAGCATCCTGCATCGACGCCAAGGCGCGAGTTGCGCAACTGGACGAACTCGGTGTGGACAAGACCATCCTTTTTCCGCACTTCGGAGCTGTCTGGGGGCGGTATGTCCATGACCGTCTCGACATAATCCGTGCCAACTTGACTGCCTGGAACCGATGGGCGGTCACCGTTCGCCAGGATGGGTCGGAGCGCTTGGAGCCGACCGGACACGTGACGCTGCGCGGAGGTGACCTGGGTTGGCTCGAGAACGAGCTGTCTTATCTGGGCAAGAACGGAATCAAAGCTGCGTTCGTCTCCTACGGCCTGGTTGACGGCCGACGAATGTCTCACCCCGACCATGATCGGGCCTGGAAAGCGTTCCTGGACAACGGGATCGTTCCAATCTTCCACATCCAGGACGCCGACGTTCGCGCCAGTTGTCTGGAGGAGGGTTGGTTCTCCGGGGCCATCGATCCGCTGTTCGCGGCGCTTGACATGACCTTCTCGCATCTGGGTGTTCAGGTCGCCGCGGCCGACCTCATCCTGAATGGCGTTTTTGACAAGTTCCCGGGGTTGAAATTCGCGACCGTCGAGCTGACCGCGGGCTGGATCAATCCGCTCATCGGCACCAATGAAGGCATCCCGGGTAGCACCGGAAACGTCGTGAACGGGCCCGGCCTCGATATCTCGTATGGTTATGAGGCGGTGGCCAGACGACATTCAGTGGAGTTGAAGCGGCTACCGAGCGAGTACTTGCGCGATCACTTCCGGAGCACGGTGAATCCTATGGAGCCCGTGAAATCGTATGTCGACAGCGGACTTGAGGATAACGTCATGTTCGGCAGCGACTGGCCGCACAGCGAGGGCTTTTCCAGTCCGCTGACAAGTTACAAGCCCATAACGGACGCTCTTACTCCAGAGCAGAACGCGAAGCTGCTGGGCGGAACTGCAGCCGAGCTGTTGGGCATCGCCTGAAAGGCGGCCCAACGACGCCCTGACCCGTTGAACGGCTCCGAAGCCGATTACGCGAGTATCGCTGCCATGATCGGTGCGACGGCGCCCACCCTGCTGACCTGACGACCGTGGCGGCCGCTGTTGCTGAGACGACTTGTGGATAGGACCGGAGTCCGGTTCACCCGGTTGACCGGAGAAGTCGTCATTTGAAATGGGTCATCTTGCTGGGCCGGCGCTAGGCCGCGTGTACTGGAGATCGCGATCAAACGCCGAAAACAAGTGCCGCCCAGCTGAACTCGCCTACATCCTGGGCCGCATACGATGAAGGAGGCAGGCTCGATGACATCGACTACAGAACCGAAGACAAACCCCCAGTACTTCAGCCGGGGCCCGGAGGCTGGAGTTGCCGAACGGTACACGTCGCCGGAGTTCGCACGTCTCGAGAACGAGAAGCTCTGGCCGAAGGTCTGGCAAGCCGCTTGCCGTGTCGAGGAGGTCGCCGAGCCGGGTGACTTTTGCGAATACACGATTGCCGACGAAACGATCCTCATCATTCGAACCCGTAAGGGGGACATCAAGGCCCTGTTCAACGCGTGCCAGCACCGGGGCATGCGTCTGAAGGAAGGTCGGGGATCTTGCACCGAGATCCGCTGCCCTTCCCATGCCTGGGCCTGGCACCTTGACGGATCCCTCAAGGAAGTAATGGATCCTGAGGCTTTCGATCAGGCCGCGGTGGCGCCCGATGCGCTGCGCCTGCCGGAGTGCAAGGTCGAGGTTTGGGCGGGGTTCGTCTTCATCAACATGGATCCCGACGCCGTCCCGCTCGGCGAGTTCCTCGGTGAGGCACGCCCTCGCGTGGAACGCAACGGGATTCAGAACATGGCATGCACGCGGCTCCGCACCACAATCATCAAGGCTAATTGGAAGCTCTGCCACGAAGCGTTTGTCGAGACGTATCACGCGATCGGAACGCACCCGCAGGCGCTGCGATATCTAGATGACACCGGCATGATCTTCGAGCAGTATGGCGATCACGGCATGCACCGGATCAAGCCCGGCAACATGGGCAAGCCCAGCCCTCGGCTCGATCTGGACGGGACAGATCGGCGTGACCTGCTGGAGGCCTTGATGGGCGATCTCACAGAGTTCGACTTCTACAACGATGAAGATGTGGCGCAGGCCAATGCGCTGATCGAGACCGTTCTCGAGCTACCAGAGGAGGTGACGGTGGGGTCGTTCTTCGCCAGCCTTCGTCGGCAGCAGGCGGAGGCCGAAGGCGTCGACCTGAGCCCTTACAGTGACGCCGACCTTCTTGCCGGTGAGCTATGGAACATCTTCCCCAACTTCACGATTCCGTGCAATGCCGGCAACGCCCTCAGCTTGCGGTTCAGGCCGAATGGCCTCAGGCACGAAGAGTGCATCTTTGATGTCTACTACCTGAAACTGTTTCCGCAGAGCGCCGATGTTCCTGCCATGGAGCACGAGTTCTATAAGGACTGGGAGGAAACCAAGATCTGGGGAACCGTCCTGACCCAGGACTTCACCAACCTCCCCAAGTGGCAGGCCGGAGTTCATTCACGTGGGTACCGCGGTCCGGTGTGGGGTTACCCCGACGGCAACGTGAGCAATCTGCACCGGGCGATCTCGGACTACCTCGCGAAGTGACAGGGCACAATACCCCGACGACGACCCAGACCTATTCGGTGGTGGTAGACCCTGGTGGCATCACCTTGGAGGTCACCAAGGGCGAGACGATCATGGCGGCGGCAGAACGCAACGGCTACCACTGGCCGACACTGTGCGGCGGTAACGGTACGTGCTCCATCTGCTGGGTGGAAGTGACGGTCGGCGCCGATAATCTGTCGGCTCGGAAGGACGACGAGCAAGAGACCTTGAACCTGCTCTCGCCCCGGCTAAGGGCGACAAGAACGGTACGGCTTGCATGCCAGGCTCGAGTTGTCGATGGAGATGTCACGGTTCGCAAGCCCGGGGTTCGGCCAGCTGATGATGTTGGCGGAGAGGCCGACTAGCGACGGAGAGGGTCAGATCCGTTCCGCTATGGTGGTGCACTCGGTAGCGGAATTCAATGATTGCGGTCAAGCGATCAAGCCTCACGGGAGGCACCGCTAAACAGAGGGTTGAACGAAAGCATGCCGGTCAACGGTGGTGACGGATGGGATTTGGCATCCGGTGTCGGGCTGACTGCAACCGAGGCCGCGGCAGCGCGGGCCGTGGCGGGACGCCAGCCGGTTGCACTCATCAACGACCCCTACGCTCAGCTACTGGTTCGCGCAGTAGGCGTCGAGTTCCTCGTCGACTTGACCGAGATGAGCGTCGAGGAAGCCGAGTCGGGCTTCGCGTTGCCGCGGTTGGTGGACTGGGTGGCGGTGCGAACCAGATTCTTCGACGACTTCCTCAGTGCCGCAACAGAGACCGGCATCACGCAGGTGGTGATCCTGGGAGCGGGCCTGGACTCGCGTGCCTATCGCCTGGACTGGGCGCCACAGACAGTGGTGTACGAGGTGGACCGACCCGCTGTGCTGGACTTGAAGACGGCGGCAATGGAAGGGGCGGGCGTACAGGCTCATGCCGTCCGCATTCCGACTGCAGCCGACCTGGCGGCCGACTGGAAGCGATCGCTGTTGGCTGGTGGATTCGATCCGGAGTCGCCGACTGTGTGGTGTGCCGAGGGGGTTCTTCCTTACCTGCCTCAGACTGCCGTGGCGGCGTTGCTGGACACCATCAGTTCCCTCAGCGCAGTCGGCAGCCGACTGGCCGCAGACAGTGTCATCGACATCGAGGGCTTGGTGGCACAGATTGCAGCCTCGCCCAGCTTCGACAGCCGGCCGAGTGAACTCCAGGTGGACATCGGTGGGATCGGCGTCCAGTCATCGCCATGCGTCGATGTGGCCGGACATCTCCGCCGGCGCGGATGGGAGGCGAAAGGCGTCGACGCATCGGATCTGTTCGAATTGCACGAGTTGGCTCCGCTGGCGGATTCATTGGCCCTGTACCAACGGATACGGCTGGTGAAAGCGTCGGCTTGGTCGCCGAAAAGGTCTGGCAATCAGGGACGGTGACGCGGCCGGATGGATACACGTAGTGCAGGAATCTGAAATACCGGTGGTTGCGCTGCGCTTGCTGTGGCCAGAGTGTGTAGGGCAGCCCACAACTTGAGGAGGCGCTCCTGATGGATAGCGCGGTGCGACTTGAGATGTACCGAATGATGCGCTTGATTCGTACGTACGAGGAAGCCATCCTCCGCGAGTATCACGCGGACAAGAAGCCGAGTTTCGATATCGCAAAGGGGCAGATCCCCGGCGAGATGCACCTTTCGACTGGTCAGGAGCCTGTTCCCGCGGGCTTCTATCCGCATCTCCGCCGCGACGACGCGGTGACCGGGCCGCACCGTCCGCACGGATGGGCGCTCGCCAAAGACGTCGACATCAACAGGATGACCGCTGAGATCTTCGGACGCATCGACGGGCTTGGCAGGGGTCGCGGCGGTCATATGCACCTGTTCGACGAGGAAACACACTTCTCGTGCTCGGGGATCATCGCCGAAGGATTGCCGACGGCCGTCGGTATGGGGATGGCCTTCAAACGTGAAGGAACTGGCCGAGTGGCCTTCGCCGTGTGCGGAGAAGGCGCGGCCAACCAGGGAGCCTTCCACGAGTCGCTGAACCTGGCGGCGCTGTGGAAACTACCAGTCGTGTTCGTCATCGAGGACAACGGTTGGGGAGTGTCGGTCTCCAAGTCGCAATCCACCTGCGTTGCTTCGAATGCAGACCGTGCGGCGGGCTACGGGATGCCCGGCGTGCTGGTCAAGGACAACGAGGTTGAGGCAGTCTACGCAGCGGCCGGCGAGGCAATCGCACGGGCGCGGGCGGGCGAAGGGCCGACGCTGATCGAAGTGGAGACACTGCGGTTGTGGGGACACTTCGAAGGCGACCCGCAGATTTACCGGCCGGACCTGAGCGACGTTCCAAGCCACGATCCGATCCCGGCGTACGAACGTCAGCTTCGCGACGCCAGGGTGCTCACCGACGACATCGCAGAGGAGACTTCAAGGTGGGCCGAAGACCGGGTGGAGCGCGCGATCGACTTCGCCAAGGCGTCGCCGGAGCCCGATCCTGCGACGGCGCTCGACTACCAGTTCGTCTAGACCCCCACGCTACCGCTCACAGGAAGTGAACCCATGACCTCGACCGCACCAGCTCGCACGGCGCGAAAGCTGACCGTTGCCAAAGCGATTGTGGAAGCAATCGGCACGGAGATGGAGTCCGACGACTCGGTGTTCGTAATGGGCGAGGATGTCGGCAAGTACGGCGGCGTATTCGGCCAGACAACCGGTCTGCTGGAAAGATTCGGTCCCGAGCGAATCATTGACACCCCCATCTCCGAAACAGCCTTTATCGGTGCAGCGGTGGGTGCGGCCGTGGAGGGAATGCGCCCAATCGTCGAATTGATGTTCGTCGATTTCTTCGGCGTATGTATGGACCAAATATACAACCACATGGCGAAAATCCACTTTCTCTCCGGTGGCAATATCAACGTCCCGCTCGTGCTCATGACAGCGGTGGGTGGCGGCTACTCCGACGCCGCGCAGCACTCGCAGTGTCTCTGGGGGACATTCGCCCATCTACCCGGCATGAAGGTTGTGGTGCCAAGCTCACCCGAAGACGCCAAGGGCATGATGACGGCCGCAATTCGCGACAACAACCCCGTCGTGTACATGTTCCACAAGGGCATCATGGGTCTTTCGTGGATGTCGAAGTCCAAGCGGTCGTTGGGGCCTGTCCCTCGTGAGACCTACGAGATCGAACTGGGGAAGGCCAATATTGTCCGGCCGGGCAGCGACATCTCGATAGTCACGTTGTCGTTGTCGGTGCATCATGCTCTCGACGTGGCCGATGAACTCGCCGACGAAGGAATCGATTGCGAGGTAGTCGATCTGCGCAGCCTCGTTCCACTGGATACCGAGACGATACTCGAGTCGGTCGGCAAGACCGGGCGGCTGCTCGTCGTCGACGAGGATTACGAGTCATTTGGGCTTTCCGGCGAGATCATCGCCCGCGTGGCCGAACGTGATCCACGGCTGTTCAGGACGGCACCTGCTCGAGTCTGTGTTCCCGACGTGTCGCTGCCATACGCCCGGCCGTTGGAGATGGCTGTTCTGCCCACACCCGAGCGCATCCGCGCGGCGGTCATCAAGATAATGAGGAAATAGCGAAGAGATGACGGAAATTCTCTTTCCTCCAATGTCGGAGAACGATCCGAACGCGGAGGGGGTGGTGTCGACGTGGTTCGTCGCGGACGGGGACGAGGTGCAGGAAGGTGACCTCATCGCGGAAGTGGCCGTCGACAAGGCCGACATGGAGCTCGTCGCTCCGCATGCGGGCACCATCACCCTGCTTGTTGCCGAAGAACAACCGGTGACGCAGAACAGCCCGATAGCCGTAGTCACCTAGATGGACTCAGCCCATGAGTCCGACGCCGCTGTCGGTCTGGGCGCTCCGCCAGTGGGGAAGCCGTTGCGACTGGAAGTTCGCAGTCACCGGGGTGGCCCGTGACAACCTGGCTGATGGTGGGGCCTGGCTTCATGCCGAGACAGAGCGGGCCGTCCAGGGTCTCAATCCGGCCATCGGTATGGAGTTGGTGCCAGACTTCAACGGTGAGCCCGATCTGTTGCGCGCGGTGTTCGGTTCGTGTCCAGAAGTGTTGGCGCACAATGTCGAGAGCAGCCTGATCCTGGGTGTGCGGGCGAGACCATAGAGGAAGTGCACGCCGCGCTGGGTGACCTTAGCGACGACGTTCGTTGTGGCCGGCCCGGCAACTTGCCGAGGAACTGCGATGCTTCATCGAAGACGACGGGCCCGAAGCCGGACCGTAGACCGCCCGAACTCGGTCATCTCCCCCAGAGTTGGTGTCGGTTCCCTCAGGCTGCCCATACACCGCCACAACGACGGTGCGGTCCAGGCTGTTCTCGGACCAAACCCCGATCTCGGAGTTGGCGCAGTTCTGGATGATCGCCATGTATGCAGGGTTGTGATACCACTGGTCAATAAGTTCGGTACCGCTAATGGCCAGGGCGGGGTTGATTGCCACAGTCTCGGAGGCCTTGCCACGGTAAGCGGCTGCGGTAGCACGGTCTTGCGGTGAAGACCCGTCTGATCCAACATCGCCGTCCAGCGCCCTGTTGTTGAGGACATCGATCGTGTGCCACTGGGCGGCCAGTTGTAACTCAGGGTTGACCTTCAGGTTGGTTCGGCATCCGGCACGGTACTGGAGGACGTGAACCATCTTCACAACGTTCCTGTTCAAGCTGATGTTGTCTGCGGCGGCAGGAGGAGCTAGGACCAGAACGCTTGCGGTGCCGAGAGTCGCTGCGAACACCAGTGGCCTTACCGAGGCGGGACCTCGTTTGCGAGGGAACCCCTTGTGGCAGGGTGTCATGCGGCATCCTCCCCACTTCATCATCGGATCGGTGTGAAGTCCGAGATCAGCCAGCGGCCATCGACTTTGTCCAATGTCACGCGGATGCTGGATGCCGACTGGGTCGGGGCGTCATGCCCCACAATGGTCATTTGGTCGGCGAAAACCATTACTATCGCGTGATTCTGGCTGGCGGATATCAGCGCGGCCGCGGGTACCGTGGCTGTCGAGAAGATTTGTTTCTGCCGCGCGGCGGGTATCACCACGTCATCGACCAGCGACGAGTATGCGTCACGGAACGCGCCCGTCAGATGCATTTCGACGGCACGCACGTCGATCTCCCCCAATGCGGGGTTGTAGGACAAGAGCGACACAGTGACCTCGGAGGCAACGCGGACCGTGTCGATGCTGGCAGTGTCTACTTGCTCGGCCGTGGCCAAGTTCCATCTCAGCCAAGCTGCGGCGAGAGTCATCAGCAGAGCGATTACGGGCAGAGTGACACGCACCGCCGCTAGCACCGCCGCAACGGAATCTCTCGTTTGAGCGCTGTGCGGTTCGCCGCTGGGCGACGTTGTGGCTGGGGCGTCGGCGGACTCCATGTCCAGGACACATCGTGTCTGCCTCCTGACTTTACTCCTTGATCGGAGGAAGCCGAGTCGGCTACGCGATGAATTCGACATTGGTGAGCTTGATGTCGTTGCTGACCTTCTGGACAGCTATCAGCATGCGCCATAGTCGCGCGGGCGAATCAACTCCTGCCAGAGACGTTTTCACCCAGACAGCCACAAGCACGTCAGCGTGGTCACCCTGTACCGACTTGAGTCCGACCTCCGCGATGGTGCCCTCGGTATTGGACTGTGTGCGTCTGACGGTGTCGACGAAGCCTTGGGATCGATTCATGAAGTCGGCCAGGAATGCTCCGGCGGATGAGTCGATGATGCGCTCGGCGGCCGCCTCGACATCCTCGTGATTGACGGTGGTCAACATGATTGCGCTTTGTCGGCCAGCCTCGAGGAAGCGTGCGCGTGCGTACTGGAGGCCATCGGCGGCATGCGCGCGGATACCGAGGAACACCACCAACGCAGTCAATAGTGCGACGGCGAAGAGTCCGAAGACGATTCCGTCGCGATGCGGGCGTTGAGTTCGCTGAGCTGGTGAGCGCGTCGACAGGGATACTGGTTGACCGGATGCGGCTTCCCTGCCGCCGGCTTCCGTCGAAGCCCTGCTGAACCAGAGTATCTGCGATACGCGTCGCGACCTCTTGGGCGGCTGCCCATGGTCGTGGTCGAAACATCCACTTTCATGCACGCTCCCGTCGACGACTTCGTGGAGAATGCCGGAGTTCGCGGCACGAACGACGGTCACTGCGGGGCACCAGACAGGAATAGGCCGTGGCCCGATCGAGAGGGGTGCTGAACTCGTATCCTTCGCATCTCGCGGTAAGCCTCACCTGAGTATTTGCTGGCTCTGCAATCTACCTTCTTACCGCCGAGGGGTGCCGACCCTCAACGGGGGATGTTTCAGATAGCAGAAACTGCTCGCCGCCGGGCCGGGTCAATCGCGCCAGGACCGTCATCGACGTGCTGATACGCACCATCTGAAATGTAGTCGGTTGCAGCGCATTGGAGGTGCAGCGCGATGATGTGCAGCACGAGGCGCCGAAGCGCCGTCATCTGCGCGCGGGCCCAGACGTCGTTGCTTGAGCCAAAGGAGGCGGGTGGTGCCTGCGTTGGACACAGTCGCGAGACCCATGCGTGCGGTGGGCGGATTCTTTTCCACAGCGGTAGACACCGTCGTCTTGGCTCCGCAGCCGCCGTTCGCATGGCGCGAACTCATCTTTCAAATGTGGTTCGTCGCGCGCGTATCGATCTTCCCGACGATCATGCTGTCAATCCCGTTCACGGTCTTGTCGGTCTTCATCTTCAACATCTTGTTGATCGAGTTCGGGGCGGCAGACTTCTCCGGAGCCGGTGCCGCATTCGGAGCGGTTACCCAGATCGGCCCGTTGGTAACCGTGCTGGTTGTCGCCGGTGCTGCGGCGACCGCGATGTGCGCTGACCTGGGCGCCCGCACCATTCGTGAAGAACTGGACGCGATGCGCGTTATGGGTATTAATCCGATCCAGGCGCTGGTGGTTCCCCGGGTACTGGCCACAGTCGTCGTCGCGCTGCTGCTGAACTCAGTCGTGTCCGTTGTCGGCATTGCCGGCGGATTCGCTTTTTCGGTATTTGTTCAGCATGTCACGCCCGGAGCGTTTGTCGCGGGCATGACGCTGTTCACCGGCATGCCGGAGATCCTGATCTCGCTCGCCAAGGCCGCGATGTTCGGCCTCGTCGCCGCCCTCATCGGTTGCTACAAAGGCATTTCCGTAGGCGGCGGACCAGCCGGTGTCGGCACCGCCGTCAACGAGACGGTGGTTTTCTCCTTCATGGCTTTGTTCGTGATCAACGTGGTTATTACCGCAATAGGCGTGAAGGCGACGATGTGACTCAGACTCAGAGCGTCCCCAGTACGCGAACACCCCGGCGTCGCCGCGCTGTCGGTGGCTTCGTCGACGGCTGGAACCGAATCGGCGTTCAAACTCACTTCTACGGCATGACAATCCGGTCGATCAGTGATGCGTTGATCCACTACCGCGGTGAGGTCGCCACTCAGATCGCCCAGATGAGCCTGGGCACCGGTGCCCTGGCAGTCGTCGGTGGCACAGTCGTCATCGTTGCGTTCCTCACCATGTCGGCCGGCGCCATCATCGCCGTACAGGGATATAACCAGCTCGCCGGCGTCGGGGTGGAGGCGCTTACCGGATTCGCCTCGGCATACATCAACGTCCGCATTATCGCGCCGCTGGTGACGGGCATCGGTCTGGCCGCAACCATTGGAGCCGGGGCCACCGCTCAGCTTGGGGCCATGCGCATAGCGGAGGAAATCGACGCACTGGAAGTGATGGGGGTGCGCACTGTCGCCTACCTTGCTTCCAGCCGGGTGCTGGCCGGGCTCATCGTGGTGCTTCCGCTCTACTGCGTGGCCGTGCTCATGTCATTCATGGCAGCCCGATTCGGGACCACCGTCGTCTACGGTCAGTCGACCGGCGTTTATGACCACTACTTCACCACCTTCCTCAACCCCGTCGACCTGCTGTGGTCGTTCGTGCAAGCGATGGCTATGGCGTTGACAGTCATGGTGATCCACACCTATTACGGGTTCACGGCCTCCGGTGGCCCCGCCGGTGTAGGCGAGGCGGTCGGTCGGGCTGTGCGCGCCTCGTTGATTGTCGTTGTCTTCGTGACCCTGGTGATCTCGCTGGCCGTCTACGGGCAGTCCGGAAACTTCGAGCTTTCGGGATAATTGACAGTGTCTGGCCGCGAAGGATCCCGCATACACCCCGCCTGGTGGACGGCAGCTCTGGTCCTCACCATCATTCTGATCGGGGTGCTGACTGCCGCAAGCTTCAATGGCTGGTTCTTGTCGTCGGTCCCGGTCACACTGGCCGCTGATCGTTCGGGTCTGGTCATGGAACCCGGCGCGAGGGTCAAGCTGCGCGGCTTAGAGGTTGGCCGGGTGGCAGGTGTCAACCGGAGCGACGGGATGGCCACACTCAACTTGAAGATCGATCCCGACCACATCAAGGACATCCCTGCCAACGTGGGAGCTGAGATCGACTCCACAACGATCTTCGGCGCCAAGTTCGTCAATCTGGTGTACCCCGAAAGTCCTACACCACAGCGCCTTAGAGCTGGACAGGTGCTGCGATCACGCAATGTGACTACTGAGGTGAACACGGTCTTCGACAACCTCGTCGGACTGCTCGACAAGGTAGACCCCGAGAAGCTCAACGCGATCCTGTCGGCGTTGGGTGCAGGTTTGCGAGGTCAGGGCCCGGCCATCGGCGAGGCGACCAGCGCCGCGAACGAGGTTCTCCTGGCTTTGAATCCGCGCAGCGAAGCGGTACGTGCCGACTGGCGGGCGCTGAAGGGATTCAGCGATGCTTACGGTGGTGCCGCGGGCAACATCCTCACTGCGATTGACTCGTTCAACTCAACGGCGGCGACACTGGCGGACCAGGCAACCGCGTTGGACTCCCTGTTGGTCAACGTGATCGGGTTGGCCCGAAACGGAAGCATATTGGTCGGATCGAGCAAGGATAGCGTCGTCCGTGATGTCAACTTGCTCGAGCCTACGACGGCGCTGCTAATGAAGTATCACGAGAGTCTCACCTGCACGCTGCTGGGGGCCAAGTGGTTCATCGAGAATGGTGGGGCCAAAGGAGTTGGTGGCAATGGGTACTCGCTCATCCTGGACGCGGGACTGACGTGGGGTCAGGACGGCTATCGCTACCCCGACAACCTGACAATCGTCGGTGCTAAAGGCGGGCCCGGCGGTAAGCCGGGTTGCGGCTCACTGCCGGACGTGACTAACCAGTTCCCGGTGCGCCAACTGGTGACTAACACGGGCTGGGGAACCGGCAACGACATCAGGATCAACCCGGGTATCGGATTCCCAGGGTGGGCCAACTATTTCCCGGTCACCCGCGGGGCGCCGGAGCCGCCCACCGTTCGCTACAGCGGGCCGTCGGCTCCGGGACCTATCCCGTACCCCGGTGCTCCCCCCAATGGGGCGCAGTTGTATGCGCCCGATGGCACTCCACTCTGGCCGGGACTGCCACCGGCGCCGCCTCCGGGTGGACCGCGTGATCCCGGAGTCGCACCAGGGTCAGAGCCTTTCGTTCCGCCTTTCCCAGCCCACACGCAGCCGACGCCGCTGCCGAATGCGGGCCCGCCCCCCAGCCATGATGGCTAGCCCGCACCGAACCAGTAGGCACAGAGGACAAAGGCCGGAATGAAAAAACGTCTCGTAGCTACCATCTGGCGGCTTGCCGTCTTCGTCAGCGTGTGTCTGATGGGCCTCTTCGTGCTGATCGCGGTCTTCGGCCAACTGCGGTTCGAGCCACGGAAAAGCTTCACTGCCGACTTCACCAACGTCGGCGGTCTCAAGGGTGGAGACTTCGTCCGAATCGCCGGTGTTGAGGTCGGCAAAGTCACGAAGCTCGTGATCAAACCCGATGCTGTGGTTGCGGTCACATTCGCTATCGACGATTCCGTTCTCCTCACGAACGGCAGTCGGGCGGTGATCCGCTATGACAACCTGTACGGCGATCGTTACCTCGCGCTCGAACAAGGACACGACGGCGGTACGCCGTTGAAGCCGGGTGGTCTGATCCCCATCGAGCGGACGTCACCGGCACTGGATCTCGACACGTTGATCGGGGGCTTCCGGCCGCTGTTCCGCGCGTTGGATCCCGACCAGGTCAACGCCTTGTCCTTCCAGTTGATTCAGGTGTTCCAGGGTCAGGGCGAGACGATCGGCGCCCTGCTTGCGCAGACGTCAGGTCTGACGAACACGCTGGCTGATCGCGACGAACTCATCGGTGAAGTCGTCAACAACCTGAACACCGTCTTCACGTCGCTCGGCGATAGCAACAAGGAGTTTGGGCAGGCTATCGACAAGATTGCTTCGCTCACCGACGCTTTGGCCGACCGCAAGGACGACATCAGCAACGCGGTGGCCTACGCGAATGCTGCGGCAGGCTCCGTCTCCGACTTCCTCGCCCGCTCGCGACCTGCGATACAGAAGATCGTTCACGAGACCGACCGCACGTCGACGATCATTCTGAACGACCACGACTACGTCGATGACCTAATCAACACGCTGCCTGATGCATACAAGGCGCTCGGCAGGCAAGGGCTCTACGGCGACTGGTTCGCCTTCTACATCTGCGAGGCGATTATCAAAGTGAACGGCAAGGGCGGTCAGCCGGTGTATATCCAAGCCGCATCCCAAACGACTGGTAGGTGTACGCCCCGATGAAGTCCATGACCGAGCGCAATCCGCTCATCGTCGGTCTCGTAGGCACCGGGATAACCGGAGCCATACTGCTGGGGGCGCTGAATTACGACAGGCTCCCTTTCATCGACAGCGCCGACGACTACTCGGCGTTCTTCGCGGATGCGGCCGGCCTACGCCCCGACGCGCCGGTGGAGGTAGCCGGTGTGCGGGTGGGCAAGGTAGACAGCATCGGCCTGGACGGCGCACGGGTATTCGTCAGATTCACCGTCGATAGGGGGGTCCAACTCGGGGACCGGACCGAGGCCGCAATCAAGACAAAGACGTTGTTGGGTGCGAAATTCATCGAAGTCAGTCCGCGCGGTCAGGGCCATCTGTCCGGGTCGATTCCCTTGGAGCGGACCACGTCTCCCTACCAGCTTGCAGACGCTCTCGGTGACCTGTCGGCCACAATCAGCGGACTCGACACCAGCCAGCTGTCGGAGTCATTGGCAACGCTCGCGCAGACCTTTTCCAACACCCCGCCCGAGCTGAGATTGGCGGTACAGGGTGTGTCCCGCTTTTCCGAAACGCTCGCCGAGCGCGATCAGCAGCTGAGGTCACTGCTGGCAAATGTTGGCAAGGTGTCCGGTGTGCTCGCCGAGCGGAGCGACCAGATCGTCGGCCTGATCAACAATACGAACGCGATTCTCGGGCAGTTGCGTTCGCAAAGCGCTGCGCTTGACCAGATTTCGGGCAACATTTCTGCCCTCAGTCAGCAGCTGAAGGGCTTCATCGACGACAATCGGAAGGAGTTCAAGCCCGCACTGGACAAGCTCAATGGGGTCCTGGCCATTCTCGACAATCGGAAGGCCAAGCTGCAGGAGTCGATCAAGCGGCTGAACGCCTACTCGATGTCGCTGGGTGAATCGATCTCGGGAGGCCCGTTCTTCAAGGGCTATATCTCCAACTTGCCGCCGGGGCAGTTTCTTCAGCCGTTCATCGATGCTGCGTTCTCCGACCTGGGTTTAGACCCGAGTGTCCTCGCGCCATCTCAACTGTTCGATCCGCCGACTGGCCAACCTGCAACACCAGCGCTGCCTGTGCCGTTCCCGCGCACCGGGCAAGGAGGAGAACCGCGGATGACATTGCCCGATGCCATTACCGGAAATCCTGGCGATCCGCGGTACCCCTACCGAGAGCCGCCGCCGGCTCCGTCTCCGGGCGGGCCGCCGCCGGGGCCGCCTGCGGCGCCGGATGGTATTCAACCTCCCCCCACGCATCCGCCGGTCTTCGTGCCCGCCCCGGGAGAACCGCCCCCGGACACCCCTTCCTCGGCTAGTCAACCCACGGCGGGAGACCCGCAATGACCAAAGGCAGGCTTGTGGCGACTCTGGCCGTGGTGCTGGTGTCGGTGTTGATCGGCGGGATCGTCGTTGCGGTGCGTGGCGCAGGGTTGATCAACAGAACTCACATCACCGCATACTTCACCAACAGCACCGGCATCTTTGTCGGCGACGATGTCCGTATCCTCGGCGTACGCGTGGGGGAGGTCGAGAGTATCGAGGCTCAACCCGAGCAGGTCAAGATGACGTTTTGGGTCGAGGACAACTACAGGGTTCCTGCCGATGCGAAGGCAGTGATCTTGTCGCCGTCGCTGGTGTCGGCGCGAGCGATTCAGTTGGTGCCCGCCTATGAAGGAGGCGCCGTCATGCAGGACGACGCGGTCATCCCGATGCAACGAACCGCTGTGCCGGTGGAGTGGGACGACTTGCGCACTCAGTTGACCAAGCTAGTCGAAGCCCTACAACCTGCCGAACCCGGTGGCGTCAGCACGGTTGGTGCGTTCGTCAACACGGCCGCGGACAATCTCCGCGGCCAAGGATCGGATATTCACCACACCATTGTCAAGCTCTCACAGGCTATTTCGGTGCTGGGTGACCATAGCGGCGATGTTTTCGGCTCAATCAACAACCTCTCGCTCGTCGTGTCGGCCCTGCAGGACAGTCGAGACGTGATGCGCCAGCTCAACAGGAATCTTGCGGGCACGACTGCGCTGCTCGCAAACCAGCCCAACGAGGTCGGTCAGGCCGTTGTCGACATCAATTCCGCAATCCACGACGTAGTCAGCTTTACCGCTGAGAATCGCGAACCTGTTGGCATCGCATCGGACAAGCTGGCGTCCATCAGTGCTGCGTTGCGCGAAAGCAGCGATGATTTGAAGCAGACTCTGCACACTGCGCCGACTCTGCTGGCCAACTTCACCAATATGTACCCGCCGGCGGTTGGTGGATTCTCAGGTATCTTCAGCCTGAACAACTTCGCGAACCCGATTCAGTTCATCTGTGGTGCGATTGAAGCCGCGTCCCGACTGGGCGCCGAACAGTCAGCGAAGCTGTGTGTTCAGTACCTCGCGCCGATTGTGAAAAACCGGCAGTACAACTTTCCTCCGCTCGGCTTCAATCCGATCGTCGGTGCCATGGCGCGGCCCAATGAAATCACCTATAGCGAAGACTGGTTGCGTCCCGACTACATTCCACCGCCAGTACAGACGGGGGCGGATAGCCAGGCGCGCAGTGCTGCTCCGTCGGTGCCGAGCGCCGGCCCTTTTCCCGCCGAAGCCCCGGCGGCCCCTGTGAGCGGTGCCACCGACCTGCAAAACATGTTGATGCCACCCGGAGGTGGATCGTGACCGCCCAGAAGGCCGCCACCATTGCGGCCGTGCTAGGCGTGATCGCCACGTTCGCCACCGGATGTGAGTGGCGGGGCGCCAACTCGATGTCGCTGCCCGGCACGCAGGGCGGTGGTCCTGGGTCGTTCACCATCCAGGCTCAATTGCCGGATGTCGGTAACATCCAACGGAATTCCCGCGTCCGAGTCGGTGATGTGAACGTCGGCACCGTGACCAAGGTTGAGCGTCAAGGCTGGCACGCGCTACTCACCATGACGATCAATGGCGATGTTGTCCTTCCGGCCAACGCGACGGCGACAATAGGCCAGACCAGCCTCCTGGGGTCCTTGCACGTCGAACTGGCACCTCCCAGAGCAGCGGCAGCCACGGGAAGACTCCACAACGGCTCGCTCCTCCCGTTGTCGTCCGGCCGCGCGTACCCGACCACCGAACAGACGCTGGCAAGCCTTTCCCTGTTGCTAAACGGCGGCGGGTTGGGACAGATCCAAGACATCACCCAGGCCTTGAGTACCGGGTTCGCCGGGCGCGAGGCGGACCTGAGAAGCCTGATCGAGCAGCTCAATATCTTCATCGGCAACGTCAAGGACCAAACCAAGGACATCATCGCCGCCACCGACAGTGTCAACAATCTGGCAAGCCAGATCGCCGACCAGAAGCCGGTCGTCGACAAGGCCCTCAAAGCCGTCCCGCGCGCTTTGGAGGTACTCAACGAGCAGCGCCAGAATCTGGTGAACGCTCTCGATGAGCTCGGAAAGTTCAGCGCGCTGACGGCCGACACGGTCAACCAGACCAAGGAGAAGCTGGCCAGCGAACTCGCGGATCTCGGACCGGTGCTGGAAGCACTGGCCAACGCCGGCCCCGCGTTGACCCGTTCATTGAGCTTCCTGTCGACCTTCCCCTTCGTCAAGGAAAACGTCACGAACTTCTTCCGCGGCGACTACGTCAACCTCACGGGGGTTTTCGACCTCACTCTGAGCCGAATCGACGCCGGGTTCTTCACAGGCACGCGGTGGGAAGGCAATCTGACCGAACTTGAGATGCAGTGGGGTCGCACGCTCAACCAGATGCCGAGCCCCGCCACCGTCGGGAACCCATTGACGGTGCCCTACCTGGGCGATCAGGGGCGTTGACGTGAGGCTCAGTAGACGGATCAAGATTCAGCTGATCACCGTCGGGATGCTCTCGTTAGTCGCGGGTTTGGTGATGGTCATTGGCTATATCGGACTCCCGACCATGCTCTTCGGCATTGGCCGCTATGAGGTGACGATGCAACTGCCCGCCACGGGCGGCCTGTACAAGACCAGCAACGTGACCTACCGCGGCCAAGAGGTCGGCCGTGTCACCGACGTTCGAATGACCAAGAGCGGTGTCGAGGCGGTGCTGTCACTGAACTCCAGAGTTCGGATTCCGTCCGATCTTGACGCCCAGGTGCATAGCCGGACGGCGATCGGTGAGCAGTATGTCGACCTGATTCCCCGACCTGACCCGGGTAATGCGGTGCTGAAGAACGGCGACGTCATACCAACCGACCGGACATCGATTCCACCGGACATCAACACCCTGCTTGACGAGACGAACGCCGGGCTTGAGGCGATCCCTCGCGATAATCTCAAGACCGTCATCGACGAGGGGTCCGCGGCAGTCGGAGGTCTCGGTCCCGAGATCGCCCGGATCGTCAAGGGGTCGACCGCGCTGGCGATCGACGCGAAGAGGAACCTGTCCGGTCTAACCAACCTGATCGACCAGTCCAAGCCGATTCTGGACACGCAGATTGACACCTCGGATCAGATTGCCGAATGGGCCGCCCATATCGCAGATATCACCAATCAAGTTCAGCGGCAGGACAACGCGCTCCGAGGAGTGCTGCAGGACGGGGCGGCCGCAGCCGACGAGGGTAGGCAGTTGTTCGAACGATTGCAGCCGACACTGCCGATCCTGCTGGCCAACCTGACCAGCGTCGCCGACGTCGCGGTCGTCTACCACGCCGGCGTCGAACAGCTACTTGTACTGCTCCCGCAGGCCATCGCCGTCCTCGACAGCGCCCTTGTACCGAACCTGGGAAACACGAGTGCGTACGCAAGTGTGTTCACCACGTTCAATTTGAACATCAACTTGCCGCCGCCCTGCCTCACCGGCTTCCTGCCGCCGACCCAGCAGCGGGCAACCATCTTCGAGGACTATCCCGAACGCCCCAACGGTGAGATCTACTGCCGCGTTCCGCAGGACTCTCCATTCAACGTCCGTGGAGCGCGCAACCTACCGTGCCCGACTAAGCCCGGTAAGCGTGCACCCACTGCGAAGATGTGTGAGAGCGACGAACAGTACGTGCCGCTGAACGATGGTTACAACTGGAAAGGTGACCCGAATGCCACGACCTCGGGGCAAGGCATCCCACAGCCGCCAGCGGGGTCGGCGCCAGGCCCAGGAGCGGCGCCGGCGCCGGCTCAAGCCGAACCCGTGGCGCCCCCGATAGCCGTGGCGCAATACGCCCCCCCGACTGGCGCTTACGTGGCGCCCGACGGGCAGCTCTACACCCAAGCGAACCTCGCCGCAGACGGTGCGCCGCGCACGTGGCAATCGATGCTGATGCCGCCGCTGAATTGATGCCGATCTTATCGCCGGATTGACGCCCGCCATCGTCGTCAGTCGGCTAAGGCCAGGACCTCGTCGAAACCCGCCACCAGGCAGT
>ERZ724503.41-NODE-41-length-34102-cov-28.959292_pt1 | contig 34102 bp, 46 predicted proteins | sample MGYA00376036_ERZ724503 | MGnify/ENA primary metagenome ERZ724503 (study PRJEB28724, sample SAMN07190885) | wastewater metagenome | isolation source: influent of sewage treatment plant in Hong Hong | place: Hong Kong | collected 2016-03-17 ...
ACGGCAATATTACTGATTCACGCAACAGGAAAAATATTTTGCTAAAGTGCTTGCAGGCCAGAATAGTTTAGTATTATAGTTCACATCACCAGCCGGACGGTCCGGCACTTAACCAAAAGGAAACACGCAACATGTTAGATAAATTTTTAGCTCTGCTGGAACGCTTCGTGGTCGCTCATGAACTGATTGCGGCGAACTCTGCTAAGACAACTCTTATTGAGAAAGTCGGCGATGTAGTTACCGCGATTGAAGCACCGGTAGAAAAAGAACAGCAAAAAGCCAAGCCCGAAGAAGACGACCTGGCCGACGACGAGCCGGAAGAGAAGCCAAAAACCCGTAAGCCTCGCCAGTCAAAGCCGAAGGCCGAACCAGAGCCAGACCTGGACAAGCTGCGCGAAGAGATTGAGGTGATGGCGAAGCACATCGGCAGCGGCGATTCTGACGACTGCGCCGACGAACTGGACGACCTGCTGGACGAATATGATGCCCGTTCAGTCAAAAAGCTGAAAGACCTTCAGGTGCAGGAGTTCCACAAGGAACTGAAGACCATTGTCGCTAAGTATTACGACATTGAAGACGACAACTAAGCAACCGGCCTGGCGCTTCGGTGCCGGGTGACTTTGAGGATAAGCACAATGAAATTGTCAGAAACAAAAATCGTATTTGCAGCGGAATTAGAAGTAGTAAACCATGGCGACGGTGGAGAATTGCGAGTATTCACCTCTCCGACTGCTGGCATAGCTTTTGATAAACAAACCGCAGCCGAGTTCTTGCCAATCCTGCAACACTTCATCGCAACAGGGGAGCTGCCAGAATGAAATACGCACTCTATGAAGCTGTCGACACCCGCGACAACAAGCCGATGCTCTGGCTGCACGACCGCAGCAACCACCGCGTAGCGCTGTTCTTTGTCAAGACCGCGCCGTCACGCATCAAGCAACGCACCGCTGCCGCGCCTGATGGTATTACCTGGGAGCCAGACACGACGATGATTGTCCATGCGAAGATGGGTGAGGCGAAGCATATTGATAGCTGGGAGTTCAGTAGCTAATGAAACTAAAATACAAAGTCGAAAGGTCTAACGATAGTCACGCGCTACTGTCGCCCAGCGGCAGCAAAAAATGGCTGGCCTGTGCAGCTTCTTTAGCCTGCGAAGCAGACATCCCGAATGTATCAGGTGCAGCAGCAGTTAACGGAACCTGTATGCATACCCTATCCGAGCATATCATAAATATGGCTATCAAAGGCATTGATGAGCGTGCGGATAAATATAAGGGTGCTTACGTCCTGAACGAAGGCAAAGGCCCCATCAAGGCGCTGACGAAACCAGAGAAAGACGCGGTGCTAATCACGGACGATTTCGTGTCGCAGGTCAATAAGTACGTTGATTACTGCCGTCCGATTATCGACGCTGCCGAAATGGTAGAAGTGGAGTCGCGCGTTAACCTGACGCGTGTTCTGCACCCCGGCGTTGAACTGAACGGCGAGCCGTTGCAGACGTTCGGAACTGCTGACCTGGTTGCGGTAATGCCTGACGGAATGCTCATCGTCGGCGACCTGAAGACCGGATGTCATAAGGTGCTGGCGAAAGAGAACAAGCAGATGATGCTGTATGCTCTGGGCCTGCTGCGCAAGCTGAAGCGCCTGTACGACATCACGGCAGTACGTCTGGTCATCTTCCAGCCGTATACCGGTGGCGCAGACGAGTGGGACACGACGCCAGAAGCGCTGGAGCTGTTCGGCAAGTTCGCCAGTAAAGCGGCGCTGAAGGCTATAGACGCATTTGAGCGTGGTAAGAAAGGTCTCAAGCCCGCCGACTTCCGCCCCGGAAACGACGCGTGCCGGTGGTGCCGGTTCGCTGAGAAATGCTCGGCAAAAAGCCGCGCGGTTAAGGAGTCAGACCCCGCTGACTTTGCGTGCGATATGGAGACCGAAATGACGCTCGAGCAACTCAAGGCTGAGTGGGACAAGCTGCCGTTGATGCGCCAGCACATCGCCGACATCGAGAAAGCCATGTACGCGGCGTTGATGCGCGGCGAGCATGTGGAAGGCCTGAAGCTTGTCGAAGGTCGTCCTGGTAATCGGAGCTGGGATAATGAAGACTTAGTGCTGCAGGAAACAGAAGGAAATATTAGTCTGTTGCAAAAGACATCAATTATGTCTCCTACCGATGCAGAGAAAGCGCATAAAGGGACACCATTATGGGCGCGTCTTGAATCGCATGTTGTCCGTAAGCCAGGCCAACCGTCAATTGCAACGGCAGACGACAAACGCCCGGCCTGGACGCCGGTATCTGACGATGATTTATCAAATTAGTAGTTGACAGCACAATATTAAACTATTATCTTTAGCGGCACTGGCCGGGCAGATTCCCGGAGTAAACTGAAAAGCGAGAAACTGAAATGGGTATCAAAGTAAATCTGAAAAACGTCCGTATCGGTTGGGTTAACGTGTTCGAACGCGCGCCGGATTCAGTCAGCCAGGACGGAAAACCGGTTAAGGGTAAGTTCCAGCTTACCTCGTATCTGGATAAGAAAGACCCGCAAATCCGCAAGCTGGATGATGTGGTTCTGGAAGTTCTGACCGAAGGTCTGAAAGACCGTAAGGCTGCCGAGAAATGGATGGACAAGAACTACGGTTTCGGCAACCACGCGGATAAATGTGCCATTCGGGACCTGGCGGAACGCGACAAGCCAATCGAAGGCCTGGAAGAAGGTATTTACTTCAAGGCTACCAGCCAGAAAAAGCCGGTTATCATGACGTCTGCCGGTGAGCGCCAGACCGAGAAAGGCCTTACTATCGACGGCGACGACATCGAAGGTCAGGAAGTATACGCCGGTTGCTACGCCAACGTGTCAGTCGAAGTTTACTGGTACGATAAGTTCAAAACGCTGATGGTCAACCTGCTGGGCGTTCGCTTCCGCGAAGATGGTGAAGCGTTCGGCGGTGCTGGTGAAGTTGCCACCGATGACGACCTGGACGATGAAGACGAGAAGCCGACTCGTTCACGTCGTAGCCGCGATGAAGATGACGAGGGCGACGAAGATGAGCGCCCACGTCGCCGCCGTAATCGTGACGAAGATTAATTACTAACGGCAATCTGAAGCCCGCCGCGTGCGGGCTTTTTAGCACATGGAGTAAAGTATGGAATTTAGCCAAGACGACGTATTCATCGACCACGAATCATTCTCAGAGATTGATTTGAAGAAAAGCGGCAGTTATGCCTATGCCGAGCACAAATCCACAGAGATAATGCTGACCACCTACGCCTTCGGCGACGAAGCGGTGCAGTGTTACGACGCCACTGATGGAGGGCGGCTGCCATCTGAATTAAGAAGTGTCTTAAAATACCTGAGCCGTAACCCCGGCAAGAAAGGCAATCCGAAATTAATCGGGGCGAACTACCTGATGTTTGACCGCCTGCTGCTGCGCAACTGCTGGGGGTACGACATCGACCCGCGCGACATCCTCGACACGATGGTTGTGGCTTTCCGCCACTCGCTGCCGGGTAGCCTGGCGATGCAGTGCGAAGTGTTGCAAATTGACGACAGTCTGGCTAAGGACAAGCGCGGTAAGGTGCTGATTCAGCGTTTCTGTAAGCCGACGCCGAAAAACTACAAGGTGCGCCGGTACTCACGCGAAACACACCCGTCAGAATGGGCTGAGTTCATCGAATACGCGCGCTCGGATATTACGGCAATGCGAGAGGTGTTCCACGCCATGCCAGACTGGGGCAATATTGAGTTCGAAAACACGGTGCTGGCAATCGACCAGCGCATTAATGACCGCGGCTTCTTCGTTGACACCGCCCTGGCTAACGCGGCCATCGACGCTGTAAAACAGCACAAAATCGAACTCCAGCAGGAAGCAAACGAGAAATGGGGCGCGGGCCTGACCGGTGCGGCATTTTTGCCGACGCTGCGCGACCTGGCTCCGGCGCATGAGATTCTTAACGCACAGAAATCAACGCTTAATGACCTGCTGGCCGACGATGACCTGCCGTATGACGCCAGGACGATTATCGAAATGCGACTTGGGGCTAGCTCCACGGCATCAACCAAGTACAACCCGCTTCTGCTGGGTCTGTCCGGTGATGGTCGCCGTCGCGGGTGCCTGCAATATGGTGGCGCTAAGCGAACGTTGCGATGGGCCGGAAAGGGCTTCCAGCCACAGAACCTGGCGCGTGGTCACTTCTCGGGCGACGAACTGGACACCGGCATCAAGATGTTGCTCAAAGGGAGGGCGCACTGGTGCTATGACGTGTCGAAGCTTACAGCCTCCACGGTGCGCGGGTGCATCATACCGGAGCCAGGTAACAAGCTGGTTGTTGCCGACTATTCCAACGTGGAAGGGCGCGGCCTGGCGTGGTTGGCTGGCGAAGAGACAGCACTGGCTACCTTCCTTGCAGGCCTGGATATCTATTGCGTGACCGCTGGCAAGATGTTTGGCCTAGACCCTGACCATATCAAACAGGTGCGCAAAGACCTGCGCCAGATTGGCAAGGCCTGTGAATTGGGCCTGGGCTATGGCGGCGGCGTCGCGGCGTTCCTGACGTTCGCCAAAAACCTCGGTCTGGACCTGTACGCGATGGCTGAAACCATGAAAGGCACGTTCCCGGACCATATCTGGGCTGCCGCTAAAAGAGGGTACGAATATGCACGCATCCAGGAGAAGAATAAGAAAGGTTTTGCAGGCCAGAAGGCGGAGCGCCCGTCTTACGACCTTCCGAAGAATGTATGGCTGACGTGCGATAGCATCAAGCGTATGTGGCGCGAGTCGCACCCGAAGACCTGCGCCTTCTGGAACGACCTCGAATCGGCAGCGATGAATGCCATCAAGAACCCCGGCAAATCGTACTGGGCAGGTGCCGAGGTGTGCGAGGGCGGCGACCGCGCTATCCGCATTCGTCGCACCAAAGGCAAAGACGGCGCGCCGGGATGGTGGTTGCAGGTCGAGCTGCCGAGCGGTCGCATTCTGTCGTACCCAGGCATCGGTATTTCTGTTGAAAAGCAAGTAGACGGCCCGGATGATTGGGGTTTATCGGAAGCTGCATATCGTGAAGTCACCTACCGCGAGCGCATCCGCTACATGGGCGAGAACCAGACTACACGGCAATGGGGTAAACAGTACACATACGGCGGGAAACTGGCGGAGAACGTCACCCAGGCGCTCTGCCGCGACCTCCTGGCTAATGCGCTGGTTACTGTAGAAAATGCGGGCTGGCCGATTGTGCTCCACGTGCATGATGAGCTGGTAACAGAAGTTCCTAATACCCCGGAATATACAGTTGCCGAGCTGGCGCGCATGATGTGCGACCTGCCCGCCTGGGCGGCCGGGTTCCCTCTGGCTGCTGAAGGTGCAGAATTGATGCGCTACGCCAAATAATTACAGCCAACAAAATACTTGACTATAGTAGAGTGGTGACTTATCTTTAGGTCACCACTTTTATTTTGGAGATAAGAAACATGAAGCGCACTGACCATCTTCTGCTGCTGAGGGACCATGAGATATCCGAACTTATAAACGCACTGCGTGACGCGTCTTTAGAATATGGCCGTGCGCAATCTCTGCGCGCTGCTTTTGCGAGAATAGTGTCCGGCGCTGTTATCTGCGGCAAGATTAACTATAAAAAGGAGTTTGAGTAATGGCTAAAACACCGGAGGGCATCGTGCAGACCTACGCCCAAGAGCAACTGAAGAAGCGCGGCTGTCTGGTTCGTAAGATTTCTTACGAAGGTCGCCGTGGTTGTCCTGATTTGCTCGTGTTGGTTCCTGCTTTTCTTGATGAAGAGGCAGACTATTACTACGACTCACGCGTCGTCTTCCTCGAAATCAAGAAAGACGAACAGACGGAGCCAGACCCGCACCAGCAGCGCGAGCATGAGCGCATGAGAGCCGTCGGCGCGGACGTGCGCACCATCGGCAGCAAGGCGCAGGTTGACGAAATGGTTAAGGAGTTACTCCCATGCGAACGATGAACTTTAAGATGCCGCTGTATCCTGCACGTATTAAGGTGTTTTTCTGTCTGGAGGATTTTTACAATAAATACCCGGAAGAAGCGCACAAGGACGCCACCGGCATTAACGCCTTCGTGTGCGAGAAAGAAGGGGTAATCTGTATCGTTATTATCTCGTATACAGACGCCACATTAGCCCATGAATCCGTACATGCTGCTTGGGCTGTATTGAACTGGACAGGCGTTAAGGTTAGCTATGACAACGATGAACCGTTAGCCTACTGCGTGGATTACATATTTGGCAAAGTCCAGTCCCATCGGCAGAAGGAACTAGCAAAATGCGACTAATCCTCAAGAAACAACCAGACGAAGAACAAAAGAAGCGCTGTATCAAGTGCGACGAGGTCAAGCCGCTGTCGGAGTTCCACCGGTCCAGTGTGGCGAGTACCGACGGCTACCGGAACATTTGCAAGTGCTGCCGTAGAAAGACCGAGGCGGCGCGGATAAGAGAAAAGAGAAGCCAATGAAATTTATCAGGCGCGAATACCAAAAGCAGATAACTGCGCACATCCTGAAACACCCGCGCGTTAATATTTTCGCCACGATGGGCAGCGGGAAAACATCGGCAACCCTCTGGAGTCTTAACAAGATGTTTCAGACCGGTATGCTTGATGACTGGAACGCCGACACAATGACTGGCGACCGCGTTCTGGTGCTGGCACCGCTACGTGTTGCGTCCGGCACATGGCCGAAAGAACAGACGCAATGGCAATTCCCCGCGCTGCGAGTCGTAGATGGCACCGGCAGCCGCCAGTATCGAGAGGACGTGATGCTGAACGACGACGCAAACGTGGTGTGCTGCAACTATGACATCCTGGAATGGCTCGTCGAGTTCTGGGGCGACCGCTGGCCGTTCACGGTTATTGTTGCCGATGAGTCGACCAAGCTGAAATCGTTCCGCAGCAAAGGTGGTAGCAAGCGTGCCAGAGCGCTAGGCAAGGTGGCGCACAAGAAGATTAAGCGCTTCATTAACCTGACCGGTACGCCAGCGCCTAACGGCCTGAAAGACCTGTGGGGCCAGTGCTGGTTCCTTGACGCAGGCCAGCGCCTCGGCAGCAGCTACCAATCATTTACTGACCGCTGGTTCGTCAGCATTCAGGAAGGGAGCCATCACGCGGCTAAGTCATACAAGCCTCGTGGGGGCGCGGATACTGAAATACATCAACGTATCGCTGACATATCGCTCACCGTGGACGCCGCTGAGTTCTTCGGTTGTGATAAACCGGTTGTGGTTCCGGTAGTCGTCCCGCTGCCGCCTAAGGCTCGCAAAGCCTATGACCAGATGGAGAAGGAACTCTTCGCCCAGCTCGAAGCCGGAGAAGTGGAAGCGGCGAACGCGGCAGCGCGCACCCAGAAATGTCTGCAAATAGCCAGCGGTGCCGTGTACACGACGGGAGGCGACGGGGAGGCTACCAAAGAGTGGGAGGCCATTCACAACGCGAAGCTGGACGCGCTGGACTCGATATACGACGAGCTGAACGGCGCGCCGTTACTTGTTGCATACCAGTTCCAGCACGACCGCGCCCGCATCATGAAGAAGTTCCCGGAAGCCGTAGCGCTGGCAAAGGGTAAGAAAGGCAACGACCAGATTGACGCCTGGAACCGCGGAGAAATTCCTATGTTGCTGGTACACCCGGCATCAGCCGGCCACGGGCTATCGTTGCAGGACGGCGGACACCACTTAGCCTTCTTCTCTATGACCTGGTCGTATGAGTTATACGCACAGGTGATTGAGCGCATAGGTCCTGTAAGGCAATTTCAGTCGGGCCATCCTCGTCCAGTCTTCATATATCAGATACAAGCTGCCGATACATTAGACCAGGTAGTGCAGGCGCGTCTTGAAGGCAAGGAAGAGGTTCAGGATTTATTGATGCAGTATTGCAAACAGAAGAGAGGTTGAGAATGTTTAGCTTTTTAGATAGATACAATCAGGCATTACGGGCAATAGCCGACAGAATCAAGGAACTCGAAGCTGAGAACGCCATACTACGGCGGCAGCGTGACGCGGCGAACGCGCAACTGGATTTTATTCTGGAGAATCTGAAAGAAGAAAAGGCCCCGTGAGGGGCCTTAGTTTTTAGGCATTATCCCATGAAATATCAACATAGAATGTCGGGGATGTAGTTGTTGCGCCAACTATACTTACAGCTCCGGTAGAGGCGTTAATAGTTGCCATAGCCATCCCGAATGATACTCCATCCGCGGTAAACGGTACCGGGATATTTTTATTAACGGGAGGACGGCACCACCTTGGCAAGGTTAAAACAGTGTTCCCGTTAGCAAAAGATGTAGCGGCCAATTTAACATTGAGATTATTTCTTGAAACGCTTGAAGGCGTTTGTACTGTGACGTTAGTACCGGCCCACCATGACGGAACAGAGCGCGGGGTAAAATCAACTTTAGACCACCAGTCAATAATCGCCGAGCAAATTATTTCTGCGTACAAACGGTATCCTAGTTGGCTCTGGTGGATATCATCTCTCAATAACGGGTCATATTGGGTGCCAAAATATTCTGGATAAGGGGCGGGCATCTGATGCGTAGTTGTCACACAAACGGCATTATTGCCGTATTTCATCATCTGACGTTTACCGGCTTCGCGCAGTTCAGCTACCCCGTCGTAGTTAGCTGTTGGTTGCCCTGCACCACCAATAAAGGACTGGCTGTACCACATATACGGTTCTACCCACACAGGGACGCGCCCCAAGCCAGTGCAATACAATACGAACTCATCTACCATAGCCGCTAATACATCAGGAGATACATTGCCTTGCCCTTCATTTGTCCCAGCCACCATGACAACAATATACGCATCGCCAGGACCTTGCGATTTTAGCAGGTCCAATTGTTGGCGCATGGTTTGTCCCGCAACAGATTTATTTACGATTTTGTACGACCTGTGTCCGTTTGCCCCATCCATAAGTTGCGGAATGAAATAACTGAAAGACGAGATGAAATCCTCGGATGTACTGTCACCGTGGATAAGGACGTTCAGCGCGGATTTTCCATGAATGCCGTTGCCAGAAGTGTAACTGCATAGACCTGTAACACGAGCTGAGCCAGAGGCGGAAGTGGTAAACGCGACAAATCCTACCTCATAAACGTCACCTACCGCCGAAGTATCATATGGCAGTCTAATGCTAACACCGTTCATTGTAATTACAGCCCAGTTCTTTGACTGTAATGCTACCCCAACAGTAGCCTTACCGGGAGCGTAGGACAGCAACCCACCCGGCAGTGAGAATGGAGAACCGTTTACTACCGCGCCGCCAATTGCTTTCTGCCGTACAGCCCATTGTGATGCACCAGGAGCGCCATAGAACATCAACCATCCGCCGGAGCACCGAAGCATAATACCTACTTCAGTTGCTACTTGTGATTCCATACGGATATGAGCTGACAAATGCTCACCCACGGCTATCGGGGCAAAAAGACCAGTTGTTATGTTTGCCGTTGTTGGGAATATCGCTGCGGAGTCTGATGTTGACTCGATGGCAACCGGCGTAAAAGTATCACCGTTTACCGCGTATGCTTTGCAGTCACCCCACTCTACGCGCTTCATCCTGATAGGGTCGCGATTAAGAATAGCCTGCTTGGCGAGATAACTCGTTTCACCACCCGTAGTCTTAAAGTTAAGATGGGTGAATTCAAATGTGCCCTCACCTTCGTATTGTAGGGATTTGAAGAGAGAGTAGAGGTCGCTATCGAAACGAAGTGTTACATTCTTATCGATTATTACCTTACTATTTAACAGGAAAGTGGCGTTTCCGGCCGTGGATGGTACCGTGTAGGTCATCTGTGTCTTTGAGTGATTCGAGAAATACACATACCCATACGCTGCTACACTATCACGCCACGCCTGCACTACGTTTGAATTGACATAGCTAGGAATTTTAGTAATGGATTGCAGAACAAGATTTTGCTGTGAAATCGCCCCATTAACCAATTGGTATCCTTTACCTGGGGCAGATGATGCAAGTTCAGAGCGCAGGGTGATATCGCCCAACGGCAGCCAGCCAGAAGCTGATATACCGCCGGTAGTTGCTGGTGTGGACCCTGCCGGGATGACTTTAGGGTACGCGCCTTTCCAGATGTAATACTGGCCGTCTCCTCCGCCAGAAATAGGCCACAGCACCGCCATATCGCTGTCACCGACATTTAACGTGCCACCAGTTACGAAGGTGAAAGAAGCCACGCGAAAACCAGCGTCCCTCAAAACAGCAGGAAGCGTTTTCTGAACCTGACCTGTAACCAGGTTCGTCGCGTAATCAATATCGGCTCCAGAAGCGATTCCGCCCTGCTTACCGGTAATTACTTCAGCCTCAAAGAGCTGGTGTTTCTTTGCGGTCTGTAAATCCGCAAGGCTTAAAACGTCGCCGCATCCGCTAGACATAGTGTGTCCTCTTATAAATAACCGTTACTGAATCCGTCGCTGAATGCGCGGCCGAATGGCGATACGCCATCGTATTTGTAGTAGTCAGCATCGTAGTTGAACCCGGTAATTTTCACTGTGCGGTCGTCTCCAGGCTCTACGGTACTGACCATAATCATTTGTGCCGCGTGGCGGCTGTCGCTGCCGAAGGAAAATTCCGTCTTTAGCGCGCTATTGCCAGTATAAATGGCTTCCTGCGGTGCGGAAAGCATAATCGCCTCGCGGTCGTGGCTTCCTTTGATAACAGAGATGCTTTGTACCGAACCATCGCGCTTCTTGAGGATGACGGAGTGGTCATCTCCGGGGGTAAACGTAACAGGTTGCGACAGTGTCAGCGTAAGCCCATTAACGGCGACAATATAACCATCCTGTGGCGCGATACGTGAACCTTTAACCACGCTGATTACGCCGCCGGGGGTAGCGAGAGCGCCTTCTTCTGTAGCTTCGAACTCTACGACAACTTTACTTAACGTGTTGCGCTGGTAGCGACGCCACGCCAGCCAGTACGCTTGTGGATAGTTGCGCACGCCTTTCGACTCATATTCCTCCGTATTTGCACCCAGTTCTTCCGGGATATAAATCGTTTCCTGTACGTTTGTATCCGGGTCGATGTATGAGAACGACAGGCTATCGTAGGTCGTTGAATCGTTGAACGTGCGGGTCCATTTCTCTGTACCGGTAGTTTTGCTGCGGTGGGTGAACACCATCTCCGGCCCGGCGACCGGACGGTCAAATCGCAGCATAATATCCGCGCCTTTACGGTACGCGGTACAGAACACAGCTTCCGCTATGGTCTGAACGATGTCCTGCATCGTGGTGTCGTAGTCGTCGAACGTGTAACAGAACTGCCCTGCCAATTCACCGCCAAAATAGGACTCAATCTCTTCCTGCACAGCGAGTAACTTGTCCATGTTTGCCGTTGTCAGTTCCAGATTACCCACCGCCGGGTCACGTGCCAGTCTGATTAGCGACTGCACCGCCTGTGTATTAGGTGTCATTACCGTATCGAATATCCCATTACCTAGATATTTGTAGCACATCTCGGTCGCAATCATGCGCAGTTCCGGGTCGTCGATACTGGCGGCACGCGGCGTCTGCTTACGCGCGCAATGTACGGTGGTTCGGTTGCCGTAGTGTGGGGTTGTGTCCAGAGACTGACCGTACAGGTTGATGAAGGTTATCTCGTCGCTTACCGTACCGTCGTAGTCCTTATCTAAATTAGTTATACGGCGCATGCGGGCGCGGAAACGGGACGCGATTGGCAACTGCCCATAAACAGACGTGCCGACGTAGTCGGTATTGTTACCTGTAATTGCGGCCTGTACCGTGTAAATATCGCCCAACGGGTTACGCTGAGAATCAATCATCTGGTACTGTAGTTCTACGGTTACGCTGGTGCGGTTATAGCCGCCGTCATATTTGTAGATGCCGTTCTGCCCGGCAACGTTAGCAAGTACACGGTCAACTTCTCCGCGTACCATGTAATACCAGTCCGTAAGAGATACGTCATAGGTGTTGCTCGGGCCGATAAACGTGTCAGAACGCTCTGTAAGTGCGTAAGTCTCCCCATCGGTCAACGCCGCCCAGTTAGACGCACCGTTTACGTCTAATCTTACTTCGAAGTCGTCAACGTATAAGACCCTAAATGAGCCGTTCAGGTTAGTGATGTCCTTAACGTCAAAGTTGCTCAGCACCGCGACATCACCAACACTAAGAAACTCAGAAAAAGCAGAGTCACCCGACGGGTCATATAGGTAGCCGGTGGTCGAAATACGTTTGGCGGTTCCACCGGAGCTTGGGTTGGCCCCGATGTCGTTTGGCGCTTTGAGTACAATACCGTCAACGTCGTCGTTGGAATAGGTTACATAGAGTTTCTGGTCAATGACGTCGCCGATTTGTAGCTGCGGAGATGTGGTGTTGTTAGGTGACGTATACGGCGCGTATACGGCAACAGAGGAACCTGTGATGTCGCTTATCAGGGTGTCGCCCTCTGTGACACCATCGGCCTCGATATGCAGATGCCCGCGCCCCGCGTCATAGTACGAATACTCCAGCAAAGCACCGGTGGAGTTGAACGCCTTATACGTCTGCATCAGGTCATTGGGGATAGTCTGCACTGTCCCGCAGATGTCATAGGAGCGCTCGTAAGGGCGTGGCTTGTTTGAGCGGTCAGTGAGACTGTTATTAGCGGATTTTGCTTGGTTATTTGTCGCTGTTACCGCCAGACTCGGTGTCTTAGTTAGTAAAACCGTAGCCGCGACGACGACCAACGCGACAAGCGCACCTACTATAAGCGCACCACCGCCACCGGCTCCTTCTACTATGTGGTACACCGCGTCTTCGTCTTTAAGCGCGTCGAAGTCGTCAGTGATATCGGTATCATCACCAATCTCACCAAGATAGACGCGCACAGGAACGCCGTCTGGGATATAGTTAACAACAAACTCCATTGGCATCCCGACATGTCTTGTACGGTCGAAAACACCGTTAGCATTCCGCGTGTAGTGCAGGATTATCGCCAAAATTCAATCTCCGTGTACAAGTCTCTTAGGTCAGCAAGCCCGTCAAGCCGTACCTGACGGGAGGCCATTTCGCAATGACTCACCATTCCGTCAAAGTAGACCCCGGCGTGCCATACGATTCTGCCGCCGCGACGCCTACCCATAAGAACCGCGCACAAGTTTTCAGGCTTATCAATTTTCGTAAGCCCCTTCGTGTCACGATGGCCCTCATCAAACGCTTCGTTAATTGCCGTTGGGCTTGTAGCGTCGAACGCCGGGGTCACCAACCCGGCATCCGCACGGACAATACGCACGTGATGCCAGCAATTGCGTTTGCGAAAGTCGTAAGGTATTCCCGTGTAGTCGTTAATGTTCATGTGATTAACAGGCCGCGTAATAACGGTATCTCTTTAGGTGTCATCAGTATACCAGTGCTTCGTTGGTTAAGCATAGGTGTCCCTAAATTAGCGGAGAATCGCCCCTTGTCTTGAGCTATGGTCTGCGCCTCGTATACCACAGGGCCGTCTGCTGGGTAAGACAGGTCGGTGCTGACATAACGGCGAAATATGAACTTCGGCAACTCAGTAATGCCCATCGGAATATTATCCAGCTCATCATCCAGTAAATTTCCGACGTCAGGAAGTGTAAACGTCGTAGTCTGGTCCATGTCGTTATTGTTAGCAGCCCCCGACGCCTCCATCGGGGTAGGTTCGAACGTGATTGTTTCGCCCGTCTCCAGTGTTGCCGTAAGTTCCTGCAGCCCGCGCACAAGATAATACGTCTTTGACAGCAGCGGGTGGCTGATTTGCAACGTGATGTAATCCATCTCGCCGTCGGGATTTGAGGCCAGCTTGCGGCGATAGGCGGCTTCTACTGATTCCTGGCTCATTGCATAGGGTCCCAAATTCGTGGAAACGTTGATTGTGCAGTTCCGTAGGCTTTAAGGAAACACCCCAGCCCATCGCCATAGCAGCTGTACAAATCGGGCAGATTGTTAATCAGGCACTGGTTCTCGAGGTCCTGGAACGGCGATTTCTCGGCGGTTGCCGTGAAAGTAATCGTCCAGTTAATACCGTCTTCGGTGGATTCTGCGATGGTGGACGTGATTGTTACCTGATAATCTTCGATACCAATGCCGAAGTCGTGCGCCATCCAGAAACTAGACGCGCCGCCGTCTACTCTCTCAAGGAACGACATAAACGCCTGCCGCCCTAGCGCTGAGGTAATCAGGGTTACGCTTATCGGGAACACGTCGTAATACGTGTCACGGCCCTGGCGCACCCCGCCACCGGCTAAATCGACACTCCAGACGTTGTTGCATCTGGTCATTGAGTAGCCTTTTGACACTATAGGGCGGAGGCTACGTGGGAAATATAAGTCGCTCATTACTTGAACCCCGGCGCGTTTCTTGTGGCCTTGCGGGCCTTGCTAATCTTACTGTTGCTGTTCTGCAAAGAGGCCGCCACTTGCTCCTCGATGATGATACGCAAACGGCCTTCATCATCTTGCTCAGTGGATACGTTGCCGATTTGAGAACTCGTGTTGTTTACGATAGTAACATTAGTCGGGATGCTATTTCCGCTATTATTGCCGTTTAACTGTTGCCGTGTTTGGCTTGCGTTCACCGCGCGCCCCGCCCCCGCCATCTTGATAATCTCTGGGCCGCGCTCACCGACAAGATAGCTGCCGCCAGCGTTCATTTGCCCGCCCTGTTCGCGGAATCCGGTTAAGGCTAGTGCCTGTGTGCCAGCCACCGTGGTAGTGATACCCGCCATAGCGGGCACACTGTTCCCCCCGAAAGATGCCAGGGACGCCAGAGCAGCGGCTGGGGCATAAGCTGAAGCTATCGCAGCGCCCGTCGCACTAGCGGTAGCTATTGTCGCAGCGGAGGCTGTTTGTCCGATAATAACATTTTTCAGGTACTCCACGCCCATCTGAGTCAGCCCAGAGACCACAGAAGACAGGATGGCATTGCCGAGGTTTGCCATTGCTTCGCTGGCGGTCTGTGTACCGTTGATAAGGCCGACTATTGAACTGGATGCGGACGTGCCGACAGCGTCAAGAGAATCCATGAGCATATCATTCCACTCCGATTGGTTCCTGAAACGTTCTTCGGCCGCTGCGGCAAGCCCGTCTTCGTACTGTTTATCCAAATCAGCTCTGGCTTGTAGCGCTACCTCATGTACCGAATTCTCTTGGGCCTCATACTCCTGAATAACCGCCAGACGTTTTTGACGTTCAAGTTGCAGATTAGCTACGGGGTCGATGGACGCCAGAACGGCAACACCTTGTTGTAATTTTTTCTGTTCCTCAGCCGCCTCTTTATCAAGAGCATCCTGTCGTTTTTGTCCATACTGGAGAACGATTGCTGTTTTTGCCTTTTCGTATTCTTCTGCGGTCAACGCCCCTTTCGCTCTGTGCTCGGCTGCTTCTTTGAGCTTCTGCTGTTCTTGGGCGTTGATAGCTTTAAGCTCGTCATGGTTCTGACGGGCTAAGGTGTCAAGGAAGTCCTGCGCTTGCTTCTGCTGACGCTGTGCTTCACTCTCTGCGCGTTTGGCCTGCGCTAGCGCTTTATTGTCCGCAATAGCAGCCTTGCGGTTCTGCGCGTCCTCGTAGGCTTTGACGTCTTGCCGATACGCCTCGTCACGTGCCTTATTGAATCGTTGAATCAGTTCCGGGTTGTCAGCGTTTTTCTCTGCAAACTGCCGCTTGTCGAGGGCCGCTTGATATTGAAGTTCGGCTACGGTTCCTTTGTTGCGGGCCTCCAACCCCTCTACAATTGCAGTTGATTGGGCCTTTAGTGCGATGGTTGCGGAATTGGTAGCGTTCCCCTGTCGCTGTTGTGCTGCGGCAACTACGTCGCTTTGCTTAGATAAAGTCTCTAGGTTAACGCTGAGTTGTTGCGCGGTTTTAGCTTCTTCAAGCGCTGTGTCTTTATTTTTGGTTGCGGCTTGCGCGACCGCACCTTTGGCATCGGCAACTTTCTGATATGCTGCCGGTGTGTTTTCGGCGGCATAATCGCGTTCAGCAGCAAGGACGTCGATGATTAATTGTTTATTAACACCATACTTAGATGCCTGGTCATCAAGGAACTGATTAAGGTTTCCTAGTTTTGCTTGGACATCAGGGGTAGCACTGCCGATGTTTGCAATGGCGGCCCCCACGTCGACACCGGCCGAAGATAAGTCATTAAAAGTGGTAATGCTGGTTTGCGCGGCTACGCTTGTACCTTCCCACGCTTTGCGCTGGTCTTCAATCGCCTGTGTGGTCTGGCTTAGGTTTTGGTCCACCTGCAAACTAAGTAGCTTTACCATGTTCTGGCTCAGGCCGTCTGCACTGTTTGCGGCTTGCACGAAAGAATCAGACAGTTCAAGCGTGCCGTCTTTAGTAATCTGGAAAGATTTGCTCAGGTCGCTTGCGCGCTTATTCAGGTCGTCCATATCCGCCCCGGCAACGCCGAGTGACTTATAAAGGACGCCCCCAACGGCAGAAGCCAGCGCGATTACCGCTCCGAGTACAGCACCGCCGGGACCAAAGGCCCCCGCTAACTGGGAGCCTTGCTGTCCGATTGCTACAAACGCCGAGGTTCCGGACTGGAGCTGGGCGACCATATCCTGAACCTGGAACCCGACTTGCCCCGCCGCATTACGGAAGCTAGATAAGCCGCCCCCGGCCGCGTCGGACATAGCTTTGTTGGTTTTTCCAACATCGCCTGTCATTCGGGCTATTGCAGCGTCCACTTGCTCACTTGTACGACCTAAAGCCGTGAGTTGCCGTGAAGCTTCTTCTACGCCCTCTGTTTTTACCCTTGCTATAAGCGAAGCTGTATCAGCCATCGTCACGACCCTCAAAAATGGCATCAATGCCCATTATTAACTCTGACTCAAGAAGGCTTAAGCTGTGTCCGGTTGCCGTCCTGAACGCGATGATATCCTGCCAGCTTAACATTTCTCTTGCATAAAGTTTAACAGCTTCGTCAGTGTGGCGCTGCGCGAACTTAATCATCCGGTATTTATCGAAGACACCCAGGAAAAGAGACGGGCACGCGGGCCCTGTCTCTTCTGTCTTTTCTGACTCCTGTAACTGCCCGATAGAGCGCATGAACGCTTCATGCCCGGCGGATATATCGTCGAATTTCTGTCGGCGCTGTTTATCGACAAAAACCCACTGCGCATAGTCGTACAGCGCTTTCACTTTGCGTTAAGTTCATCCCTGCTCTTAATGTGGTGGGCGGACACCTGCTCCGCCAGGCCACGGAACTGCCCCAGTAGTTCAGTAAAGGCCTCTGCCGTGAAAGGTTCATCCATCGACCACCCGGTGACAAGAGCTGCGGCAAACTGCTTATTAAGCGGCTCCACACCCCAGTTGTGCTTAATGTTCCATTCACTAAAATCCGCTTTAGCCTTGCACTTAGCCTCGATGTCAGAAAGGCTCTCGTTTAATGCCTGCACGGCCATAGTGTAGGCCCGCCCCGCCTGAATTGCTGCATCGCAATCAGGCCCTATAACTTGCAACCACTCGCCGGAATCTTTGCCATCCGGCAACATAATAGGCATACGTGAGCCTTCAGCATGACGGTCCGCGAAATAGAAGTCTTTCAGATTCATGTGTTAATCCTTTGGTTAGTAGGTTAAAGGTCCGGTTAAAGCGGCAAGCAGTGACCACCTGCCTTTCGGTTGCGAACCTAGCCGCAAAATTATTCTACCAGAACACTTGCAATGCACAAAACAATAGCATAGTATTCTTACATCAATGGTAAGGAGGGTTTATGGATATATTACTAGCAGCTATCGCTTTTGTGATTAACGTCGCGATTCTGTTTTTTGTTGTACGTAAAGCCACGCGGGCCGACGTGCAGATTGATTTACTGAGGCAGATTCTTGCTACCCAGAAGCCAGAAGAGAAAAGTGAGATTGTGAGATTAACAGAAGAACGTAAATTAAAAGGGGGCCGTTAGGCCCCTTTCTCTTATGCGTAGGCGATACGCTGAATCACGATAGATGACTGCATAGCATTACCGGTAGCCTGTCCTTCAAGCGATAAAGTTACCGATTCAGGGCCGCCAATCTCAGGGGTTGCCGATGTTAGTTCCGCGCGCTTCAGCGTGAACGACATCGCACCGCCCTGATTCTCAAGAACGGATGTCAGTTCAATCTGAGTTTCGTTCAGGAACAGATTCAGCAGAGTCATGTCGTACAGCTTACCCGCCAGCGAGAAGGTATTCGCCGCCTTGGCACGCTCAACAAACGCTGCACTATCATTACCCAGCTCGAACTGCGCAGACGCGCCGTTGTCGTTGGTGATGGTGAATGTGTCCATCAACTTCAGCGGCGCAGTGCCGTTGTATGCGGACACGTCTACGCTGGAGAACGGGTCGCGTTTGGCCTCAGACGGGAACGTAGAGCCTGCTGGATATGCGCTGAGAACTTCCTGAGACAGACCGATGAACGGGAATGAGCCAGTAACCATCGCGTTAACAGCCTGCTCGATAGTAAAACCAGTAAACTCCACGCCTTTTGTCAGCAGGTAGGAATCCGGCACACCGCATTTACCTTTAAACCAGGTTAGCACAGAGTACGATTTACACAGGTTCCCTGTCTCCAGCGAGTCCGCGATTTTATAGACGGTATCCGCTGCGGCAGCGGTAGTAAGCGGCTCCTGAATAGCGGCACCAGTCACCACGGTGGCTGTTACGGCGGTCACAATGAACGGCTTTCCGTTGTTACCCGGAAGGTCTGGGAATTGCACCAGGTCGCCCACCGTAACGCCGTCGGTGATAAAGCTGCCAGTGGAGCGGGTAAACGTTTTCGCCGGGGCGCTGACAGCAACCTGAATGCTTGCGCTGGTGAAACCAGCGACCCAGGAGCTGGTCATTGCCCCGGCCAGAAGTTCGTCCTGACTTCTTGGGCCAAACTCGATAGCAAATTCGCCCGTCACCTGTTTGTTACCGGTGCGGATAGATGACGTTTCACGGCTGCCGTCCAGCTCGTTGGATACCAGCGCGTCGCGGGTAACGGCGGGAATACCACCGGTGTTACGCAGGATAGACCATGCTGGGTTAGTAGGGGTAACGCCAGGCGTTGTTTCAAGCACATAGTATTGTGCGGTATTTGCGCCCTTGTATGGTTGCAGTGCCATCGTTATATCCTCGCAGTGAAGGCAATGAAATTAATGGTTAGTGGGCGCTTCGCCCATCCGTTTTCCACAATCAGCGGCCCCAGGCTAACCGACTGCACTTCGGCACAGATAGCGTTACGCTGGAACGTGTTTCCGGCCTTAAACGCCGTATTCAGTAAGTCTGCCATTTTATTGATTGGCGCGCTACCTTTGGTGGAGGCAACGTTGATATCAATCTGATAAATCCCTGCGCGCTGCTCGGTCCAGAACAGGTCGGCTTGTTCCGTGTCAGCCAGCAGCATGAAACTCGCCAAATACGGAGTTGCGGTACTGGTAGGCGCGTCGATGTTCTCCAGCGCCACGGCAATACTGTTCGTGCTGCCGAAGTTTATCAGCGCGATGTCAAACGCTTTTGTTAAATCCTCGAAATAGGACGCCATTATTTCACCTTTGCCGCTTCTTCGTTTAACAGCGTATTGAATCGGGTAATGTTAACACGAACAACACCTTGCGGGGCCTGTTTCGACCAGCCATATTCGAGTCGCTGTGCGTAGGGTAGATTGTTTGTTAGCGTCAATTCCGTCCAACCATATCCTCGGGCCTCTGTTATAACTTTGCTTACGCGAGATATGGCTGCCGTACCCTGTTTACCAGTATAAGTAGTTATCTCGCGCGATGGTGTAGCGCCGCTAGCGAACCAGTTATTACGAAAACGTCCGGTGTCAACAGGACTTCCGAGAATTATAGCGCTAAATAGCTTCATAGAAACCTGACGCATAACAATCTCTGGATTTTTCTTAGCCTTCTCACAGAAGGCCTTAACGTCCAGCGCGAAACTCATTTGCGCACCTGAATAAACCAGGCCACGATATCATCGTTAACCTGCTTGCGCTCGATAGCGACGACAGACCAGCGCTCGCCGCCAAAGTCCACTTTATCTTCCATCTTCGGCAGCACGCTATAATCGGCTTTAACAATCATATCGCCAGCCTGGATGGTAGTTCCATTAACCAGCGCCGCGTTAATAGGCACTGGAACAGCTGTAAGAGGAATCTGAGTATCTGGTTGCCATTCATACTCACCCGCGACTGGATTCCAGACCTTCGACCCGGCACGCACCAGCGTTACGGTGCTGCCGTATTTGCCTAACAGGCGCGTCGCTACGCCCTGCATTTTCTTGCTGAAAGCGGTACTCATGGCGACGGCACCGGTTCGAGGCGGGAGATAACCAGCAGCGCGGATGGCGCAACACCCCAGGCGGCAACCGTAGCGGTCTGCGGGTAAACGCCGCCGAAGTTAGAGCCAGTGCTGTCTCGCATAATCTGCACCTGGAGCGTTTGTCCGGCCGTTGGGTTCATAACTACACGGGAGTCTGTCGGTGTCGTGCCGTCGGTCTGGGTAAGCTTAACACAAGCCGCAGAGCCGAGCTGTGTGCCGCCAAGAACAAGACGACTCAGGAGAATCGACGTTCCGGTAGCGCCGGTGCGGCCGCACTGGAGTTTCACTCGAACAGCGTAGTTACCCGCCTGGTTGAATGTCACCAGACCAGCCGCGTTAATCATAACCGGGTTGGATGCGGAGCCTTGCGCGCCACCGAACGATAACTGTAACGGTGTGTCAACGGCCGTCGGCGCTTGCGTAGCGGTAGACGCAGCGCGCAACACCTCAACCTCTTTTACCCCGGCAGCAGCGTAAATAGGTGCATCAGCAATCTGGGTAACCACTTCGCGCAGCTTGGCCGGAGTAATTGCGCCGGATGTGTTATCAGGTAAGTTAGTACCGATAAGCGTAAAAATCTGGGATTTAGTCAAAGCCATGATTAACCCCGATACACGTTAAAAGATGAACCGTTGTTGCCACTGGATAACAACGGCTTAAGCGCGTCAATCGCCTTTGTAAGGCGAACGGTTGCGCCAGTGTTACCGTTGTTGAAATAGGACACGGCGACCGCGCCAGTTACTTGCTCAGAGGCTACAACGCGACCGTCTGTTGAGGCTCTTGGATCAAGTCCAGCTCCAATTTCTACGGCAGCGGCAATCTGCGCAATTTGCAAACGACCGGGGATTGATGTTTCAGAGATATCAAAACCGAAAACGGTAGCGTCTTTTCGAGGGTAGGCCAGAGACTGCTCCGCGGAAACACGAGAGCCTTTCATTTCAGGCTCAAACAATCCGACATAGTTTGCGCCGTTACGGAGCGCGATTTCTGCGGCAGGGTCCGTTGCCGGGAGTGCCCATCCATATAACGCGGCCATTGTGCGCGCATCGACCAGACTAATATAGCTATCCGCCCCCGCGACAATGCTACCAGTTTCAACAATCAAAGACATAAGTCACCTTCGGTATTGATTGGCCTGAGTAATCAAGCTCTCAGGTGCGATTACAGTTAGAGTGTGCGTCCAGTTGCTCATAATGGAACTCCTGATTTGCGGCCTAAATAACGCTCACAAGCTACGCGCTGTGCGTCTGTTAGCGCCGATTTAGTCACTATCAATCCGTACAGTTTCATCGAGGCGTAGTTGCTGGTTGTCGTTGACACTGATGCGCCAATCGTGGTGGTATTCAGCGTTAACGCACCTGACCGCGCGTAGTTGTCATTTGCAGCCAGTACGCCATTTTTGAACAGTTTCAGGTTATTTCCGGAATCGACAATCGACCGGATGACCGCATTAGCCACGCCACTAAATGGTGAGCCAACAGTATCCAGTACAACAGCGCCAGCGTCGTTTGTTATAAATGTATCCATATTTCCCGCGTTGGCAAGTTGTCTTGACGGAAAATATTTAGGGTCAGCATCCGTTGTGGAGCGTTCACTTATTATATACGTGTCAGTTGTTTGTGATACTGCATCGCTAGCGCAGACAATGCTTGCCGCGCCACCAGCATACAGCCCCATGTACGGCAGGTTTAGATAATCATCAACTCCATCGAACCGGAGGTACTTTTTAAAATACCGCTCGTCGGTGTCGTAGTCAGTTGCTGTGTTAACGCGTTGGTATGGGCCGGCAGTGGTGCCGATGCGGAGGTCTGCGGCCGCTATTAAAAACCCGTTACTGCCAGAACCAGTAAAGGTGTAGTCATCTGCTGCGGAAAAGAAACCATTCGCTTGGAACCATGTCTTATTTCCAGTTTGTGACGTGCCGGTGCCGGATATGCTACATAAATACCATCCATCGCCTAGTCCAACAACAGACGCGCCTTCTGGAGTTAAGCCTGACGCCACATATTGTCCGGTTTGTAAGTCAACACATAATTTAGCTCCCGCGTTCGCGTAGATATTTATATAGACGAATCTCACCCCGGCAGATTTAAGCAGCACTTTTTGTGTATATTTAGCTCCAGGAATTGGGTTCCATTCTTGTGCTACGCGATGGATTCCAGCAGTGGCATTTGGGATAAACTTACTTACAAGAGGTAAATTCAGTGGGTTACTGGCAGATATATTTACTACAGACCCGAGATCCTTGCCCCACGCCAACGAGGATGCGTCATCTGAGCTAGTCAACAGATTATACCTTGCACTCAGCACCGGCCGTGAGGCTGTCACAGATTGTGTAGCATGGTTGCCGTTGCCCGACTTGTCGAGGATTTTACCCACAGGCTGCTCAACGGCAGTCACCGGAGTAGTACCAGCAGCATCCTGATACAGCGTCGATAAATCGGACGGGTCAAATAACGCTCCGTCATTCGCACTGACTATCCCCGCTACGACACGGGCAAGCGGCCTCTGCCGCAGCGCGATGGTCATGCAAGAAACCGTTTGATGACTTTAAAAGTACGCTCGTCGCCCTGCGTAACAGGAGACGCCGACGTGCCAGACCGGAAACGGGCATATACCCACGGCAACATAGACGTAACGTCTACGGCATAGCGTGAGGCAACAATCGGTGTTGCCACGGAGCCAACTTGTGAGCCATAGGAATCATACGCGGATGACCAGTTAGTACCATCATTAGACACTTCGATATTTAGCGCGGCGGTGGTCCAAGCATCTGGAGTAACAAACCCCAGCATAGCGGTATTTGTTAAGTCGATAACGCCAGAAACGCTTGCCCCATTTGGGATTACAATAGTCTCGGAACTACGTTGGGCGAATAGTGTCATTGGGGTTAATCCTCCGTAGTGCGTCGGGTTCTTCGTTGCCGTTTTACATCGATTTCGGGCGCTTTTTCGTCGAGTAATTCGTGCTTTTCTTCGTCGAAGTCTTCCTCTTCGATTAGCACATACTCACCCTGACCTTCACCCCACGGTTTAACTTTTAGTAACGCCATGATAAATCCTTAAAAATAGGGCGGCAACGCCGCCCCTATTTATTAACCCAGCAGAATTGCCATGTGTTCAGGCTTAACTGCTTTCACGCCCCACGCGATAGCCAATTCGTAGGTCATCTGACGACGGCCTGCGTACATTGACATCTCGAAGGTAAGGCCGCTGATTGGGTCGGTAATTTGCATACGGTCTACCGCAGAATCACCTTGTTCTGGCAGAGCTGGCGCGCGAACCGCCAACGCCAACGCGGTGCGGGCGAATACCAGACTACGAGGGCCTGCTGAAATGGTAGTGATTGCAGTCGCGGAAGCTGCAATTGCTTTCTTCAAGCCAGGAGCCGCCAGGGTGATAGTACCGCCATTTGACACATCGATATCACCAGACGCCACAACGTATTTATTGGTGTCGCCCGCGAAGGTGATGACATCGCCCGCCACAAAAGTACCAGTACCCGCAGAAGCCAAGGTGATTACTGTCGCGCCTACGGCATAACCGGCGGCGTTAGTGGTGGCAGAAGCTTGTGTACCAACGGTAGGAATTTTAACCTGACCAGACTCACGAATACTTACACCATGCGGGGTAACCAATACACCACGGTCATTCAGTGGAACTTGCGACCAATCGCGGTTTGTATTGATGCCGTACAATGTGCGGACGTTAGCACCTGCGCCGGTATCCAGAACAGCTTGGATATCGCCGAATGGTGCGCCGTTGTCTACCAGAATTTTTCGCGCTTGCATCAGTTCGGTAGTGCTTGATGCAAACGGAGTAGTGCCTGCGGTGCCATACGCGCGGGATGCGTTAGCGTATAAACCGGCCAGGTCTGATTCCATCTCGTTAGTCAGAGTGCGCATGGCCTGCGCTACTTGGTCGCGGAAAATGACGTTGTACTGTGCGCCGTTGTTATCTACACCCAGACGTTCTTCACCGTTCCAGCGGATAGGCACCGCACGGGCTTTGGTGATGGTCATGGTAGTGTTACCGATGGTTTGGTCGCCAACGTCTGGATAAGTAACGCCCGGTGTTACGTCAATCGCAGACGCGGCAGGAGTAACCGGAGAGGTAACAGTTTGGCCTACGGCAGCACGGGTAAAGGTTGCATCCATAGTAACGGCCGGGATAAAGCCCACCAATTCACGGGACACAACATCCAGCGCGTTATACATAGATGGAACTAAGTTTGTTAGGGTATTAGCCATAATTTAAAGCCTCATTCAGATAATGTGCCGCCAGAGGCCATAAATCGCTTCTTAGCGGTCGGGGATAGTGATTCAAAATCGTTTCGTTTCATAGTACCGCCAGCCCCGCCAGCAGGATTTCCTTTGCTACCGCCAGCCCCGCCGCCGGTTGCGGCATCCGATTTAATCAGATGCGAGAATGCTTTGTGGCCTTTCAGCCATTCTTTAAACTTCGCGGGGTCGGTCGTGATTACGCTGCCGTTGCCGTCAACGAATTTAGTCACGACGTCATCACCGTCAAATTCTGTCTTAACCATCATGCCCAGGATATCAGCGGCGCTTTCGTCCACCAGCATTCCGGACAGGGAATTGATAACCGATTTGCGTTCTGCGCCGAGGATGCGTTCGGACAGCTTAGCCAGCCGACCATCCTTTTCGGCAATCACCGGGTCATACTGCTTACGCAATGACTTTTCGAACTCTTCCAGTTGGCCCGATTTCTTTGCGGCTTCCTGGTCGGCAGCGAGTTTAGCGGCGGCGGCCTCTTCAGCAAGGCGTTTCGCTTCTTTCTTCTCTGCCAGCAGAGCTTCGTTGTTCTTCTTCAGACCTGCGGTATGTTCCGCCAGTGCAGCTTCAAATTCAGCCTGACTGTAGGTCTTCGGTACATCACCAGCGCCTGGTTTCTCTTCGGCTCCGGCTTCTTCCATAAAGTAATTGCGTAATTTAAACATCAGTATGTCCCCCGGACGTTAGTAGCCGGGCCACCCGGCTTTTACACTGTCAAGAATAAATTATTCCTGATTATGTTGCAACACTGGAATAATTTATTCAGTTACGTTGCGAATCCAGTCCTGCAACTGGAATACTCTTAAACGTAGCTGCCGTGTGCATTCGGCGTTCTGTACGTCAATGCCCAGGTCTTCATCCGCGTTGGCCGACGGCGGCAGAAGTTTGCACGGCGGCGTCATCATAGCCGGGGATGGTGTTGGCATTGTCAACAGCGCGGGATTTGAGCTGCACCCGAGTATCATCGAAGACACAAACGTTACGACCAGGAGTTTTAACATAACGGATAACTTCCTGCGTGATGGTGACGGTTTTTGCTTTGCCTTCGTCATCGGCGGCGGCGGCCTTAGAATCGTTAGCTTGCTGCCGTGTGGTTTGCTTGGCGAGTTGTGCTTGTGCTTTGGCTTGCTGTTGCTGAGCTAAATTCTGGCGGCCTTCTTTCCAGCCATTGTTATATTGTAACAATCCGTAGCCCCAGAATCCGGCGATAGCCAGACCAAAAAGAATTGCATAAATTTTAAGATTCATTGTGTCTCCACCCCTGCGTAACAGTAGGGAGTAGCCTAAAGCGAATCCCTACCACATTACTTGTTCGGCAGCACACTAATAATCATTGTTGCCGTAAGTAACTGAAAGACAATGTGTCCGTTGGATTTTACCACATTCAGAAGAATCTGAATAGACTATCCCCGATGTCTGTTTGACCGGTGCTGAGCCATACGCGCTTCGCTTCAGGGACTCCTGGCCTTACGGCCCGTCCCTGGCGACTTGCTAAGATGCTTTCGCATCTTGGCATGTCTGTTCCGTGGTGAGGTCAATGGCATTATACAAAAACCTGTCAAGAGCTATCCAATTAAATATACTTATAACTGTTCATATTTTAGCCATTATTAGATAATTAAGCTGAATCTTAGTTTGTATTAGTAGTTCTAATAATATCTGAATTAATAGTTTACTATTGTTTGCTGCTGGTTTATGCTTGTTTCAACTTAACGAAAGGAGATATGAAGTGGCTGATTTTCAACTGTACAGGGGCGACTGTCTTGACATTATGGCCGATATAGCGGACCAAAGTATTGACTTGATTCTTTGTGATTTGCCGTATGGAACTACACAAAATAAATGGGATTCAGTTATACCGTTTGAAATTTTGTGGGAGCATTACTGGAGAGTATGCAGAGGGGCCGTAGTGCTAACCGCTCAGACGCCGTTTGACAAGGTTTTGGGCGCGTCAAATATCGGCATGCTTCGATATGAATGGATTTGGCACAAGACCAAGGCAACCGGCCACCTGAATGCAAAAGTGCAGCCGATGAAAAACCACGAAAACGTTCTGGTTTTTTACAAGAGCCTACCAGCGTACAACCCGCAGGGCCTTGTAAGAAAAACGGTTCCAACAATCAGAAAGGGCGGCAACAACGGGACCAACTATGGCAAGTCCGACAAAGACGCAATCCAGGAATTCGAGAACTACCCTCGCTCGATCCTAGCGATACCTAGTGAAGGTAAAACCGTTCACCCAACGCAAAAACCCGTCGCGCTCATGGAGTATCTAATTCGCACCTACACCAACGAAGGCAATACAGTTTTAGACAATTGCATGGGTAGCGGTACAACTGGGGTAGCCTGTGCTAACACCGGCAGAAACTTCATAGGTATAGAGCGTGAAAAAGAATATTACCATATCGCCCGTAAGCGTATAGCCGAAGCGTATAACAAAAAGCCCGCATAGCGCGGGCTTTATTCCAGTTATTCCAGGTATCAGGAATAAATTATTCTCCTAAATTGATTTTGTAGCCAATCTTAGAAAGGTACTCAGCTACGCGTTTATCGGCTTCTGCCATCTCAGCCAGCGTCATCGGCCTGTTGAAACCATCTACAGACGCAGCACGGAATTCTTCGGGTGACATACCAGAATTACGGAATATCGCGCCCCGAATAGGTCCGATTGCCTTATCCTGCCACCATGCGGGCTGCTGCGCAAAGAAATCGTAATAACTGGTATCCGCGGTAACTTGGGTTCCTCCTTCTGCGCCCTTAGCGGCTCGCTTTGCCCCACGGTCTAGGAAATCAAACTCGGAACTGATTACCGGTGCCGTGGTAGTCCTGCAGGCAACGTGAAACGGCGGCTTAGGCTGATATTCGTCGGTCCGTTTATATACTTTTTTAGGGGGCCAGCTTCGGCAGATAGCCGATGTTCTGCTGTCAAGAGTTACCACTAACTCATACCCTTCTACGATATCCTTATTCTTCTCATAGGTTACGTCTTTCGCTTGAGTCGATACGTGGTTGACTGCGGTACGAACCAGCGCGGCCGCGTTACGCTGGCTGATGTCTGCCAGGCCGCCAGGACCCACAACCTCTTTGACAATCTGCCGTGTGGTCTTGCCCTGTACGAAGCCCATCTTAACGCCGGTGACGAGGCGGTTAATCTCGGTGTCACCCCAACCGGCCATCATGCCGAACAGGTCGGCAGGCTTGTCGCCAAGGGGCATAGGGTTCCATTTAGCAACCGACCAGACCTGCTCCGGGGACGGCGTGACAAACTCGGCATCGACGTTAGCCGTCAGCGTTTTCGTAGCCCAGTCGGCCTCGTAGCCGCCAAGCGCCTGAAGGTCTTCGGTCAGCTTATCCTGCCAGTCAGTAGTAATGCCGCCGAGGATATCTTCCAGGTCGCGCAGGAGTTTCTCCAGGTTCTGCCGTGTGCGGTTATCGTCGCCGAACTGGAGAACCTGTTTACGCACCTCGTCGCGCATCTGCTGGATGAACGGCTCCAGCTCGTTCACCTCATGCGAGGCATTGCGCTGGAGCCATACCTGGTGGCTGATGAAAGCAGAGATTAGGCTCATTGCTGAGCCTGCTGATTCTGTTGGTCTTGCGGGTTAGCCGAGGCCGGAATATCGCCTCGCACCGTTGTAGCATTCGGCAGCGGCTGGTCGGCGATGGCGTTCTGGATATCCTCATCCGTCCAGTCAGTAACACCAGCTTTACGCAGCGCGGAATAGTAAGCGGTTGCCGGGAGTAATCCGGCGTTAATATCGGCCATCCATGCGGCGCGGTCCTGCGCGGTCATAGGTTGCAGGAAGAATTCCATGTTCAGCTTGAATTCAATTTCCTGGTCGCCAATGTTCATCATAGCCGCTACCCACTTTAACGCATCCGTGTAGGCCTGGCTAACGTTACGCGCGATTGTTGCCATCACTGACGTGTCGGCACCGCGCTGGAGGCGGGCAGACTCGGCAGTAATCTGCTGCGTCGGTGTGATAAGCTGCGCGCCAATCTGGATGGCCTGCTGCTCTTTGTTCAGCATGTTCTCTTTGGCGAGATTGTTCGGGTCTGCCTGAATAAGCGCCGCGCTACCACCCGCGCCGATGTTATGGCCGGTACGACTACCCATTTTCACACCGTTCGGATTAGCCTGGGTGAAAAGGTCAAGGCTCATGCTTTCTCCCGGGCTAATAAACAGCGTCGGCTGCCCTACTACGAAACTAGACTCCTCGTTGTCCGCGCTGTTGCGGAAGTGGCCGATGTTCAGTTCAGCCAGCGGCAGCAGCGGCGCGTCGTCGATAGTTGAGTCGTTATTGCTGGCACCGATGAACGCGAACGGGATTGTGCCGGGCTCTACGCTGCCAAGTTGCGGGAAAATCTCCTGCACGTTGTTAATCCGCTCGCCTTTCTGGTTGAACTGATACAGGCGCTGGCGGTATTTACCTTCGATGATATCCAGCACGCGATACTGCTCGCCATAGTTCGGGCTGAACTCGTCGGCACCGTCAAGATACTCGTATTCTTCGCGCAGGACTACCATCACGACCTTGTTAACTGAGCCGTGACGCTCCAGACGCCAGTTGATGATGTTCTCTGCCGTATAGAACGCGATAACAGGGTTCAACAGGCCCGCGTTCTGCTCGGCCATCGTAGCCACGGCAACATTGGGAGCATCAACAAGAAGACCACCGCGACCGATAGAGTCAAGCTCCATCAGTGTATCTTGGGCGTGCTGCCACAGACCGACACCAGAGCCGTCGGCATTGGTAAGCAGGTATTCCATCTGACTCGGAATAATTTGTTCAGGGTCTTTGTGCATGACGCTGCCGACCATGCCGGATAGCGTGCGCTTAGTGAAGTTGTAGCAGATGGCCCCGTCTTCGTATTCCTTCTGGCGCGCGCGGCCGTAAGCCGGGTCGGGCTCATTCTGGCCAACATTGCGGAGATATGTTTTCAGGTCGCCAGCCAGCGCATGACGGATTTTCTGCCACTGTTCCGCATACGCCTGATACTGGCGGTGCAGCGTTTTGACGTTCTGGCCTTGACCAGCGTTGATATTTGCAACAGCCATTCAAGGCCTCCTTTAAAGTGCGAAACGCACAGGGATATTAATCACAGGTTTAACAACCGGCATTTCGTATGCAATCGGGTACGTAGTGGCGTCGTTCTGGTGGTCATTGCCGCCGTCTTTGTCTGGCTCGCCGTTCTTGTCGTAGGCCTGCTGCTCAAGACAACGCGCCGTGACCGGGCAAGCCTGCTCGTTAATCATCACCATACCAGATTCCAGCGCTTTGTTCATCGCCGATACGCGGTCTTTCACGGCAGGGTTTACCGTTTTTGCGCGCACCTCGAATCCGGCTTGCTGGAGCTGGGCGATATCGGACGTCGACGCGTTGCTGCTCTTGCGGTTCTTGCCGCTGGCGTCCGGGTACATCACGATATGATGGCCGTTGTTCTTCCAGCGCTCAGTGATAGCGCGAATAACGTCCGGGGTGTCAAACATGTCTTTCAGCTCGGCAACAGCATGCCAGATACGTCCGCGCTGCACGAAAACCGTCGTAGCCATCTTGCCGACGTTGAAGTCCTGCCCGATGTAGAGCGTTTCGCCAGGCTGTATGGTTTCACGGCTGCCGTTGCGCTGGCGCTTATATGCGTAGTAGACCGTGCCGGATGTAAGGTTGACAAATTCGCCATCGATATAGGCGTCAATAAGTTGCTCAGGGTACGTCGCGCGCAGGGAGTCGACATAATCCTCCGGCAGGAACGGATTCGACATCGTTGATGCCTGAATCATTTCGTACCCCGGCTTCTTGTTGATTACCCAGCGGTCATGGACGAAGCGGAAGCCCTCTGGCGTCGTGAAGATGGACACGGTGTTTACCGGCTTCGGTGACGTCGCCAGATAGGTGTCCGGCACCTGGCGGTTACGGGCGATAATTTTGTTCCACGCCTCCTGTGCGTGCTCCATCTTCAGCGTGTCCAGTTCGTCGACTTTGGCCCGGAATGATTCGTAACCGACGATGCGCGCCGGGTTATCCAGGGTACGCAGGACGAAGTCCCCGAGCTGCCGGTTGGACGTGTAGATGATGTTGTCGGATTTGTTGTATCGGTAGCGCACACCCCATTCCTGGAGCTTCTCTTCCATGCGCGGCGCTAAGATAAGTCTTACCAGGTCATAGGTCGGCTCATACATCGCAATCATGGACGACGCGCCGCCTTCCAGACTGTCCAGCAGGGCGCTGTTGCACATCACCTCAGATTTACCCGTGCCGAAGCCCGCCACGAATGCCGGGAATTTGCAGTGCATGTTAAGGAAAGCCGCCTGCGGCTCAGTCGCCTTTATGTTGACTTGCACCGACGACCTCCACGACTACTTTCTGAATGGACTCGTTACCCGCCTGCTCTTCTTCCTTCTCAATGCGCATCTTATGGTTAATTTGCAGCATGAGCGCAACGGCACCAGTGCCCAGACCGGCCGCCGAGAGTTCCATCAGGAAAGACTTCTGTAGTCCGGACGCAATGCGGTACGCGTCGCCAAACTCTTCATGCTTGTCGCGCCAGTCTTCCAGTGCGCGGGTGGATACACCGATGCCAGCGGCGAATCGTTCGAACGTCGGCAGCTTGCTACGCGGGATAGGCTTCTTGCCACCCTTGAAGTCTTCGTTAATTTCCCAGGATTCCGGGTTAGAGAAATAGGTGACGATGGCCTGGCAATATTCCGGGCGATATTTTGTCGGCTGGCCGAACACGTAGCCTGGCGGCTTAGGGTCGCCTTTCTTGCGTGCTGTGGTAACTCCGGCAATGCCTGGTTCTTTAGCCTTGCCAATCTTCATGGGGTAATCTCCTGTCTATGCGTGTATGACCATCATAACGCATCAGACGCGCCCTGCGCATCTTCAGGTGATTATATAGCTAAGGATTGACAAAGGCAAAAAGAAGCCCGCACAGAGGCGGGCAGGATGGTTTAATCAATCAAGAGGCGCTATGTCATTCACCCATGATTCAAACTTATCACGCAAGAAGTCGACCACATACCACAACTTTTCAAAGGTCAGGTTTAGAATAAGTATTACCAGACCAATCACCCATAACGGCAGCCATAATGGTAGAAGCGACCACCGGATAATCTTACTGCGTCTGCTCATTGGATACATACCCGTTTGCCCTCTCCGTCTTAGTTACGCCGCGCCGGGTGTACAGCACAGGCGATGTTTTCTGGTGCGTCATCAGACGACCGTTAAAGATTACGTGCTTCTCGCAGCCGGTGTCGAGCCGGTATTTAGCGATGGTTAGCTCGCTCAAGCCAGTTTCACGGCAGGTGTTGGCTATAGAGCCATGCTTCTTGATTAGTTCCGGTATGCTTGTGTTCATCTTTAACCCTCACCTACTGCTAAATCTAGTTGTCTACGCAACATGCACAACGCCCCGTGCGGCATGAACTGCATCGCCACGCCGTCGAATATCTGGCGGTTGGTCTTGTTAGTCACCCGCCAGCGTATTGCGTACCAACAGGAGCGGATGGCTCGATTAACGGGTCTGCGCTCTTTAAGAGCAAACGCGGCGGCCAGCTCTACCGTTACCAGTGCGTCCAGATACTCATCGCAGGCGTACTTGCTATCATCATTCGCCATTTTCTTTCTCCAGTAACGCCACCTGCAACCGATACGCCTTGAGCTGGTATTCCTCGTTAATCGACAGGTCACCGTAGCTCTCCAGGCGGCCGATATTCTCGGTCAGGGATTCTTTAGTTACTTTATTCATAATGCTTTCCCCGCAATTACCTTTAGCCTTTCCGGCGGCAGCTTTAAACTGTCATCGCTATTAATATGTGATTTTATCGCCCTATACCTTGCGCATCTTTTACTTGCTCTTATCTTTATTTCTAGAAGCTTTATTTCGGCGTCATATTCTTCGTTAGTCATTTCATCGCTTCGCATTTCTTGCAAACCTCCCGCCCAGGTAGCAAGCTATCCCTTGGGGATTTAAGCCATTCATGCTCACACTTATTCAAATCATACCGGTTCACCAGCTCCCGGCGCTCCTCCTGCAACCGGGCCAGGGTCTTCTCTACCTGCGCAATCATCTCATCGTACTGCTTCAGGCGGTGCTCACCTTCGAATCGGTCGTAACAACCGGCAGCGGCGATGCTGGCGGCTTCGTATTCGGTGTTAGTCATTTGACAATATCCCTCGCATGTTCTGCCCGTTGCATAAATTCATAGCTCTTATTTTCCAGCTCTTCTATCACTAATTTTACACACGATATCATGTCGGGTTTATTCATCTTCAAAGATGAGGCTAATAACGCAATGATACTACCTAGCTCACCCTCTTCTGGTAGTTGGGCCAAAACCTCCGGCAACATATCAACAGTAGCCTCGTACACACTTAAATCAGTTAAAGCTTCTAGTGTGTCCCTCCCGACGTCTCCATAGTAATAGCTACCATGTATTTCGGGGGCGGTGTGATATTCAATAAGACGCGGTAAGTCGTAACTCATTTGCATTTCCCCAGCATCTTATCTAAATGACGATTTGTGTTTACTGACGGGAAGCTGTTGCGCGCCAGCAGTTCTTCGCGGCTCGGCATCGGCTTCTCGTTCTGTTTGGTATACTTAGGCGCTGCCGTAGTAATGCCGTATTGCTGATAGTCGTATTGGTCAAACATGGTTATTTACCTCTGTATGCTGCTTTCAGCGCCTGCATAGCGCCGTACCAGTAGGCCTCTTTCCACCAGCGCTCGGTCATCTCGATAGCGGCGCGGGCCATGATTTGTGCGTCTTCGAACGCGTGTTTGTCGTGGATGGTCATTCTCTTCAACCTCATGTTGTATGGTGTAGTCAAAGAATAGGATACTATTTATCGGAATGCAATAGGGAGGGATAAAAAAAAAGCCCCGGACGTTAATCCAGGGCTTTGCTCGTCTGACCACATGACGCGGGAGATATGGACCACCTCCTCGGAAACTCATTGTCGGGTAAGTTTCGTCGTGCTACATGTTCAGATTACTCCTAATTGACAGCGCGTCCAATCTTTTCTGCTTCCTGCCACGGCTTACCGTCAAACAGCGCCAGACGACCGGCAACACGGCGGCGCAGACCGAGCACAGGCTTGCCGTTCTGATTGATGAATAGCGCCAGCTTGGCGCGCAACGTCTTCACATCACCAGCTCGTAGCGCCTGGCCGGTTCCGGTAGTTGCGGCAATAACACCAGCACCGGCGTTAAACACCAGGTCAACTACAGCGTCGAACTGCGCTTGTGTTAGCGACGGATGCGCTACGGCATCGACGGCTTTCACAGCGGCAGCCATATCACGATTCAGGAGAATAAGCGCCTGGCCCTCGGTAATCTTCTGACCTTCTTTGACATCGCTGCCGTAATGGCCGTAGCCAATTGTCAGGTACTCCTCGGCAGAAGTAGCACGGTAGGCGGTACCACGGAATTGCTCCCAGGCGGCGGTAAAGTGCAACCCGTTGTCACTGATGTTTCTTGGCATGGATGGTTCTCCGGTATTTCAGGCGCAGGACGAAGCGGCGGC
>ERZ724503.49-NODE-49-length-31890-cov-4.789885_pt1 | contig 31890 bp, 43 predicted proteins | sample MGYA00376036_ERZ724503 | MGnify/ENA primary metagenome ERZ724503 (study PRJEB28724, sample SAMN07190885) | wastewater metagenome | isolation source: influent of sewage treatment plant in Hong Hong | place: Hong Kong | collected 2016-03-17 ...
ATTTCCATGTCATATGTTTCATCTTCACCAAAATATTCTTTGTTTTTAATTTCAACAAGTTCAATATTCTGACCATTTTTGACATAAATACTGTCACCAGTAGTTAAATCTTCAAGTTTGATTTCATCCTTATCTTTATTGAAAAATTTATGTGCTTTAGTACAATAAATTTCATAATCATTTGCTAATGTCATTTTAAATAATTCTTGAATACCATTTCGCCAAATATTAATAACATCATTACAAATTAATTTGTTAGTTGTCAAATCCATTGAGTAACTATGTTTTATTCCTCGTTTATAAGCTTCTTCAATTGAAATTGCTTGATTATTATCATTGTCCCAGACAGAGGAGCATGCACGAAGGCACCATGGTCCCATCGAAGCTCCCCTACTGTATGTATACCTATCTTGCCGTAATCCGACAGTGCACAAGACGCGTTTCTTAGCCATTTCTAATTGTTTATCAACCATTGTTTGTATCTGATTTGCTAATGACATGAACTTGTCTGATCGTCTTAAATCTAAACTAATGCCTGATAATGCATAATTGAATTCTTCCCCTGCCCACAAAATTGCTAAATCATTTAATGCATATACTTGAGCTTCCAATAGCATTAAAGGTTCCCATGCTCTTGGGTATGTTAATAAATCAAAGTCTGTGGCAGGCGGATACAAATTCACATAATTACTTGCATCTTCAATATGATTAACAAGCTGCAGATCCGGCCATCTGAACCGCTTAGTCTCAGTAAAGCCTGCTATCTCGTTTTCCGGCGTCGGAGGAGCAAATGCATAGTCCCGATCCGGCTGAATATCACGCAGCTTAATTCTTAACTTTTCAATTAATCGTTTAATTGGTTCTGGATAATCCTCATTTACAATTGTCAATCTATCAACGACATCAAATTCTTCAGTATATGTAGCAAAATCAGCAGTTGTTGCCGTATCCTTTATTTTCCAAATAATTTTGTGCAAACCAACTGATTCAGTATTTGGAATCATCCATGGTGCAAAATAACTACCAATGTCAAACTTTATAGGTAATCTATCAGCAGCCCCAATTAATACTGGTTGACCACAGACCATATCGTATAAACTAAAAGTAATAGTGTATGGATCTTTCAAGTGACCACGATTATCATAAAGAAAGACATTTAAATTGTCTTTACTTGTAGAGTCGCCTCGTCTTAATGCAGGCATAATTTTATCCTCATAAATTTATAATTCGACCAAAATGATCTCGCACATAACCAATATTATCACAACAAGATCCAGATTGTTCAGTATAATGTCCACTACCATTTGGTATTGCTGATGATCCATTTCCTGATGGTATATGTCTTGCCTCACAACTTTCACTCAAATCTCTTACAACATAGAATGTATCAGATTTTTGTTGTAACTGATCAGCTGAATCTACTTTGAATATCCATTGAACAACCCATCTACCTATTGGTGCATCATCATTAACTGTCCAGTCTGCATAATAATAACCAATGCTCACTCTTATAGGTGTCTTTTCAACTTGACTTATTATTGGTGTATATTCTGGTAAATCAATATATGGAATGGTACCTTGTGGATACGTTGGGTTAACTAATGGCTTGTAGATAGTGTATTGAACCAAGAATGGATCAACTAATGCATCATTAAAGTAAAACATAGCCTTGATACCGTCTTGAGTATTCAATTCTTTTCTGTATAATGTTGCAGGCATTTTATCTTACCTCTCTGACAGGGAAGATGCCATTTTTTGCATAAGAAGTAGTGCAGAATTCTCCAGAGTATGCTGCAGGAGTTACAACATCAAATTCTTCAGTTGATGCTTGCATTTCACTATCAAAGTATTGTTTGAAATTCCATTCAATTGAATATTTGCCAACACGGAAAAATCTTGGGTCAATTTTGATAGGTACCCAATAATAACCTTCTTCTTTTCTCATTGGTTTACCATTCATTGCCGATGGTCTCATTACTTCATAGTAACCATGCGTGCGATCAAAGATAGTATATGACACAAAATAGGGATCAAAAGCTTTTAAACCTTGCTGTGTATGAGTTGTAAATGTATTTAAAGTATAGTTTGTAGTATTGAGAAAACCTTCATCATTTAGCGTGTCACGATTATATGTTACAATCACATCATTGACGTAGAATAGTATTTTTAGGTCAGTATTTTCTAATAGTTTGCCTAAAAAGATCATGACATGACCCTTCCTTTTCTATATAAAAGAGAAATAAAGGGATTAATATGGTAGGATTGACGAAGAGATTTGTAGGATTAACTTAATCTTTTGAGAATTTAACTACTAGTCCGCAATTTGAACCTGAGCCTCCGCCAAAGAATGATGAATCAACACATCTAAAGGTTTCTTCAATTGGTATTCTATTACCGTCTTCATCTGTACCACGGAAATATACAAAACCTGTTTCATTTAGTGGAAATGTATTTGATACAGTCCAATTATAAATATAATGACCTTGTTTAAGTCTATTTAATGATGTTTCAGGTAAATCTATAATTTCAGCAACACCATTATAATGAACAACTTCAACAGTTGGATTAGTCGGATCAAACAAATGACCTGTCTTATTAGACACAAATACTACTTTTAAATCTTTTAAAAATCCGCGTGCAACAAAATCAGGCATTTGAGTCCTCCACTGTCATTTAAGATAGTGAGTTTATAAAGACTTAAACTATTTCAGTTTGAGAGTAGTTTTGTAACCAGTATTCAAACAGATCAGATAAGGTTTTTTCTATAGGTATTTCAGGTTTCCAACCTAACTTTTTATTGATTTTATCATAGCTTCCATAGTATTTCATTACATCAAATTTTCGTAATCTTGTTGCATCCACTTCTACATTAACTTTGATATTTGCAAGCTCAATTAATTTGTTTAATAGATCACTGATCTTATATAATTGACCACTACATATATTGTAAATTTCATTTTCATCATCACTTACTAAATCGTATGCTCTAACTGCATCCCTTACATCCAAAAAATCGCGCATAACATTTAAATTGCCGACTTTAATCGTGTTATCAATTTTACCAAGTTTAATTCCTGCTAACTGTTTAGCGAAACTTGAGATGACAAAATTTGTGCTCTGACGCGGTCCTGTTTGATTGAACAGTCTTAAAATAACATACTTTACAGGCAGTAATGGGATCAAATAATCGACAGTCAATTTTGAAATGGTGTAGGGACTTCGAGGTTCTATTAAACTATTCTCTGTCAATTGCTCACTAGATGATTTGTAAATTTCAGATGTGCTAGCAAAAATTAGTTTAGTACCAAATTTCTGGCATGCTCTGATGACATTAAGTGATGACATTACATTATATTGGATCGTATCAAATGGTTTTTCAAAAGATATATGTACTGAAGGTTGAGCAGCTAAGTGAAAGATTTTCTTAATTTTGTACTGCTCAATTATATTGCAAATCTTTTTGTAGTTTAACAGATCTAAATGTATTGTGTCCGGCGTATCTTCACGTGAGCTAATGAGGACTTTATATTTATCTTTTAATTGTTGTACAAGCCAATAACCTACAAATCCGCGACCGCCGGTAATTAAACATGTCATAGTTCATATTTCTCAATTTCAATTCGTTTACGCCAATAATTCAATATTTCAGGCACTGTATCATTCATAAAACTGTATTGCGGTTCCCAGTGTGTTGCAGCTTTGAATTTTGAACAATCACCTAATAGCCAGTCAACGTCTGATGGTCTGATTCTTGTCTCATCTACTTCAATATCAAAATCAATGTCAGTTAATTCTCTTAACCGATTAATGTAATCTAAAATAGTATTACCTTGTCCACTACATATGTTGTAAACTTCTCCGGGTTGACATGAATCCAGTCCTACCCACGCAGCACGGACAACGTCTTTTGCATCAGTCCAATCACGAGTTGAATTAACGTTGCCGACTTTTAATATAGGCTTGATGATGCCTTTTTCCATCAAGGCTAATTGTTTTGCAAAACTTGCCGAAACAAATATATGCCCACGACGAGAACTTTCATTGTTGAAAACTCTAAATCTGTACACATTCAGACCATATGATTGGTGGTATTGATATGCCAGCATATCTGCTGCGACCTTGCTAACTCCATATGGGCTAATTGGTAATAACGGTTGTTCTTCAGTAATTTTGGTTCCATGAGGAACTTTACCATATTCTTCACTTGATAGTGCTATAAAAATCTTTGGATTATATTCTAATTTCACTCTCAACGTGTCTAAATCAACATTATTAATCATCAAAATAGAATTCATTACATTCAACAAATGCGACACGTTTTCATTCATGTATTCTTGAGGTTGATACCACGACGCTCTCACGAATGAACTGGCTGAATATATAAAGATTCGATCTGGCATGATCTTCTTAATAAGGTGTTGAACATTAAAAGGATCTTTCATTTCACAATCATGCCAAATAACTTTACTTCGAAATGACAAAATATTTTCTTCTCGGCTTCTCCATCGTCTTGTACAATGAATCTCATATTCAGGATGATGTTCCAAAATATATTCACAAAGATATGATGCAGTTTGTCCAGTTGATCCTGTAATTAATACCTTTTTCATTCGCATCTCCTAAAAATCTTTCTGACTCCATTTATACGGTATCGCATGACCTATTTGTTCGATCTGTTTTGCCTCATCATGCGGATCAACTCGATTTTCATCCGGTTCATTGTAATTGTAAGATTCTGAAGGACAATTAATCACTAAAGCCTCTTCTTGTGATACACATTTCCATCCATGTAAAACGTATGGCGGAATTGTTACTAATAATGGATTATGAACACCAAGAAACAATTCTTGTAATTCATATTGAGATGGAAATGTTCTAGTATCATATAAAACAAGCTTTATCATACCATGAACGCAGCATACTTGATCAGTTTGTTTTTTATGCCAGTGATAGCCTTTAACAACTCCTGGAAGAGTTGATGTCATATAGACTTGGCCAAATTTAGTATAACAGTCATCATCATCCCGTAGAATCTCCATTAATCTACCGCGTTCATCAGGAATGACTCGAAGTTTCTTTACTTTTAATCCTTCAATCATTGTTTTCACCTTCAAATTTGTTTTGGTACCATTTTATTGTGTCCGTTAATCCATCAAAAAAATCTATTTTTGGTTGCCAACCTAAATTTTTAACTTCAGTGTTGTCAAAATGGTATTCATAATAGTCTTGCATTTTTGTGTACTCAATTAGTGATAGTGGTAATTTGAAAAATTTTAATATTGTTTTAACGATTATTAAATCATCAATTTTTTGACCATTACAAACATTATAGACGTTACCACATTTTCCAAAATTCAATATTACATCTATAGCTCGACAAGTGTCAGTTACATAAATCCAGTCTCTATTTAATTTTCCATCACCTGTTATTAAAACAAAATTTTGTCGAATTGCATTACTAATTGTATTCGGTATAAATTTGTCTCTATTTTGATTAGGACCAAAATTATTTGAAGACTTTACTATGATTATAGGAACATTATACATACCATAATAAGACAAAGCTAATTGCGCACAAGATGATTTGGTAATAAATCTTTTTTGCGAATCATTCACATCTTCAATAGATACTTGAACAAATCGTGTAATATTATAGTTTTTACAACATTCTAAAAGATTGTGCATATTATGAACATCTTGCACACTGGGAATAAAATTGACAACAATGTCAAATTTGTATTTTGAAAACAACTTATCATATTCGTCTGTACTTAAATAATTAACTTGTTCAAAGATAATGCTATTTAAATCAGCGACATTCTCTGTGCATGTGTCTGCAACGACAATTCGATCACTGACATATTTATTTTCAATTAATCTAGTAAAATGCGATCCGACGAATCCCGCACCACCATTTATTAAATATGTCTTCACTAATCGTCAACCCCAGCATGCCCTACGTGCCCGTAAGAAAAAAATGTACCATAATTTTCAGCACTATATACACTATCATCTAATCGTCTATTTACTTTACGTCTTTCAGTCGATCGTCTATCAGAAGATCTACGGTCGTTAGCAGTTAAATTGTTCTGAGACCGACGCTGTGTAACACGCCTTTCAGTTCGTCTACGATCCTTCGTTCGACGCTCATTCATGATTTTCTCTTTGGATTTTGAATTGTTTTACCTATTATTTCATTTGACTGTCTAATTTCGCCATTCATGAATTTTGACACAGTTTTCATATGTGCTTTCGCATCTTTCTTTCGTTGTTCAACTTGTAACAAATATTCAATTTCATCTTTATCATTGTTCATTTTTATGTTCCCTTAAATATTTAGTCTACCATTTTTTCACAAATTTTTACTAATTTTTTAGCAGCCATTGACCATGTATATTTTTTAACTGTTTCAAGTCCACACTGTATTTTATCACTATGCCTATTCTCGTACACTTTTCGCATCAATTTACGTAAATGATTCATATCTGGTTTTGCAAACAATAATCCATAATACATCTGATTAATTTTAATCATTCTCTCAGTCAATGGAACCATTTGCTCCACATCAATTAATTCACAATTCTTATTATCTAGATAATCTAAATGTCCACCATAATTTGTTGCTATAACTGGTATCCCGCAAGCCATTGCTTCTAAATATGTAAGTGAAAATGCTTCACCATAACTTGGAAGCACATAACAATCAGCTTGTTGGTACAATGTAGGTATTACTTCTTCATTTAATTTGGCATTACAAATTGCAATTTTCGGTCGATTCGGCAACTTGCTTAGATAATCTAAAACTAGATCTTTTTCTTGCTTTGTTGAATTTGATGTTTTGATCTGTAATACAACATCATCTTGATTTTCAAACTCTTTGACAAAAGCATTTAGTAATATATCCCAACCTTTTCGATCAATCCATGTACCAATTGATAAAAATGTAAATTGTTTATTACATTTAGAAATTGTTCTAAATTTTTCGTCGTCAACACCTAAAGGAACAACTTCAACATTGTTGACACCAGCAATTGAAAATATGTCTTTACAGAAATTTGATGGTACTACAATACGATCCATTCTATTACAAAAATTGACCCAATTCTTTGGCACTGTATTAGCCTCAAACATTGTATAGCCAACATTAGCCGATGCATTACAATCTACTTTAAATTGATAGGCAATGCCGACATGGATAGAGATGTATTTGCCAGTTAATTTAATAGATTCAAGTTTAGAAAACACTTCCCGATCATCAATTGTAATTCGATCAATACAATCTTGATAGGGAATTAATTGAACAACATGCCCCAGCTTGACCAATTCAAGTATTATGTGTCGGAATCTAGCATACCCACTACAATTATAAACTGGAGCATGAATCTTGAAGTTCACGACTATAGAAGTTTACTTTTAAGATGTCTAACATCAATTTTCCTACTAATGTCGCCAATAACATAATGCAAGTCATCAAAGTACTCAGTCTGACACGGTCTAAACACAGGTTTTACTTTGCCATCAATAGTTTCATCATCTTCTTCAAACCAATCTACTGCAATCTTGAATAAGCCAATATTTGCCTGAGCATAATCAAAGAATGTTGGATCATTCTGATAATATCCATGAAAAAGTGGCCCAAACCGACCATATCTATCATTCTTTGGTTTAATAATCATCTGATTATTCTCAACACAAACTATCCATTTATGCGTAGGCCAACCGAACAAATACTCAGCAAATTCAGTGTGCTCAATAAATTGAGCTGTTTTGGCTATACGTCGAACTTCATCAATAATTTTTGGTGGGTTATCGACATATTGAAGAACATGTGAACACATTACAAAGTCAAATGACTTGTCTTTGAATGGAAGCGTTGTTAGATTTGTCTCAAGAGGTTTAAATGTTTTATTTGCAATTTCTTTCTTACTGAATGAACCTGCAAATACATCAGCTCTAGCAAATGCAACATCATCAAAACTAAAATGAAGGACTTTGTCATTGGGTTTAATTGTCGGCATTTGAATCTCCTTTTAATTTTTGATTTTTATTTATGCATATACCTGTAATTCGAGTTGTATTTTTAATTTATATCCCGCTCTGTGTGAAAGTTTTATGTCAATAACATTAATTTTGACCGGTGATACAGGATCATAAACTAGTTCAACAGGCCCTGTGCCGACAATAGTATAATTTTCTTTAGGTTTTAACAATTGTCGATTTACAATGTTAACAACCGAACCACCTACAGGTCTAGGTATATCAGGAGCAATTACAGTATCAATCCATATGTCTTCAACAACAGTCTCTAAAGATGAAACACCGCCAGCATAAAGTTCATACGTGTATTTTGGTGCAAATCTTACTACAGTTTTCTCTGCAACTTCGGGATTATCAGTTAATGCCCCGTTTGCATCATATAATTTTACTGAAAATGTACCGGTTTTATCTCTTAATTCTTTTGTTGATGACCTTACTTGCACAAACAAATCTTGCAAATAGCGACCTTTTGCAACTCTATGAGATCTGACTTCGCGCTTACCATCAATAGAAATGTCATTCTTTAATATTGCTTTAGATTTAAAATTATCAATAAAATCTTTGTTGTCAGCAGTGCCATGCATTAACATCGTGTAAAATGTCATTCCTTCATATGTAACCCACACATAATAATCATCAGTATCAAGTCTAAGATAATTCATGAAGTTATATAATTTAGTCGTAGTAATAAATGTTTTCAATTCTGACCATTTTACTTGTGTCTGTACCATAATTTATCTCCTATCAAACTCATATTGTTTTTGTGTTTTTGTATGTTCAGCAAATAGATCCAAATATTCGTATTTTATAGTCGATCTAATTTGTACATCTGAAAATTCAAATTCAGGAATAGATTGCAATTTTGTAATAATTTGATTCCGAAAATGCACAATTTCCATTTCAGAAAGAAAACAGTGGCCTTGACATTTTACACCCTTTATGTATATCATCATTGCATCATAATTAGTATTCTTTAATGCAACATTATAAACTTGCGACATGTTAAGAGATATCGAACTAAAATTGAACTGACAAACATCATTCAAATAATTTGCAATTTCATCTAGTAGTACGTCAGGATCATTAAACCATGCCTGAGATTTGTATCTGACGCTTGTAATGTAAATTTCACACGCTTTAATCATTTCATTGCTTCTTCAGGAATTTCAACATCAATCATTGTCTCAATGTTGATTATTGTACCTAAATACCTGCATGTACGCCAAATAGTAACCTCACGTTGAATTTTTCCAACTCTTTCTTCTTTTGTCATTGCTAAATACGGCTTAAGCTTATCAACTGATATGTATGCATTATTAATCAGATCTTTGAATTTTTGTTGTGATCTTGATTCATATGCAACACATGATTCTGTCAAGCATAATGTTCTGAAAATAGGACACTGAAAATTGATAGTTGTTATTGCCATGATTTATACCCCATCATAATAACCAACAGTCGGACTAACAACATACTCGTCATTCAAAATATTAATCTGTTCAAATTTTAGATTAGTATCTTTCATCAACTCAATTGAAAGTATGTGTCTTAACTTGTCAATTAAATCAATAGTTAGTACTCTTTGCAGATAGTAAATAATATTACCAATATGAATTTCAGCCCCAAGATTGTTTAGGTGATGAATATTAATTATCTTAATACTCTGAAATTGTAAGTCTTTTAGTTTTGTATCTTTGATATGTAGAATTAAATTAACAATTTCACCTGCTGCAACTTCGTCAACAAAGGACATATTTTTATAGGATACACCATGTATATAAATTCGCGATGTTGATGGTGGTAATACTACAGCCATTAGAATTCTCTTATTAAAGCTGCATTGTTAAAGTTTTCATATATAGAACGATGTCTTGTATGTTCGATTCTTACTTCTTCAAATATAAAACCTTTTACTTTACTCGCTGCCAACCTTACGATCTCATTTAAATTAAGTGATTCTATAAAATCAATGTCACTTTTCAATTTTCGGTAAGTACTGAGAACAGTAACTTGAAAATTCTGTGTCTCACCTCGCATTGTATTCACATTAAAACCTTTAAATTCCAAATCATTTATGACATCCAGTGCATTCTTTAAATTTGTCATTAATTCACTCTGGGCTTGTGTCCATGCATTACCATTATATCTACAATTACTATAAAATATCTTTAATTCTGAAAAATAATTCATGGTGACACCTTTTTACTTGACCGAACTTCAACATCATCAAAACTAATATCTGATATTGAATTCAATTTAGTAATAATTGCAGTCCTTAATGCAGATGAATCAGCACTAGACAAGTATGCAATATTATTGTACGTCACTCTTTTCATAAATAGAATAGCTGCTGTCCTTGTTTGCTGATTTGCATCAATCGCTTCAGAATGATTTAATGCTAAGTCCCAGAAATCCAATCCTACTATATCTCGCATTGCATCATCTAATAAATAAAGTGTTGCTTCAATATCTGTCATCCACGGTGAACCTTGATATTCAAAACCTGTAACATATACTTCAGTTTCTTCATCATTAATAGTCAATGATGATGTTAATGATGTTAATTCTGATGGATTATTAACAGTCGCATTTATTAATGTACTTCCAACATTGACAACTTTTATTTGTCCGGTAGCCTTACCATTAGCTCCTGTCGTTGCATAATTACTTTCACCATTATCATAAAAGAAAATATCAGCGTCATGACCATGATAATCGCCTGAAACCCAATGGAAATATATAGGCGCACCTTCAACAGGATCACTATTAATATCTAACAACAATACTTCAAGACTAATGACTCCATTGACTAAACCAACAGTTCCTGAAGATACTGTAAATGTTAGACTTGAAAGTGTCGTTGAACCGTATTGTGACATGTTAACCTTTTAGACAGGGTCTTCATAAAATAAATTACTAATAACATCAACTCTACTATAGGTAAAATTAGTTATTGTGTTAAGTTGTGTAATTATATCAGATCTTAATATGTCAACTTCACTTGAAGTTAAATTTGCCAAACTGTTTTTCAACACACCGTCTAGATGAACTTCTAAATCAACTCTTGTTGAATTTCGTACATTTGATATCTTTAGCGTCTTATATGTCATTCCTGATACACCTGAAAATGCATTTCGCATTACAGTTATCAATGATGACGGATCATTCTGCCAAGTTGTCGATGGGTTCGGAAATGCACACACAAACACATAAACTTGAATTGATCTATGATTAGTTGCCATAATTAGAATGTAGAAGATTGTACGAATGCTGTTTCAATTAATATTTCCGAAAACGACAATCCTGAAACATTTAAAACACCATTTCTTATTCTTGTTCGTAAATCAATCGCTTGAGTTTCAGTTAAATTTTCAATGCCATAATAATATGATGCACCAATACCAATTGTTAATGCGTTGTGATTTCCTCTTACCATATTATCGCCAATACCTCTAAACTGTAAATTAGGTATCAGTGCAAGCTCGTCTCTTATTGCATCAGAAAGTGTCGATAAATCAGTTATCCAAACATTACCATTATAGGTGCAATTGGACAATGTTACTGACAAATAAAAGTTTGCACCCTGTTCAAAATTTATATATTTTGTTGCACTATCAGTATTATAATTCATTAAGTACCAAACCCAGCTGTTGCAAAAATTGTCTGATTAAAGATTGCATGTGGACCCATTTTATCAGATGCACTTACTCTCCAATACCATTTTGTATCTATGTTTGGATAATTGTTTGTGTACTTCTGGTTCAGTATTATTTTAGCTTCTTTACCATAATAAACTGATCCAACTCCTGCTGTAGGCATTTGTATAAATATATTTGATGCATTTTTGACTTGCCAGTTTCCATTGTTATTAGGAAACCTTGATTCATTTACTTTGTAATTAGGGTTTGACGAATTGATTGTACTATTAGTATCAAATTCAATTCTGAAAATCAGTTTACTATTATCAGCATCAGTCGGAACAGTGAATGTAAAGATCAGAACATTACCAACAATATGCGAACGGTTGTAAGGAGTTAATAATACTGGAGGTGTTGGATCTGCCATTTATAAGTTCCTTTCATAAGTAATGAACTTATAAAATGATCTACCATTTTCTATCTTTTTGCTTCCATGCTTGTTCAGCTTTGAATCGTTCTTGTTTCTTTAAATTAACATATTCTGGAAATTTCTCAATGTCTTCACGCCAGCCCAAATGAATTCCCAGGTTAGACTCAGTTTCTTTCTTTTCTGAATTATAGATTCCCTTTAATATTCCAATTTTTGCTTTCTTTACTAAACCGATATAATTACGCAAGGATTCATCTACTCGACCGTAAAGTGATTCACCTACAAATTTAAAATCTTTGAAATAGTCATACCGGATCACAGAAAACCAAAAGCCTATAGCAATCTCAGCAAAAACAGGGTTACTCGATGGGTGTTGTCGCAATCTCCACCACCATTCCTGATTATTAGGAGAATTATCTCTATTTAGATCAACACCACACATACCTACTTCTGGATGACTATCCATCATTTCAGCAATCTTTGTAAGAATACAGCCGTTATTTCGAATAAATGGTGGAACAATATCATTGTCTGTGATACACACATATTTTATTTGCTGAGACTTCGCAATCTCTTTAATTATTTGAAGACCTTGATTCTTGGGTTCAGCTATACCTAAATTTGTTTTATTTAGAATAAGATGATGAATGAAACCCAGTTTTTTCATCAATTCAAGATATTCAATAGTTCCGTCTGTTGAAGCATTGTCAACAACAATTACTTGATGAGGATAGAGTATGTGATTTCTAATTGATGAAATCACTTGCACAGTGTATTCTATGCGATTGAAAGTTTGTAATAGTATAGGGATCATGCTTTGATCGCCTCAACTTGTAAGTTTTGATCTGTGTCAGTTGAATCATTAGTTTTTGTTATCTGAAATCCACATTCTTCAAGGAATCTTTTTAATCTATTGTACGAAAATCCTGTCATATGTTGACATTCAATTGGTTCATTATCTCCAAAAATATCTGCTCTACCATATAACATTTGAAAGACAACTTCTTCTGGAGACCAATGAAGATATCTTCTTGAAAATCCAGATGTATCTAATCGATTTTCAACGAATGCTTTTACTGCTCCAATCACATTTGGAACGATGATGATTATTTTTCCATTTACTTTCAGTATTCTATTCCATTCTTTTAATGTAGGTTGTAAATCCTTACTACATAAATGTTCGAGTACATTTGATAAATATATCTCGTCTATTGAATCATTTGCAAATTGCGGTAATTGACGAATATCACATTTAATAACTCGCGGATCTCTGTTGTTTACATCAATATTAATGTAACCTTCTTTTATATCTTTTCCACAACCTAAATTTAATTTAATCATTTTTAAACTCTTTTATATTAGTTTCAAGTAATTGAGATTTATCGAGATCTAAAAATTTATCATTATCTCGCAACATATTAATTAATTGATCTTTTGATATTTGTTTGTTATCATATTTTTTTCTAATTTGCTTCAATTGCTCTCTGTAATTACGTCCTGCGTCTGCATCAGATCCTGATCGTTTTAATCGTACATTCCGTTTATTTTGATATTCAGAATATATTGGCATTGAAATTGATAAATCATCACCTCGATACTTGTTTAAGGGCAAATAATAATCCCAAATGTCCATAGGCAACAATTTAACTTGTAAACAATAATTTGCGTCTTGTTGACCATAGCCAAATTTCACATGTTTAAATCCACCAAGTATGTCATAAACAAATTTTGGTATACAGAAATGCATTCCTCCAACATTACCTTCAAACTTAATTTTCTCTAATTCAACACCGTCAATTTTCACAGTTTCTAAAATAGTGTTGAATTCTTCATTCATTTTAAGACCTACCACACCAACTTTTTTAGTATTAACAGCTTCAAAAACTCCACTTAACCAATTTGGTGGAACTACAATGTCATTAGAAATATGACAAAAAACATCAAAATTATCCATCATATTCATTGTCTTCATCTGATTATTCATTGCTCTAGTCAGGCCTTCGTTTCGTTTAAAAAATAAGTATTTAAAGTTGTTTGTCAAACAAATATCTCGAATCCAATCAACCATTCCTGGTTCAGTTGAGCCATTATCCCAAAGAATAAGTTCATATAAAGATCTATCTGTATTGTCTATAATTGATTGAAGAGAATATTTTGTGTATGCCCATCGATTCCATGTGAGATAACAGATACATGCTTTCATTTTACCATTAAATTCATTCATAGAATGCTTTATTGTCCATAATTTTAGTTCTCAACTTTTTAAGTGCATAATTCTTAATCTGTCTAACACGTTCTTTACTAATTTTAAGTTTTGCAGCAATTTGCGTAAGGTTATGTTCAAACTGACAATCAATTCCATATGTTAATTTAATAATCAATTGTTCTTTTTCAGACAAGATATTCATGTCGTCTATAACTTTCATCAAATTCTTATACTCAAGCTGAACTAATTGCTTTGGCGACTCTGATAGTGAATCATCAGAAAATGTCTCATCTGATTCGACATGATTTAATGAAACAGCGGGATTTACAGCTCTTAATAAATTTTCAATGTCTTTTATGTTATCAAATTTGGATAGAACATCTGAATATGTAAATCCTTCATTCATAAGTTTCTTAATTTGACGCACAAGTTTTAATTTGTGTTGCGGAACAATTACCAAATTAGAATTTATATGTACTGCTTCTTGTATTCGTTGTCTAATCCACCACACTGCATATGAAATGAATCGTATATTTTTTGTTGCATCAAATTTCTTAGCTGCTTGATGCATTCCAATAATAGCTTCATCAATCATATCACCTACATCTAATGACCTACCATGAAATTGGCGTACGACTTGAATGATGAAGCCAACATTTCCTCTAATTAATTTTTCAAATGCTTTCCGATCTTTTCCTTTTTGTATTTTGTCTATAAGCTCATTTTCTTCTTTTTCAGTCAATCTAACTGCTCTTTTTGAACCAAAAATAATACTATAGTTTTCGTGTAAGTCCATTATTGTTCGACTTTTTAATCCGTTTTTGGAGAATAGCGTGACATACTTCTTGTATAAAAAGGATAATTACAAATGCGCACATAAAAACCATCAATACTACTTCTTTTTGATTCATGTTCATTTTAATTTCATCAATCATTTAGGATGCCGTCCCACTGCTTTGCAATGCTATTATACATCAAGTTTTTTACCCAATTATATCCATTTAAGGCCAATTCATTTCTTTTCGCTACATTTGACATCAATTCATCTATCTGATCTGCTAAATTATGTTTGTATGCAACACCGCCTTTTAAAATAATTGGATCAATCACACTATTACCACCGGCAATTACGCACGTTTTTGCAGCCATTGATTCCAAAGCTGATACACAGCATGTTTCATTATTTCCAATTATTGGATTCACTACACACAATTCAGCACTTGCTAGTTCTTCAGCTAACTTTGTCGGACCTAAACTACCTAAAAATTTAATGTCAGTATCATTGTTTAAAATCTGTGTGCAAATAGTTTTATATTCTTCATCTTCATATCCGTACATAGCAAAGCTACCACAAATTGTAATGTCATAATTGAGTTGTCCATGAATTTTCAATAATTCAAGAACACCTTTTACTCTAGTAAGTGACCCTGAATAAACTATCTTGTTAGGTACCTTATCTCTAGTAATAAAGAATTCTTCTCTAACACCATTATATATGCCATAAATTAAATCACTTGAACCATAATACTCTTTAGCATAATCTGCTGCTTCAATACTCGGTAACACAATCTTAATTGATCGTTGCAATAATGTCTGTATAGGATATCTGACCATCTCAAATGGATGATTTTGTTGCCAAAAGACAATTTTCTTTGCATGAAAATGATGTTCAAATAATATTTGTGGATTCCCAACTACAATAAATACATCAGGTTGAAATATGTTCAGAATAGTTATTACCTGAATGTAACTGTTAAGCGGAATATATTCAACATGATTATAGTATCTATGTTGACTACAAGGGCAACAGACTTTAACATCATGAGTTTTACCTAAGCGTTCAGCTAATAGGATAAATGATGTTTCAGTTGCCCCAAAACCCTGAGTTTTTATGATTTCAGGGTTCAAATTTTTTACTTCACTTTCTCTGAAAAACAAAATTTTCATTTTAATCCAAACTTTTTCCTAATATACCTGTCAGCATCTATCTGTGCTTTCCCAATATTTATTTTTTCTTTAGAATAACTGACCTTTCCAAAATGGTGAACATAACTGTTTTTAACATGAACCGTTCGACACCCTGCGTTTCGTATTCGTATTAGTAGCTCTTTTTCATTTCCATAGCACGTTAGAACAGGGTCAAAGCCGCCGATTTTAACAAATACTGATTTTTTTATACCGAAGCAGAATCCATTCACAAGTTCAATATCAATAATTTCACTTTTAGTTGATGCTAACTTTTTTCCATATGCATCTATTTCTTTAATTGACATAGTAAATCGTTTATTGTATAATTCTTTTATAATCTGAGGCCCTGATGCAGAAGAAGTACTAGGACCTACAACTGCAATATCATTATTTTGATCTAAAACATTTGAAAGACTTTGTAAACTATTTTCAGTCAATATTGTGTCAGAATTTAAAAGAAATATGTTTTCATGACTTGAATTACCGATACCTTGTTCACATGCCTTTGTATGACCGAAAGATTTGTCATTTCGTATTAGTTTCCAGTGTTCATTAGATGTAATCAAATTAAGAAAGTTTTTTGTTTCAACTTCAGTACTACCATCGTCAATAATAATGATTTCTTCATTTTTACAATGTCTCACAATTGATTCTAAACACATTTTGATTATTTTAAATTGATTTTTAATTGGAATTACGACTGAAAACATCTGATTTTTTCTCGCAATTTTTCAGATAAATTGAAACTCTGTAAGTCAAGTAACTCTAATTTTTGCCACCATTGTTTTAATTTCAACGGGTGCAAATTCACCTTCTCTTGATAATTATCTAAAGTTACACTATCCCATATTTCCAAATATTTCAGAATATCAAAGTCTTTTGAATGACCCCAATTAGACAATTTTTGTACAACTTCTTGTCGACTTCGACCCCATGAAAAATGTAAAATCTGTAGTGGCGATTTAACTGACAATCTATTTGATGTTAATCTGCATTTTTTGTAGCAATTAACTAAATTAGTGCCTATTCTTGTATCTTCATGAGGTAAAGTAATAAGTAATTTGTCTGCAAATACTTTGTAGATCGAAAGCAGTGTGCATGAAATATCAAATTTTGCTTCAGAATATTGATTCAACCAATTTGCAAATTCTAAAGGATTTAATAATACTTCGTCGCTGTCAATTCCAATAATGTAATTGTCTTTTTTACAATCTTGTGAAATGTAGTTTCTTTCGGCAGTTTCATTTTCAATAGGATGTTGCAATTTATGAAAATTTGACATTTTTAAATGGATTTTTTTATCCACGTCAATTTCATGTATTTTTCTGTCTAAATCTACGTTGTCTAATTCATATTTTTTATTGGACCAAGATATCTTATCTTCATCTAACATCAAGAATATTTCGTCTGCAATATCGTAATAGGACATTATGGACGCAATTGCATATTTATAATCATAAGCAATTGGTGTGTAAAATGATAGTTTCATTTTTTGACTCGACATGTAATTGCTGCAAGCTCAAGATCTAAAAAATCTTTTTCTAAATTGTTTTCAACACATGTCTGTTGTACGTCAATGTCAGTAATTTCACACCAATTCCAAACGTTTTCTTTTATTTGACTGTTAAAAAATTGTTTGTCTTTAGCATAGTCATGAGCTAAAATGTAGTCACCCTGTTTTAAAACTTTTCCAAACAAATTGAATTCTCTTATTTTGTTACCCCCATCACAAAAAAGAACTGTTACACCTGCAGATCTAATCAATGAAGTAATTTCACTAATAACACTTTCCTTGAAAACATCTGATATTCGTAGATCAATACTCAATTTTAAAAATACTTCTTTATTGACAATATGATCTTTGATATCATAAGTCACAAATCTTTTGTTATTTGCTATAGTATATAAACTAAATAAAACAGACAGTCCACCTTTAAATGTACCAATTTCAATTATTGTTTCAGGTTTTACTATATTTAAAAAACGATTTAGTACTATAGGAGCGTTTTCTACTTGTGACATATCTGTTCCAAAAAATGTAGTTCTTGAAACCATTGTTGCTTCCTTACAGTTCAATTTTTTCTGGTCTTGCTAACTCATTCCATTGATTTTGTAATCTTAACACATTAGTGTTGTCAACCATGCAAATGTTATTACTATTGTTTTCATACAAAAAATGACGATTGTTTTCTCTTGAATTAAATGCATTAAATGTATAGTTGTTTTTTATTGAATGTTCTAAATGATAACAGTCTAACTCTAACACTGAAACTTCTTTTTTAAACCTTTTTAATCTGTTAAAACAGTCTCTGTCTTCAGATCCCCAACCAAAGAACCGTTCATCGTATCCACCAATTGCAAGAAAATCTTTTTTGTACAAACAAATTTGACTAGGCGCATCTGCTCTATTAAAGCATTTTGGAAATTTGTTGTCCCAATAAACTATCTGTTCATAGGTTAATTTTTCATCAAAGATTTTTTTTGTAAATCCTGTATTCACATATCTAGCATAATTTTCAACAAAATTGTTATTTGTAAGACATCTTATACAAGACTCTAAGTACTCTGATGATTTAACAATATCAACATCCCAGATGCAAATGATATCGTAAGTAGACTTTTTTGCCAAAAAATTAATTGCTTTTGTCTTATCAACAAATTTTGTATGTAATCTATAACAATTAATCTTAAAATCATTTTGAAATCTCTTCAATATCTTAATCGTTGAATCTAAATTTGCTGACTCAAAAATGTTTAACTCAAACTCTTTATATGTTTGTAGTTTCCAACAATTGAGAGTAAACTCTAAATTTGCGTCTCTATCATGTGCTAATGCAACAATAGATATCATTTTTTGATTTGTTCAATGTAAGGATTTATTTTTTTAACTAATTCAGGGACATCATCTCTATAAAAAACTTCGGGATATAATCCATTATATTCAAATCGTTGATTATAATATTCGCCAAAAACTGTACGATTTTTTCTTTGTTGTCTCTGATATGAATCTTCATCAGAATCATGAGTGCTTGAACGATTTAAAAATGACATGTGAAAGCATTCAAAATCCCAACCATTTTGTTTATACCAATGAGCTAATCTCTGTTTTCGTGCAGGGTGAGGAAATGCTAATAGTATCTGACCGTAACCATATGCCCACCTGTGAGCACCAGTTCGAACAAATCGATAATGTTGAGCAACATCTTTACACGTAACCAAATGCATATTTTCAACAAAATATTTCATTCTAACTGCCAAAGTTGTCCATTGTTTAGGTATCTCTGGCAATTTTTCAACCATTTCTTTCATTCCTTGGTTTGAAAATATTTCATCACCATCCAAAACAAACCACCAAGGAGTTGTTGTCATATCAATTAATTCATTTTTATATTCATTAAATTTTGCTTGAAATTCCAATCCTGTTAATTTTGGTTTCTGTATTAAAGTGATTTTGTCAGACTTTATAGTATCCAAGATTTCTAATGTTTTGTCTTCCGATCCTGTGTCACATATTAATAGCTTGTCAAAATAGGGCAATATTGATTGTATTACATACCAAATCCACACGTCTTCGTTTCTAATAACAATGTGAGCTGTAATTTGTTCTTTATTCATGAGTCTCCCTTATTTGTGACAAAACCATGCATATTTATTGTTTAAATCAAAAGCCTTAAACATTGTATTAATTGGTAAACCATGTATTATACAATGATTGTAATGAGTATATAAAATATGATTAATTGCGGCCATGTCTATTGTATTTGAGACATCTGCATCAGTAATTAATTTTGTAATTTTTTCAAACACGTTAATTAAAAGTGTTCTATTGCCACCTATTAATCCTGCATTTAATACTTGTCTATTTTTATACTTTTTATAATCTTCATTTTCATATAGTTTAGCTAGTTTAAAACATTCAGTCATCCACCAATTCTTTTCAATTATACTTTCTTCATCACCGCAATATACTTTATCTAGTTCCATAAATTGAAAAGGATTTTTCAAAACAATAACATCCGAAATGTCTGTAAAAAACACATTGTTAAAATCAGTTCTTGATTTTAACAAATCATAATAAAGTTTCCATCTAATATCCGCCGGATTTAGTATGTCACAATTGCATCTAACAAATTTTATTTTGTTAGTTGTATATTCGTGAATGAATTTATCAGATAATTTATCCATTAATATGATACAATTTAGATCTTGTTTAACGACTGATTCATAAAAATTTTTCATTATATCAAAACAATCGCTAGGCCAAACATATTTTCGTTGAGAATCTTTTCTAAATGTTAAATATGTAGTCACAATGTAATCATTTTCATAATCATTACTAACACATTTAAAATTGATATTAGGTTTAATAGGTTCTAAAATAGTTGAATCATGCTGATTATCTAATCTTATGTTATTTTCATTCGTGATGGTCACAACATTTTTTTTAATATTTTCTTTTAATATCCCATGATTTAAAACATCTTTTCGAAATCCTTTGAATTCCCATGCTGATGCATGCCATAAATGTATCCCGAATGAATCCATGTTGGTTGCTGTTAAACCAAATTTGCATAGTCTAGTATATAAATCCTGATCTTCATATCCCCAACCGAAAAAGCGCTCATCAAAACCACCGATAGCCAGAAATTTAGCTTTTGATAATGCTATCTGACTTTTTCCATTTTTATCTAATTCATTGATGTTTGATGCTTGTTCAAAAGTTAATTGCTTTGTAATGTACTTATGTGTGTTTTTTCGATCTAAATATTTTACAAATTGTATTAAAAAAATATTCTCGTTAATTTTTGAATTTACTTCTTCAAGATAATCAGGCTGCTTTACGACATCTGCATCAGCAATGCATATTATATTTCCATTTGATTTTCGCACCAAAAAATTCAGAAATTTTGTTTTATCCACATATTTTGTATGTAATCGCCAATAATTAATTGGATACAAATTACGATATCTATTAACAACTACATTTGTTGAATCTAGATTTGCAGTCTCAATAACATTTACTTCAAAATTTTTGTATGTTTGACAACTCATCGAGTTCAAAAATCTATCTAAAACTTCGTCCCTATTATGAGTATAGACATTTACTGAAATCAAATTGTCAGACATTTTATACATATTAAATAAATTGAGTCGTGATGTCTAAAAATTTAGTTTTCCAAAAATCTATACTAAATTGCTGCATCAATTTCTTTCCATTAACTGATAAATCGTTTCGCAAACTTTCATTAGTAAGTAATTTATTAACCGAATCAACAAAACTTTGGTCAGATTCGCAAATTAATGCTGTCTCATTGTGCACTAATCCCCATGGTATTGCCCCTAACTGAGTAGTTATTACAGGGATTCCAAATGCAAGACTTTCACCAATTTTGCCATTCATTCCAGCGCCATATAGAATAGGTGCTAAACAAATTGAAACTCGAGACAGGAATTCTTTAATTTTGTACTCTGCACCACAAACGTTAATACGATTATGTTCATGAAATCGTTTTATTGACTCTGGCGGATGTTTACCAACAATATAGAAGTTTACTCCAACATTCGGAATAATCTTCTCACATAAATAAACAGTTGCAGTAATATTTGGTTCATGTAACCAATTACATATTGTATATGCATTATTTGTGTTCAAATTTGCTTGACCATTATTGATTTCATATATACAAGGTAAAATACTTATCTTATATTGTGAATTGTACTTCAGCAATTCTTGCTTGTCAATTTCAGTTGTTGCTATTAAATAATTTGCCTTTTTGTACACATCAAGTTCTGAACTCCTGACATTCTCAATATTCTGCTTCATCTCATTCAAGTTGCCTTTGTAGACGCATTCTCTTTCTAATCTAAGAAATTCAACATCAATTGTATCTATCACTATTGGAACATTCGTTTTTGTTCTAATGAAGTCAATTAAATTTTGTGCTATTCTCCAGTGTGAAATTATAACTAAATCTATCGTTTTAGTCGCCAAAATTTCCGAAATAGTATTTTGGAAGTTGCCTGTTAGGTGTGCAGCACAGCCATTACTCTTTACATCATTTATTCCATAATCTGCGCTATTGGCAACAACATCTATTTCATATTGCTGTCTAAGAATTTGCAGCATTCGCAAAGAGCGGATGTCTCCTGCACTTTTCAATGCATTTGGCATGCCTTTCGACAAAAAAAGTAAATTTTTCATAAAACGTCTTTATGCTTTTCTACAAACAACATTTTGTTCCTCTCGACATTTCGTTTAAAATCATTAATGTCTTTAATCTCATCATTTAAATGATATCCATTGATTTTAGTTGATGAGTGATTGTGGTCATGTATATGTCGAATATCCATCCAACAAACTTTGTATCCTGCTTTTCGTATCCTAAAACACAAATCTGTTTCTTCGTATTGCGCGTATTTAAAATTTTCATCAAGTATGCATCCGTCATCTCTCATCAATTGATTAAACAGATTTGAATGTACTCCAAAAAAAGCACCTTGCACTGATTCTGATTCTACAACTTTATTTGATTTCGGTTGTATGTGAAAATTTCCGTTCTTATCCCATTTTAGTGGATGATATGCGCATCCTACGACACCTGTATTTTCTTGTTCCAATATTGAAATTAATTTTTCATCCCACATAAATTCTTGAACTATAATATCACTATTTATGAAAAATACATGACCATGATTAAACTTTTCAATATACTTGCACAAGACATTGTTTCCTGCAGCAAATCCTAAATTCTTTTCACTTCTATATACGAACTCATTCTCCTTAAACAAATCAAACAATTTCTCATATTCTTCTTTTCGACTTCCATTGTCTAACACATAAAAGTCAAAATCACCTTTAGTATAAGTCTTAAGTGACTCATACAATCTCAATGTCATGTCAGTAGTATTCCAGTTCAGCGTAATAATAGAGATCATATTAGCTTAAGTGCACCTTTTTCAATTAGTTGAAACAGTCTATGGATAGGCTTAGTAGGTCTTCGAAGTCCTTGTTCCCATTTTTGTAAAGTATCATAATTTGTATTACAAGCAATTGCAAATACAGGTTGACTCATGTTCAATTTTTTTCTGAGTGCTACAATATTTTTAGGACTATATCGTTTTGGTTGTTCATAGTCAGATCTGAATGTTCTCAAAGTAATCTTATTTTGTTTCATTTGTAGGTATCCACCAACAATCATATCCATAAATAATCTTACCACTTGTAAGTCGTATCTTTGGCATTGGGTTATTTACTTTTGTTGCATCATAAGGTGTAAGTAACAATCCATTCAATGTTCGCTTTTTACCTACGATGACAACTTTTACTGGCGTATTCTCAGGGTACTTCTTGCATTTCCAATCTAGCACTTGTAGCCCCATTTACCTGCAAAATATTGACGGCTTTCAATCATCAATTTTTGTTTTTGCGCAAGAGTAGATGAAGTACTGTCATTATGTTTTATCACTACCTCCTTTATACACTTAATCTTTAGACCTTGCTTTTTTATTCTTAAACAATAATCTACATCTTCATAGTAAAAACGAAATTTTGTATCTAGTAGTCCAACTGCATCAATCGTTGTTCTTGGTAAATAAATGCAAGAACCTGTTATCCAATCTGGTTCAGTTGTAAAATCATCAATCAAAGACTTACCTTTAGCATATTCATCTAGAACTGCACCGACATCTAATCCTCTTTTAGTCTGAATTGCCGGTCCTACAGCGCCTAAACCGTCTTTTTCAACTGCATGTGTCAATGTTGCAAGCCAACTATCACCCAACTGCCTTTTACTAAATACTTCAATATCATTATTCATCAAAATGATATCATTCTTTGAAAACAATGATATAATATTGTTATGTGCGGCAGAGAAGCCTATATTTTCTTTATTATCAATTAATACTATCCTTTGTCCTAATGATCGTAAATAGTCAATAGTTCCATCTGTTGATCCATTATCAGATACAACAATTTTGTGTTCTGGAAATGCTGTATACTTAAACAGACTCTCAAGACATTTCTTGGTATATGACAATTTATTATATGTCAAAATTGATATAATGATCATTTTTATTCTCCCAATTTTGTAAGCTTAAATTCATTATTTGCCGAATATACAAAAGGAATTACATTCATATGTCTAAATTCATCTAATGCAAACTTCTCAAATTTCTGTGCAATTACTATACCTGTTACATTTTTCCATACTTTGATTGAAAGCTTCTTCCAAAAATGTCTCATATACTTCTCTATCTGACTAACAATCGAATGAGTACCTGCATTTAGTTTTACTTCTATAGGATAAACTGTGTTTTTATCATATGCTACAAGATCAACATTACCATACTCAGTTTTAAATTCAGATGATTCAATTTTAAAATCAGCGCCAAAAAATTGATATAATGATTTTGAATTACAAATCATTTTAACAATATCTTTTTCTTTATGTACATAATCTTCTGATTGCTTTTTAATATTGTAGTAATTCTTTGCTTCTTCAATATCAGTTGTTCTTGTCGTGGGAATCTTATTGTCCACAATAACTGCCAACCGTCTTAGTCGATTCTGATAATACTGATCTAATGAACAAAAAAGTTGAGGATCTAATTCTTGCTCGTACCTAAGCATTGAAAGATAATCTTCAGCATCTTTTAATTTGCCATCTACTACTGCAAAATTGAAAAAGAAAAATATCGTTTCAAACTCAATTTCCTTTGCACTCTTTCGGTTCTGGGTTGTCGGAATTATTGAGCTTTCCAGTATCTTTTGTTTCAATCGTGACTTTTTTAGTTTCATTTTCATTTTTTATCTTTCCCTCAACTTCATTAATCACTTTTTCAGCACTTTTAAAGATTTCTTCTTCATTCTCAACTACCTGTTCAGTGTCAAAATCAAAATTTCCAATGTTATTTGTGTCTACAACATCATCAATAAATGACTTTACAACTTCAATTTTCTTCTCGCCTTTAATATTCAAAGCGTCAAGAAATGTATTTCGAATTTTATTCAGATCAATTGTATCAATAACAGCCTGTTTAACATTCTTTGACATCTTCGTTATAATACTTGTTGAATTTGCCAATTTTAATACTGACTTTGTAAAAGTTGTCATGTCGTCATTTTCAACAATAATTGCATTTTCCAAATGCTGTACTTTAAAATCACTCAACTGTTCGGCAACTAGTTTAGTCATAACTGTTGGTATACCGAACGCCATAGCTTCGCAAACTTTACCTATCATGCCTGAAGCTATTCTAATTGGCGCTAGACAAATATTCATATGTTTCAAATAATCATACATATTACTAACAAATCCGGGAACTTCGACATTTTTACTACTCTTTACAAAATTTGGAATCTTAGACCCTATAACATGTAACTTAATATTCTGATTCAAGAACAACATCTTTGGTAAAATGTCTTTATACAACCATGTTATTGCATCAATATTTGCAGCATAAGTAAAGTCACCTGTAAAGTAGACATTATTACGATTTACAATACTTAGATCTCTTGATTCATCAAATAACTGATAAATGTGAGGTGCAACATAAATCGGTACATTCACAATTCCTGTCAACATATTTTTATCTGTTGTGCATGAAACTGTGCAAGCATCTGCTTTGTTATATGCTGTGATTTCTTCTTGCTTATAAGATTCAATCTCGTCTTTAGTAAATGACTTGTCATCGAATTTAAGACGTTGTTCTAGTTGTGTAAATCCCACGGCAGGAATATCAACTATTGTTCGTACTTTGTATTTGCTATTCTTCTGTTTTATTAGATCAATAAATCTAGAGGCCAACATCCATCGTGAAATAATGACGCACTCAGGTTGGGCAGTATGAAAAAATGCATCAAAATTAAGAAACTCTTGGTCAATTGAAGTAAATTGACATAAATTTTTAAGTTGTGATATGCCGTAGCTGGCGGACTCCGCAATCACTGAAATGACAAAATGATCACGTAACAAAAGTATCAAATTATAAAGTCGAATATTTTCAGTACTGCCCTTGTTTGAGGGCATGTCACGGCATATAATCAGTAGGTTCTTTTTGTTCATTTGTCCGCCTTTTTGAATTTTTCTCTGAATTTTTTAATATCTATTTTTGGAAAGGTCTCAATATCATTATACAATGTCTTAGAATCATAATCTCCATTCACGACATCTAATACATGCGGTCTATTCGGCTTTCTATTTAGCATTTTCCAAAATATGTGATAATTAACTTCCTTCTCATCCTCAATTCTAAAATATATCTGATTCACAAATTTCCTATGATACTCATAAACAAATAATCCTGGATACGGATAACTATGCTGTCCGGGACCTGTACCTTCAATTACTGTCCCTTCAGGAAAACTATAATGAAACGGACAATTCTGCTTCAATACTCGTTGTACTTCTAACATTGTATATAGTGGAGACATCAAATGTTCAAGTACCTCATACAAATAAACAGCATCAAATTCACCATCTTGAAATGGTAACCGCTCAGTTGACAAGTCCAGTAGCAAGAATTCAGATTTGCAATCCTTGAAGTTAGTAAGATAGTGTAAGTAGTTTGTTTTAGAGGCATCAATACCTGTAACTTTATTATTTTTCTTTTCTAATGCTTGAATTAAGTGCCCTTGACCAGCACCCAATACTAAGCATCTTTTATTTTCAACTAAAAATTCAGGTAATCCAGCTTCAACACCTTGTCCATACAAACTTGACAAACTAGATCTTGCATCAAATGCCATTGTCCACTCCCTGTAGAAAAGCAATCATTTTTAGCAGTCTATGCTTATATGTATTTTCTTTTATTGTCCGATTGTAACCATTACTTGCAATCCATTCTCTAATTTCATCATGCTGTAAGTAATACATGACTTTATTTCTTAGATCCTCATCATCATTGAATACAATAATTTCTTTACCATCTTTGAAGTAATCCAATGTCTCAGGTCTTGTGTTATCAACCATCACTAATCGTTTTAATGCTGTCTCTTGGAATATTCTACCTGGTGTAGTACCCTTCAAGCCGTTTTTGTATTCTGAATTAGCAGGTTCATAATCTCTATGACCTATAAGAATTATCTTAGCTCCCAAATAATACTTTATCACATCTTCTATAGGCATAAACTTACTATCTATTTTGTGCAGATATGTTACATGGTCAGTTTGAATCCTATTTGCCCAACCTGCAATTACTCGTAATTTGATTTGTCCCTTTAATGGTGCTAATGCATTCACAATTTTTACTCTGTTATCAAACATTACACCAGTAATACAAACATCTGATCTGTGATTATCATCTATGTTTATTAATGGATTGTACACACTAGCATCAAATCCTAATGGTAAATGCAAGACATTTTTTACACCAATACTTTTGAGTTTGTCACATGCTGCTTTGTCAACTGTTGCAACCGCATCAAAATTTGGCGAATCTGTCTTTGAGAATCTATCCCATTCATATGTTCCTTCTAAATCATATCCTAAAGACCGATACCCTTTCTTTTTCAGTAAGTAAGTATAGTGAGTTAACGGTGTTGAACAAAAAGCCCAATCAGGTTCAAATGGTTTTATGAAATGATGTTCAATTTGAAAATGATTAATGACTTTAAACTCAATCAATCCTTCATTTGCTAATTCATGAAGTGCATTGATTATACCTTTTGACGTTATTGAGTGAGAAGCAGCTCCTAAAGTGTCAACATATAATAGTTTGATCATAATCCTACACTCTTTAGTTGTTCAATTAATGACTTCTGTACATCGTTAAGCTGATTAGGTATGTATATCGTAAATGTCACAATTTGATGACCCGAGTTTTTAGTTCGAACATTTGGTAATCCCTGACCTTGTAAAATAGCAACTTGTCCGTGAGTAGTCCCTGCAGGAACAAGTATTTTCTGTTCACCTTTCAAAGTCTTTACATTAATAGATGTCCCTAATACCGCTTGCGAAATACTAATTGGAACATTGCATGTAATGTCATCACCAACTCTTTTGAAATAACCATCCTGTTTTTCTTTGAATTTGATTCGTAAATGTCCAGGTACGCCATTGTTCATACCACAATGACCTTTGTATCTCATTACAAGCTCATCATTCTCACTAACTCCAGCAGGTATATCTATTTGAACCGTTTCTTCTTTTAGCACTCGACCTTCACCTTGACAACTTTTACAACTTTCTTTAAAAATTACGCCTTTACCTTTGCATTTATCACATTCTCTTTCTTGCCTAAATAAAAAATTAGCCATATTATTCGTCACTGAAATTGTGCCTGTTCCGTTACATTCAACACATGTTATTTCATTTTCGGATGTCCCACCTCTACCTTGACATATGCTGCAACTGTCATATCTCTTATATTTAATCGTTTTCTTATTAGTGACAAGTAATTCTTGCAATGTCATCTCAATTACAAGTCTTAAATCAATACCGTTTTCACCTCTAGTTTGTCTTTTATGATTAGATTGTCTAGTTTGAGTTGAAGTCCAACCATTTTGCGAGAACATATCATCAAAATTATGAAACCAATCATTCCAATTATGAGTTTTAAATGGACCACTAAATGAAGATGTATCTACAGTTTCATTCAAATCATATGATGCTTTCTTTTTTGGATTGCTCAATACACCATAAGCTTCATTTAGTTCTTTAATCTTGTCATCATTACAAACATCTTTATTTTTATCAGGATGACATTCAAAAGCTTTCTTGCGAAAAGCTTTCTTTATATCTGCTTCAGATGCATCTTTCGATACGCCCAAAATTTTGTAATAATCTTTTCGTTGTTGCATTGTATGCATATTGTTAAGCTAACATTTCGAAGCCCATTGTTGCTAAGATCGTGTTGCATCTGTTCTTATAAGTATGATTTGTTAATACATTAGTGTAGCCATTGTTCTTAATCATTTCATATAAGTCAGGATTACATAATAATCTCACAACTATTTCTTTCATTTCATCAATATTTTCATATACTAAGCAATCTTTACCATCAGTGAATATTTTAGAAAAGCCATTGTCATTTTTTCTATTGCAACTTGCAACAAGAGGTATCTTACAAGCAGGTACTTCAAATGTTCGCATATTTAGGTAATCATTAGTAACTGATAAATTGAGTCCCATTTTTGCTTCATTATAGAAACGTGACGCAGACCATGCCCACAGATTATGACCTTCTTTGAATTCAACTATCTTTGCAAGGTGAGGAAAGTACTCATCTCTTTTGGGATTCCGAAAACCTACAGTAGCAACATCACATTTTTTCTGAAATTGTGGTTCATACCTAAATATTTCAGTATCGACCGCATGAGGAAGCCATGAAATTTCATGATCCTTGTATCCGCAGTTTTTCACAAGGTCGATCGCATCTTTTTGACAAACAAAGACATGATCATAATGCCATTCAGAGATCATCTGAAGTCGCCAAGATAACCAATCGTGTCTATGAGTATCACTGATCCAAAAAGCTGTTTTAACTTGATGTTTTTTGAGGATATTTGAACCATGATGGAGTTTGTAGTGCGTCGAGCTATCAATCACAAGCACGAAATCAGTTTCTTCCATTAACTTATCATTTTCGACAATTCCGACGTCTTCTGGTATGCGGCCGTGCGCGACTATCTCAATTTTTGGATCACGTTCAAGAACTTTCTTGATAAAAGATCCGACAGTCCAGAATCGGCTGTCGTCATAAAATAATACCATTTTCATATTAATCTATTCTCCTGCAAGGTAATCTAACTCTTGTTCATTTGTTGATGAATCATTCTGTTCTTAACTTCCGATTCTTTAGACGACCCAAAGTAAAAAGAAAAAATTTGAGAATCAATTGCTGATAAGACACCAAGAATATAGATGACTATGTCCTTTTTCTCATTTTGTAAAGGATAAAACACAAGTAGGAAAAATAGACCAAATGAAAGAGTCACTGTTGAAATTGCAAGAATTGATGCAATATGTTTTGTCAACCATGGAGCTGAACTTATTGATAAGTAATTTGATGATGTCGGATCATCATTTACGTCAACATCTTTTTGCTCCATAATCAGCCTTTAAAATCAGGAAATATCTCTGGCCATCTCTTCCTTAATATTATGTCATTCTTTCGTTGTAATTCATGCCAATCAAGATCAAGTGATTCTAAAGTCTTCTGCCCCCAATGCCAGATGAGACTGTCAGTGGTTACTCCAAGCTTTTTGTTAAGTCTATGACAGACTGCAAACCCTACGTCAGTATCCTCTCCCATCCCTGTTGGAAAATCTTCACAAAAGAATAAACCATGCCTTGGCGGATTCTCAATTTTAGCAAGTTCATCAATCAATGAACGTCTAAATAACATTGCACAACCAGTAACCCATGAACTTTGTTTTAACTCATGTTCTCTTTTAACAACTATGGAAATGTAATCACCAAATGAAGCATCTTTTTTTGGTGCTTGTATCATTTGATGCTCGCCATGTATGTTATTGCTTACAGGAGCTATGATCCCGTAATCCGGATTTGTCTTCAAATGATCTAACATCTTTTCAATTGACCAATCCATAACCAGAGTATCATTATTCAACACAAGGATGAATTCACCGTTACTTACTTCTATACCTGAATTATAACCTTTTGCAAAACCTAAATTTTCTTGATTCTTAACAATCTTAACATTAGAATGTTTTTTCTGAAGTGGCATCAAGAAATTCTGAACATTCTGTTCAGTACTACCATTATCAACTACAATTAATTCAAATGGTATGTGTACCGCATTAAAAATGCTTTTTATACAAGGTTCTAAATACTCAACTTTGTTGTGCGTGACAATTACAATACTAAGTAGATCACTTGTAAAGTTAGTAGCAAATGTCTTTTCAGTCTGTGCTGTATTTTGAGTCGGCTGAAATGATGATTCAATTCTTAATGAAGGTAAATTAGAGAAATTTATGATTGTTGATCCGTTGACCCATTTTATTGATTCAGAAGTTACCTGAAGTTGTGAGAAGATTTCAGGATAAACACCTTTCCTATATTCTTGCACGAAATCTTGTTTTTTATCACTAAAAAAACTGTGTTCTGTTGAACAAGCCCAAACTTTGTTAGGATCCATGCCTGGATTTTGTATCTGAATATATGTAGCCATCTTTTTTCTAACATCTTCACTAGACTTTACATAAGCATAATGATATAGATTGATGTTAGAATGACCCAAGCGGCTCTTATGATCAGGATCATTTTCATTGAAGATTTTTTCATGAATTTCACCTGTCCACTTTAGTCCAATGTTGTTTCTGTATAGTTTATATTGTGAATCAGGATACCATGCATTATGTCTGAGGTCTTTCCAGAAATTAATACGAGGGATTAACCAAAAATCATGCTGTCTAGATTCAGTCAGCTCGTTCTTAATTGTATCAGCACCGGCTTCATCAATTGCTTCATCACCATCAAGCCAAATGATCCAATCAGATTTAGCAACACTTTGAGCAAGGTTCCTGACTAAAGCAAAGTCATTTACCCATTTTGCTCTAATTACATAACAACCAAATGCTTCAGCTATTTCAATTGATCTGTCAGTTGAACCAGTATCTACGATTATTTTTTCATCACATATTTTGTCAA
>ERZ724503.52-NODE-52-length-31811-cov-8.607665_pt1 | contig 31811 bp, 24 predicted proteins | sample MGYA00376036_ERZ724503 | MGnify/ENA primary metagenome ERZ724503 (study PRJEB28724, sample SAMN07190885) | wastewater metagenome | isolation source: influent of sewage treatment plant in Hong Hong | place: Hong Kong | collected 2016-03-17 ...
AGGAAGTTTTCATGAAATTATCAAATGTTGAATTTACATAATCAGCAATACCATTGGCTAATTCAATACTTTCATCAATATTGTTTACCAATCCTTCCATGGTGAAATAGCAGCTATCAGTGTCACCGTATACAATTCCAGATGTTCCATTTAATTCAATTGTATATTCATTTTCAACAATAATTTCTACTTCACCGGTTCGTTTATTTTTCTTAGTTTCTACAATACGCTTTTGAATCTTGTTGTAATTATCATCACTTGTAAGAATTGATGAAATTGTGTTAATCATATGTGTGCTAATTTGACGTCCTGTGTAAGTTGTACTTGCACCAAGACGTGGATCACCAAATCGCATATAAGCATTTAACAATGCGCCATATGTTGAATTAAGTAATACTTTTCGAACACCTTGGAGCATATCATAATATTCAGCAAGTTTTTGATATTCTTCATATTTGATAATATCACCATCGCGTTTTGCTTGATCCGCAAGCTTAGAATATTTTTTCTTTTCGGCTTGTAATTCTTTACGTCCTTTAAACCAATATCCTAATACACTTGGGAGAATTCCAATGCCATTACCTTGATCAAGAATTGTTCCGTAACCAGAAACTGACCATTTATTTTCTTTTAATAAATCCACAATTTCTGAAACGTTTAATTCATATGTTTTCCCAATATCACTATCAAGAGTAAATTTTAAAACAACATCATTTAAAGATTCACCTTTGAATCCACGACTAATACAATTCCATGCTAATTCTGTATCAATAAATTGACCAACAATTTTTTCAGGACTTAAACCAATAGATCGAATTGTATTTGGATAAAGTGAATTCAAATCCACAGAACCAATATAACGATATTTTCCTGGTTTTGGTGTTACAACTAATGCACCTTCAACTTTTTCATTATCTGGTCTTGATTGTCTATCAATCACCACGACATTAAGCACATTGTGTGCATATGTGATAATAGCAGAATCAATCAAATGAACTGAACCAAAAATAGCATCAAAATTAACAGATGCCATATGAATCATTTGATTTGCAAGATTGATATATTTTAATTTGCTATCAATATCACGAACTAAACGAACGTCATGAATGTTATATTCAAGAAACAATTCAAAATCATTATTGTACAAATCAGCTAATGTACCTGGATAATCAATTTTTGGAACATTTAATTCATCAAGACCAATTGCATTTAAAGAATATGATTGTCTAGGTGTTAAATTAAATTTTCTAAACAATTGCATATAATCAAGATGAATACGCGATTGCATAATCAAAACTGGATCTTTTGATTTAGCATTTTTAAAACGTTCTTTTTCAGACCATCTTGGTAATGGAGCATTTTCAAATGAAAGTCTTGAAATTGCAGATTCACCTAATACCAATTCAATACGTTTTGCAATGTATGGAATATCAAAAAATTCAGAGTTCCATCCGGACAGAATATCAATTGGATGAATAACTTCAAGGAATTTATTAAGCATTTCCTTTTCTGATTTAAACAACATTACATTTTTAAGAGATTCTGGTAAACATTTGTTCCATGATTTTGGTGGAACTGCTAATGTAATGAATTTTGATTCAAATGTAGAATATATTGTGATAGCATTAATTGGTGCATATGGATTTTTTACGCTTGAAAACCCAATAGCAGGGTCATAATCAACTTCAATATCAAAAAAACCAATGTTTAAAGTTGGAACATTTTGTTTTGAATATACATCCATTAATATACGATCAATAGGAGTAAAATCAGATTCAAAACGTTGTTTATAAGGAATTGCAATTGTCAAATGATCTAATTCTGATTGTGATTCGACTTCAATTTTTTTACATGGTAATCCAGTCATTGATTTAAAAGTACCAGCTGGATCATATTGATACATGTAATATGGTGCAGAATGTGAACGTTTTACACGAATTCCATGTTCATTACGTTCCCATACATCTACTGTGTCTGTTCGTTTATTATAAATTGCTGAAATATACATTAAGAATCCTTATACGATAATGCGTATTGAATTTATATTGTATATGTTCTTACATTTTTTGTAAAATAAAAGGACGATGATTTGATCATCGTCCTTTTACTGGTTTGCCTAATTTAAATTGTAATAATTATTTTTCCAAATTCGGATTTACAACACGATAATACGGAGTTTTCGTATAATAACAACCTTGTTCTTTGTCAAAAGACAAAACACCAATGGTATGCAAACGTCCGAGAATGGAATAAATCGTCCGATTCATTTGTGCCGCAATTTCATCCGGACAAATATTAGTTGCAAACAATTTCAACAATTGAAAATCTTGTGCATCGGTCCATGGTGCACGATGTTGTTTTGGCGCAGTGCCATAAGATGCAGAAACTTTAACTTTTGCATCAGATTGTGTTTGTTTCAATTCATCTTGTTTTTGTTTCAGCAAAAATGCAAAGCGAATATGACTTGCGGTCTTTTTTCTATTATCGGTATTACTTGCAATACGCAAAAATTCGCTAATTGCATTAGTTGTACGACCAACTGCCTTTGCAATTACATCAACGGTTTCACCACGAGCAACACGAGTTGCAATGATAACCAAAACATTTTCATTATATGCACGAGAAGCCATAATTTTTTCCTTTTCATCAAACATTGAACGAATTCATGAAACAATTATACATGTAAAAATGTCTTGTGTCAATTAATTTTGATAAAAATAAAAGGTATCTTTTAAAGATACCTTTTACATAAATCATAGAATTTTACACTTCAGTTGAAATTCCTAAAGATTCAGCTAAATCTTTAATTTCTTCCAATTTATTAATTTTCTCTTCAATTGCACCATTATCAATTCGTTCTGCGACTAATTGAGATAATACACTTGAAGGAATTCCTAATTCATCTTTTGCTACTTCTTGAATATCTTTAATAGCATCATTTTGTTGACGTATAATTTCTTTACAAATCACAATTTCTTCAATGATACCAAGCAATTTTGCCTTTTTAGTGGAATCATTTAAAACATCAGAAATAGTGAAAACTGCTTTAGGTGTTTTTGCAGAATCTTGAATTTGCATTATATAATTCCTTTTACTGAATAAGAGTTGGTGCTTCATGAATATATTTTACATCATGTACTTCTTCAATATATTCAATAACACCACGCATGATATATTGTTCTTCATCTTCTGGTAATTCTAAAAGATTTTCATCTTCATCTAAATTCAATTCTTCTGATGTAACAGTAACACGTTGAATTGCAGTTTCATCCCATGTATCAACATATAATTGAAAATCTTCATTTGATTCATATTGTTCATTGAATTTATCTTCAGACATCATATGCAATGGATTTGATTCACGCAATACATAAATTTCTTGTTTCAATTTTAAACACGATTGTTTTTCTTTAATCAATGCTTCAAGTGATGTAGAAGCTTCTTCAAAACTACCAAACATTGATGATTCAATTATCATAAAATTAACACCTTTAAAAAAGTCCGGAATTTCAAAGGTGATTAATTCATGTAATGGATTAATATACAAAGTGTATGAATACATTAAACTGGTCCAATAATAAATGAAGATTTAATTTGTTGTGTTTCATTTTCAATATTAATTGATTTGTTCAATGTTGTATTATCTCGTTTATAATCAAGTGGACGAATTAATTGTGTTAATGCTATATTAGGAACTGTAGCAACAGTGTATCCATTTTCATCTGTTCTTAAAACAATATTGTAGTTTGTTAGATTTTCGCAATCAATATAACAATTATCAATTTGATCAATTCCACTATATGGTGATTTACTAAGCAATAATTTTCCATTAGGAATATTAGTAATTAATTGATAACCTTTTAAATTACTAAATGAAGATAAACTAAACACATATAAATGATTCAGATTTGTATTATTCCAAGGAGTTACATTAATAGTGTTTGGTTGAATTTCAATTTGCTTATTTGTAGTTGAATCAAAACGAATTACATATATTTCAATATACAAGTTACCAGAAATTTTTGGAATAAATGTAATTGATGAATTAGTTTTTTCAAATTCCGTAGTTTCAATTCCATTTACTAATATTTTAACTAAATCACCATCATTAATTCTCAAAACATTTTTATATGAAGTTGAATCTGGACCAGTTAATGTAGACAATTCACCATTAAATTGATAAACATAAACATCTTGTTTATTATCAATAATATTTGTTTCATTAAAAGTAAGAGATGTTAAAACTTGATTAGGTGAATGAATAACAATATCATTATAGAAACTAGATGATATATTCACAAATTCAATATTAGCAGTTAATTCATTAAATGATTGTGTTGATCCACGAGGAATCCAATCTATTAGATTTGTAACTGTTGGAAATTTGCTAAACGTTCCTGGTTTTGTTTTAACAGGTTCTAAAATACCAGGACAACCTTTAGTTATAATACAACGATAAAGATCAGGTGAATGTGTATTAACAACATAATCAATATCACGTTTGCAATTTGGGCAATAGTAATTTTTTATCATTTTATAATCCTAAAGTATTATATTTTTGTCTAAATTAAAAAAGGAATACCATCCCTTTCTAATGCAAAAATGCCGCTTCTAAGTCATTGATTTATAACGACTTTTTAGCGGCATTTTTCATTTTTTTGAAATTTTTATAAATCTCGATAAATCATTTGTTTGATGTTTTTGATTGATTCTAATGTCATCAAAACATCTTCTAATGCATTATGTTCTTTGCGTGGTGGCATTCCACAAATATCAAATAAATCATCTGATAAAGTAACACCTAAAAATGATAATGCAATAGCAGCAGAATCAATTTGAATGGAATTCCATGGTAATTCCATTCCTACAGAATCAAATAATTGATTAGTAAATGCTTTATCAAAATAACATCTATGACCAAGCAATACAATATTAGAATCACCAAAATATTTTAAAATCAATGAACCAAATTCAAGAGCAGCATCTTCTTGTGAAACCCCATTTTCATATAAAAATTCACGAGACAATCCATGAATTTTTTCAGCACCAGGGTCCCATTCATATTTTTTGTTAAATTTGATAACTTGATAATATGTTTCAATCGGTTCAAATGTTTTTAAATTAAACACAGCTGCGCCAATTGAAATACCTTGATGTTTTGAAGCATAATCAGGAAGAGAATAACCGCTTGTTTCCCAATCAATTGCTAAACCTAATGTTGGAATATTTTTTGCCATTTGAATTCACTTTACGCGCGTATAAGAATTAATATTATATGTTATAATGTTTAACATGAAACGTCCATAAAAATTGCGGGTGTAATTGGTTTATTGAATATAAACTGGATATATGAACCATTATTACTCATTGTATAATCATGATATTCAACACCATCATACATCACAATAATTTTAGATTTTGATTGAGAAACTCTTAATGTTAAATGTGTAATAGGTTTAGAAGCAACATATGTATTAGCATCTTCATGAAGAATAATTGTACTATGAATTTCAGTGTTCGTATTTGATACGGTGGTAATAATCAATTCATCAGTTATTGATGGGAATATTCCACATTCAGAGTGACTATTTTCATATAAATCCGTATCATAAGGATTTTGTTCAAAAACATCTGGATTAACACATCCACATCCACATTCAGAGTAACTGTTTTCATATAAATCTACATCATAAGGATTTTGTTCAAAACCTTCTGGATTAACAATTCCACATCCACAGTGACTGTTTTCATATAAATCTACATCATAAGGATTTTGTTCAAAACCTTCTGGATTAACAGGATTAACACTTCCACAACATGTTAAATTACAAGTTGGTTCAAATAATGGAATATTAATCAATCCATATGCGATTCTGGAAAATTCATATAATTCAGTATCATATGGAACTTCTTCAAATATTTCATCAATCATAGGACGAATTGAAGTAATAATTGGTAATACATCATTTGTCCATTCAGGCATTTCCTGACGTGGAAACATGTCTATATTTGATGGAATTATTGTGTTACATGGTGTATATGCATTAAATCCACGAGACGCATAGGACGTTGCGCAAATTGATTCTGTGAAATGTTGTGCTTCAAAAAATGTAAAATCATCCATCATTGAAGCGTGCACTCTTGGATTATATTGATATTGTTGTTCTACTCTAAATTCAATATAAGAGTTTTTTAATGGTGTATTATTAAATGTAAATTTAAAGAAATTATTTGTTTCTGAAATCATGCCAACATTATGCAATGATACATCATTGTTTTTTGTTACATCCATAAACAATTCAGCATTATCTCTCCAAAACATTGAATAACTATTATCTTCATCAATCAAATAATAATCAATCCAATCACCATCTAATGTAAATGCTATTTTACCATTATCAAAACGTTGTCCAACAGTAACCGTTTGTTTTGGACTAATTATTGGAGCAATTTGTTGAACTTCACATGACAAATTACCAATTGCTGATATTTTCCAAACATTACCAGTTTGTTCAGACGGATATATGAATACATCTTTTAATTTAGCTTTTCCTTTAACTAAACCAGGAAAAACTTCATTAAAAACAAGACTTGAATATCCAGATGGATATGATTTATCAATTGTAAGAATAAAATGATCGGTTTTTGTTATTGGAAGTTCTGCTTCATATATTGAAACATCATAATTGAAATTTTCAAATACAGCAGTACCATCACAATCGTATTCATAAAAATCAAACACTTCATGATCATAACCACCAGTAATATCAAAATGAAATGGATTTACTTGTTTAATGAATAATCTATCATTAAGAAATAATGTAATATCAATATTATCTGTTTCAGTTAATATTGTATTAAGCAAAATCAAATAATTTCTAGATTCATTAACAATGTAATCATTTCCATATGTTAATTTTTTACCATTAAGATATACAGATGAACCGACATGATATTCTGTTTTAAAACAAGGAACTGATAACCATAATTTAAGAGGTGTTGATAAAAGCATATCATACATCTCAATTATGCCTACATCTTGAACTTCAAATTCATTACTGTAATAAGTATTGCCAAATCTTGTACATGAAACTACATTGTTTTCATAACCATCTTTGAAATATGCATCTAACGTATTAGGTATTTGTAATTGTGATAATTCAGCAGTTATATCAAATGAAACCCGTATATTTGCATTTACACCTGTTGTTGTTTTAGTTATTGATATTATTTCATAATGAAAATAAGGTTGTGTATATTCATAAAAAACAACATCATGAATTGTTAAATGTTTAGTTAAATCATGTTTTGGTTTAACACAATATGGAATGTTATATGATGATGTAACACCATCACTGATAAAGGACATTTCAGGAGCACCAAATGTATCTTTACCCCAAACATTAGTAAAATGTAAAAGATGTTCAAGTTTATTTTCAGGAAATGAAACCATCATTGAATCAAGAAATTGTAATTCAGAAATAAAGTCTCTTAATTTAACATGATATGGTTTAATATCTTTTACATAATCAATTAATGAATTTACTAAGTTATTTTGTGATGACATTATTATCCTTCATATACCGAATCTATTGTACGAACTTCATTTAACGAAATATAAGATGTTTTGAAAATACCATCCAATTCATTTGTATATGACAAGGCTTCATATACACATGCAAAAAATAATTCATTAATTTGCTTTGGCGATGATGTTGTATAAATGAAATCCATCAATGTTCTAATATTATCAATATTTGACAATTTAATATCTAACGTGTTTAAATCAATATCAATAAAATCAGTTTCAAGAACACGAGTAATAGGATTAAATTTAGTGCAATTTGTATTTAACAATGTGTGTTTAACTACTTCAATGGCTAATGATGATGGTAATAAAACTTGACCATCATTTAAGCCATATGCTGAAGTTGAATCAGTATGGCGTTTGTCATATGAAGTAAACATATCAAATGGCAATTGCACTCCATTAATTGTTTGACCACACATTGAATCAACTAATTTATTCCATAATTGAACATCAATTTTTTCATATTGTTTTTGTCTTATTAATTTCCATTCATGATGCAATGGTTTTTCATTTCCATTTGCTCTTATGGTTTTATCATTCATTAATTCAAGTTGATAATCACCATTATAATATTGTAATCCTGTTATGTTTAATAATGCATAACGATCAGGATTTGTACGTAAACCTTGAACATATGCATATGTTTTTGGTGATTTTAACAATTGAGTAATAATAGAAATGTTTGGTTTAACAGTATCAGAATCAAGTCTATTTTTAACCCAGAAGAAATAATCAATACGTTCTAATAAACCGTTTTCATTTCTAATTTCTTTTAATGAATAAGGCATATCAATGGTATATTTTGTAAAGATTAAAGGATCGGATTTATTTTCATCAAATTCTTTATCTTCTTTAGTCATTTGATATTGCGGTTCAATTAACACAATTGATGAACCTATAATAGGATTATATGGCAACATCATATATGTGTCTTTGAATACAGCATCAGATAATTTACCATTAATATAAACTTTGCTGGTTTGTGAACATGATAAATGATTAGAACAAAATGAAGCTAATTCAGAACCATCATAAATGATTTCAATTTGTTTGTTTGTTACATGTTCCCATGAACTCCATTCTTGTTTAAATGATGGATAAGTTTTGCCATCACGATCTTGAATAGTATTCAAACGTTCTTGTTTAATCAATGATGAAATTAAATTAAAATTAGATTCTACTTTCTTCCATTCACCAATTTTTGCTGAATATTTGTTGTTTGGTTTTGGTGCATCAATTATCAAGTCATTAGGAACAACTGAAATAATCCAATTAGTAGTATCAAAATCATTATAATTAGCAATTGGTGTAACAGATAAAGATTCTCTTACATATACATTATTATCAGGAGCACCTATTGCTGCACCTAATAATTGTTTTCTAATTGATGATTCATTTGTTATTCCACCAGGTAATGCAGCATTGTGTCCAATTTTTGATTTAACTTTAATAGTTAATCCTAATTGTTCAAAACGTACATCAAATATAGTATCTTTGAATACTGGTGTATCAGGCATTGCCATAACTTGTGATTTTTGTAAATTCACATATGTAATACGTACCTGATTAATACCATTAGCAACTTCAAAATTAAATTTAATTGGTCCAGTAACGTTACCAAGATATTTTGCTAATCCGGTATCAATTGATATATCAAGCAATTCAAAATAATCAGTGCTTGATAATATAGGTGTATTATTAGACGTAGTTGAACCTAATACATAAACTGGATTAGTTGTATGAACGATGAATTCTTTATCTGGATTTCCAGATTCATCTGTCGTAATTAATTTTGAATTTAAAACTAATTGTGGAAATTCAGTATCATTAATTAATACATTATTTGAATATGTTATTTTGCTATCACCAACAAATGATGGTTGATTATTTTCTAACCATATAATAGAACGTTGATACCATGTTCTATTTGATTTTAATAAATTTGAAATAGCAACTTCACCTGTTGCATTACCATTAGCAACTAATGATTGATATTCATATGGTGTAACAGATGACTTAATCCATTCATAAACATCATATGATCCATATTCAGCAATTGAACCCCAAGATGAAATTCGTTCATATGCAGATGGTGTTAATTTAACATCATAATATGGTTGGAAATGTAATGTTTTTGTATTAAGCCATATTTTGTTTACTTGTTCATCATCCCATGCTTGTAATGAAACATTACCTTGATATATTGAATTAGTATATTTTGCAGGATTAGTTGATTGTTCATAATCAATAAAAACAGTAGCTTCTGAATTCAAATATCCTCTTGCTGGATCCCACCATGTAATTCTGCCTACTTCTTGATTTTTGTATAACACTCTTGTATTGCTAAAATTCTTAATAGGTGGTAATGTAATATAAGCAACCAATGGAACATTTACTAAACGTGATGGAATACGAATTACATCAGATGTTAATATTTCAATATCATCAACAATGTTTCCATTATCATAAAATACAATATTATCAGCCTTATAAGGAATTGTATTAATACCAGCAGTTGAATAAGTTACATTATATTGAACAATATCAGCTTCAAATGAATTAATGGTGTTTAAACTATTAAGTCCTAACCATCTTGATTCATCATTAGGTTTAACAATAATAGAGCCACGAATATCATCATGAGATGCTAAATCAATAAATGAAAATGCATCATAAAGAGCTTTTTCATATACATCATAATCATACATCCCACTTTTATCACTGTTTGATAAATCATCGCCTGATTCAAGTAATAAAAAACGTGTAGTATCAGATATATCATCTGGATGATAATTAAGCAATGCATATGGTGGAATATCAGCATCTCCATAAATGCCAACTTTTACAGCCCAATATTCATCAAGAGATGCAGTAGTATACGATTTACAATTCAAATAAGCATCAATTGCATTATTTGTTCCTTTGTTTTTGATTGCACCTTGCCAGAATCTAAACGCAGATTGTTTTGTTGCATTGCGTAAATTCCAATAATCTTTATGTTCATGCCCAATTAATGCACGAGCACGAACACCAATTTCATCATTGACTATATTTGTGCTATCATATAAATGATTGAGTGTGTAAATTGAGCCTTCGATATTAGATTCAAACGTATTCCCATTTAAAAAATTACCATTGCTTGTTGGGATTCCTGCATTTGTTCCATATCCATGTATAAAGAATCTATCAGTTTCTAATCCAAGTGGATAATCATATATGATGGTAGATGCATCTTTATTTTCAAATATAATATAATGCTCAAATTTACTCATATAAAATTCAGCAGCAGTTATATCATCATCTGCTACAATTAAATTTGTAGTATTATCTCTGAACACACGGAATGAATCAATATATTTTCCACTAATATTATAAATTTTGCTATAAAATGGTTTTACATTTAATTCGCTTAAAAACAATGGTGATTCAATCCATATTTTTTTATAATATGGATTAATGATATGTGCAAAACCGGGATTTGCACCTGAAAATAAATTATTAATAAAATCTTCAATTTCAAGTTGCCATTCTACAATTCTACCTTTTGAATCAATTAATGGTTTTTCACTTATTGTTTTATAAATTCCAATTTCATTTAATCTAACAATATATCCTGAAATGAAATCAATCACATTTTGAATACCTGTTATAAGAATTGGAAATTGAATTGTTTTCAATTCACCTTTAGTTAAAGGAATTTCCCATTCATCTTGTGATTTAATACCATCCAATGCAAAAAATGTTCTAACGTCATCGTCATGCATTTCATAATATGAAATTTTATTAACTGGTGAAAAACTGTCTAATCTGAATACCCAATCAGTACCTCGTCCATTATTAGTTTTTCCAGGTATTACAATACCATTTCTTAATTCAATTGTGCCTTGTTGATATAATGTAACTTTAAATCCTGTATATTTTAACAATTGTTGATAGCATGATTCATGTAAATGCAACGTATATGCTTGTTCACTTAAAGTGTTATAATTTGTAGAAATTGATAAATTCGATTCTAAAAGTTTATTAGAACGATAACCCATTTTTACTTCAAGATTTTTAATACTAGCAAGCACTTTAGTAATTTCAATATCAATAGCATGTTCTTTAAAGTAATGTGAAATTACTTGTGCTAATCCATTAATTTTTAATTGATTTGTTGGAATTACATCAATTATTCCATTATTACAAACAAATTTATCACCTTGATATACATTATTTCGTGGTAATTGAATTTCAATAGAATTAGGTAAATTATCAAGCAAATAACATTTACCATCAATTAATGCTTGATTCGGTGGATTATTAATTAATTCAATAGTAACATTTTCATTTGTCATACACATTGATGGTGATATGATACTAGTAATAGAATCACCATGCAATTTGACGGTTTTACTTTTATTACCTGAATCTACATCTTGATTATAATCAATACCCCAAAATTTATTAAGAAATTCTAATGGATTGTTTATAAACTTTGTTCTTGCAATAGCAGTTTGATAATCAACAGTTTGTTTCCATGTATATTCAAATGGTCCATTTTGCCCATATGTATATTTTTCATAAGGTGGATTTACAAGAGCATGAATTAAATTATCATTTGATTGTAATGTAATTGGTGCACGTAATTCACCATTCTTAATTGGACTCCAACCATAAATGTTAGTTAATTCAGTTTCAATATCAATTGATGAATTATAATCTTGTTCTTGAATGTTTAATGCTAACCATGGATATAAATCTGGTCTAGATGTATTGAATATAGATTCATATAAATCAAACCATGTAGCATAATTACAAATGCTACCATCAATTAAAATGCTGTTATAATAATTCCATGTAAATGGATTATTAGCATCATAATTTGACGCATATGGATCAAGTATTTTATGAGATGCAGCAAATTCAAGAAATATTTTTTCGTTTGGAATAACAGTATCAATATTAGCATGAATTGGACAAGCATTATATAATTCTTGTTCAATCATTAACATTAATGACACATACATATATTGCACATCAATTTTAACCCAAGCTTGTTCTTGTGCAATATTATCATTACCTAAACTTACCCATGTTCCATTATATTGCCACATTTCACCACTTGCACGATTATATGCAAATGTTCCATATTCTGCTGAATCAGGTTTTGTTCCAATATCATCATATACATTAAACACATATAAGGTCATTGATGCTAAATCAAGCCATAATTGATTTGCGTATGCATTCATTGGTGGAATTGGACTAGCAACAATTCCAGATGTATATTCTCCAGTTGATCGTTTTACTTTTTTGCTAACAAGTGATTTAATAAATTCTTGTTCAATTACTGGAAATTTTGAAATATGCCCATCATGATGACGAATAACTGGAACATTTAAAACAGGATCAATTAAAATTGTTGGCTTAACAACATGTGTTAATCCAATATATGGTAATGTTAATGTTAATCCTTTGATTGGCATTGTTGATAATGCATATGCAGATGTATTCAAATATTCTTTTAAATTTGAATAATTTGTTTTTGGATTAATTGCTGAATTGATATTTTCAGTTACTGATGTAACAACAAATTCATAAACTTTACCAATCATAGTCTCATATGATTTTTGAATAAAGTTTATAACATCTATCAAATCAATTTTTGCTAACATTAAACCGGCTAGTAAATTAAATTGTTCGTTAAAGCTAATAATTTTGCCGCCTAAACCATAATTAGGTGTAATATTTCTCCAATTATTAGAACCGAATGGAACACCAATTAAGTTTGTTTGTGCTTCAATTACAGACATTAAATGTAATGAAATATCACCTTGTTTTATTTCATTACCATCAAAAAATACAATACCATTTTTAGCAATGTTTGGAATTTTCCATGTACCATTTCTTAAAGATGGATTTGATTCCTTATATTCATCAGTAAAATCTGTTCTAAAAATATCACCAAGAGATAATTTTCTTTCAAAATTATCAAATTGTAATGTTTTAATTTCTTGTGTGTTAGATGTTCCTTTAATTGCATAAATGCAATCGGCAACAATGTTATTAGGTGCAATAACTTCAATTACATTACCAGAATATAATGTAATAGTATTGTTAATTGTTGTAGTGATTCCATTAACATTAACAATTCCATTATTGATATGCACATTAACTAATTCGCCAGTTTGATTATGTTTTAATCTAATAGTAACATTATTAGCATTTTTTAATGCAACAAGTTGATTAGCATTTTCATAATTTGGATACAATAATCCATAATAATGTAATCTACCATTATGCATAAACGCATTTTTTGACAAATCAGGAATTTGTTTTAATGCATTTTGTTCAGGAATATCTTCATATAGACCAAATACATATCCACCTGTAATGCTAGTAAAGTTTTTTAATTTAGGTGGAATATTGATAGCAGTTTTTGGTTCAAATTGATTTGATAATGAAGCATTAAAATTGAAAATAGGACGATTAGCACGTGGAAGTGTTTGACGCACATTAGAATCAATTTTAGAATAATGTATCCAATTACCATTTGACCATTCACCACATGTATAATAATCTGGTGAATTTAAATGATTTAAATCTGATGATTTACCATTCCAATAATAATCTGTATAATTTTCATACATGTCTAAATCAATAAATGTGCCACCTTGATCAATGGTTACATATTGAATAGCATCAGTTTCATTACCTTGCCAAATAGTAAACAATTCATTGTTTTGTTTAAAACGTAACAATTCATTTGTAATTGGATGATATACACCAAATCCATAAACAAAATCAGAATTTGCACTAGTAATTACTCTACGTTCAATATGTTTATTGATTGTTGAATTTGATGATTCTTTATAAAAGAATATAGATGATGTTAAACCAGAATGTGTACCATCAAAATAATATAAATCAAATAATGGAATTTGATTTGTTCTTGATTTAATTTGTGGAGTATGAATACCAGAATCACTTGGAATACCATTTGAAATATATTCATTCATTTGTAATGAAGATGAATATTCAATAATTGGCATTTTTGCATTTGGAAGATTGATAGACAATCCATTATTAACAGCAAATGTTAATAAATCTTGACGATGAACCCATAAATTACATTTAGACCAATCTGAATTACCAGATGATTCAATAACATAATATTCAGGAATTAATTCAGGATTTGATTTGATAATGGTATCAACATCTACATTCAAAATACTAGACACATCATAACCAAGTTTTACCCAATCACCAATCCAAAGATATTCTTGATGATTTACAAACTTATCATAATTAATTGGTAATGTTAAATTCTTTTTAATTCCTTTACACCAATCATTCAATGTATTGTAATCAACACCTTGTAAAACTAATGTTTGAATTAATTCAGCAAATCCCAATACAGCAGTTTCATTAGCGGTTTTTGAAACATATAAAGGTTCAAGAACATTTACTTTACGATCAAGATCAGAATGAGTAATATAATTAGCTGCTACTTCAATAGCATCAGATTTCTTACCAATATATCCATAAATTAAAGATGATTCCTTTTTGCTTAAAAACTGGTCAACAGTATTATGCAAAAAGGAATCAATAGTTTTGTCTTTAAATTTTGTTGGTAAAAGTTTTGAAGTATCAAAATTAGAATTCATGATAACACCTTATATTTTCAATAAAGATATTTAAAATGAATTCTATTTTAAATTAAGCTTGTTTAATTGTGCTTTTTGATAAATTACTAACTATTGTAATTTCATTAATTGAAATATCAGGCATTATAATTTCAGCAACTTCTGAATTAATCACTAACAAATCACCAAAATATGAATTTGCTGCATCAGGAACAAGAACAACTGAATTAACAGAATCTGCTAATTTTGCATGTAATACTGAAATTAATTCAGTGGTATATAATGTTTGTCCAAATTCCCATTGATTAATATCAAAAAATTCTTTAATAATTTCAACAGCTTTTAATTTAATTTGATCACTTGACAATTTAGCAAAATCAGATTTAACAAATTTAAATTTAGCACGTAATTGAGGATCAGCCTTATTACCAAACACTAATTTAATATTTGCTGGTCTCATTACTACAGTATCTGAAATCATTTTCCTTTCTAATATATTTCTATATGCATTTCTTAATTCAAATGAAGTTGGTGGTACAGGTTTTGCTGTTAAACCAGATAACCATGATTGTAAATTTGTATAATATCCACGAGTTAAAATATAAAAATCAATAATATTTGTTGGTGATGGATCTAATAATCTATCATCTGCCAAATAATGATACCAACAAAAATTCAATTCTGAAATTCCTTTAACACGTTTATACATTCCATCATTTGTAATATTGTTTACATAAGACAAATTGATAACACTAATTGAAGGTGTGTTTATACGAATCCATGTGTTTCCTTGACGTTTAAAGTATATCCAGTTTGACGATTGCAATACTGTGTTTGATATCCCATTGTCGATTTGATTTAACGTCACAGAAGACGTTTCTGTGCTTCCATCAAATTTTGATAATTGTCCAACGACATTATAAACAATATCTTTTCCTAATATTTCATTATTAATCAAATTTGACTTAAGCAATTTCAATTGATCTCTAACTCGTAAACCCGTTTCAGGATCAATTAAATTGCTTGTTCCATCATACCAAAATCTAGTAGTTGGACTATGAGCAACTAAATTTGTGCCACGAGTTAAAATTTTCCAATGTGATAAATTACCCATTTCATCATCAGCGCGTTCAACTATCATTAACCATTCATTGCTTACATCTAATAATGAATCTAATGGATTAGATTGTATTGTTATTGATCCATTGATATTCGTTTGTGATATTGATAATGGATTTAAATTTATAACAAATACATCACCAGGCACAAAATATGAACCTTGAATTTTAAATGATAATGGTCCATTATCATATATTTCATTTATATTACCTTCACCATATCGTCCATTATTATAACCATCAACAGTAAATGTAGACGTAGTATTAAATGTAATAGTAAGCACATCATCATTATTTGAAATAATATCAGCATTTGTTAAATTGGCTTGATTTGAAATTCCGCCAACTAATACAACAGGTGATGTAAAATTAGTAAATGGGTTTAATCCAATAGCAAATCGTTTTAATTTTGTAGAAGATTCTTGAATTCCTGAAACACCATTTGGAATATCTACTAATTGATAACCATTAGCTGTTTTAACAACTAAAGGAATATAAGCATCATATACATGATTATCAGCATCATTAACAATACCATATGTTTTTTTAGGAGATGTATTAACTGTTAAATCTGGTCCTAAACTGATAATTGTTTCTGGTTCTCCATACCAATGTCTATCAATATAACCTTGTAATAATGTTTTTTCAAGAGCAAAATCAGAACGTTCAAAAAACACATTTCTTGGTGTATAAACTATTTTTTCAATAGTTGATTGTTTATTTGCTAAAATTCTTATTTGATTAATAATATCAGGCTTTGATAATAATGGTTCAAGCACTACATCAATTAAACGTCTTGATGAAGTGTTATATGTCATAGATTCAACATTAATATCATAATATAATGCTAAATCATCTCCAAAAATTTTTACATTTTGTGTATCTGTAGTAAATCCTTTTAATTTTCCTTGTCCTGCAAATGTACGATTAACAGATTTCAATTTTAAAATTGAAGAATCTTTTAATGGATAACTATTATAATCTTGTCCATTCACCATTCTGTCTTGTGTATAAAACACACTTGGTGCAACTGTTCTTATATGTTCAATATTTTCTGAAGTAGATGCATTTTGTAAAGTTGATACTAAACTAATTACAATAGAACATGTTTCTCTTCTGCCAGCTTTTGAAATATATGCAAATGTAATAGTTTTATCTGTTAAATCTTGTTTAGTTAATGATATATCTTCTCCATAACTAGTACGAGCCCATATATCAAAATAACCTTGTGGAATTTCTGAAAAATCACCAGCACCAAAAATTAATCGTATTGCATCATTTTCAAGTGTTTCAATTTCATATTTTTTGCGGTTTTTTGAAGTATTGAATACTAAATTTTCACCACCAATATTATCAATTGATTCCCATTCTGAAATTAATTCTCCACTTGCTGATACTTCATGTAACCAAACATCTGTATCATTAATGCTCTGTAAATCAATATCAACAATTCTGTCTGGAATATTACCTTCAAATGTATAAGGAAGTTTGTTTAATGTACCCTGTTTCATATACATTAAAAAACCAGTCATTCCAGAAGAATCGCCATATCCATCATCATTATTAAGAATAGAAAATTGTTTTAAAACATTTGGAGAACGTTCAAATACACCAGTTTTATCAACATCACATGGTACTAATTCAAATGGTAAATTTGTTCCATTTGCATTTACTTTCATTTGTAAAACTCCATTAACAAATGAAGTTCCTTGTGTATCTGATTCTAATACATTATTAATTTCATATAATTTGAAAAAATTATCATCAACCTGTAATTGTTTTAATGGGATGCTTAAATCAGTAGTTACTAAACGATTCATTACAAGATAAAATTGTTCTTTCCATAATGGATTTAATACGTCATACCATTTAATTTGCCTATTTGCTAATGTATTACCTTGTGAATCTCTAATATCTTCAGAACAACTAACACTAACAATTTTTACAAACCCACGTAATGGCAAATTACGACTTGTTTTATATCCAATTAATTTTGCTAATCTTAAAATGCTTTGTTTGCGCTGTGCAGAACTTATAAGATTTTCATGTGTAGCCATATCAACACGATATGCTAATTGTTCTGCAATATATGCAAACGCGCTAATAATAGCAATTAATTGACTTGAATCAGTGTAATCATTAAAATTTTCAGGATATTTTAATTTAATATAATCTATTAATGATTGCTTTACACTTGCAAAATCATATGCTACAAAATTAATTTCACCAAATGCATTATAAACTTTGTCCCAAGATTCAGCTGAATACAACATTTTATTAGACATTTTAACGCCTTTACATATTAATTTATTTTAACTGTTGATATTTAATTTTTCAGATAATTTACAAAAAATCATTGATTTAAAATTACATTTCATTTTGTATGTAAAAAGGACACATTATCCATGGACATTTATAATATTGAATCATTGAAAGAAGTTGCTACTAAAGGTAAAAATGTAATTGCAGTGCCTTTGCCAGCAAATACTATTGAACAATTAGTAACTTTCACTGCGGTGCTTGAAAATAATGAAGTAAATGTAAGCTTTGAAGGTGAAGATGATTTAGTTAAACAAGCATCTAAAATTGACAAAGATAAATTTAATTCTATTGTCAACAAAATTTATACATCATTAGTAGCCACAGTTGCAATTGCAAATAATGGTTCAGTTTTTGAAGGTAGATTGGAATTAGGCGGTGTTTTTAATGGAGAAAAATATTATATTATTTCCCTTGAATTAATCATTGACAATAATATTATTTCGTTTAATCAAAAATTAAATGAAACGATCAATGTTTCTTTATCTAAAGATGAAATAAATGAATTGAATCTTGAATTAATTGATGATAAAATGATCATGATTGAAAATGTTGATGATGTGTTTACAGATGATAATGCACATGATTTAGCAAATATGGTTTTTTATGCTTCCAAAAAGGCAAAATTCAATAGTAATATTGTGATGCTACATTGTGAAGATGTTTTATCTATCGCAATTAAAGCATAATAAAACAAAGGTTATCATTGATAACCTTTTTCATTAATTTCTTAAGATTTATAACATGAATACAACAATCTTTGAAAAAACTGCTAAAGTTAATATGAAAGTATTGTGTGAAAAACGTCAAATTGTGCCTTTGTCATTCGAATGTCAAATTTTAAAACTTGAAGATGATGTAATTGGACAAGCAATTACTAGAACGTTTAAAAACAATATTCAAAGAATTATTCAATTAAACTCAGTTCATCTTGAAAAATATAAAAAATTAATTTTATTAGAAATTATTCCACATGAAGTATGTCATTTAGTTCAACATCAATTAGAAAATCAACGTGGTTTTAATCATCATTCACATGGTAAAATCTGGCACATGCTTATGCGTGAATTAGGATTTACATCTCCAAGAATTACGATTGATTTAGAAAGAATTAAATGCTAATTGTTAAATTAAATCCAAATAACAATTGGTGTCCGCAGTATCAAGATATTTGTCAAAAAGATAAATGTATGTTTTATGTACATGTAACACAACAAAAATTAACTACGCCTGATTTGAAATGGACAGGTATGTGTTCATTGTTATTACAGAACATTAAAAATTTACAATGGATTGAACAAGACGTTGTATAATATGTTTATGCGTTTGGGCATTTTCCCAATCATACAATAGGAACTTTATTATTATGAATACGGCATTCCGCTATTTCCGTCCGTCGATTGCAAAACCGCATGACCAAGGTTCTTTGAAAGTTGTGGCAAGTAACATGGGTGGTATTACTGCATATGTTGAATTTTCTGATGATATGCAAACAATGAAAGTTGCTTTTGCTGTTTGTCGAATTGATGAAAATTTTGATAAATCAATTGGTCGAAGTCAAGCAAAATCCAATATGGAATCTGGTGATTTTGTTGTTATGCCATCTAACAATCCGCAAGTTAAACGTCGTTTGGTTGATCATATTTTCAGTTATTTGAAAAATAACTATTATACGATTACCACAAAAGAACAACGTGCTAATACAATTGGTACAGTTCGTAAAATGATTGATGTTTATGTTGAAAATGTTGATTGTTCGCGTTTTGGCATGCATGAATCAACGATTAAAAATCTTTTGACTACGATGCTTGATCCAAATTACATTGCGATGGACGCAATTGAAGATGATAAATCTGATTGTAATTGTGAATCATGTGAATGTACTGCATAATGTAACGTTGTAATAAAAATGGGAACCAACTGGTTCCCATTTTATTTTACTTAAGTTCTACTGAATCAATATCAAGTGATAAACCGTTACGGCCTTGTTTTAAATAAACTTTGATATAAGTTGGAACTTTTTTACCTGAATTTAATGCATCTCTAACTTCATTACGATTTGCTTTATATTCAATATAAACTGTTCCACCGTTTTGAAGTTTAGTTAAATCAATTGAAGATGCATATTTTACATATGTTAAACCTTCATATTCAAATTCAGTAAGAGCACCATTACGTTTTAATAATGTTGTTAATTCTTCAATTTTAGATCTTTTTAATTTTGAACGTAATTCAGCAGTTAATGATTTAACATATGTTTCATAACCACGTTGTCCTGGAAGTGGAATTACACCAGCTTGTGCTTCTTTACGAGAAATACCTTTTTGTGCTCGTTCTTCATCTGCAGTAACTAACATACCAGTCAGTTCAATATCATTATCAGAACAATATTTAACAAGGTCCTTTAATGAAACACGAACATCATGTGCAGTCATTGTTACTGGTTTTGATTGATTATTAAACTGTTCAATTACGGATTTTGAAGATTCGTTTTCAATTCCATCCATAATATCTGATGGAATAATACCAATAATATTCAATTTACCTTTTTTGTCCATTTTAGACATTGAAGCCATTGAAAAAGCTTGTTTACCATTTAATGAAATGACTAAACCGATAGCACTATCATTGCTATCAAATTTATCCCAAAAATAATTAATCGTTTTTGCACCACGGCGGCTTTGTGCTGGGATTTCAATAATTTCTGAACCACGTCCAATTACTGCTAAATCAGAATCAGATTTTGATGTACCTACATGGAATACTTTAAGCAATTTTTTATTAATCTTATTCAAATTTCCATAATCTTCAAACAAATCAAATGCTGAATCTGAGTTTAAAGATGATTCAAATAAACAATCAGTATTACCGCCAAGAAAGCCTAATAAACGCATGTTTTTATTTCCTATTTTGTTTTTTAAAAAAATTATAATACATATTTACATATTCTTTTTACTAAGGTTCAAAAATGATTTCACCACTTATAATCCAATCAGAAGGTCAATCTTTAAATCCTGTAGTAACGATTGAAGATAACAAACTATGTATCACATGGACAATTCCAAAAAATCCTATTGCATATGATGGTGCAATTGTCTTAGTTTCACCACAAGAATTAAACCCTTCAAATTATCCTACTAATGGTGTAAAATATAATGCTTCAAATGATTTAACACAACCGGCTGATATGATTGGCAATGCTCAAGTTGTAGCTGCGTTATATCATGATAAATTAACAAACAGTATTGAAGTAACAAATATTGATCCTGATACTACTTATTATGTATCTGTTCATCTTGCAACTAATACATTTCAATATTATACACGAGGCGATGTAAGTTATTCATATTCAATGGATTCTATTGCATATGCTGGGAATCCAAAAACAATTTCAAATTCACCACCAAATAATCCTTATATTGGACAAGTTTATTATAATTTAGCACAAAATTTAATATTTGTTTGGGATGGTACAAAATGGGGTATGTCAACTAGTCATACTGTAAAAAGTGGTGAAATTGAACCACCTGCTAATATAGATCCAATGATGTATCCTGTAATTGGTGATTATTTTTATAACACTCGTTTATTAATACTGAAAATATGGAATGGTGTTTCATGGATTGACGCAGAAACAGTTAAAGGAACACCAGCATATTCTAATATTGGTTCTGGTACAACTGGTGAAAGTGGCGCAAGAGAAAATATTAAATCAATTTTAAAACATCAACTTGGTTATCCAGTTATATGTGTTGAATTACAAGATATTCATTTTGAAATTGCATTGAATAATGCATTACAAGAATTACGTAGAAGAGTTGATTCGGCGTATAGAAAACAATATATTATTATGACAATGCATCGCAATCAATCAATTTATTATTTGAATGATGTTACATTACAAACAAATAAAATTGTAGATGTTCTTAAAATTCATCGTATAAATTTATTGGGACTTTCCACATATGGTCCAGATAATATTTTTGCACAACAATTTTTGAATCACTTTTATGCGCCAGGTGTTGGATTTGACTTAGTTAGTATACATTTAATACATTCATTAAGTGAAACATATAATATGTTGTTTGCTGGTGATATAGCATTTAATTGGTATGAAGCAAGTCGTGAATTACATGTTTATAGAAAAACACCAGATATTGAAAAAGTTTTATTAGAATGTTCAATGGAAAAACCTGAACAAGAATTATTAACCGATAGATGGACACAACAATGGATTTATCAATGGGCTGAAGCTGAATGTATGTTTATGTTGGCTCATATTCGTGGTAAATTTAGCAGTTTACCAGGACCAGGAGGTGGATTGTCATTAAACGCAGATTCATTAATGACGGAAGGACAACGATTACAAGAAGATTGTTTACGTCAAATTAAAGATTTAGAAGTTGGTCAAAACGGCCCAGATAATTTCCATTCACCATTTATCATGGGATAAAATAAAAGCCAGTCAATTGACTGGCTTTTTATTTTCAACGTCTATGCAGCATTTTTCGCACTTTTAATTGTTTTTGCATGGAACGTGTAGTAACAGTATTACGTTCACGCCGTCGTTTCATACGATTAAAATACTTTGCAGAAGATAATCCGGTAATGTAATACCATGCATTGTATTTTTTCGATAAGCACCAATATTGCATTTTGTGAATTCCTTTGTTCATTTGATAAGACAATTATACATCAAACGTCTAGTTTTGTCAATCTTTTTTGATAAAGAAATGGCTAAATTTATCATACCAAAGTATGATAAAAATGACATAGAAAGGGCTAACCTTACTCATTAAAAAAGCCGCTTCTAAGTCCTTGTTTTTAAACAAGAAAAAGAACGGCTTTTTACGAAAAAGAGTATTTTTCAATTTTTTAAGAAATGAAAAAACCAGAACACTGAGTGCTCTGGTTTTTCATGTTTACTTCGATGTACGTTTTACATATTGCACCGTTTGATTACCGTTTTCATCAATGATGTGCAATGCAAAAGCACGCGCAAAATTGTTTGAAACAGTATTCAAATCTTTCAATTGGCCGCGCATGATTCGACGGCGAAGATAACCAATGGATTGCGACGAACCGGAAATATGATTACCGATCTGGTAATCATATTCACCAGTCTGTGCATTGTAACGAACGGTAGCATGCACTGCATTATTGGTTTCATCATTGGTCAGATGAAACTGCATGTTCGGACGGCCACGACGAGTAGTAGTATTTGCGGTAGTCATTTGTTTGTTCCTTGTTTCGTTCAGTTGATAAGACAATTATACGTTAAACGCCTTGATGTGTCAATCAATTTTGATAAAAACTTTTAGAACAAAAAGACATGTTATAATATATTTTTCAAACTTTTGGAAATATAAAATGGATTCATTACCATGTGATGTTTGTGGAAAAGCTATAACTGATTATGAAGGTGATTTATATCATTTTTCAGGAATGTTAAATGATAAATCCTGTAATCATATTCATGTATGCAAAAAATGTTTTGATAGTTGCAATCAAGATTTATATGGTGTTAGCGTTAAAGATGGTCTAATTAGTAGAGTAATGATTAAAAACAAATTTGATAATGAAACTGATGATTTAATTAAACGTTTTAATGATAAAAGCAAACCGTTTGATATGGAAATTGAACGTATTTTAAGTGATGATGAAATTAATGCACTTCTTAAAGGATTTGAAAAATGATTGTAACAATTATTACTAGCGGATTAGGATATGCAGTAATTTACGAAAATGAAATTATTACACAATCCAGAGACATCAATACATTATTAGCACGAATTGAAAACCGTACACTTCAAGTATTTGATAATGACGAATATATTGAAGTTAGAATGGATAAAAAATTAATAGATTTGATTGATCAAAAATATAAAGCTTTATCCAAATAATTCTTCTTCAGTTAAAACTCTAAATTTAATACCATGTGATTCACATAATGATACTGCTGCAGACCATTTTGCTTGATTAACAATCAATGCTGCTTTATCATAATCAGACATTTTTTTAGATATTACAGATTGTTTTTTAGGTTTGATTTCAATGACTTCTGTAATTACGTCATCATGTTTATTTTTATATTTTATGATGAAATCAGGTATGTAATCACATACCTTATTTTTTAATGGATTCCAGTATTTTACTCTAAACTCTTCAGAACCCCATTTAAGAATATATGGATTTGTATCACACATAATCATAAATTTTAATTCCCATGAACTAAGAAAACGAATTTTGGTAATATCACCAAGATATTTTTCAGGATTTTTTGGAGTAAACAAACCTTTAGCCATTAATAAAATTCCTTATATGAAAAAAGGGTTATCACTTAGTGATAACCCTTTTTATTTTTACTTTTTCACTACAGGAGGAGTAGTTGTTAATTCTGCAGGTTTTACATCTTCAAGTTTCACTGCTACTTCTGGACCAGGTGTAACAGCTGGTGTTTTTACAGTTGTTGAATTTTTATATTCACCTGAAACTGCAATTTGTTTAAAATCGCCAATTGTAAATTTTGAAAAATCTGGAATTTTTGTTCCAAATGTAACTTTAATCAATTTATAATCACCTGCATCAGTTGTTGATACTGTTGGAATGTCCAACATATCATCTGGTACATTTACAGTTACAAATTGAACATTAATAACATCAGATTTTGCATCAAGAGTAATAATTACTGATTTAGAAAGCATTTGTATTCCCTTCATTAAGAATTTGTGTTTTATTTACATTTGATAACTGTTCATTAATTACTTTTGAAAGTTCATTAAATCCACCAATTACACGATTACCATATGTGATATATGGAACTGAGCGAACATGCGGATTCAAATTTTTAAATGTTTCAAGAAGCATTTGATTAGCAGTTGGATTAAAATTAACTAATCGAATTTCATCATATTGAAGACGATTCATTGTTAATAATGATTTTGCAGCAATACATTGTGGACAATTATCTTTAGAGTAAATTGTGAATTTATTTTCAAACAACATATATTAAATCCTATATTAAATTGCAAGGTCAGGTAATTGCGTTAAATCAATATCAGTATTCATTCGCGCAATTAAGTATTCAGTTGATTCTGTTTCTTGTAATGCAGTTTGTTTCTTATCAATACGAACATGACGATTAAACCATGGAATATTAGTTTTTATATGTTTAGTATTATATTTAATACCAATATTTGCTAATCTATAATATGCATTATAATCAACAAAATCTTTTAAAATTTGTGCATTTAAACCAATAACTGGACCATACATAAACAAATAATCAGCCCAAGCTTTTTCTTCTCTAATTACATCATCATATAATTCTTTAACTTTAGCTTTAACACGTTTATCTTTTGCTAATTTTGCAAATCTTGGATCAGTAGCAACAAGCGTATTAATTATATATGCAGTCCATTCAGTATGTAAAATTTCATCTTGAAGAATTAACCCAATAATTGCTCCATTACCAATGAATATTTTATTTTCAACCATACCAAGACTAGTTGCAAATGAAACCATAAAACGAATAGCTTCTAATGCATATGAATCATGCAATGCCATCCAAATAGCTTCACAATGTTCATCTTCACTTACAGTTCCACCAGAACCAACAATACAATTTAAACGATATAATGCATTATAATATTTGCCAATAGTTGATGACATTTTTACAATAGATTCATTTTGATGAATTTTATCAAATTCATCTTTTGGAATCCCGTAAACATTTCTAATAATATGTGCATAAGATTTAGAATGAATATTGGTTTCAAAAAAACCCCATGCTAAACATAATGCTTCAAGTTCAGGAACGGAACATACAGGACCAAAAACCATTGCTGGTGTACGACCTTGTTCTGAATCTAAAGTTGTTTGACGTAAAATGTTTGATGTAAAAATATGCTGAATTGCTCTTGATGAATTTTGAAAATCACTTTTATCTTTCACCAAAGAAATTTCTTCAGGGTTCCAAAAGAAACCACGTTGTAAATCTTCAAATACACCAAGTTTAGGATATGTCAATGTATCAAAACGTTGAATCGTTACAGTACCATCAAGAAACAATTTACGTTTTTCATATTGTGGATTATATGAAATGTCATATGGATCATACGCAATTTGTGGGTTTGTCAAAATTATTTCCTTTTCAACAAAATATATTCATTATTATAAATGAATATTAATATAATAAACATCTTGTTTATTAGAATTTTATAGGCATACAATGTATGCCTATAAACATGTTAATTAAAGCACACAAGCTTCACAAAAATCATCATCAGAATCTTCTTCATCAATGAAATATGTATTTGTGCTTTCATCCTCTTTAGAAGCTAATTTGTTTGTAATAGCATAATAAAAAGATTTAACACCCCAATGATGGCCCTTCATATGAATATCAGCAACATCTTGCAATGGTGTCATTTTTGATTCATAATTTGCAGGATTCCAAAAAGTATCAATTGAAATACCTTGATCAACATGAATACCTAATACTGCTGCAGTTTTTACATAACCTTCACAAGATTTTTGTTCCCATAATAACGGATAGTTTTGTTTATATTCTTTATAACCCGGAACAACTTGTACTAATACTCCGCTTTTTGAATCTTTAACCGTAATTAATGATTTTGGTATATTAATTCCGTTTGTAGAATTAATCACCACACTAGAAGATTCAACAGGTGCAATTGCAATAAGACACCCGCAATGAACTCCAGATTTAATCATTCGTGTTCTAAGTGGTTCCCATTCTAATGTCGTTTTAAAATCAATTAATTCATTAACACCTTTAGCACGTTTTTCCCATGGGAAAATTCCTTGACCATAACATGTTTCATGTGACATATCACATGCACCACGTTCTTCAGCTAATTGGACACTTGCTTCAATCAAATAATAAGCTTGATGTTCCATCCATACAGCAATTTCATTTAATGCATCTTGATCACCATATTGATAACCACGCTGTGCATGCCAAAATGCTAAATTTGTTACTCCAATACCCAATGGTCGAATATCAGAATTTGAAAGCGATGATTGAATTGTAAGAAAATCTTGATAACCTAAAAGATTGCACAAGAATCTAACAACACTATGACAAGTATCTCGCATTTCAGATGGGTGTTTAAATGAACCCCAATTAATAGAACCAAGTGTACATAATGCAATTCTGCCTAAACGATCATCTTCATGTTCCATTGGATATGTTGGCAACATAATTTCAGTACACAAATTCGTCATTACAACAGGTAATTTTTTTGGATTAAATGGACCCTGACGTTGGACATTATCAATTTTTAATTCAAAAATACGACCAGTGCTATGACGTTCAGTAAAGAACAATTCAAGAACATCTTTAGCAAAAACTTTAGTTACTTTAATATCAGTACGCGATTCATATTGTTCATACAAAATGTTAAATGTATCAATATCTTGATAAAAAGCATCATATAATTCAGGAACTTCACTTGGATCAAATAATGAAATTTCTTTATCTTCTTTATAACGCTTATACAATAATGCTGATGTTGTAATACAATAATCAAAGTGTCTTACTCTAGTTTCTTCAGTTCCTTGATTATTTTTAAGAACCAATACAGTTTGAATTTCAGGATGCCAAAACTGAATATTTGCAGTTGCGCTAGAACCACGAACACCACCTTGTGATACGCTTTTCATATCATAGAACAACTTTTTAAGGAATCCAGTTAATCCAGTGTGAACAATTTCACCTTTACGAATTGGTGAACCAATTGGACGAATTCGCCCAATATTAATACCAATACCTGCTCGTTTAGCTGCATATTTTGCAATAGCTTTACCGCTATTAAAAATACTTTCAATACTATCGCCAACATCAACTAATGTACAGCTTGAAAATTGTTTTGTTCTTGATCTAACACCAGAAATCACAGGTGTTGATAATGTGAAACGTCTGTTAATTGATTGTGTATAAAAATTAAGAATTTTTTCAATTCGATTTTCAGTTTCCATATGAAATGCAGTTGCTGCAATTACCATATGACACACTGATGGTGTTTCATAAACTTGTTTTGTTACACGATTACGAGCAAGATACTTATCGACATATTGTTCAATTGCGGCATATTCTAAATTTTCATCATATGAATGATCAAGATGTGAATTTAAAATATTCCATTCATCTTTTGTATACCATTTCAATAAATCATCAGTATAAATGAAATTGTCAATATTCTTTTTTACAATGTCATATAAATGAGGAGGTTTGAATTGTCCATATACATGTTTGCGAAGAATTTTATTACGTTGACGGCCAGCAACATATTGATAATTAACATTATTAATTTCAGGATCTTCTGATTCATCAATCAAATTAACCATTGCTTTAAGCAATGTTTCATCAATTGTTTTAGTAGAAATTCCATCATAAAATTCAAGTTGAGCACGAACTTCAATCATTGAAGGTGAAACATCTTCAATACCTTTACATGCAACTTGGACTTGTTTTTGAATTTTAGAAATATCGAGAAGTTCTTTACTACCGTTTTGCTTGATAACGTAAATGTCTTGATTCATATGCTTTCACCATTTATATTTCAGAAAAATATAGGAACATATTTTATCATATGTTCCTATTTTAAAAGTTCTATATTACAAATTAAAACGAAATTAAATTATTTGTTGAAACTGTTTTTTCAATTTGACGTTTGATATTGTTTTGATGAATTACCTTTGTATTTTTTATCATTTTTAATTCACCATTTAAATATTTTATTACTTCTTTTGTCATATCTGTACTGGTGCATAATGGTACATTTTGAAATACATGATTAATTACAATCTTTTTACCTGGACGAGAATGAAGTGTAAAATCTTCAGGCAATGCCATTAAATGCATACATTCTCTGGGTGTTAATGCACGCGATTCATATGGATGTGCTGATTTTACTGAACGCCCCATTAAAGTATGAAAACATGATTCAGGCAAAATAATATTTGGAGAATCATCCCAGATATTTTTGCCATTTACAAATTTTTTATTAAGAATACGTTTTAAATAATCAATACCTTTTTGATCGTTATTATCAACAAACCATTGCATCATTTCATTTTTTAAATCTTCGTGTGCTAACACATACTTACACACGGTTGTTACACGTTTACCATTTTCCCGCAAATAATCACGAATAACTTCTGGAAAATTATCTCCGTATTTGTGTTGTAAAAACTTACAAAATCTTGAACCTCTTAATGTTTTATAAGCTTTATCAAAATATTCAGAATGTTGTGTTGCATCTGCAGGGATTTCTTTCATATATTCACCATAAGTTTTATGAGGAACATTATAATATCCCATTTCTGGAACTTGATCAGTTTCTTTCCAGAAAAAATAAAATGTACGTAAACGTTTTTGTGGAACACCATGTAAATGTGTACTAGTAAAATAATATGTTAAAGTATAACCATGTCGTTCCGCAAGATCTTCAAGTTTTTGTCTTACTTTTGTACCAGCTACATTATTCAATGCGTATAATGCAGGTGCATTTTCACCCCAAAAGACTTTTGGTTTTAAATGACCTAATACATGTTCAGCAGTTTTAAACATCCATGAATTTGCTGATTCTTTAACTTCTTGTGTGCCTGAACTTAATAATGACAATCCTGCACAAGGACATAATGCAGAAATATAATCATAATCTTTGCCAGCATCAATATCACCATCTTCATCTAAAACATGATATGGTACATCAGGCAAATATTTTTTAAGACTTAATTCATTATCTTTAAATGGTGAATAAGTCATAATAGCCGATGGTTTAACACCAGTAGCTTTAATACCTGCTAATGTCATACCACCAATTAATGGAACAATTGAAGCATATTTGATAGTCATTTTAATATCCGTGTGTAAGTGTGGAATTATATATCAATCAAAATTTAACAAATTGATATTAGTTTTATTATATGAACCGGTAAGTTCACGTTGTTTAAAAGGTGTTAAATCAATATTGGACACAAGACGTTTTTTACTTGCTTCAATATTTTCTTTAAATTTACGATATACACTAAATTGGCACATTCCAACTTCAAATGCATTACATGTATAATTAGTTTGATCTCGTTTTAAAAACTTTCCATAATATGGTGTTTCAATATTTTGAAATTCAATTGGTACTTCTAAATCAAATAGTTTATCTTGTATTTCGGTAATTTCACAAATCAATTTACTATGATTAATTTTATTACCTTTTGCTTTATAATCTTCAAAAAGATATTCAATTGTTTTTTGTGCTCCTTTCCCAGGAGCACAAAACAATTCATCATGAAAATAATCAGTACAATGTAATATAGAAATCATTGCAATTGAAACATAACCAAAATATGGTCCAATACCTTGTGGTTCAGTAATGGCTTTGTATCCAGCTTCAAGTGTTTTTGCTTGAAATACTTTATCTAATAATCCGTCATATCGAAAACTTGCAAGCCATTCAACAACATCAAGATCAGTAAATTTTCGTTCTGGATTGTTATATTTTAATCTACAATAATTTCGTGCAGCCACTTGTACTGATGTATGTATTTCATTTGTTGACCAAATTTTATGTCCAATTGATCTTGCAAATGAAATATTTTCTCTTAATTCATTAACATAACTAGGATCATGATATACTCTTGTAAAATCAATATATGCTTCATCTGGATTTGTTTTACCTGTAATGAATAATAAAATACCATCTGAACCATACATGCATATAACCATACGATTTAATGCTTTATCATAATAATCTAATTCTGATTCATGTTTGCTAAAAAATGTACTTACAATTTCACGTCGTCTACCAGGTGCTAATAATAATCCAGGAAAATACATAATGTTTTCATCAAGTGCTGGATCAGGTGGAATATACGGTTTATTATAAAATTGACATAATCCTCTATTTTTCATTTCATTAAGATAATCATTTAATTCTTTTACACGTTCATGATTAATATGTTTTAAAATATCAGTCATAAAATTCTCTTCATAAAATTGTATTATAATTAAGAACGTCGTTAAAACAAATCTAAACTATTAGATATGTTAAAATTTCAAATATGGTTTATGTCATAAGGATCATTTATTATGTTGTATAAACACCCTCGTATTAAACATGCACCTTGGAG
>ERZ724503.53-NODE-53-length-31783-cov-7.120493_pt1 | contig 31783 bp, 35 predicted proteins | sample MGYA00376036_ERZ724503 | MGnify/ENA primary metagenome ERZ724503 (study PRJEB28724, sample SAMN07190885) | wastewater metagenome | isolation source: influent of sewage treatment plant in Hong Hong | place: Hong Kong | collected 2016-03-17 ...
AGCGCAACCGTCCGGTGATGGTGCCGTACCACGGGCCGCTGTTCCGCAAGACGGGGCTGCGCCTGGACGAGCTCGCCTGGCGCGCCGTCGAGCACGGCTTCCTGACCCAAGCCGACATCGACAGCGATCTGGACAACGGCGGCGTGAACAAGCTCTCCGACATGATCCGCCGCGAACTGGCCGGCGAGCGTATCCTGCCAGTGACGGCCGCCGAGAGCGAGCTGGAAGCGCAGTGGCGCGCGCAGATGGATGCGCGCTACGAGGCGATGCAAGACGCCGAGGATGCGATCGCCGCGCTGACCGACGACGAGATCAACGCGCTACTTCAACTGGCGAGCGATGAAGATGCCGAACTCCGAAACGAAGAAATCGACCTCGCGCTCGAGCCCGGAGAAGCGCAAGAGAGCAGCGGAAGCACTCAAGAAACTGCCGCCGGCACTGAGGCGAGCGGTGATCCTCGAGGCGGCGCAGAAGCGCGGGCTGAAAACACCGCCGAAGTAGACGAGGACGCGGACATCCCCTTCGACACGGAAGGGGAGGCGGCGACCGACGACGATTTCCTGCTGAACCGGACGGTCGACCAGGCTGCGGCCCGGGGCCAGATGGAATTCGGGTCTGCCAATGAGGTGCCCGAAGCGCCGGGCAAACCCGAGACGAAAGCCGCCACGCAGGCGCAGGCCGAGACTTCCGCAAAGCGCACCAGGCCGAAGGGTCGCATCGAGTTCGCCAGCCCGGTCGTCGGACCGTCTGGCGCGAAACTCACCGACTACCAGTGGCAATGGCAGTACGAGGAATCGGTCGATGAGCGCGGCGAGGACCGCATCCGCCGAATCTCGGATTGGGACAAGGCAGAGGAAAACCAGCAGACGGGCCGGATGATCGTCCACCAGTTCGGCGTCGAGATGCCGGACGGAACCGGCCAGGTCGTCAGTGCGGAGACGGCGCTCAAACTACTCGGGTTCACCGACATCCAGGGCAAGTCGCAGTTCAAGAGCGTCGAGTCCACGGCAAAGACGCTGGCGCGCACGCAGATGGTATTGACCGGCGCGGAGCAGGAGAGCGCACGGTGGAAGGCCGACTGGGACGCCGTTCAGAAAATGACGCCGCCGCAGCCGGAGTCCGACTCGCAGAGGCCGACCCCTGGCGGCAGGGGGCTGTGGTGGTCAATGGGCGATGCTTCGATCCGGCAGATCACCGACGGACCGCTCACGCAGAGCACCCGCGAGGGTCTGGTCAGCCAGTGGCGCGACAACCGGATGGTCGAGAAGGGGTGGAAGCCCGGCGACGGGCAGAGGCTCGCAGACACGGTGAGCGACCTCAAGAAGCGAATCAAGGTCGCCGAGAAGCGCATCCAAGCCATCACGAAGGCTGCGAGCACCGAGCACGACATTCCCGCCTTTGAAACCTATGACGACGCGCTCGACTGGGTGAACAAGCAGGCGGAACCGTTCGCCAGCCGCAAGCAGTTCGAGGCGACGAACCTGTACCGCGCGGCCTACCCGCAGATCAAGGCGCTGTACGAGGCGACGCAGGCCCGCAGCGCCGAGGCGCAGATGCAGAAGATGGCCGACGCCGGCATCAAGGTCGGCGACCGGGTGCAGTTCACCGTTCCTGGGTTCCTGCTTTCCGCCGGCAGGACATACACCGGAACGGTCATTGATAGCCGCGGCCATCCGCTTGTGAAGATCGACGGGCGCATGGACTTCTCTGCCCGCGACGGACGGGTCGAGTCGCGCACGAGTGTCGCGTGGGACTCGCGGTGGACGAAGGCGGAAGCCGACCCACGCAACGCCCCGGATGCCGGCTTCCGCGTGGAGTCGCCGAAGGCTGGCTACGCCGTCACGCAGGCCAAGGCCGTTCGCGAGGCGATCGCCGGGGTCAAGGGCAAGAACTTCGACGCCAAGCAGACCGCCGCGCTGATGAAGTGGATTTCGGCCAGGCCGGACTCGGCACGGATCGTCGCCAACCTCAAGGAGCATGCGCTCACACCTTGGGCCCGCCAGTCGCTCGAAGGTGCGCTCACCCGCGCGGCGATCGAGGAGTACGTCGCCGGCCGCAAGCCGGACTTCGACAGCTTCCTCAACGCGCCTACGGCCGTTGGCCTGCGCACGCTTCTCGAGCAGGCCGGCGCCGACGGGGCGTGGCAGTACCTCACCCGCGAGGGTGTGGTCGGCAACTCGAGCAAGCCGGTCAACTCGGTGTCGTCGTCGTTCATCGACTGCAACCCGTCGAAGGACTGCGCGACCTTCTGCTACGCGGCCAGGGGCAACTTCGCCTACGGCGCGTCGGTGCGCAAGTCGGAACTGATGACCTGGGCGGCCGAGTCCGACCCGGTGCGCCTGGGCCGCCTGATGGCCGGCGAGTACGCAGCGACCCTGGAATTCCAGCACCAGAAGGCGCTGCGCCTGTTCGACAAGGGCGACGGCACGGATGCCTGGCTGCCGGTGATCGAGGAGTTGAACCGGCACGTCGGCCCGGACGGCAAGCCCGAGCCGATCCGAGTGCAGGTGTTCTCCAAGAACCCCGACTTCCTGCGCAAGGTTCCGGCGATGAACCTGCGCATGCTCTCGGTCGACAAGAGCAACGTCGAGGTGGCGCGCGCCAACCCCGATCTGCCGGTGGCCTTCGTCTACACCGACGGGTCGCAGGTCGAGTTTCTGAACGAAATCAAGGACCGCATCCAGGTCATCCTGCCGATCAAGCAGGGCGTGAAGCTGCTCGAGCAGGACAAGATCGACGCGCTGCCCAAGTGGACGAAGCCGGTGGTGTGCCCGGTCGACGATGGCCGCGTCACGATCGGCAAGAACCGGTTCAAGCGCACCGACCGCGGCTCGACGCTCGTCACCAACAAGGGCGAGTGGAACTGCACCCGCTGCGACAAGAACGGCGGCGTCGGGTGCTTCCACGGGTCCACGACCGAGAAGGCCATTGCCGCCTTCACGAAGCCGGTCCATACTCGGAGTGATGATGAAGTCAGCCGAATCCTCGACGACCTCAGAACCGTTTCTGGACGACTCGCACCGCGCGAGCGTGCGGAATTTCTTGGATCGCTGGATAGCCTCGTATCTGCAATTCGCGCCGGTATCGACATCGGAACAGAAGGAACGGGCCGTGTCGGGGATGCAGCGCGAACTGGCGCGGATGATGGGTGGCAGGCCATCCGATTCACTCGTCGCCGAGACGTTGAAGAAGGCGGGGGCGTAGAAGCTCCGAGACGCAAGTATGGCAAGCAACCAAACGAAGCCGGCTACGAAGCGGACCTTTTCAGCGGTTCGCTACCCGAAGCGCGTGGAACGGATCGGCCGGCCGAATCCGAAGTCGCCGGAGTACCTGGGAACGTACAGCCCGCCGCCACCGTACAAGATACGGAAGCGCCGCAAGGCGAATACTTCGTCAGGACAATCGTCGGGGTCGAAGCGCAGCGCACGCTAGGCGCGTCCGTCATCAGGACGCACAACGACGCGGCCCGTGCGACGAAGTACCTCTACCGCAACGCCGTCGAGCGATTCGACGGCATCGTCACGGACGCCGTCGGCAAGCCGCTGGCGGTAGTCGGCGGGTTCAAGGGCGAAACCGTCAGTACGTCTGTCCACCCATCGACACTGATTGCCGAGGCGGTGCGCGTGCCTGGCGCGGCGCGCATCTGGTTCTCGCACAACCATCCGAGCGGAACCGCTGAACTGTCCGCGGCGGACAGGCATTTGAACGCGAGTCTGGCGAACCTGTTCCAGGGCAGCGGCATAGAGCCGATGGGACTGATCGCCGTGGCCGGCGACAGATACGCCTATCAGGGCGTTTCGAGTCTCGGCACCACGACGAGCGATATGCCGTATCTGCCGATCTCCGGGCCGACCGAGCGCGTCAATGTTCCGGTCATCGAGCGGATGCTAGAGCCGAGCGACGCCGAGCGGCCGACCATTCTGAGCCCGCAGGACGCGAGGCTAGTCGGCAAGGCTTACTACGGTCTGGGCAGCAAGTCGCCCGGCCTCATCCTGCTGGACTCGCAGCACAAGGTATCCGCATGGGTGCCGCTGACCACGGTTATGCAGGGTCAGTTGCGCGGAACCGGCGGGATGAACGCGATCTACCGAGCCGTGAGTGAATCGAACGCAACCGCCGCTGTCATCGTTCACGGCGGCGAGCTTGACGCTCGGGTCAGTGGCATACCCGTCACCAGGAATATCGGCGCTGCGCTCAGTGCCATTGGCGTAGTACCTCTGGATGCGATCAACGCGGTCACGAACACGTCTGCGGCCGATGTTGGCGCGCCTCTCTACGAAGGCCCGGTGTTCTCTCGCGGCACCGGCGCCGGTATGCACGAAGCGGACGTCTCGCGCGTGGCCGATCGGGTGCGCGCCACCTGGGCCAACGGCCCAGAGGTTGTGGTGCTGGGCTCATTCAGCGATGCGCCCGCTGCCGTGCGCGAAGCCGAGGCGCGATCGAAGGGCGCGACCGGGCGACCCGAAGGGTTCTTCCACGACGGCACGGTCTATCTGGTGGCCGATGCGCTCGCCACGCCCGCGGACGTCGCGCGCGTGCTGTTCCACGAAGCGCTCGGCCACTACGGCCTGCGCGGCCTGTACGGCAATGCGTTGAACGGCGTGCTCGACAAGGTGATCGAAGTGCGTCGCGCCGAGGTCGTCGCCAAGATGCGCGAGTACGGGCTGCCGAACACGCTCGACGGCCGGCGCACGGCGGCCGAGGAAGTGCTGGCCGGACTCGCGCAGACGCAGCCGAAGCTGAATCTGGTGCGCGCGGCGATCGCGGCAATTCGCTCGTGGCTGCGTCGGGTGCTGCCGAACCTGCGTGTCACCGACGACGAGCTCGTGCGCGACTACATCGTGCCGGCGCGGCAGTGGGTGGAGTCGGGTACAGCGGCGAACGTCGCTGGCTCGGCTGCCTCGCGTGCGTCGGGCACGTTCTGGACGTCGCCGCTCGAGCAGTCGATCGCGGCGATCAACGCGCGCGCGCAGCCGGCGCGGCAGTGGCTCGCGCAGATCAACGCGCTCACGACGAAGGGCGTGAAGGCCGACGAGATCGAGTGGTCGGGCATCCGCGAGTGGCTCGAGCTTCAAGACGGCCGCGTGACGAAGGAAGCGGTGCTCGACTACCTCTCCGAGAACGGCGTGCGGGTCGAGGAAACGATCCTGGGCGACCCGGAGACGGAGGACGCGCTGCTCGAGCGCGAGGCGCGCCGGCTGATGCGTGAGGACGGCATCGAGAACCCGACGGACGAACAGGTCGCCGAGTTCATCGAGGAACACGGCTACGACATAGACAACGTGCGCGACTGGCAGTTCGCTGGGCAGACGAAGTTCGACAGCTACCGCGTGCCCGGCGGCGAGAACTACCGCGAGCTGCTGCTGACGCTGCCGCCCGCCGGCGAACCGAGGTTTCAGTTCGTCGTCAAAGAGGGTGGTGGTCTGTCGTTCCGGTTCAACGGGGCGGACTATGCCACCGAGCAGGAGGCTCGTGCAGCAGAGCGGGCGGCGAGGGCGTCCGAGTTTAGGACTCCCCACTGGAATCAGCCCAACGTCCTCGCGCACATCCGCTTCGACGAGCGCGCCGACGCCGATGGCAAGCGCGTGCTGTTCATCAATGAGATACAGAGCGATTGGGGGCAGCGGGGGAGGAAGGAAGGGTTCGCTGATGGACGGCGCGAGGGTGTTCGGTACACCGCGGTCCGCCGCGGCAATTGGAGTCCCGGCGACGACTCGATGGGCAAGTGGGAGGTATTCGCAGACGGCGTATCTGCCGGTTTCTTCAAGGCGAACAGCGAGGATTACGCGATCGCTGAGGCGCTCGATAAGCGAGAGCGCATGAACAACCGGCCGCCCCGCGGCCCATTCGTCACCAAGACCGAGGCGTGGGTTTCGCTCGCACTCAAGCGCGCCATCCGCTACGCGGTGGACAACGGGTTCGACCGCGTGGCGATCGTCAGCGGCGAGCAGGCCGCCGACATGTTCGACCTCTCGCATCACATCGAGCGCCTGTACTACACCAAGAACAACGACGGCACATACACGCTGAGCGCCGAAAGCGGCTACGGCGAAGTGTTCCGCGAGCGCCAACGCTTCCCCGAAGTCGCCCTCGAGGATGTCGTCGGCAAGGAGATCGCGCAGCGCATCATCGACGGCCGGGGAAGCTTCGATGAGGACAGCGGCTCGCACGTGCTCGAAGGCATCGACTTGAAGGTGGGCGGCGAGGGCATGCGCGGGTTCTACGACCGCATCGTGCCGACCGTGCTCAAGGACGTGCTCAAGAAGGTGGGCGGGCCGGCCATCGGGGCCGTGCAAATCAAGGCGAGCGACTATCGCTTGCAAGGCATTCGCCGAGAAGGAAACGAGTGGGTCGCGTATGACGACGCGGCGACCAACCCGGAAGTCGGGCGATTCGCGACCCGCGAGGCCGCAGAGCAGTTCATGGGCATCAAGTTCATGGAGCAACCCGGCTTCGACATCACGCCGAAGATGCGCGAACAGGCGCGCGCCGGCGTGCCGCTTTTCTCCAGGCACGCCGAGCGCGATGCCGCCTTCGCCGCCGGCACCATGGGCCAGCGCGCCAGTAGCGTGCTACGCGGCCTGACGGTCGGCGACGTCATGCACCGCTTCGGCAACCGTCTGCGCGACCTGCGCGGCGTGTCGCTGCAGGCGCTCGGCCGCCGGCAGATCGTCGACATCTACGGCGACCTGCTGCCGCAGCTGCGCGACTACGACGACATCGCCCAGCAGTTGGAGGCCGAGAAGAACGAAGGCGCCGCCGAAGCCGACGGCCTGGCCGATCGATGGGGGCGGCTCACCGACGAGCGCGCGCTGGCCGATGTGATGCACGACGCAACGCTGGCCGGATGGGATCCGGATACCAGCAGGGTGCCGGTAGGCCTGATGACGCCAGAGATGCGCAATCTGCTGGATCGCTTCAACGCACTCACCCCGCAGGCCAAGGCGGTCTACCGCGATGCGCGCGATGCGTACCGGGCGCACTACGAGAAGGTCAAGAACGAGATCACCGCGCGCATCCGGCGGTCGATTCCCGCGAGCCCCATGCGCGCGGCGATGCTCGAGGAAATGGAGGCGACGCTATTCAGAGACTGGGAAGGGGTGTACTTCCCGCTGGCGCGCTTCGGCGACTACGTGATCGTGGCGCGCGACGCGGGCGGCAACACGGTATCGGTGAGTCGCGCCGAGACGCTGAGTGAGGCCGAGGCCGTGCGGGCGCGAATGATGCGTGCGCTGCCGGCGTCGCGCGGCTACAGCGTGGGCAAGATCATCAAGGCGCGCGAGTTCAACGCGGCGCGCGACGGCGTGGGGCGCTCGTTTCTGCACAAGCTCTACGGCGTGCTCGACCAGCAGGGCGCGCTCGGCGCCGAGTTGCAGGACTCGATCAACCAGCTCTACCTGTCGAGCCTGCCCGACCTGTCGTGGGCCAAGCACGGCATCCACAGGAAGGGCACGCCGGGCTTCAGCCAGGACGCGCGCCGCGCCTTCGCGCAGAACATGTTCCACGGCGCGCGGTATCTGGCGAAACTGCGCCACTCCGATCGCCTGGCCGATGCGCTGATGGCGATGCAGGATCACGTCGACGAGCAGGCGGCAGTCGAGGACTACGACTCGGTGGCCGGCCAGCAGATCGTCGACGAGATGACCAAGCGCCATGACCTGTTCCTGAATCCGAAGGTCAATCCGCTGGCGACGATGGCGACCTCGGTCGGCTTCGTCTGGTACCTGGGTCTGTCGCCGGCATCGGCGGTCGTGAACCTCTCCCAGACGCCACTGGTGGCATTCCCGCTGATGGGCGCGAAGTGGGGATTTCGCAAGGCCGCCGCCGCCCTCGAGCGCGCTTCACGTGAAACCATGGGCGCCGGCAACGACCTGTCGAAGCGCCTGCGGGGCGACGAACTCGCCGCCTTCGAGCGCGCCGTCAAGGACGGCACGATCGACATCACGCAGGCCCACGACCTGGCCGGCATCGCACAGGGCGAGGATCAGGGCGTCGTGTGGCGCATGCGCCCGATCATGAAGGCAGCGGCGTTCATGTTCCACCACGCCGAGAAGTTCAACCGCCAGGCGACGTTCCTTGCGGCGTATCGACTGGCGAAGGCGGCGAACCCGGCGATCACCGAGGACGAGGCGTACCGACAGGCCAAGGACATCACGTATCGGTCGCACTTCGACTACGCGGCCGGAAATAAACCCCGGATCATGCAAGGCAACCTCGCCCGCGTCGTACTGCTCTTCAAGCAGTTCGCGCAGAACATGATCTACACGCTGGCGCGCCAGGGGGTGTTGGCCGCCAAGGGCGATCGGCAGGCGGCGAAAGCGTTCGGTGCGCTGCTCACCTCGCACGCGCTCGCCGCGGGCATCTTCGGGTTGCCGCTGGTCAACGTGTTGCTCGAGGCGGCTTCGATGCTCGGCTCCACCGACGACGAACCATGGGACGCCGAAGGGGCGCTGCGCAACTACATGGCCGAGGCCGTCGGCCCGACCGCTGGTGCCGCGGCCGCGCACGGACTGTCACGCCTGACGCCGTGGGATATCTCGGGGCGCGTGGGGCTGGACAACCTCATCTTCCCCGACGTGCGCGAAGGGCTCGAAGGCGAGGCGTGGGCGCATGCCGCGGCGGCGAGCGCTGCCGGGCCGGTGCTGAACATGGCGTTGATCGGACCGGCCAAGGGGCTGGCACTCATCGCCGATGGGCACTGGCTGCGCGGGCTCGAAGCGATGATGCCGGCCGCCCTGCGCTCGGGCCTGAAAAGCGTCCGCTACGCCACCGAGGGCGCGCAAACGCGCGACGGCAAGACGATCGTCGAGGACGTGGGCGTAGCCGAGTGGCTCGGGCAGGCAGCCGGCTTCTCGCCTTCGCGCGTGCGGGATGCGGGCAAGGCGCGCGAGATCGTCTTCGGACTGGACCGACGCATCAACGCCAGGCGCGCAAGCCTGATTCGCGATTACGGCGACGCCGTGATGGCGAAGGATCACGGCGCCATGGGGCGCCAGCGCGAGGCCGTGCTGCGGTTCAACGAGGCCAATCCGGACCGTCCGATCACCGGCGCCACGATCGTCCAGAGCGTACGCATGCGCACGATGCGCGCAGCCGAAGCCGAGAAGGGAATCTATCTGCCGCGCAAACGCCGTGGCCTCGTCGAGCAAGGGAGATTCGCGGATGTCGAGTAGCAGCATCGGGAACAGTGGACAGCATGCACCGAGATTCCGGGAGGCATCGTTGGGAAAGCGGATCGAGCGAGTATGCCTGCGGGCAATGGGCTGGGAGCACTGCGCATTGTGGAAGGAAAACCTGGCGCTGCTCGTGCTGAGTCTGGTGACGACGGTCCTCTGGCTGCGCATGCTGGCGGCGGTCGGCATGTACATCGTGCCACTGGACTCCTACGCGGGGCAGTTGGTCATGCAGGCGTATCTCACACCATGGAGTTATTTCCTCGCTACTGCCGGGATGTCATCGATGGGCGGCGTCGTGTCGCTCTTGACGAAGTTGCGCGGCGACAAGCCGGAGAACATCGACTTCCTCGCGGCCTGCGGTCATATGTCGGCGTCGCAGTTCGCCGGGTTGCTCGGCTACTTCATTGCGATGGAGATGAGTTGGTCGCCGTGGGTGGGCCTGACGATGTGCGGCCTCATGGGCTGGGGCGGCAACAAGGCGATCACGAAGATCAACGATCTGTACCTCGCCCGTCGCCTACCGGGTGGGTCTTGATCTCCGCCGCCTGGCTCATCCGCGCCACCGGCTGCACGCGAGCCGCTGCGCTCACGTACGCGCCGTGGCTGGACGAAGCCGCGCACCGTTGGGCGATCGATACGCCAACGCGCATCGCAGCGTGGATCGCACAGCTGGTCTACGAGTCGCAGCATTTCACGCGCGTCGAAGAAAATCTCTACTACACCACCGCCGCGCGGTTGATCGCGGTGTGGCCGAGCCGGTTCCGGCTGCCCGCCGTCGAACGCGAGGAAGCGCTCGATCGGTTCGACGATGGCAGGCGCAACGCGCGCCGGTACCTGCGCAAGCCGGAAAAGCTCGCGAACTTCGTCTACGCCGACCGCATGGGTAACGGCGACGAGGGCTCCGGCGACGGCTTTCGATACCGGGGACGCGGCCTGATCCAGTTGACCGGGCACGACAACTACGCAGCGTACGCAGCCGACACCACATATCCGGTGCTCTCGATGCCGGATCTGCTGCTGCAGCCGTTCGGCGCCGCGGATTCGGCCGCGTGGTTCTGGCACAAGAACCGCCTGAACGCGCTGGCCGACACCGGCGACTGGCACTCGATCACGCGCGCGGTGAGCGGCAGCACGCGTACAGCGGCCGATCGCGAACGCATGACGCTCGCCGGGCTCACCGCCGCCTCCGGGGTGATCGCGTGATTCTCATCGAACAGATCCTCGATGCGCTCGTGTACTACGCGCTGGCGTGGTTCTGGTGGGTGCTGTGACGCGCACGATCGCCGCCTGGCTCACGTTCGCCGTGGTCGCGTTTGCGTTCGGTACCGGCGCATGGCTGGGCTACCGATTCGCCAGCGACCGCTGCGCGACACGGATCGCGACATACGAGCAGGCCGCGCGTGAGGCGTCGGAGGCCGCGCGCCAGCAAGAACAGGAGATGCACGATGCGATCGAGTCGATCCAGCGCGAGTACATGCAGCGCGTCGAGGCCGGCCGCCGCGATGCTGCTGGCGCTCGTGGTGAGTTGCGCAGGCTGCGCGACAGCCTCGCCGCCCGTGAGCGTGCCGCCGCCGAAGCTGCCCGCGCCGCCGGCCGAGCTGATGCAGCCGCCGCCGAGCGAGACGTTCTCCGCGCGTGTACAGCGCAGCTTGTCGCAGTGGCGCAAGACGCTGACCGAATCGCCGTCCGATTGACCGGGTTGCAGGAGTACGTGAGGTCCGTTCATTCACAAGGAGAGTCGACATGGAACTGATGCAGTTTGTCGTGACGCTGCTGGTAGGGGTCGCGATCGGGGCCTGGGCCTACCGATACGCACTCAAGAGATCGCCCGAGGCTGTCGAGCGGCTCGCGGCGCAGGCCCGCGCGCTGCGCGACCGCTTCTGATGTGGGAGAGACTCATGGGCATCCTCAGTGACCTGTTCGGTCAGGGCAGGCAGCGCGACGCGCAGCAGGACGCGCGCATCGACGAGATCACCGCGCGCATGGCCGCGCTCGAGCAAGGCGGCGGCGCGACTCCAGGTGGCGAAGATGGCGACCTCGCCGCGCGCATCGATACGCAGCGTGTGTTGCTGGCCGAACTGACCGGGCAGGTATCGAACATCGCCGACACCGCAGCCACGCTCGGCCAGTCGATCAACGGGCTGGCGCAAACGTCACAGGCGCTGCACGAGCGGCTGTCTGTCGTCGAGCAGGAGATCGCCGACGTGCGTGCTTGGGCTGGTGCCCCGGTCGGGACTCCGCCACCGGAGAACAATGGCGACGGCGAAGGTGTAACGTTGCCGGAGATCAAGTGATGAAGATGCTCATCGCACTGTTCGTCGTGGCGCTCTTCTCGAGTGCCACGCAGGCGCAGGTCCAGGTCAATCGTTGGCAGGATTTCGCGCCTTACATCGCGCAGCAGACCGAGAAGCTCAACGCGCACACCGACGAGCTGGCGGAGCTGCGGGCCGAGAACGCAGCGCTCAAGTCGGACCTGGGCCTCGTGATCGGCCGTTACGACACGCTGCTGCGCTATCTCATCATTCATGCCTGCGCGACGAATGCGAAAGTGGAGGCCATCAACTCGGTGTTCAACTGGGTGCAGCCATTCCCGCTTGGTAACCACGAGTGCCCCCCTGCTGGCTCGCGCTACTACGTTCCGACGTTCCTGAGCCCGGCCGGGCCGCTGATACCGCCGACGCCAACGGACGAGTTCAATCGTGCCGACGGCGCTGCGGGTGCGAACTGGACGGCCGGGACGATCGCGGCGAACAAGCTGCGCGTGCTGGGCTTGGCGGTGTGGAAGCCGGCGCTCGGCGCCGACCAGTGGGCCGAGGTCAAGATGACCGCCTCCTCGACCTCGCAGTGGGGCTATCACGGCCTGGCGCTGCGCGCCTCGGCGACGAGCAAGGTGCAGTATCGCTTCACGGTCGCGGTGCACGAAGGCAAGTTCGGCGTCGATTACATGGACGCGAAGGACCAGCACCATTCGCTGCTCAGCGGCTCGGTCACGTACATCCCCGGCGCGACGATGCGTTTCGACGTGAAGGGGACGACGCTCACGGCGTGGTATGCCGGCAAGAAACTGGGCGAGGTCGAGGACACCCGCATCGCCGCCGGGTCGGCGGGGCTGATCGGGCTGGCGCCGGCCGGCCAATACGCGGAGTTCGACGACGTGCTCGTCGGGGATCTCTGACCGCCCATGCCTGTGACCCCGCGCAACAGGGATTTTCGGCGGGGTCGCAGGCTACTCGAAGCGATCTGCTCGGAAGCTGCGTCAGCGCGCGTCTCGCTGGACACGATGCGCACGATCCTCGACGGGCGGCTGAATGCGGCGCTGCGGCTTCTCGAGGAAGCGTCTGCGGAGTACGCGCGGTCGGTGATGGCCCTGCAACGGGTCAGTCGGTCCAGCGATCTGCGGGCGGCGCGCAAGGTGGCACGCGAGTTCCTGGCGTCAATCGGGCGGCGCGATGGATGACGACGACTTCTTCCTGCTGATCGCGCTCGTCATGGCCGTGGCGGGGATAGTCTCGCTGCTGCGTTGATACAGGACGCGGTACGACCGACCGGAAACCCGCGCCTGGCCGTGTCACCCCCCCTCGGCCGCTCGGCTGTCTCGGCGATCGTCAGCAGGTCAGCCACGCGACGTTCTACCGGGCATCGGACGCCCGAGCACGCGCATCCTGTCGCGCACGCGGGCGATGGTGCGCGCGGCGCGTTTGTACTCGTCCATCAAGCCGGCGACCTCGCAATCGACGCACGGCTCGTCCCACAGCTTGCCGTGGCCGCAGCCGACCAGACGGCGCAGGTATGGGTGATTGGGGTCGTGTTCAGCCACGCTGTCCGTCCGGCAGCCGCTCGGCGACCGGCACCCATTCGATCTGCTCGATCATGATTCTTCCGCTGGCCGGGTGAGTCCGTCTATGATCCTGTCGAAAGATTCGCCGCTGTAAAAACACGAATCTCCGATGACATGTAACTCGATCATCGACTGCTCAGGCGTTTGATACGTCTCGATTCGCCACTTCCCTAGATTTTCGCGCAGCCACCGATACCGCCGCGCATCTAACGCCATCCTGCGAACCTGCTCACCAAGCGGAACGTCGCCACCGTCAGGCGGGTCCATGTAGTAGTAGCCGGGCAGCACATTCGACATCGCATCGCGCTCTGCCCGTGCCTCGTCTAGCTGCCGGCGCAGGTCGTCGCGCTCGCGGATCGCGCATTCGTAGTGCGATGGACCCCAATCAGCACAGCCCGGGCCATGCGTGCCCAACCGTTCGGCGCGGCTCTGCTCCCATTGCAGCGCGGCGGTCAGGCGCTCGATCTCCCCATTAAGTTCCGCGAGCGCAGCATCGTGCAGGGTGCTAGACACCGAGACGGTTGCCGACTGTCGCAGATGCAGGTTCTCGGCGGTCAGGCGTTCGATTTCCTCGCGCAGAGCGTCGGCGCGGTGCTTACCAAGCCAGCGCACCGGAGCGTCCCTGCTCTGCATCCAATCTGTTTTGTCGATCCACTCGCGCCCGACGAGTTCCCACTGGCGCAGGCGCTCGATTTCACGCGCCGCTGCGTGTTCGCGCTCCGACTTCGGGACGCGCGAATCGAGCAGTTCGGCAAGCAGCGTCGCGTGGGGCGTTGCCTGCTTTGCTTCGTGGTCACTCATCGCTGTTCCTTTGCAAGTTCTTCGCGCACGATTCGGCGCACGTCATCCTCGGTCAGTTGGCGTGCAGACATTCGTGCTGGGTTAGCCAGACGCTGCGGGTAGCAGTCAGAATGGAACTCTGCGCCGAATAACCATCTCGTCTGTTGACCGGCGAAGATGAGTCCATGACAGATAGAGCACATCCTGACTGATGTGGTTGGTGCGTCAGTCATGCTGACTCCCGAGTGCGCGGATAGCGGCGGCGCAGTTCGTGGCGGCCTGAGCCATGTGATCCCAGTGCCCATGAGTTGCAAGGAAGTGGTAGTCGCTGCCAGTTATTTGCAGTTCGCACTCCTTGATTGCCGCCGCGTATGCCGCTCGCTCGACGGCGCGGCCGTATTCGTGTATCTGGTCGGCGGTGTAGCCGAATACGTCGCCGTACCGAAAATCATCTGGCATGACTCGACGTAGCAGCGATTTCTTCGGCAGCGGCGGCAGTTTGTCATTGGTCAGCATCGTTGTTCTCCTTCATCAGTCGTTCGATGAGCGCGGCTTGCTCTTTCACGCGCTGCTCAAGCGCCTTCACGCGCGCTTGTTCCGTGGTCATTTCCGTGTAGGTTTTCCACCGCCGCTCGATAAAAGGGGCGATTTCGATCATCTGCTGCCGCAGGTCTGCTTGCTCGCGGAAGTGGTCGCGCTGCTGCTTCAACTTCTCGATGCGCCGGCGCAGGCGTCCGATGGTGACGTTAGGATCGGTCATCGGGTTCCCTCGCTGCGAGTGCGGCACGATCCAGCCGTTCGATCTCGGCGAGGATCAGCGCGCCGGCCTTGACGAGATTGCGGCGGCGGTCACTGGGCTTCCACCAGCGATGCGACCACGGCCAGCACTGCGCCACGAAGCCTTGAGCACGCGCGAGAAGCACTGCCAGCGATGGCAGCGTGTCTTCGCTTGTGCAGTGGATGCATTCATCGACAGCGGCATGCGCCGCGTAGCACGCTGCGGCCATCGCCATCTGGCCACCGATGTGCTTGTCGTCATGCGCGGGCGTCCAGCCCTCGGCCTCGACCTGGCGCCGGCGCTCGGCGAGAACGTCATGGGCGGCGGCGGTGCCGGCTATCTGGAGGCGCAAGTAACCAGGAATTTCGATCCGCTCATCGCTCAACGGCTCGCGCTTCGGCTCGGCCTGCGGTGCGGCTGGCGCAGGGTGCGCATAGGCGTCGAATTTTGCGCTGTATAGCCGCTCGATAGCGGCCCGCTCGCGGTCGGGATAGTTTGCAGAGCCGACATGCCGCACGGCTGACAGTGCGTGACCAAGGGGAACTGCCTGTACCGGCTGCGCATCGGCCTGTGCGCGCAGGTAGGCGCAAAACGCGGGTATGTCTCGGCCTACGAATCGCGGCGCTTTCGCCATCGGTTCTAGCGCATCGGCCAGCGCGCGGAGGTCGTCTCGGGTCATGTCATTCCTCAACGGGCTCGCGCCTACTAAAATGGCACCTCGTCGTATTCCCACTCGTCACATCCGCTCGCCTGAAACTCGGCGGGCACGGCCTGATCGAACTTCGCGCACCGCTTACTCGACTCGAAGTTGACGCAGGTGTTGCATGACGGCTTCACGCGATCCAGTTCCGCGAGCATCCGCGTCAGAGCCTCGCGCTTGGTCTGTAACTCGATTCGATTCATTCCATTCGATCCCCACAAGCTCGGGCCAGCGCCCGGATTCGTCCACGCGCACAGCCGCGGGGCGCGCAAGAAGCGTCGAAGCCACCAGCGCCGCGCCGACCGTCTCGGGTACCGGATGCGCCGTGCGCCTTGCCCACCACTGCGCCGCGCGCGCGCCGGCCCAGCCCTCGCGCTCGATGTGCACCCATTCGCTGACCACCTTGCGAATGCCGCTGTAGTAGTCCACGCGCAGGCTGTCTGGCGAGCCGGGCTTGGTGTGACGCACGTACCGCACATCGGTGACTGGGTAGGTCGTCACGAGCGGCAATTGCGCGCCGGAGAGAATCGCGGCGCTGCTGGCACCGCGCGCGCCCTGTTCTTGCGGTTCGCGCAATTGCTGGCCGCACTCGGGGCACGAGAGCAAGCTTGCCGGCCGGACATGAGCGGCACATTCCGGGCATACGGCGTATGGCGCCTCTCGGCCGTCCTCGGCCTTGCGTCTGGCTTTGCCGCGTATCGTGTCGATTGGCCCGAGGCGCTGCGTCGTATCACTGAAATCGAGCCAAAGGCAGTCTCGCTTGCCGGGGGCGGTTCGTGTTCCACGTCCGGCGCCTTGTACATACAGAACGGGCGAACGGGTAGGGCGACACCAGATCACGCAGTCGACATCCGGCACGTCGAACCCCGTGGCCAGCGCCAGCACAGTGACCAGGCAGCGAATCTGCCCGGCGCGAAATTTCGCTACGAGTCGCTCCCGGTCTCGCTTGGGCGTCTCGCCGCAGACAACCTCCGATGACACACCAGAGGCCATGAACTGCGCCGATAGGCTTTCGGCCGTCGCTACGTTCGGCGTGAAGGCAATCCACGTACGGCGATTGGCGGCCAGCGCGATCGTGTCGCGCACGACACCGGGAATGTACTGTTCCACGCGTTCGGAGAGATCGTCGATCCGGTAGTCGCCGGAAACGACGGACAGGCCGTCGGTGTCGATACGCGTTGCGATGGCATCGACCGGGCGGATCAGGGGCGCGAGGTAGCCGGCCGCGAGCAGCTCGGCCATCTTGATCTCGCAGGCGATGCCGTGAAAGAGCGGGTCGTCGCCGTCGGTCAGCCACACGCCATTGCCACGAAATGGCGTCGCGGTCAGGCCGACGGCGACGATCTGGCAGTAGCGCGAAAGATCACGCAGGAACTGGCGGTACCGGCCCTGTCCGCTTGGATTCACAAGGTGCGCCTCATCTATGACGACACAGCGAATCGATCCGAGCATGTGCGCATCGCGATAGATCGAGCCGATAGTCGCCACGATCACGTCAGCGTCCGGGCACTTGGCGCCAAGCGACGCCGAGTAGTAACCCACCGATCGATTCGGCGGCAGAACGGCTGCGAGCTTCTCGGCGTTTTGCTCCGCGAGTTCCTTCGACGGCACGAGCACGACTGTGCGCGGATGATCTGCCGGCCATGTCTCGAACAGCAGGCGCACCAACTCGGCGATGACGATCGACTTGCCGGAGCCAGTCGGTTTGACAACGAGCGGAATCTGCTCGGGTGTGTGGTTGACCCACCAGCTGTACAGGGAATTTATGGCCCGCTGCTGGTATTCGCGGATAGCGAAGCTCATCGAACCACCTCGTGCGGGTGGAAGGCATGGAGCCTGGCTTTCAGCGCGCGCCGGGCCGCGGCAGCTTCCTCGATAGAGCCGTGGCAGCCGGCAGAGTGCCGCTTCCCTTCGACGGTGACGTAGGCGAACCAGCGGCCGATCTGCCTGTGCCAGCTCACCCCGGTGACGCCGGACGTGTTGTGGCTCGGCCGCTTCAGGTTCTGACCGTTCTCGAGCTGAGTGGCGGCGCGCAGGTTGCGGATCGCGTTGTCCGCCTTGTTCCCATTGACGTGATCGACGCCCGCCGTCGGCCAGTCGCCGTACACGATCAGCCAGGCCAGCCGGTGCGCATAGACGCGAGCGCCGTCGACGCCTATGACCAAGTAGCCATTGGCCACGATCGAGCCGGCAGCGGACCCGGCCTTCACCTGGTTGCGTTTACGCGGCACCCTCCAAATGAAAGCGCCGGAAGCGCTGTCGTAGTCGAGCAGCTCGAGCACGCGACTGCGTTGGGGCAGACGACTCACTTCGCTCACTCCACAATGCGCCCATCGAACTCACGTCGGATGGCGTCCGTGCCCGCGGCGCCCAGCGCGCGCTTGTCCGCGCACGCTGCGATCTCGGCGCTTGCATACCCGGGGCGCGCGCCGTTCACGAACTCGGCGCCGGTGAGCTTGTTGCGGTATCGGACGTTGTTGTCCTCGGCGTCGACGAGTTCGGCGAAGTTGGCGAGCAGGGCAGGGATGAACCGATGGTCGTCGCAGCCTGCGCGCTGCTCTTCGACGCCGATCGTGCGCTCGTGACGCTCGCACTGCCAGGTGCCGTCGGGCATCGCGGTGGCGTGCGCGCAGGATCGGCAGGTGGCCGTCGGCACACTGGTATCGAAGCACAGTGACCAGGAGGGGCAGAACTTGCACTCGTACCACGCGGGGTCGCTCGATACTCCCGGCGGCGGCCCGGCGGCGAAGATGACGCGGCTCGCGCGCTCCATGAGCCGGTCGAACTCGGCACGGTCGAACTCGAATCGCTCGAGGTGGATCGTCTCGTCGTCTTTACAGACGAACACGAATGCGCAGCGATCGAGTTCCAGCAGTCCGGCGTAGGTCGTGCCCTGCGCGTGGTACTTCGGGTAGGTCTTGGAGAATCCGTTCTTCAGCAGCTCGGCGAGCTTCTTCTTGTTGACGGTCTTGACGTCGAACACGTGCGGTGTCTTGGGTGCCTCGGGCAGTCCGCGCACCACGGCATCCAGGTGGCCCCGCAGGTGCCCGCCGTGCGCCTGTACGGCGAATTGCGTGCCGTCGGCCTGCCGGTCCCACACTTCGATGCCGACGGCGCGCAATTCGTCGAGTACGCGCGCTTCCTCGCGGTGCCCGGTGTCGAACAGGCGATACATCCGCCCGTCGAAGCACTCGCGCCCGGCCCAATGGAAGCGGTAGTACAGGCGCCGCGCGCACGGCTCGCCAAGCTCGGACGCGCCCAGGTACGGGCGGTCCTGCTCGGCGTCGCCGCGCCGCTCGTGCAGACCGTAGATGGCCTGCGCGAGCGTGTGTTGCGGCTCGGGTAGTTTGGCCACGGATCGCGCTTACTTCGCCCAAGGCGCCCTGGGCGCGGCCGATGGCTGCACCGGCGGAGCCGGCTGCGCAGCCTGTGGCACGGCGAACCCGGACGGCGCACCGGCGACGACACCGGATACCGCCTCGAACCCCGTACATTCGTTCTGGTCGTCGTACTGGCCCGTCGTGTCTTTGCGGATCTTCACCTTCGTGCGCACGACGCGGTTATGCAGCTGCGCCGTGTCCTGCAACTGCAGCACGCCGGCCGCGTGGCACAGCGCCGAGAGCTGCGACTGGCCGATGCGCTCGGCCTCCGAGTTGGCGTTTCGCACGTTGATTCGGGCGAAGAGCTTGCGGCCCGCGTGCTGGCCGTCGACGATCTGCAGCGTGAAGATCACCATCTGTCCAGTGCCACTCTTCGTCGGCTTGATCTCCGAGTCGACGATCATGGTCTGGTAGACGCCGGCGGGCACCGGCACGAATGCTTGCTGCGGAGCGACAGTTCCTGCATCGAATGAGATCTGGGCCATGGTGCTATGCCTCTTGCGGTTCGGCGGCTGGTTCGGCCGCGTTGGGATTGGCCGCCGGGGCGGCGGGTTGGTGGATGATCTTGGCTGCGATCGCAGCGAGGTTCGGAGCCTCGAACATGTCGAGTGCGCCACTGCGGTCCTTTGCCTGATAAGTGAAGTCCGGCTGCGTCTGCAGCGCGCGTTGCAGCACACCTTCGCTGTCCTTTTCGGCGCGCAGCGCGAACACTTCATCGAACAGATACGGCAGTGCTTGGCTGAGTCGCTGCCCGGGCATCGACGGTCCGAACATCACGGCGCCGGTGTTCTCATCCTTGATGCGCTCGAGCTTGGCGCTCATGTAGACATTGCGACCGGGCAGGTCACGAAACGCGCGCAGCAGGTCGTTCATCTGCTCGGAAAGTTGCCCGTACGCAGCCCTCGGATCCTTATTGGTTTTCTTCTCGTAACCGAGCACGACTTCGGCGATCTCGCTGATGGAGTCCAGGCAGATCCAGTCGAACTGCTGGCCTTCTGCGCTCGAGGCGAGGTACTCGTATGCCGCGTGCACGTCGGTGATCGACTGCACCTCGATTACCGGAATATCGACGTCGCGTAGCGAGAGCAATCCGGATTCGGCGCTGATGATGATCGGGCGCCCGCCAGTGGTGGCTGACAGGCGCGTTTTGCCGGCGCCGGCCATGCCGTAGACCAGCACTTTGATGCCGTTGGATCGCGCGGCTTCGCGGGTGGAAGTGAGCTTGACAGCCATCACGCCGCCCTCAACGAAATCGACGACTTACCGCGCTTGGCCGAAATCGCATTCGCGACGATCGCGTATACACGGGGCTCTTTTTCCCGCAGGTAGCGGATGCCGGCGAGGTCGATCTTCGCCGTCTGCACGTATCGGATCGGGCGCAACGCCTCCGGCACCTGATTGATGACCTGCGCCCACACTTCGTCATCGACCGTGCGGGTGATCTTCGCGGTGACAGTGAGCTTGCGGCCATCGGCGAGCGCATGCGTCTCGCTGCCCTCCTCGCGCTCACCGGTGATGGCGATGATCCGCGCCTCGATCTCGACGCGGCGGCGGTTCGCGTCGTCCTCTTCGTGCTTGGCCGCGGCCCACGCGTCGGCGAGTGTCTCCAGCGTCTGGGCCGGTTGAATGGCTTGCGGTACTGCGCTCATGTTTCTCTCCTGTGGATGGACCGCGCTTACCGGTCGGTCGTCGGTTGAACCTGCCGCTGCGCCATCCAGCGCGTGAGCACGCTCGGCGCGCGCCACTGCGCGAGCGCCTTCGCATGCGCGGGATCGACTGGCCGCTCGCGGCGTTGACGCGCCTCGGCCAGCGCGCGGGCTTCGGAGAGGGTGCGAGTCGGTTTCATAGCGGACCTCCTGCGAGCGTCCAGCCGAGAAACGCGCCGAACGCGAAAACGAGCAGCCAGTCGAGTGCGCCGCCCGATACAGCGGCGTTGCGCAGCAGGTATTGCAGGCGGGATTCGGGGCGGTGGCGGCCGGTGCGCATCAGTCGCGCTCCATCGGCACTACGATCGTCTTGTGCGTCTTTGCGCAGTCGCTACAGATCACAGCCCAATCGCCGAGATAGTCGAGACGCAGCAGCCAGTCGTCGTGCTCCGGTTTTCCTTGCTCCTCGCCGGCCCATCGGAATGGCGCTTTGCGTTTCGCCCACTCGCTGTCGCGCCCCTGTTCGTAGTTGAGGTTCGCGTCGTAAAACACCTTGCCGTCGCACACATCGCAGAGTCGATAATCAGCGGCCGCCATCACGCCCTCCCCGCGCGAATGAGCGCTTCGATCTCGGTCGCCAGCGCGTCGGTCATGTCGCGCGCGATCACATCGGCCTCCGCATGCCGACCGGCCATCACTCGCAGGCGCAGGTATTCTGCCGCTTCAAACAGGTCGAGCTGCTTGCCGGCGAGCTTGAGGAACAGCCGGCTGTAGTCGAGTTTGGCGTCGGCCTGGAGTTCGCCGAGCGCGTCCGGGTCGTGCGCAATCGACTGCGCGCGGTCCCAGGCGCCGTCGATTGGCGTGGTAGCGTCCAAATAGGCGTCGCACAGGGCAGCGTCGCGGGATTCGATGGCCGATTGCATTTCACGTTCGGTTCTCATGCCAGCAGTCCTCCGAGTTTGAGCACGCGGGTCGCGCGCTCGATCACCTGGTCGTCGGCCGGCGTGCGCGCGGCCCGGCCAGCGAGCTTGAGCACGTCGGCGAGGGCTTCGCGCAGCAGGCGGTTCGTGCGGGCCAGCCTCTCGGCGTCCTTCTGCAGCAACATCGCGCGGTAGCCGCTGGCTGCGGCCTGCGGCGACTCGGCGAGCCTCGGCAGGTCCGCCAGCGCGATCCGCTCGTCGGCGTGGATGGGTGCGTCGGGGCCGGCGTGGCCGATGGGCTGGCCGGCGTTGGCGTATCGGCTGAGGGCGGCGGTGTTCATGCTTGGCTCCAGAGTTGCGGACGCTTGGCGCGCGGCCTCACGCATCCATTTCGGCCACGATGCGATCTCGCGCTTTGCGCGCTCGATTTGGTCGGCGATGTTCACGACGCGGCCCCTTCGTTCTCGCCGCGAGCGCAGGCCATGCAGTAGCGGTCGCGCCCGAAGCCGCCGGCCCTGAAGTCGTCGCTCATCTCGCCTTCGACGTACTCGTCGCCAACTTCGATGCGGTTCGCGCAACGACCACGCTCACCGAGCCAGTAGTCGCAGCGGCCGGCTTTGCGAGCGCGCCGGATCGGATGGCCGAGCCAGGGTCCGGCGTCCATCTTCCGCGGCGTGTGCGCCGGGCGGGTCTGGGTAGTGGTGTCGGTCAACTGGGCCTCCGTGCGTGAGCAGTTGAGGCAAGCTTAGCGGAGCGCTAAGCGTCTGTCAATAGCGCCGCGCTAAGCGTGTGGCGTAGGGGAAACCCTACGTTTGCACCATCCGTGGTGTAGCGCAGCGCTATTGACCATTGCTTAGCGACTCGCTATGCTTGTCGACATGACGCTCAACGAGTACCTCGCAGACCGCAAGGCGGTCGATCTGGCCCGCCTGATCGGAGCACCCCCGGTGCTGCTGTCGCAATGGCGCAGCGGGGTGCGTCCGGTGCCGATCGAGCGATGCACGGAGATCGAGGTAGCGACCGAGCGTGCCGTGCGCCGCTGGGACTTGCGCCCCGAAGATTGGGGACGAATCTGGCCCGAACTCATCGGTATGCCAGGCGCTCCTGAGTGGGCAACGCCAGAACCCGCGAAAGCGGACGCCTGATCCCTTGGCGTGCGCTATTTAAGTCTATGCAGCGGAATAGAGGCCGCCTCGGTCGCCTGGCACCCGCTCGGATGGCGTGCCGTCGCATTCAGCGAGATAGATCCGTTTCCGTGCGCCGTGCTCGCGCACCACTACCCGGATGTGCCGAACCTCGGCGACATGACCCGGTTCGAGGAATGGCCCGATGCAGATTTCGATGTTCTCGTCGGCGGAACTCCCTGCCAGTCGTTCTCCGTCGCAGGACTGCGAGGCGGACTGGCTGATCCGCGTGGCAACCTCATGCTCACCTTTGGCGCCATTGCTCGCCGATATCGGCCCGAGTGGCTGGTATGGGAGAACGTCCCCGGCGTCCTGTCGTCTAACGGAGGAAGGGACTTTGGAACCTTCCTCGGGATGCTGGGCGAGCTCGGGTATGGGTTCGCCTACCGGGTTCTGGACGCTAAATTCTTCGGAGTGGCCCAGCGACGCCGCCGTGTGTTCGTTGTCGCAAACGCTAGAGACTGGCGCCGTGCCGCAGCGGTTCTTTTTGAGCGCGCGAGCCTGCGCGGGGATCCTGCGCCGAGCCGAGAAGCGCGGAAAGACACTTCCGGCAGCACTGGAGACGGCGTTGCGCGCTGTATCACGACTGGAGAGTCCAAGCGACAGGACTGGGAAACCTGCAACTTCGTCGCAGGCGTAGCGCCGACCCTGCAGGCCGGTGGCAATAGCACGGGCGGCGACCGCCCGCCTGGCACGACGGTCGATACCTGCGACTCGCTCGTCGTCACGCACTCCCTGCGCGCCGAAGGCTTCGACGCCGGCGAGGGCGGCACAGGGCGGGGAACGCAGATCGTGCCGGTTGCCTTCGACACAACGCAGATCACCAGCAAGGCGAACCGCAGCAACCCGCAGCCGGGTGACGCTTGCCATCCGCTCGCGGCCGGGGCGCACGCACCAGCGATTGCGTTCGCGCATCAAGCCGGCGGCAAGCAGACGACTTGCGGCTATGACGCCGAAGTTGGGACCGCGCCGACGCTCGCCCATGGGCAGACGCCTGCGGTGCATCACGGGATGGCCGTGCGCCGATTGACTCCGACCGAGTGCGCGCGACTGCAGGGATTCCAAGACTCGTATCTTGACATCACCTATCGCGGCAAGCCTGCCGCTGACGGGCCGAAGTACCGCGCGTTGGGTAATTCGATGGCTGTTCCTTGTATGGCCTGGATTGGCAGGCGCATCGAAGCGGTGTCCGCCCTCGACGCCGGGAAGGTGGCGGCATGACCGGCATCGCCACCATCGTCGAACAGACGCTCGGCCGCTCGGCGGTCACGCGCCAGAACTCCGGATGCCGGTCGTTGTCCGCCGACGAGATGCTCGCCTACCTGCAGGAGCACGTCCACGCCGAGGGCGACTGCCTCGTGTGGGCCGGTCCATTCTGCGGCGGCACGCAGCAGCCCAAGGTGATGTGGCGTCGCAAGGAGTACCGCGCGCGGCGGTTGCTGCTCGCGCTCTCGGGCGTGCACGTTGATGGGCGCATCGTCTACAGCGTCTGCGGCGAGCAGCGCTGCATGAACCGCGCGCACCTGCGCGCCGGCACCCGCGCCGACTCCAATCGACAGATCGCCCGCGACGGAAAGACGATGACCGGAGCGCGGCGCTCGTTGAGTTCGCTGCTCGGGCATGCGAAGCGTGCTCGGTTGAGCGTTCACGACGCGCAGGACGTGCTGCGCATGCGTGCCGAGGGCGTGACGCTGGATGCGATCGGCGAGCGCTACGGCGTCACGGCGCAATGCGTCTCAGCGGCTATCAAGACCTGGCGCCGGGTGGGTATCACCGAGTGGAGGCCGTTGGCGTGATGGCCACCGTGACACCGATCGACACCGCGTATTCGCCACTGCATTTCGCGCTGCGCTATGCGCGCATCGGCTGGCACGTAGTCCCGCTGTGGTGGGCCGAGGAAGGCGAATCAGGCTGGCATTGCGCGTGCGGCGCCACCGCCTGCCGCAACCCGGCCAAGCATCCGATCGAGCGACTCGTCACGCGCGGACAGAAGGACGCCACGGTGGACGAATCGCTGATTCGCCAGTGGTTCACCGCGTTCCCGAAGGCCAACATCGGTATCGTCCTCGCACCCTCCGGGCTCGTGGGTGTGGACATCGACCCGCGCAACGGTGGCGTGGGCACGATCGACGATCTCGAGGTCACGCACGGCGCGCTGGATTCGGGCGTGCTGCAGTTCACCGGCGGGGGCGGTGAACATCGCGTATTCGCGTTGCCGCAGGAAGCGGTGTTGAACCTGCCGGGCAAACTGGGTTCCGGCGTCGATCTGAAGCGCAACGGCTATCTGGTGGTGGAGCCGTCGGTCCACATCAGCGGCAAGCGGTACGGTTGGGAGGCGTCTAGCGACCCGCTGGATGGCGCCATCCCCGAGCCGCTTCCCGACTGGATCCGCGGCTTGTCGGTGCGCGAGGCAGCGCCCGCCAGCGCCCCGTCGTCACGCGCGCCGCTGCCCGCGGGCGAGCTCGAGCGACTCGCCGTGGCGCTCGCAATGATTCCGTCGGACGATCGTGAGACGTGGCTACGGGTAGGCATGGCGGTCCACAACGACGTCGGCGGTCAAGACGGCTTCGCGTTGTGGGAGCGGTGGTCGCGCGGCTCCACGAAGTTCGATGCCGTCGACCAGATGCGCGTATGGCGATCGTTTCGGCGCCGCCCGATGGGCGAGGCGATCCAGTTGCCCACGGTCTACGCACTGGCCTATGAGCATGGCTTTCGCCACAAGGAGTCGCCGCCGGCCGGCGTCGAAATGGTCGGCACTCTCACGATGGAAGAAGCCGAGCGGCTCGCGGACAACGTGTCGTTCACGGTCGTCTCCGGTGCCGGCGTTGCCGCACGACCGTTCCCCGTGGCGGCGCTGAACGACATCGTGGCGCTGTGCACCGAGTCCTATGCGCAGACGCACGTGCTGGCCAGCCAGGCAACGGCGCTCGCCGTCATGGCTGCGTGCGCCGCGCGTCGCTACGTCTCCGAGCACGGCGACCCGGCGCATCTGTTCGTCGGCGTGCTCGCCCCCACCGTGAGTCAGGTGCGCTACACGATGACGGCGGCTGAGAATCTCTTCATGGCCGCCGGACTGCGATCGCAGGTGCGCGGCCAGCGATTCACGAGTCCCGCGCAACTCTACGCGACGATCCTGCGCAATCCAGCGACGCTGTATCTCGCCGACGACTACGGCGACCAACTGCGCTTTGCGCGTCGCCAGCCGAGCGGCCTGCTCGAGCAGGCGCTATCGATCCTCTCCGGGCGCGTGTACGCCGGCCAGACGATCGCGCTGGACAACTGGGCCGAGGTCGGCCTGAAGCCCGAGCGCTCGACATCGAATCTCCCGACATTGCACCGGCCGGCGCTTTCCATGCTCGCCACGGTCGCGCAGTCGCAGCTCGTGGGCCTCTTTCGGCGCTCCGAGTTCGCCCGCGGCGCGCTCGACGCGATGCTGCTCGTGCCGGCGATCGACGAGTCGTGGGTCGACCGGCCCGCCGGACGACCGATCGCGCTGCCGCCGAACGTCGTCGAGATCATGCGCGCATTGCGCGGATTCGAGCCCGGGCAGACCGAGCAAAGCGTGGGCGAGTTGCTCTCCAGCCTCGCGCTGCAGGAACCCACGCCCATCGTCGTGCGCTTCGCCGCCGACATCCAGTCGGTCGAGCGCGCGTGGATCGATCGGGCGCTGCGCATGCCGCCGTCCGCCCGTGCGCTGGCCATCGGCTCGCGCAAGATCCTGCGGCGCATGGCCATCGCCATGGCGGCGTGGGCCGACCCGAAGTCGCCTGTCGTCACCGACGCGATCCTCGCCTGGTGCAACGCGTTTGCCGGCGAGTGTTTGCAGGTGATGCTCGACGAGTTCGAGTTGCTCGGCTCCGACGATGACGACAAGCCGGACACCTACCAGATGCTGCTCGACGTGATTACGCGCTGCGGACCGGGCGGGATGCCTCGGCGCGACCTGCACAAGTTCTGCAAGCCGTTTCGCAAACTCGACCCGGAGGCGCGCGGAAAACTGCTCGACGCCATGGTCTCCGACCGCGCGCTCTACACAGTCCCGACGATCTCCGGCCGTGGCGTACAATACGTCTCAAATCGATTTATACAGGAGAAAGTGGCGTGAACGGGAGACTGGGAGACCAATGGGAGACCTTGCCGGTCTCCCCCAAAAGCCGCGCCCGTATTGGGTTTTCGGCAATGGGAGACCGGGAGACCGAGGAAAAAACTTTTCCTTATAGAAAAAAAACCTCTAATGGTCTCCCGGTCTCCCAGTCTCCCACAGCGGAAAGCGGCCACCAGAGCCAATCTAGCGGGAGAAGGGGGTAAAAAACGCGGTCTCCCACGGTCTCCCATTCGCTGCACTGCAACAAAACGAGAAAACGAGGGGAAAGGTGCAACTGACACCCGATCAGGCGCAGGTGTTCGAGGCCATCAAGGCGTTCGCCGTTGGCGACGGCCCGGCGCTGGCAACGCTCTCCGGATATGCCGGCACGGGGAAGACAACGATCGTCGGCGAACTGGTCCGCGCGCTCGAGTCGGTACGCATGGCGGTCTCGGCGCCGACCAACAAGGCCGTTACGGTACTGCGCGAGAAGACGGGCGAATCGCATGCCGAGTTCGCCACGATCCACAGCCTGCTCGGCCTGCGCCTGAAGGAAACCCCCGACGGGCAACAGACTTGCGAGCCCGAAGGAGAGGCGTCACTGCACGGCTATCAGGTGGCGATCGTCGACGAGTGCTCGATGCTCGACGAGAACCTGTTCGCCTCGATCTTGTCGCGCCGCGGGCAATGCCGGGTGCTCTTCGTGGGAGATCCCGCGCAGCTTGCTCCGGTCGCGGCCCGGCGCGGCGAGTTATCGCCAACGTTCGGCCCGCTGGTCAAGGCGCACCATGCGCTCACCGAAGTCGTGCGCCAGGCGCGCGAGAACCCGATCATTCGTATCGCCACGATGGCGCGCGAGCGCATCAGCTGCGGCCAGCAGCTCGCGCTCATGGACATCGCGGCAAGCCTTGCGCCGGGTGACGAGGCGTTCCTCTCGATCATGGATGGCGGCACGTGGCGCGCGGTCGAGATGACGACCGATGCCATCCGTGCCGGGCTGGACGTGCGCGCGCTCGCCCACGACAACAAGACCGTGTTGCAGATGAACGCATCGATTCACGCACTGCTGCACCCGGGCGAACCACTGTGGATCGAGGGCGTCCCGGCCATCGCGCAGTCCGAGTTCACGATGCGCACGCACAAGCCAGGCGAGCGTATCCGCGTGCGCAACAGCGAGCTCGTCACGGTGCGCGGCGTCGCCGAGCACGAACACGAGGAGGATGCGCACCGTCCGTGCCTGCGGCTGGACCTGGAACTACCCGACGGACAGCGCGGACACGCGTTCGTTCCGGTGGATGCCCACCGATGGCAACTCGACGTGTCGAATGCGTTCGCCGAATATCGGCGCCTGAAGGTGCTCGGATCGTCGGCTACCGGATCGTCCTCCTACGACCTGCAGGACCAGGCGCGCAAGGCATCGGCCGCAGGATGGGCGCTGAAGAACCGCTATGCCGACATCCGCCACGCCTACGCGATGACCGTGCACAAGGCGCAGGGTTCGACCTTCGGCGCCGTGGTGCTCGACTGGGCGAGCTTTCAGCGCTGCCCGGATATCGGTGCTCGAGCGCGGCTGCTGTACGTGGCGCTTACACGCACATCCGAGTACGCGGTGATCTGCGCATGAACCCCTGCGCCACCTGCAAGCACTCCGAGCACTCCGAGGAAATGCGCTGCCTCTGGTGCCTGTTGCACGACCGGCGGGCGGATACGTCGTGCGGGGATTGGGAGCGTGAGCCGGGGAGTGACGACGCATGAGTGTTCGCATCCTCACGGGCGATTGTCGCGACGTGCTGCGCACGCTGCCAGATGGATCGGTACAGGCGATCGTGACCTCGCCTCCCTACTGGAACCTGCGCGACTACGGCGTCGACGGACAGATCGGCCTTGAGGGTTCCGTCGATGCGTGGGTCGCTGAACTCGTCGCCGTGTTCCGCGAAGCGCGCCGCGTACTCGCCGATGACGGGGTTCTGTTTCTCAATCTAGGTGATTCGTACTGGACTAGCGGGGCTAGGCAGACCGGGCAGAACGACTCCGACCGTGAGACTCCGGGCGGGCGCGGCGGTTCTTTTCGCGGAGGTGCGCGGCGTGCAATTGTTTATGGCACTTCCGGCAAAGAACCTGCAAGTTTTCCAGCGAGTGATTGTCTTTGCGGAAGTCTTTGTGATGCGTGTCGCAAGGCGTATCGCATTGGCAAATCTCACAGCGGTAGCCAGCTCGATCCCACGCTAGAGCCTTCACTGTCCGAGTCCAGCCGCGCGCATACGGAATCGTCGCTCGGCCGTCTTCCCACATCGGATTCGCAGCCCCTGGCTGGCCGCAGCGGAGGCGCCATTCTTTCCGAGCAGCCATTGCAAGCCCACGAAGCCGAGCCGCTTCCCGCTTCTCAGGAGACCACGCCTGCCGGATCTTCTCCGCGACACCCGGAAGCGAGCCGCCCGTTGGTCCGGCCTTCGGGATGCCAGTTGTGCGGTCGCTCATTAGAGCGTTGTGCTCCGGAGTTCGCTGATAACTCGGCTTGCACTTGCGGCACTGAAGCGCCGTTGGATGCATCAGGCCGGGGCACGTCGGGCATTTCTTCTTCGGACTTGGCATGCCGACATTTAACCACAGCGCGCCTCAAGCCGAAAGACTTGATCGGCCAACCGTGGCGCGTCGCCTTCGCGCTGCAGGCCGATGGATGGTGGTGGCGCGACACGATCGTTTGGCACAAGCCGAACCCGATGCCAGAGAGCGTCACCGACCGCTGTACGAAGGCGTGGGAGCCGGTGCTGATGATGACGAAATCGGCGCGGTACTTTTTCGACGCCGAGGCGATCAAGGAACCGGCGAGCGATGGAACGCACGAGCGATACGCCGCAGCGAAGGGTCAGCCATTCGGCGTGTCCAACTGGAACCGGGGTGACGGGCCGCGCGATGCGGTGAGCTGCAGCGCCAAGCGCACCAAGACGCCCGACGGTTGGGACACGAGCAAGGGCGGCGGCGGGCACGGGTCGTTCCACAAGGAAGGACGCGAGAAGGGCCGCAAGACCGCACCGAACGGCAGCGGCACCAAGACGAACGCCAGCTTCGACGCCGCGATGGCCGTCATGCCCGAGCGACGCAACAAGCGCAACGTCTGGACGATCGCCAGCGAGCCGTTCAAGGAATCGCACTTCGCGACCTTTCCGACGGCGCTCGTCGAGCCCTGCATCCTCGCGTCGACGCGCGCGGGCGACACGGTGCTCGATCCGTTCTTCGGTGCCGGCACGACCGGCCTCGTCGCCGACCGGCTCGTCCGAAACTGCATCGGCATCGAACTAAATCCCGAGTACATCGAAATCGCTCGCCGCCGCATCACGGGCGACAACCCGCTATTCGCGGAGGTCGCGTGACGAGAATCGAGCATACGAAGTGCCCGACCTGCGCGCACTACCGCGAGCAGCCGTACCCCGCGCCCACCCGCGTCTTGGCGACTGCCCAATGAGTCGCGGCCGGCTGACATCGCATGACCGGGATCGGCGAACCTTGGATTGCGACGACTGCGTCCATCGGCGCGCCCCGGACGACCCCGGTTTGGTGCCCACGTGTGCGGTGGCACCGGTCTCGAGCGCCTGCGTGCTGGCCGTCGAGGACCTGCTGCGGGCGCACTGGGAGCGCGCCGGGCGATGGCTCGAACGGTGCCCGCGGTGGAAAGCCAGGCGATGAGCGGCATCCGGATCGTTGTCCGCGGGCTCCCAGCTCCGGCCGGCTCGAAGTCGTTCAAGGGCATGTCGAAGGCCGGGCGCGCGATCCTCGTCGAGTCCTCTGCTCGCGTCCCCCCGTGGCGCCAGGACGTGAAGCTCGCCGCGGAGGCATGGCGCGAGCAGTCCCGCATGCCGACGATCGACGGCCCGCTGCGCGTGCGCATGGTCTTCACGCTCCCCAAGCCCAAGAGCGCACCGAAGACGCGTCGCACGTACCCGGATCGCAAGCCCGATGTATCCAAGCTCGCGCGATCGACCGAGGACGCGCTGACGGACGCAGGCGTCTGGGCCGACGACGCGCGCATCGTGGGCTACACGCGGCTCGAGAAGGTGTACCCGAACGAGGATCCCGAGGCGCTCGATTCACCCGGCGTCGTGATCGTGATCGAGCCGATCGAGCCGATGCTGGCGCCGCTGTCGCTGGCTGGGAACGGCTCGGCGCCGCCGCCGCAAGCACGGAATTGACGACCAACACTTGCCCCGGAGTATTCGACTGGATGGTGCGCCATCACGTGGCCCGCCCGCCCCGCCCCGACCCCGTTGCCGAGGGCACGCTCGAGCATCAGGTGCGCCAACTCCTGCGCGTGATGGGCGAGGCGACCGTCTACGAACTCGCCGCGGCGCTACAGGTCCCGGCCCGCGCGGTACGCAACGCGATCGAGCGGCTGAAGGGTAAGGATGTGGCCGAGGCCGAGCGCACCGAGGTCATCTGGAACGTCACGCACCCGAGCCTGAAGACGTGGTGGCGGCTCAAGCGATAGCCCCGGCAACACTGGCCAGACTGCCAGCGTTCGTTTCCGGAGCCGATTCGTGGCCGACAAGCCCCTCGCGATCGCAAAGCCCCCGAAGAAGCCCAAGCCGGGCCGCCGCGCCAGCCGGGGCAAGGGCGGAGCGCGTCAGGTCACGATGCGCGCCACCAAGATCGAGGCCGACGGCACCCGCGTGCCACTGGGCGTGGTGAGCGCCTGGCACCGCAACCCCATCGTCAACGCATGGCTGCAGCTCAAAGTCTGGCTCGGCCGCCGTCGGAGGTCCGCATGAAAATCGACATGACCGTGTTCTCGGTCGATTCCGTCACGCACCCGGTCGCCGCGACACTGCCCGACGGCTCTGCGGTGCAGGTGATGGCGCCGGCCGTGCGCGTGCAGCTGGTGCACGACACACACGGCACGCTCGCCCTCATGCTCACCGGCGACGAGGCCGCCGAGGCCCGCGAGACCCTGCAGCCGGGCGCCGCCATCACGCTCACCATCGAGGTCTGACACACATGGCAACCGTCGTCACCGATGTCGGCATGGGCATCATCACGAATCGCATCAAGGGCTCTGGCACCGAGCCGAACTACCTCGCCTGGGGAACGGGAACGAACACTGCGGCGGCGGCCGATACCGCATTGCAGACCGCGTCCGCCGAGGCTCGCGTGGCCGGCACCTCGAGCCGCGAGGAGACGAACGTCGCCAACGACACCTACCGGGTCGTCGGCACGCTCACGAGCGCGGGAAATCAGACGATCGCCGAGGCGGGCCTGTTCGATGCGTCCACCACGGGCAACTGCTTCGTGCGCGGCGACTTCTC